>NNBT01001375.1_pt1 | contig 332055 bp, 246 predicted proteins | sample 1173831 | NCBI WGS metagenome assembly NNBT01 (sample SAMN07173936, study PRJNA388173) | plant metagenome | isolation source: symbiotic tissue sample KVJ10 | place: Norway: Troms, Kvaloya island | reverse complement strand
GACCTGTACTGATGCCAGAAAGTAAAACGGTAAATGCCTCGGTTGATTCACTGATCGCATCGTTCAAAATAGGAACGGTAATCGTTCTGGTTGTGCCTGTCGGCGAGTTTGCCGGGAAGGTTAAAGTTCCTGTAGTATTGGTATAATCTGAACCGGCAATGGCAGTACCGTTTGCAGTAGCGTAATTAACAGTTACCTGGTCCTGGATAGCGCCAGTCAAAGTCACCGTAAATACCATGTTGCCGCCACTTACGTTCTCGGCAACACTTACATTGTTGATCGCTAAGCTCGATGCATCATCATCGGTAATGGTGCCTGTGCCGGTAGAAGTTGCTATAGTAGTCGGACCTGTACTGATGCCAGAAAGTACAACGGTAAATGCCTCGGTTGATTCACTGATCGCATCGTTCAAAATAGGAACGGTAATCGTTCTGGTTGTTCCGGTCGGAGAGTTCGCTGGAAAAGTTAAAGTTCCTGTAGTATTGGTATAATCTGAACCGGCAATGGCAGTACCGTTTGCTGTAGCGTAATTTACAGTTACCTGATTTTGGATAGCGCCAGTCAAAGTCACCGTAAATACCATGTTCCCGCCGCTTACGTTCTCGGCAACACTTACGTTGTTGATCGCTAAGCTCGATGCATCATCATCGGTGATGGTGCCTGTGCCGGTAGAAGTTGCAATGGTAGTCGGACCTGTACTGATGCCAGAAAGTAAAACGGTAAATGCCTCGGTTGATTCACTGATCGCATCGTTCAAGATAGGAACAGTAATCGTTCTGGTTGTTCCGGTCGGAGAGTTTGCCGGGAAGGTTAGCGTTCCTGTAGTATTGGTATAATCTGAACCGGCAATGGCAGTACCGTTTGCTGTAGCATAATTAACAGTTACCTGATTTTGGATTGCACCAGTTAAAGTCACCGTAAATACCATGTTGCCGCCGCTTACGTTCTCGGCAACACTTACGTTGTTGATTGCAAGACTCGAAGGATCATTATCAGCAATATTTACAGTTGCAGTAGCATCAGCTGTTACTGGCGTAATCAAAACCCCATTATTGGCCGAAGTTAATGTCAATGTAACATTTTCAGTTCCTTCAGAAATCACATCGTCCACAGGAGAAATATTGATCGTGGCAGAAGTGCTACCTGCAGGAATAACAACAGATCCAGAAATTGTAGCATAGTCTGTTGTATTGGCTGCAGATCCAGAGATATTATAATTTACCGTAACAGGGTTGGCATTTACATTTTGAATACTAACCGTAAAAACACCAGGCGTTGCACTTCCTTCAGCAGCATTTGGTGTTGTTGCCACTATACTTGCATAGTTGTTAACCGAAACTGCACTGTTATTTAAAATATTATTACACGTTCCTCCCACCCCATTGTTTGCACATTCGGTATCAGGATTTGTAGGAGTTGTAGTTGTTGCAGGATCAGTCGCATCAGGGTCTGTGGTATCAGCTGGCCGCAATATGGTTGCCTTAACTGGAATAGTTGTTCCTGCCAATGCGGTCCCTACAGTTCCAGTTATCGTATAAGTAACCTTCGAACCACTGGTCATGTCCAACTTGGAATTATAAGAAGTTGTTCCCGTAGTTGCAGAACTTTCTGTAATCGTTCCTGCATTTACAACTTTTGCAACCGTAATACCGGTCAACCCAGCAGGGAAGTTAAAAGCAAAAGGAGCTCCTGTAACAGCACTTACACTATTCAGGGCTGGATTAGCATTCGGGCTGTTTTTATTTTCTACAACTACCGTATAAGTAATCTGATTACCTGCATTAACTACTGTAGAAGCTGTAGACAATGTAGTAACGGCTAAATCTGCAACTGCTACGTTAACACTTACTGGCTGTACAGCATCTGCCGAAGGGATATAAGCCCAGGTATCTAGTGACTTAGTATCACCAAAACTTGTTGATCCTGTACCGGCATTGCTCGTACCGCTACCATTCCCTGATGCCAAATAAGTTCCCCATTTGTGGCCATTTACAGTATTTGTTGGTGTCGCAGTACTACTTAATCCAGTTAAATTTGTTACTGGTATGGATGATTCTGTAGAAACGCCAGCATTATCAATTGCCGAATCATCCCAATATACTTTAGAACTGTATATTGTTTCGTTTGTTGAAGCACTGTTTATATTATATGTGGTGTTATTATCTGTAAGTTCAATAATAATTCCTTTTGGATTAATCTCCATATCTATAAAAGGAAAGTGAACTTCAGCAGAAAATAGAGTAACCGTAATAGAGCTTACGGTGGTGCCCGCAGCCAAAACATTACCGGCCCCGTCTTTACCATCCCAATCTACATTATTCAAACCTTGAACAGCACTTCCAGTAATAACCCTATTTGTTCCTGAAGATACCGGAATCGTAATGCGATACGATCCCGCTGTACTTGCAGTAAAACTAATTGTACCTCCTTTTTGACCTGCCTTATTTGGAGTACCTTCTTTACCTATTAATTGCGTACCGCTTATGGAAGGATTAATTGGTGTATTTTTTAACCAGGTAGTAGTTACATTTCCAGTTGTAGCGCCAGTCACATCATTTAATGCCACATTAGCAGGTGCATCTTGTGGGAGGTCTGAAGCCGGAGCTGAGTAAAATATCTTATGAGTAACATCTGTACCACTATCCTGGATTCGTGGATCTTGAACAGCAGCAGACACTGTTGCGGCAGTAGAAGAGTTTAAACTTTTAAAAGATGAATTACCATCACTTCTTAAAAAGCCTTTATTATTTGCGAAAAAAGTAAAACCGACTCCATTATTACCATTATTATTAACCCGATAAGCCCTACCATCTTTTGTAAGCACATAGTTAATACCTTGATATCCCTTGGTACTTACAAAGTTGTTACTACTACCATTAGCAGTGGCCGGGAACAATAGTAAATTTAATATATTGGCATAGGCTCTTCCAGGTTTAATTACTCCAGAACTTAAAACAGAGACATCCCATGAAGCAATAAAGGCTGCGTTGGTTCCATCCTGACTCTGCGTCCAGCTTGCATTTGCAAGTACATCAACTGCACCAGTAGTACCTCCATTTGTTGCTGGGGCAATAAAATCTACCCTGTATATACCATCAACAGTAGCTGTTAAATTAAAAGGCTCATATCCAGATGATATACCTACCAATTCCTGTGCCCTATTATATATTCTTCCCACCGCACTATTTAATGTTGATGAGGCTTGTGTTCCATTAGGTCTGGTAATCACTATTTGTCCAGAGCCATAGCCTTGAGCACTTGAACCTGTACTAATAACCTCTCCATTTTTCGCGTACACATAATGGGTTCCTTTTGTTATAAAAGGCCAACTATTATCTGTTGCAGAACCAAATGTACCCGATTTACTTAATAAGAATGCTCTATTTCCTGTAATACTGTTTGGATATAAATCCCTTGATCCTGAACCATTATTAACATAAGGCCTGATCGAAATTTTACCATTTGCTCCATCACCTCCAAGCCCAACAGTACCAACAGCGCCACCGCCGCCACCACCTGGAATCACTCCTGCACTGCCATTGCCATTATTTGTTCTACCTGCACCACCATTACCACCACCAAATAAAGCTACGCCACCAGTTGGAACACCACCTGCCGCACCATCACCAGCCGAACTTGCCGAAGCACCACCACCACCACTTGTAGTAGTCGTACCAGTACCCCCGGCACCTCCTGCAAATAAATAAGCGCCCTTCGCACCCGTAATTGATCCGCCTGCTCCCCCGGCAGTTGCATTTGTTACTCCTGTTCCTCCATTGGCCAACACTGATGAAGCAGTTGCTGTTGTACCACCAAACCATGTTTGTCCACCAGAAGTTGTTACACTTGTACCTCCGGCACCAACGTTATAACTAATAGATGCTCCGGATGTAACGGTAACAATGCTCATAGAATAACCTCCGGCACCACCACCACCAGATCCACTAGCAGCTGCGGGTGTACCTCCTTTACCTCCAGCTCCCCAAACCTCTACAACTATAGAAGTTACACCGGCAGGAACATTATATGTACCGGCGCCAGCAGTTGTTACCACAGTCTGTGCTTGAGCTCCAAGTAAAGAAAATAAACTAATTATGAGTATTACACAAAGTTTGTTTATTAGCTTACTATCAAGAATGGAAGAAATTGGATGCAAAACAAAACATTTACCGAATTTGTTCGTTAAATAATTATTAGTCCTAGAAAAAGCTCGTGCAGGGATACACGAAGAGAGTAAATTTTTATTCATACACGGGATGATAGAGCGGTTGCCTCATTGGGGATAATGCAACCATTAATAGCTATTTGTCGGTTTTAGAACTACTTACGTAATTTCAAAACCTTTGGTTTTAAAAATGAATAAAAAGCGAACATTTTTATTAAATAGCGTTCATTCCGTTCATTTATACCTACAAAGATATATTATTAAGTATCACTGTTTTTGTTTAGATAATAGATTTTGTAGTTTAAATATTACAAAATATTCAAAATTTGATATTTATCATAAAAAATATAGACATAGTGCACTTGAGAAAGCTTTTCCAAATGCGTTCAATCCAAACATTTTTGATTTTGATCAAATATTAGCTTACAACTAATAGCTATATAATATTTTTGTCATTTTGATTAGCTATGCAAAGCTTAGTCATCAGGAAGAATTTTTCCCCATACGATTTTAATCGCATCTGTTTATTGAATAGTTAAATATCTTTCAATAAGGTCTGAAAGCATGAGTGGAATTGGGTGAAATAGGCAAAAAAGTTTCCAGTCGGAACAACTACATTCCACCCAACATAAAACTTTAGGTGCTTTAGGCTGTTATATAAATATCAATACTGATTAATATGGAAAAGAAAAATAAAGGAAACGAGAATAAAACCAAGGGGAGTTCGAAAGAAAAGGCATCATTTGACCAAAACGGAAAGGGTGCATCAGACAAATTTGGCCAAGCTGGATCAACCCCGAACGAATCAGGAACGGCAGGCGCCGGCACCGTTAATAAGGATAAAAAGGCTTAGAAAAGATAAAAAGAGTAAAATACTCTTTTTATCTTTCGTAGATACTCATCTTTTCAGCAAGTTCTATAATACTTTTTATTTTCAGTTTCTGAAAAAGTCTAAGTTTATATGTACTTACAGTACCCATCTGAAGGTTAAGCTGATTGGAGATTTCCAATACGCCAATACCTTTGGTTAATAATTCTGCAACTTCTAATTCTCTGCCCGAAAGCTTGGTAAAAGGATTATCTGCATCATTACCCAATATACTATTGAACATATTTTCTTTCACATTTCTGCTCGAATAGCGGCTGCCAGCTAAAATGGTAGTAATAGCAGTTACAATTTCTGATTCTTCTGCATTTTTGGTCAGATAACCTGATGCACCAGATTTTAGATAAGGAACTGCATAGATATTCTCATTTAAAGATGAAAATACAAGGATTTTAGCATTTGGCTGAACTAATTTTAACTGATCAATTACCTTAAGGTTGTTCCCACCAGGTAAATTAACGTCAATAATAATTAAGCTTGGCGCTTTTTCTGTTTCGATAAGCGCCTGCTCCAAAGTGGATGCATGGATGATTTCAACACCAGGCCAAAAGTCTGATATTAAACCCTTTAAACCACGACGGATGATTTCATGATCATCAGCGATGAGCACTGTAAAAGTACTTACGGCATTTTTTGTTTTCATTATTTATAAGAATATTCTGCAAGTTAGTAAAAAGTTATTTTTTTGTACGCAATTGTAGTAAATTTTTCGCCCAAATGTGTAAATATTATTATACACAATCAAAAAATTTTGTTTAAAACACCCTGGGGGTTGCCAACCTGATGTTCGGTTTAATGAACGAATAAGATAAAGAGATCTCATGTGTGCCACCGCTATAACCCTGCAACGGACCAACGGAGAAGTCGTATCCGTAACCAATCCTGATTTTCTCTGATGGGAAAATCTGTATGGCAGCGACTGCAGAATTTCGAGGAGTAAGATCACGCTGCAAATAGCTTTTATCATACAACTTTACTCCCGTCCGGTACGAACCGCCTACCCAAAGGAAATCCTTTATCAATAAAAAGGCATTTACATCCAAACTGGTCGGGCCACCACGATCGTCTTTTAACAGGAACGAAGGTTTGACCTGAAAATTTTCGTTAAGTGGAAATAAAGCCCCGGCGGTTAAATAATAATGTGGTTTTGGCTGTGGGATAAAGGCATAACGGTCGATATTGATATACGTGGCAATCAGGTTGTCGACAGAGAAACCTGCATAATATTTATCATTGGCAAAGTAAACCCCTGCCCTGGCATCAGGTACAATGGTACTCTGTACGCCTACCGGTTGGTTAGGTTCCGGATTGTTCGGGTTCAACATCGATCCGTCAATCCCCAGTTGCACCATGCCTACCCCTAAACCTAAAGCTAACCTTGAACTTCCATCGTCGTTCATCCTGATGCGGTAAGCATAGTTGCCATAAATGCTCAGGTTGGTTTGTGCACCCAGTTTATCGCTGGCCACCTGCAGTGCAAGCCCTACATTACCGCTGTTGGCAATGGCATCTACGGCCAGCGACATGCTTCTTGGTGCCCCGGTAATGCCTGTCCACTGGCTACGGTAAAAGCTGTGCACATTAAGCACCTCTTTATAACCCGCATAAGCCGGATTGATATAGATCCCATTGAACATGTACTGACTGTACTGGGCATCTTGTTGTGCCGCTACCGGCTGCGAAAGCAATAGCAACGCTCCTGCTATTAAGCCTAATAATTTCTTCATCATATCTCCGCTCATTAATTTTTAAACGCCCTGATTAGGGTGATATAGCCTTTATAAACCTTCCATTCATTACTTCCACCTTTTCTGGCGCGAAGCAGGTAGTAATAAGTACCCTCGTTCAGCCCCTCTCCTGTCCAGTTGTTTTTGTAAGCTTTGGTACGGAACACTTCATTTCCCCAACGGTTAATAATGGTTAGCTCGTTTTCTGCAAACTCAGAAAGGCCGTTGATTTCGAAAGTATCATTTATACCATCACCATTTGGTGTAAACAGGTTCGGGATCAGCAGGTCATCACCCGAAATGGTCGCCGCATCGGCAAGTACCAGGTTATTGTTGCTCACCGGATCCGGCTGATCTGCTTTTACCGTTGCTGAATTATTTAACACACCTGAAGCCAATGTTCTTGATTTAAAGGTTAAGCTTGCACTCTGGTTTAAATCCAAACTTCCAACGAGCCATACCAAATCACTTGTGGTACTAGAATAGGTAGTGGCACCGATGGTAACCGTAATTTCTTTCGGCGCATCGATAATGGTAGAAAGACGATCGTTAACAGTAACCCCTGTTACCCTGTTCGGCCCTTTATTGGTCACTGTAATCTTGTACATTACATCCGATCCTGTTTTAATATCTCCTTTGGTTAACAGCTCTTTGGTCACCATTAAATCGGCAGATTGATCTACATTGATGATGGCTTCCGGATTTAAGGTTTTTCCGTTTGGAGCAGTCATAACGGCTATGTTTTTAATGGTATTGTAACTGTTTACATCTGGTGCAACTTTGGCGTCCAGTGTTAATACCGTGCTCGAATTGGCCTGCATGTTAATGGTCCATTTTAAGCTGTTGCCCATCACGGTACCATAACCAGAAACCGAACCTGGCACATAAGTTAATCCTGCCGGAAGTTCGTCGGTAATGGTTACGCCGTTCAATGCAGATCCACCTGTATTCTTAACCGTCAACGAGTAGGTTAAAATTTCGTTGGCCTGCGCTTTGCCATCTTTATTTCCTTTGTTATCAGCTACTGATTTGCTGCCTTCCAGGGCACCTTCAGTAGGAATTGAAACTGCCGGATTTAAGGGCGTTGATGCATTTGCAGGATCGGTAACCGTAGCACTATTGTTGATGGCCAAGGTACCTGATGGTAGCGTTGCATTAACGGTTACTTTAAAATTAACCACCACCTGTCCGTTAGCCGGAATGGTTAAATTATTCCAGTTGAGGGCATTACCAACCAGTACACCTCCATTATTGGCACTTGCACCTACATAAGTGGTATTTGCAGGAATCGGATCGGCAATTTTTACCCCGGTACGTGCGGTATTACCATTGTTTTTAACCGTAATTGTGTAGGTTAATACTTCGCTGGCTTCTGCCCTGCCATTGTTATTGGCATCGGCAACCGTTTTAGCACTTACAATTTGAGGCAACTCTAAAATGGTTGGATAATCATTGTCTTCTTCTGTTCCGGAAACATCAGTAACTGAAGTTCCAGCCGGACTAGCTGCAGTTAAAGTAGCAGTATTCCGTACTGAACTCGCATTTTTCTCTGCCTGACTTATGGTATACACTGCAGTGGCTGTGGCAGTTTCATCAGGTGCTATACTTGAAGGTGCAAAGGTAATTGCCGATGAAATTTTCGGATCAACCAAACTGAAATTGGTCAACGTAACATTACCGGTATTTTTTGCAATAAAAGTATAGGTTACCGAATTTCCATCGGCACTTAATACACCTGTTTTAACTAAAGTTAAACCTGGCGCTTCTTTGATCAGGAATATGGTAGGATCGTCTAAGACCGGGGTTCTCGGATCATCAGAAAGTTTGTTCAATTTACCAACGCTGGCAAATTTCGCTACTAAACTGGCCTGATTTACAAACTTACCGTAATCAATTTCCGACTGAACCAGTGTGTGTCTGGCCAAAATCATAGCCGTTTCGGCAGGCTCCAATTTACTAATTACTGATGGGGTAATACTGCCTGCATCTGCTCCCGGATCGGTTACCACGATATCGGTTAAGGTAATATTTCCGGTATTGGTTACCTGAATGCTGTACTCAATGGTTTTTACAATACCCGCACTGTTGGCAACCATTTTGGTAAACCTTACAGATGGATCAGGAATAATTTTGGTAAAAGTTGCATCGTCTGCAGCAGGTGTTGACGGATCATCAGATACTTTTGTAATTGTATTTCCTTTAGGATCTTTTACCGTTGCACTTACCTGGTTGCTAAAACCTCCAGCATTAACATCACTTTGTTTTACAGTATGTTTAGCCGTAATACTCACCGTAGCACCTGGCAATACCGAAGTAATATTTGATGGCGTTAAACTTCCTGCATCTGCATTGGCATCAACTAAAGCGATATCCGTTAGGGTTACATTACCTGTATTTTTAAATACGATACTGTAATTAATGATATCGCCGGCTTTATTTGCTGTGTTTGTGGCCGATTTGGTTAAAGTAAAACCTGGTGTTGGCGTTAATTTGGTTACGGTTGGATCATTTAGCGCCGGAGTTGAAGGATCATCAGATACCTGATTAATGATATTACCTTTATTATCGGTCACTTTTACTGAAGCCTGGTTCGTAAATGATCCCTGATTCACATCATTTTGAGTTAATGTATGTTTTGCGGTGATCGTTACGCTGGCACCAGGTGCTAAAATTGAAATATTTGCAGGACTGATCGAACCGGCATCTACAGCAGCATCCGTTATACTTAAATTATTAAGTGTAACCGTTCCTGCATTGGTTAAAGTAAAGGTATAACTGATTGATTCGCCAACTTTTGTTCCGACAGCACTGGCTACTTTGGTGAAAGTAAATTTCGGGCTACCTGAGATCGGGGTTTCGGTAGGATTATCATTCGAATAATCTGTTCCCGAAACATCTGTAATCGCGTTTCCAACAGGTGTTTTAGCACTTACAGAAGCCGTATTGGTCACCAAGGCAGCATCTTTATCGCCCTGGGTTAAAATATAAACCTGACTATAGGTAAAGCTTGCCCCTACTGCTAATGCGTTAGGGAAAGTTTTGTTTAAGCCCAGTTTGGCATCCGTTAATATAATGTTGTTTAGTTCTACATCACCAACGTTTGTAACTTTGAAAGAATAAGTGATGTTATTGCCATCTGCACTTAAAATTCCTGTTTTAATCAAGGCAACTTTTCCCTTTAACAATGGCGTGGTAATGGTTGACTGGTTATTTCCGCTTTCAGGATCGGTTGTTCCCTGAGCTGGTGTTAATGCAACACTATTGGTTAAACCCGAACCTGTAAAACCAGCTGCAATACGACCGTTTACGGTTAAACTCACCTGTTTCCCAACAGTTAAGTCTGCAGCCAGGGTAAAGGTATTTGCTGTTGAACTATATGTTCCTCCAAGGGTATTATAGGTGATATTTTCCAGTCCGGAAGGAAGGTTTTCGGTCAAACCAATAACCTGACCACTTAATACGGTAGCTGGTCCATTATTCTTAATATTAATGGTATAGCTGATTGTTCCATTACTTTCAACGCCGGTAACATTTGCCGTTTTGCTGATCTGAAGATCTGCTATCCAGTTAGGGATGGTTACCGTTACTACCGCAGTTGAAGATTTGCCCGGATCTAATTTATCGGTTATCTGGTACGATAAGGTATATACTCCTGGAAGTGTACCCTCAGCAACATTTACTTTTCCGGTTGCTAAATCTAAGGTCACATTTGCATTTGAAGTGGAAATCTGACTGATTGCAATAATTGTTGTATTTGCTTTTGAGTTATTATTATAGGTATCGTTAAGCAAAATATTCTCGATGGCCACGCCTCCGGTAAATCCGTTCGCGGTTCCGGCATCATCCTGAGCTAAAATTGTACTGGTTCCAACCGTTACGGTAACGGTAGCATTCTTCGTCTGACCAGGGTTCAGTTTGTCTTCGATCTGGTAAACAACTTCGTAAGTACCTGCAGGAGTATTTGGTGCCACATTCACTTTTCCGGTGGTTACATCTAAAGTAACATTAGGATTGGTAGTTGAAACCTGGCTTAGTTTCACTTCATTTAAATTAGCCGGGTTGCCGTTGTAGGTATCGTTCAACAATACATTTTCTACAGCGGTTCCACCAGTATAACCGTTTGCATTTCCTGAATCGGCTGTAGCAATCATTGCAGGAGCACCAACAGTTACAGTAACGGTAGCCGTTTTGGTTTGACCAGGGTTCAGTTTATCTTCGATCTGGTAAACTACTTCGTAAGTACCTGCAGGAGTGTTTGGAGCAACGTTCACTTTTCCGGTGGTTACATCTAAAGTAACATTAGGATTGGTAGTTGAAACCTGGCTTAGTTTCACTTCATTTAAATTAGCCGGGTTGCCGTTGTAGGTATCGTTCAACAATACATTTTCTACAGCGGTTCCACCAGTATAACCGTTTGCATTTCCTGAATCGGCTGTAGCAATCATTGCAGGAGCGCCAACAGTTACAGTAACGGTAGCCGTTTTGGTTTGACCAGGGTTCAGTTTATCTTCGATTTGGTAAACAACTTCGTAAGTTCCTGCCGGAGTATTCGGCGCAACGTTCACTTTTCCAGTGGTTACGTCTAAAGTAACGTTAGGATTGGTAGTTGATACCTGACTTAATTTGACCTCGTTCAAAGTGGCTGGATTACCATTATAGGTATCGTTCAGCAATACATTCTCCACTGCTGTTCCACCGGTATAGCCGTTTGCATTTCCTGAATCGGCTGTAGCAACCAGCGCAGGAGCACCAACAGTTACAGTAACGGTAGCATTCTTCGTCTGACCAGGGTTCAGTTTGTCTTCGATCTGGTAAACTACTTCGTAAGTTCCTGTCGGAGTATTCGGCGCAACGTTAACTTTTCCGGTAGTTACATCTAAAGTAACATTAGGATTGGTGGTTGAAACCTGGCTTAGTTTTACTTCATTTAAAGTAGCCGGGTTGCCGTTATAAGTATCGTTTGTTAATACATTCTCCACTGCTGTTCCACCGGTATAGCCGTTTGCATTTCCTGAATCGTTTGTGGCAACCATCGCTGGTGCTGAAACGGTTACAGTTATAGTAGCATTCTTCGTCTGACCTGGATTCAGTTTGTCTTCGATCTGGTAAACGACTTCATAAGTACCTGCAGGAGTATTTGGTGCCACATTCACTTTTCCAGTAGTCACATCTAAAGTAACATTAGGATTAGTGGTTGAAACCTGGCTTAATTTAACCTCGTTTAAAGTGGCCGGGTTGCCGTTGTAGGTATCGTTCAACAATACGTTTTCTACAGCTGTTCCACCAGTATAGCCGTTTGCATTTCCTGAATCGGCTGTAGCAACCAGCGCAGGAGCACCAACAGTTACAGTAACGGTAGCCGTTTTAGTCTGACCAGGGTTCAGTTTATCTTCGATCTGGTAAACGACTTCATAAGTACCAGCCGGAGTGTTTGGAGCCACATTCACTTTTCCAGTGTTTACATCTAAAGTAACGTTAGGGTTAGTAGTTGAAACCTGGCTTAATTTTACTTCATTTAAAGTTGCTGGGTTACCATTATAGGTATCGTTCAACAATACATTTTCTACTGCTGTTCCACCGGTATAGCCGTTTGCATTTCCTGAATCGTTTGTAGCAACCATTGCAGGAGTACCAACAGTTACAGTAACGGTAGCCGTTTTAGTCTGACCAGGGTTAAGTTTATCTTCGATCTGGTAAACCAAGGTATAAGTTCCAGCCTGCGTGTTCGGTGCAACATTCACTTTTCCGGTGATTACATCTAAAATAACATTTGGATTAGTAGTTGAAATCTGGCTTAGTTTTACTTCATTTAAAGTAGCCGGGTTGCCGTTATAAGTATCGTTCAGCAATACATTCTCCACTGCTGTTCCACCGGTATAGCCGTTTGCATTTCCTGAATCGGCTGTAGCAACCAGCGCAGGAGCACCAACAGTTACGGTAACGGTAGCCGTTTTAGTCTGACCTGGGTTCAGTTTATCTTCGATCTGGTAAACCAGAGTATAGGTACCAGCCGGAGTGTTTGGCGCAACGTTCACTTTTCCGGTGGTTACGTCTAAAGTAACGTTAGGATTAGTGGTTGAAACCTGACTTAATTTAACCTCGTTCAAAGTGGCCGGGTTACCGTTATAAGTATCGTTTGTTAATACATTTTCTACAGCAGTTCCACCGGTATAACCGTTTGCATTTCCTGAATCGTTTGTAGCAACCATTGCCGGTGCTGAAACGGTTACAGTAACGGTAGCATTTTTCGTCTGACCAGGGTTAAGTTTATCTTCGATCTGGTAAACCAAGGTATAAGTTCCAGCCTGCGTGTTCGGTGCAACATTCACTTTTCCGGTAATTACATCTAAAGTAACGTTAGGATTAGTGGTTGAAACCTGACTTAATTTAACTTCCTTTAAAGTAGCCGGGTTGCCGTTGTAGGTATCGTTCAACAATACATTTTCAACTGCTGTTCCACCGGTATAACCGTTTGCATTTCCTGAATCGTTTGTAGCAACCAGTGCCGGTGCTGAAACGGTTACAGTAACGGTAGCATTTTTCGTCTGACCAGGGTTCAGTTTGTCTTCGATCTGGTAAACTACTTCGTAAATACCTGCAGGAGTGTTTGGAGCCACGTTCACTTTTCCGCTGGTTACATCTAATGTTACGTTAGGGTTAGTAGTTGAAACCTGGCTTAATTTAACCTCGTTCAAAGTGGCCGGGTTGCCGTTGTAGGTATCGTTCAACAATACATTCTCCACTGCTGTTCCACCGGTATAACCGTTTGCATTTCCTGAATCGTTTGTGGCAACCATTGCTGGTGCTGAAACGGTTACAGTAACGGTAGCATTCTTCGTCTGACCTGGGTTCAGTTTGTCTTCGATCTGGTAAACCAAAGTGTAAATGCCCGCAGGGGTATTTGGTGCAACATTCACTTTTCCAGTGGTTACATCTAAGGTAACATTAAGATTGGTAGTTGAAACCTGGCTTAGTTTTACTTCGTTCAAGGTAGCCGGGTTACCGTTGTAAGTATCGTTTGTTAATACATTCTCCACTGCTGTTCCACCAGTGTAGCCGTTTGCATTTCCTGAATCGGCTGTGGCGACCATTACTGGCGCCGAAACGGTTACAGTAACGGTAGCATTCTTCGTCTGACCTGGGTTCAGTTTGTCTTCGATCTGGTAAACCAAAGTGTAAATGCCCGCAGGGGTATTTGGTGCAACATTCACTTTTCCAGTGGTTACATCTAAAGTAACATTAGGATTGGTAGTTGATACCTGACTTAATTTGACCTCGTTCAAAGTGGCTGGATTACCATTATAGGTATCGTTCAGCAATACATTCTCAACTGCTGTTCCACCGGTATAGCCGTTTGCATTTCCTGAATCGGCTGTAGCAACCATTGCAGGAGCACCAACAGTTACAGTAACGGTAGCCGTTTTGGTTTGACCATGGTTCAGTTTGTCTTCGATCTGGTAAACCAAAGTGTAAATGCCCGCAGGGGTATTTGGTGCAACATTCACTTTTCCAGTGGTTACATCTAAGGTAACATTAGGGTTAGTGGTCGAAGCCTGGCCTAGTTTCACCTCGTTCAAAGTTGCCGGGTTACCGTTGTAGGTATCGTTCAATAATACATTTTCAACTGCTGTTCCACCGGAATAGCCGTTTGCATTTCCTGAATCACTTGTGGCAACCATTGCTGGTGCTGAAACAGTTACAGTAACAGTAGCAGTTTTGGTCTGTCCTGAGTTCAGTTTATCTTCGATCTGGTAAACAACTTCGTAAGTACCTGCAGGGGTATTTGGCGCAACGTTCACTTTTCCGGTGGCTACATCTAAAGTAACATTAGGATTGGTAGTTGAAACCTGGCTTAATTTAACCTCGTTCAAAGTGGCCGGGTTACCATTGTAGGTATCGTTCAACAATACATTTTCAACAGCTGTTCCACCAGTATAACCGTTTGCATTTCCTGAATCGTTTGTAGCAATCATTGCAGGAGCGCCAACAGTTACAGTAACGGTAGCATTCTTCATCTGACCAGGGTTCAGTTTGTCTTCGATCTGGTAAACTACTTCGTAAGTTCCTGCCGGTGTATTCGGCGCAACGTTCACTTTTCCAGTGGTTACGTCTAAAGTAACGTTAGGATTAGTGGTTGAAACCTGGCTTAATTTTACTTCATTTAAATTAGCCGGGTTGCCGTTGTAGATATCGTTCAACAATACATTTTCTACAGCGGTTCCACCAGTATAACCGTTTGCATTTCCTGAATCGGCTGTAGCAACCATTACTGGCGCCGAAACGGTTACAGTTACAGTAGCATTCTTCGTCTGACCTGGGTTCAGTTTATCTTCGATCTGGTAAACCAAAGTATAAATGCCCGCAGGAGTATTTGGTGCGACGTTCACTTTTCCGGTGGTTACATCTAAAGTAACGTTAGGATTGGTAGTTGAAACCTGGCTTAGTTTTACTTCGTTCAAGGTAGCCGGGTTACCGTTATAAGTATCATTCAACAATACATTTTCAACAGCGGTTCCACCGGTATAGCCGTTTGCATTACCTGAATCGGCTGTAGCAATCATTGCAGGAGCGCCAACAGTTACGGTTACCGTTGCCGTTTTGGTTTGACCCGCATCTAATTTATCCGAAATTTCATAGATCAACGTATATACTCCTGCAGGAGTGTTAGGTGCTACATCTACCTGGCCCGTTGCAATATTTAACTTAACATTAGGGTTTGAGGTAGAAACTTGTGAAAGATTGACATCATTTAAAGTTGGAGCGATGGTAGTTCCATTATAACTATCATTAGCGAGTACATTCGCAATAGCTAACCCTCCTGCCAGGCCATTAACATTTCCAGAATCATCCTTAGCTAATAAAGCTCCCGAAGCAACCGTTACTTTTACCGTTGCGGTTGAAGTTTTGCTCGGATCTAATTTATCGGTGATGGTATATGTCAAAGTGTAAACAGCTGCAGGGGTATTCGCTGCAACGCTCACTTTACCGGTTAATGGATCAAGTGTTACCTTGCCATTGCTGTCATTGGTACCATTGCTAATCGTAACATTGGCTAAGCTTGCCTGCGTTCCACCGTTATAGGTATCGTTTGCCAGAACGTCGATGATGTCAGTGCCACCGCTTACTGAATTGGCTGAACCTGTATCGTCTTTTGCCAAAATAGCCCCCGAAGCAACCGTTACTTTTACCGTAGCGGTTGAAGTTTTGCTCGGATCTAATTTATCGGTGATGGTATATGTCAAAGTGTAAACAGCTGCAGGGGTATTCGCTGCAACGCTCACTTTACCAGTAGCAGGATCAAGCGTCACTTTGCCATTGCTGTCGTTGGCACCATTGGTGATGGTCACGTTGGCCAAAGAAGCCTGCGTTCCACCGTTATAGGTATCGTTTGTTAGTACATCGATGATGTTTGTTCCACCAGTTACAGCATTCGCTGAACCCGCATCGTCTTTTGCCAATATTGCATCAGATGAAACGGTCACTTTTACAGTGGCAACAGAAGTTTTAGAAGCATCAAGTTTATCGGTGATGGTATATGTCAAATTGTAAACTGCTGCAGGAGTATTCGCAGCAACGCTCACTTTACCGGTTAATGGATCAAGCGTCACTTTGCCATTGCTGTCGTTGGTACCATTGGTGATCGTAACGTTTGCTAAAGAAGCCTGCGTTCCACCGTTATAAGTATCGTTGGCCAGTACATCGATGATGTTTGTTCCACCGGTTACTGAATTTGCTGAACCAGCATCATCTTTCGCCAAAATAGCTCCTGAAGCAACCGTTACTTTTACCGTAGCGGTAGAAGTTTTACTTGCATCCAATTTATCGGTGATGGTATAAGTTAAAGTATAAATACTAGCCGGGGTATTCGCGGCAACGCTTACTTTACCAGTTGCAGGATCAAGCGTCACTTTGCCATTGCTGTCATTGGTACCATTGCTAATCGTAACATTGGCTAAGCTTGCCTGCGTTCCGCCGTTGTAGGTATCGTTCGCCAGTACATCGATGATGTTTGTTCCACCAGTTACAGCATTCGCTGAACCAGCATCGTCTTTTGCTAAAATCGCACCTGAAGCCATGGTCACTTTTACCGTTGCGGTAGAAGTTTTAGAAGCGTCCAGTTTATCAGTGATGGTATAAGTTAAAGTGTAAACACCTGCGGGGGTATTCGTGGCAACGCTCACTTTACCAGTAGCAGGATCAAGCGTCACTTTGCCATTGCTGTCGTTCGTCCCATTGGTGATCGTAAGGTTTGCCAAAGAAGCCTGCGTTCCACCATTGTAAGTATCGTTAGCCAAAACATTCGCAACTGCAGTGCCGCCGGTTACTGAATTAGCTGAACCGATATCGTCTTTTGCAAGGATCGCACCCGAAGACACGGTCACTTTTACCGTTGCAGTAGAAGTTTTAGAAGCGTCCAGTTTATCGATTATGGTATAAGTCAAAGTGTAAACACCTGCCGGAGTATTGGCGGCAACGCTCACTTTACCAGTAGCAGGATCAAGCGTCACTTTGCCATTACTGTCGTTCGTCCCATTGGTAATCGTAACATTGGCTAAGCTCGCCTGCGTTCCGCCGTTGTAGGTATCGTTCGCCAGTACATCGATGATGTTTGTTCCACCAGCTACAGCATTCGCTGAACCAGCATCGTCTTTTGCTAAAATCGCATCCGAAGACACAGTCAGTTTTACCGTTGCGGTTGAAGTTTTGCTCGGATCTAATTTATCGGTGATGGTATATGTCAAAGTGTAAACAGCTGCAGGGGTATTCGCTGCAACGCTCACTTTACCGGTTAATGGATCAAGTGTTACCTTGCCATTGCTATCGTTCGTTCCGTTGGTAGTAGTAACATTTGCCAAAGTAGCCTGGGTTCCACCGTTATAACTATCGTTAGCCAGTACATCGATGATGTTTGTTCCACCAGTTACAGAATTTGCAGAACCAGCATCGTCTTTTGCTAAAATCGCACCCGAAGCAACCGTTACTTTTACCGTAGCGGTTGAAGTTTTGCTCGGATCTAATTTATCGGTGATGGTATAAGTTAAAGTGTAAACACCTGCCGGAGTATTGACGGCAACAGTTACTGCACCTGTAGCAGGATCTAAAATTACCTTGCCATTGCTATCATTCGTTCCGTTGGTAATGGTAACATTTGCCAAAGTAGCTTGTGTTCCACCATTGTAAGTATCGTTGGCAAGTACATCGATGATGTTTGCTCCGCCGGTTACAGCATTCGCTGAACCAGCATCATCTTTTGCCAGGATCGCACCCGAAGCAATAGTTACTTTTACCGTAGCGGTTGAAGTTTTGCTCGGATCTAATTTATCGGTGATGGTATAAGTTAAAGTGTAAACACCTGCTGGGGTATTCGCGGCAACGCTTACTTTACCGGTTAATGGATCAAGTGTTACCTTGCCATTGCTATCATTCGTACCATTGGCGATGGTAACGTTGGCCAAAGTAGCTTGTGTTCCACCATTATAAGTATCGTTAGCCAAAACATTCGCAACTGCAGTGCCGCCGGTTACTGAATTAGCTGAACCTATATCGTCTTTTGCAAGGATGGCTCCTGAAGCAACCGTTACTTTTACCGTAGCGGTTGAAGTTTTGCTAGCATCCAGTTTATCGGTGATGGTATAAGTTAAAGTATAAACACCTGCTGGGGTATTGGTTGCAACGCTCACTGCACCTGTTACAGGATCTAAAGTTACCTTGCCGTTGCTATCGTTCGTTCCATTGGTAATGTTAACATTTGCCAAAGTAGCTTGCGTTCCACCGTTAAAAGTATCATTCGCTAAAACATCCGCTACTGCAGTTCCACCAGTTACCGAATTGGCTGAACCTGTATCGTCTTTAGCCAAAATAACTCCCGAAGCAACGGTTACCTTAATAGTAGCGGTAGAAGTTTTACTTGCATCCAACTTATCGGTGATGGTATAAGTCAAAGTGTAAATACCAGCCGGAGTATTGGTTGCAACAGTTACTGCACCTGTAGCAGGATCTAAAGTTACCTTGCCGTTGCTATCGTTCGTACCGTTGGTAATGGTAACGTTTGCCAAAGTTGGAGCAGTAGTTGTTCCATTATAGCTATCATTTGCTAAAACATTTGTTACAGCTGTGCCTCCGGTTACTGAATTGGCTGAACCTGTATCGTCTTTTGCCAAAATAGCCCCCGAAGCAACCGTTACTTTTACCGTTGCGGTTGAAGTTTTGCTCGGATCTAATTTATCGGTGATGGTATAAGTTAAAGTATAAACTGCTGCCGGGGTATTTGCTGAAACGCTCACTTTACCAGTAGCAGGATCAAGCGTCACTTTGCCATTGCTGTCGTTGGTACCATTGGTGATCGTAACGTTTGCCAAAGAAGCCTGCGTTCCGCCATTGTAGGTATCATTTGTTAGTACATCGATGATGTTTGTTCCACCAGTTACAGAATTTGCAGAACCAGCATCATCTTTTGCTAAAATAGCACCCGAAGACACAGTCACTTTTACCGTAGCGGTTGAAGTTTTGCTCGGATCTAATTTATCGGTGATGGTATAAGTTAAAGTATAAACTGCTGCCGGGGTATTCGCGGCAACGCTTACTTTACCGGTTGCCGGATCAAGTGTTACCTTGCCATTGCTGTCATTGATACCATTAGTGATGGTTACATTTGCCAAAGTAGCTTGCGTTCCACCGTTATAGGTATCGTTTGTTAGTACATCGATGATGTTTGCTCCGCCTGTTACAGCATTCGCTGAACCAGCATCGTCTTTTGCTAAAATCGCACCCGAAGCAATAGTTACTTTTATCGTAGCGGTTGAAGTTTTGCCCGGATCCAACTTATCAGTGATGGTATATGTCAAAGTGTAGACAGCTGCAGGGGTATTCGCTGCAACGCTCACTTTACCAGTTAATGGATCAAGTGTTACCTTGCCATTGCTATCGTTCGTTCCGTTGGTAATAGTAACATTTGCCAAAGAAGCCTGCGTTCCACCGTTATAAGTATCGTTGGCCAGTACATCGATGATGTTTGTTCCACCAATTACAGCATTCGCTGAACCTGTATCGTCTTTTGCTAAAATCGCACCCGAAGCAATAGTTACTTTTATCGTAGCGGTTGAAGTTTTGCTCGGATCTAATTTATCGGTGATGGTATATGTCAAAGTGTAAACAGCTGCAGGGGTATTCGCTGCAACGCTCACTTTACCGGTTAATGGATCAAGTGTTACCTTACCATTGCTATCGTTGGTACCATTGGTGATGGTAACGTTTGCCAAAGAAGCCTGCGTTCCACCATTACAGGTATCGTTGGCTAGGACGTCGATGATGTTTGTTCCACCAGTTACAGCATTCGCTGAACCAGCATCGTCTTTTGCCAATATTGCATTAGATGAAACGGTTATTTTTACCGTTGCGGTAGAAGTTTTACTGGCGTCAAGTTTATCGGTAATAGTATAAGTTAAAGTATAAACAGCTGCAGGGGTATTCGCTGCAACGCTCACTTTACCTGTTGCAGGATCAAGCGTTACCTTGCCATTGCTGTCGTTGGTACCATTGGTGATCGTTACGTTAGCTAAAGTAGCCTGAGTTCCACCGTTAAAAGTATCGTTAGCCAAAACATTTGCAACAGCAGTGCCGCCGGTTACTGAATTGGCCGAACCGCTATCGTCTTTCGCCAGTATTGCGCCTGTAGTTAAGTGAACTGTAACCGTTGCCTGTTTTACATTTCCTGGGTTCGCCTTATCTTCGATCTGATAAACCAAAGTATAATCACCAACAGGAGTACCAGGAAGCACATTAACTTTTCCGGTAGCTGGATCAATGGAAATATTCGGATTTGCACTCGAAATTTGAATAATCGTAACATTGACCAAAGTAGCCTGATTACCGTTAACCTTATCGTTAGCCAGCACATTGTTCACCGCAACACCACCGGTTACAGCACTCAAGGTACCTGCATCATCAACCGCATAAACACCGGTATTGGTTACAGTTGGGTTGTCGTTGCTTTCCGTTGTACCCGAAACATCAGAAACATTAGCATTTGATGGCGTTTTTCCATTAACGGTAGCGGTATTGCTAACCGTTCCGGCAGCTTTTTCTACCGCAGAGATCGTATAAGCTGCCGTTGCTGTAGTGCTTGCTCCCGGTGCTAAGGTTGTAGTACCCAAAGTAATTGCACCGGTAACTTTGCTATCTGTTACAGCAAGATTACTTAAGGTAACATTACCTGTGTTTTTAACCGTAAACAAATAACTGATCGTATTACCATTGATGTTCAACGTGCCTGTTTTTACTAAAGTAACAGCAGGATTCAAAACAATATTAACATCGGCTACCGCTGTTTTTGCTGTTGGCAGTTCAGTGGTGGTAACACTTGCAGTATTACTTATTTTGCCTGAATTATTGGTTGGCTTACCATTATTGTTTAAGTCTGACTGTAAAACGGTATATGATCCGGCATAAGTCCAAACCTCTCCTTTTTCTAAAATATTATCCGTATTTCCGGTTTTAACGGGATTGTTTAGATTGCCTCCCAGTAAAGGATCGTTAAGCACTACATTATTTTGATTAGCATTTCCTGTGTTTGCAACCGTAATGGTATAATTAATTACATTTCCAGCTTGGTTGACAGCTGTTAAATTTGCCGTTTTTGTGATCGATATAGACGAACATACCGGTACATTTACGGTGATGGTAAATGGATTACCAACGCAGGCTCCGGTAACCGTAGCTTTAGGGGTTACCGTATAAATTATAGTTTGTACACTATTGCTTGTATTTACTAAAGTCTGATTGATCGTGTTTCCAGATCCGCTGGCTGCTCCGGTTACATTCGCATTCGAACTTATCGTCCAGGTAAACGACGAAGGAACAGAATTGCCACCATTAGCCATGTTATTGATATTCTCAGTTTGGATATTGTAACTTAAAGTTCCCGTACAATCCAAAGTTTTTATATCATTAAATCCTTTAGGACTTTGATAAATCGTCACCGTAACCGAAGCGCGGCTTGCACTTTCACAACCATTCACCGTTTGACTTGCGTAATAAGTTCCATTGGCCAAAGCAGTTGTCGAAGTTAAAGCAGTTCCACCAGTAGACTGGGTATACCATTTAACCGCAGTTCCAGTTGACGATAAACTGGCAACTGTAGCATTCGAAATTTCACAGAAAGTTTGATTGCTAGCCGTTGGTGCAGGCGTAGCGGTAATGCTTACCGTAACCGAAGCGCGGCTTGCACTTTCACAACCGTTAACTGTCTGACTCGCATAATAAGTTCCATTGGCCAAAGCAGTTGTCGAAGTTAAAGCAGTTCCGCCAGTAGACTGGGTATACCATTTAACCGCAGTTCCGGTTGCAGCTAAATTGGCAACAGTAGCATTCATAATTTCGCAGAAAGTCTGGTTGCTTGCGGTTGGTGCAGGTGTAGCAGTTCTTACAATAATATCGAAAGTAAATGTTGCACCAGTACATCCATTATAAACAGGTGTTACCGTATACCTTACAGTTGCATCAGCACCTGAAGTATTTGAAAGTGTTTGCGAAATTGGTCCGGCAACTGCTGTTGATTGATTTGAAAAGCCTGTTGCAGTTCCATTGGTCAACGCTGCAGTCCATGTGTAATTCGTGCCGTTTACATTGCTAACTGGTGTAACACTAAATGCAGCTGCCGAACAGATCGTCTGTCCCGTTGCAGAAACAGAAAGCGTTGGTACAACATATACCGTAATCTTAAAAGGATTTCCACTGCACGATGCGTACGTTGGTGTAACCGTATAAGTTGCAGTTTGCAAGGAAGTACCCGAATTGGTTAAAGTTTGATTTACCGAAAGCTGTGCACTGCCCGATGTTCCGCCTGTAATATCTGTTGATGAAAGTACAGGAGCAGCCCATGTATAGGTTGTTCCGCTGGATACTTCTACCGGTGCAAAAGTAAAACTGCCTGTTTTACATATATAATAAGTTTGATCGGCAATTACCGGACGAGGTGTTACCGTCACAATTGCACTAGCCGATGCAGCATTGGTACATCCTCCACCAGATACAATCGCTCTGTAAACAGTAGTTACGGCTATATTGCTATAATTTAAAGCAGTGGTCGTGTTAGAAATCGAAGTCCAGTTGATACCGTTGTTTGTCGACGACTCCCAGCGCACTACTGTAGCAGGAGCGCCTGTTAAGGTTAACGTTCCGTTTGAACCCGAACATACCGTGCTTCCTCCTGTTATTGTACCCGTCGAATTAATCGTTACGGTATGAGTTGAACTCTTATTTCCGCAAGAACTTGCCGCTGTGGCAGTAATAGTTGCTGTTCCATTATAAACAGCCGACCAGGTTACAGAACCTGTTGAAGCATCAATAACACCTGCATTGGAAGGACTAAGCGCATAAGTAATACCGGTAGTGTTACTTGCGGTCGCCGTGTAACTTTGTACGCTGGAACCCTGACAACGCGAAGAGGTAGAACCTGCAGCAAAAACCGGAGTGGTAGCGGCTGGATTAACAGTTATAGATCCGGCAGCATTAATAACCGTTGTTGATGGCGAAGCATAAACAGAATTTACAGAATAATTATAATTTCCGGCTAGAGAAACAGTACCCGAATTGATCGTTAAAATAGTATTGCCACCACTTACAGCCGTGCCATAAGTTAATCCTGAAAGACCTAAACCGGTTACCGTTACCGTTGGTGTTCCGGTAATCTGGTATTGTATATCCGTTGTTGTACCACCAACACAGATCGATTGCGAATCTGTGCCTGCGGTCGAAATCAAAGTAATATCAACTGGATTTACACTGGCAGAGGCTGTGTTGTTTGCTAGTACCGGGTCATTCTGTGGTCCGGTTACGGTAGCCGTATTGGTGTACGGTCCCGAATTATTAACCTTCGCACTTATGGTTAAAGTAACGGTTTGACCAGCCGATAAACTTCCGATAGACCAAAGACCCGTGATTGGATTATACGAGGTTCCGGAAGCAGCAACACTAGAAACATAAGTATATCCCGATGGTAAAACATCAGTGGCTGAAACTCCAATAGCATTACCAGTTCCTGTAACTGTACCCGATGCAATGTCAGAATTTTTTACAGTAACCGTAAAATTCACCGTACCGCCTTTAGCAGGAGATGCATTGTTTACCGTTTTGTTAAGGATAAGATCAATATTACAAAGCGCAATGGTTACCGGAAGCGATTGTGAACTGATTCCGCAATCCAGCGTAGAAGTAATGGTATAAGTACCAGAAATGCTAGCGCGGTAAGTAGAAGATGTTGCTCCCGAAATGGCTACCCCATTTAAATACCATTGGAAAGGCGCCACACTATTCGGATCAGCACTCAATAATGCAGAGGCACAATCAGATTGTATATAAGTTGGCTTTAATGCTTTCTCTGGAAAAGGTGAAAGAAAATTAGACATCGAAAAACCACCACCCGATTGAACCATCGCCACGGTTAACCTACTGTTACTGCTGATGTAGAATGAATTCGGTTTGCCGATATTATCATTATCAAAATCAATCGCATAAGCACCTGTGCTTCCCAATTGCCTGCGTAAGCCAACTCCAGGTATGGTTTCAATATCAGTATTATTAAATGCGGTAGTACCACCATTTGTAGTTAAATAAACTTTATCTGTAGGGCTTTTGGTAACTACATAAGCAAAATAGGGCAGATCAGTTAAATTATTCGCTCTGAATTTAGCCGTCTCAGCCTTCAGCGATCCCCCGCATGAGCTCAATGGCGCAAGTGTAGCGATATCAACCTCACAGTTATTTGCCGTTCCTGAATAGGCAACGATGTTTTTTGTCGAAACAATCCTCGATCCTGAAAAGGGATCCCCTACCTGAACATTCCCGGTACCGGTTCCGGTAGAAATACCATTTGAAAAAGTAACAAAACTTCCCGCAGCAATCAGGTTGTAGTTATTTGTCGATTGAAGCACACCATTATGATCGAAATTCATTACGGTGATATCGGTATTGGCCTCAGTAGCAACTACAGTGGTCTGTTCAGCTGTTTTATTTCCTTTACCCCTTACTACCACATATTCATTACCCAACGAACTCACAGGCGGAACCGGATTGTAAGCCCCATCCCCACAGGCTTCTGGCGCATCAACGTTTATACCCGTATTCATTACTGAAGGACCGGATGTTTCAACTAAACTGCCCAAAGTAGCTTGTAAAATATAACTCTGTCCGGCATTCAGTGTTGTAATTGCTGTTCCGTTAAGTTTAACTGTTGTATTATTTTCAATGGCTAAAACGCTGTATACAGGTCTTTTGGTTGAAACGCTTATGTCCACCCCATTCAGATCACCATCACGGTAATAACCAACCCTAAAGGCATTACCTACAGCTGCATCACCAAAACTGAACAATGATGCATTTCCTTTGATATATTGGTCGTTTGTTGTACTTGCAGCACCTGTAGGAACATCATCTGATGCCACGTTCCGAACATTTACCGCAATGGGGTTATTACCCGTTACAATAATACCGGCACCATTAAGTACCGTATTCAGACTGTTTTTTAAAAGTCCAACAGGATTGCCGATAAACCTGTAAACAGCCGGATTTCCGGGAGTTGGTGTTAATGTGGTGATTAAAGTACCATCGCTTTTTTTAACTGTTGCCGAGGTACCGGCAGTATTTGTAGAAACCACGATTTCATTGGCACTGCTCCAATATTGCCAAGGCGCAGGGGCGATATAATGCGTTTTGTAGGTTTGTGCAGTAACAGAAGAGATAGAGATAAGCAAAAACACAGATAAAACCTTGAATTTAAACCAGGTTTCCTGCTGAAAATCATTAAAAAAGCGTTGTATAAGTTTATTCATTCTGCCCATTGGGATAATAGGGTTATTACTGCTTAAAATTGGTCTCATCCGATGAGCACAAAATCTTCCTAAAAAGCTTGTTTGTTTATAAAAATTTCTCTTTAGGGAATGCAGCAAAATCAGCGCATACACGCTGATTATAAAACACTTTTGAAGAGATAGACACTATAAAAAAACGTTGTTTTTGAGGGCGGCAAAAGTATGTTATTTTTCACACTCTTACAAGTAGCAAAAAGGGCTAAAAAGAATAGCATTTTCTGTACTTAAATTGTCAAAAACTGTCTTTCCAATAATACAAAGTAAACAAAAAAAGAAATTGACTTCCTACACCTACATATCCGACTACCGTTAGCCCGGATGATTTTTTGACAATAATCAACAACTATATAACAACTTGACTTATTTATCATACAGCCAAAAAGAAAAGCTAAAAAATTGGAGACAAAAAAGGGGTTAAAATGATCTGCCATTTTAACCCCTTTTTATTGGAGAAGAATAAGAAAAATAGGTGATTCGCAGGCTGCTAAATTTTAGCCCTGATTCTGCTCAATGTTTCTAACCTGATGGCTAAAAATGAGGCGATATATTTTAACGAAACCCTGTTGATTAAACCTGGAAAAGAAACCAGAAAACGCTTATACCTTTTCTCTGCCGACGAAATGCGGCAAAGGTAGGCGCGTTCTTCGGCAGAACGGTAATAGAGCTCCATCATCTTTCTGCCCACAATATTGGCTTCTGCAAAGTTTTCGTATAAAAACTCCGATAACACATGTGGTATAGCAATTAAATCTACATCCTCTAAAGCCTGAAGATACTCTTCCGAATCACCTTCTATCCACAGATTACGTATAGTACCAATCACCTCGTTCTCTTTGGCTATCCAGGTGGTAATTTCTGACTTTCCATCTTTAACAAACCCTCTTACTACTCCTTTTACAATTAAAAAAAGGAATTTATTACGGTCGACCGGGGAGACCAGGTATTTATTTTTTTTATAACTGACCGGAAATGTATGCTGATTAATGCGTTTTTCGATTTCAGCATTAAGGGGATGAAATTTTTTAAAAATCGAGACTAGAGGAGAAAAGTTATTGTATTTTTTCCACCTATCTTCATCAGATAAATTAACTGCAAGCATAGAGATAACGATTGGGATAGACTGTAATTATACTGAAAACAGTAGAATTACTAGGTAAGTATAAGAAGATTAGAATTGAAAAAAGAATTTTTTTTGACTTTAATCAATTTTATATACCCCTAAAATACCTTTTCAACACCTAAGCCAAACAACGCAAAATCGTATTTTACAGGATCTTCGGGATCAAACTGCTTTAAATTTTCAGTTAACTCAACTGCAGTTAACCAATCAGTCTGTTTCCGGGTAATCAATCCCAATAGCCTACCTACGCGGTCTACATGTACATCGCAGGGGCAGATCAGCTCTTTTGGCTTAAGGGTATCCCAGATTCCAAAATCAACGCCATTGTCATCAGCCCTGACCATCCAGCGCAAAAACATATTTAAACGCTTGCAGGTTGATTTCTGCTTTGGTGAAGAGATATGTTTTTTGGTACGGTGTGGAAAATCTTCCAGCGAGAAAAAATAGGCCCTGAAATGATTCAGTGCCTGCTCTATTGTAAAATGAAGGTCAGCAGTATAACAAACTTCAGAAGAAACTTCTACACTTCGCGTTGTTGAAGAAAACTCCAGGTATTCTGTGCTATAAATATCTTGTTGAGGAATAAAGGCCTGCTCCAGGCTATCAAAGTTTTGATAATGATGTTTAAAAAACGAGATAAAATAGAGCAGATCAGTATCGTTAAAGGTGCGGTGTTTAAAACTCAGCAAACGCTTTAAATCATCATCACTATGGTTGAGCACAAAATCGTGCGGTGCATTATCCATCCGGTTAAGCAGCTCCCTACACTTATTGATAATGGTTTTCCGCTGTCCCCAGGCCAAAACCGCAGCAAAAAAACCTGAAATTTCAATATCCTGTTTTTTCTCAAAAAGATGCGGAATACAAACCGGATCGTTTGCTATAAAATTAGGTTGATTATACTGTTCAACTTTGCTATCAAGAAAATTTTTCAGCTCCAGAAATTGCATATAAGTAATTATTTAAACGAAAATAGCAGCACAACATTAGCCACCTAAACCGGATTGAAACGGTATCCTTTTTTGTTTGCAGATTTTAATGAAGCAGGTACTTCAACAAAAAAGATTTAGTGTAAAGCCGGACAAACATTAACTTTAGAATAGAACTGGTTTTACAAAAAAATAAAAAACCGGGCAATTGCTAATCATAATGCCCGGTTGAAATTTTATGCTAATGCCCTTTCGAGATCTTCCAAAAGATCGTCGATATCTTCTACCCCAACACTTAAACGAAGTAAATTATCAGTAACACCAACCTTTTCTCTCTCCTCTTTCGGAATAGAGCCATGTGTCATGGTAGCCGGGTGATTAATCAATGATTCTACCCCACCTAAAGATTCGGCAAGGGTAAATACCTTAAAATTAGAGGAGATTCTGAACGTTTCTTCCAGGTCAGCACCTTTCAGAGTAATCGAAATCATACCGCCAAAACCACGCATCTGCTTTTTAGCAATGTCATGATTAGGATGATCTTCAAAACCCGGCCAATAGATTTTATCAACTTTTGGATGTGTTTTTAAATAGTGTGCAATCCGTTCTCCGTTTTCGCAATGTGCTTTCATTCTTAAATGAAGGGTTTTAATTCCCCTCAAAACCAAAAAAGCATCCTGCGGACCTGGCGTTGCGCCACAGGCATTGTAAATAAACCAAAGGTCTTTATATAATTGCTCATCATTGGTTACCAAAGCGCCCATCACTACATCAGAGTGACCGCCAATATATTTCGTTACCGAGTGCATTACAATATCAGCCCCCAAATCGATCGGATTTTGCAGGTATGGCGATGCAAAAGTATTGTCAACTGTAAGGATCAGGTTTTTCTCTTTGGTAATTTTAGCTACTCCTTCAATATCGATAATCTGCATGGTTGGGTTGGTAGGCGTTTCAATCCACACGAGTTTTGTTTTATCGTTTATGTACGGCAACATATTCTCTGGCTTAGAAAGGTCCAGAAAATGAAATTTGATTCCGTATTTAGTATAGATTTTAGTAAAAATCCTGTAAGAACCACCATAAAGATCATTCCCGGTAATTACTTCATCGCCCGGTTGCAATAATTTCAGCACCGCATCCGTAGCACCCATTCCACTCGAAAAAGCCAGACCGTATTTAGCATTTTCTAAAGCTGCTAAACAATCTTCCAAAGCTTTACGCGTTGGGTTGGTTCCCCTCGAATATTCGTATCCCTTATTGTCTCCGGGAGATTTTTGCCAATAAGTAGAGGTTTGATATATCGGTGTCATTACAGCACCTGTTGTTGGATCAGGCTCCTGGCCTGCATGTATGGCTTTAGTTGCGAATTTCATTTTTTTTTAATTTGAGATGTGAGACAATAGACATCAGATTTGAGACATGAGATGTGAGATATGAGGTTAGATCTCGTCTCAAATCTCACATCTCCCCTCTCACATCTAACTAATAAGCTCTTGCGAACAATACTCTCTGAATAGATGGTTTGCCTGAATAAATACAAACACCATCTTCCAGTTTATTATCTAAAGGAATACAACGGATTGTTGCTTTTGTTTCCTCTTTAATTTTTTGTTCTGTTTCTGGTGTTCCATCCCAGTGTGCAGCAATAAAACCAGCTTTTGTATCCAACAGCTCTTTAAACTCCTTGTAAGAATTTGCTTCTGTAATGTGTTCATCGCGGTAAGCCAATGCTTTGTTGAACATACTTTGCTGAATATCTTCCAATAATTTTACGATGTAAATATCCAATCCTTCCTGAGGTACGGTCTGCTTTAATTTGGTATCCCTACGGGCAACTTCTACCGTTTTATTCTCCAGATCGCGGCCACCTATTGCAATACGGATCGGCACACCTTTTAACTCGTAATCGGCAAATTTGAATCCAGGACGTTGCGTATCCCTGTCATCGTATTTCACCGAAACGCCTAAACCTTTTAAGCGCATCGTTAATTCGTTTACATAAGAAGAAATTCTGGCCAGATCTTCATCACCTTTATAAATCGGAACAATTACCACTTGTATTGGAGCAAGTTTTGGTGGAATAATCAATCCGGAATCATCACTATGTGCCATAATTAAAGCACCCATTAAACGTGTAGAAACACCCCATGAGCTTGCCCATACGTGATCTAACTTACCATCTTTACCTGTAAATTTAACGTCAAAAGCTTTTGCAAAATTCTGACCTAAAAAATGTGAAGTACCCGCCTGCAAAGCCTTACCATCCTGCATCAATGCTTCAATACAATAAGTATCCAAAGCACCGGCAAATCTCTCATTAGGTGATTTACGCCCTCTTACTACAGGCACTGCCAACCAGTTTTCTGCAAAATCGGCATAAATGTGCAACATGCGTTCTGTTTCCTCAATGGCCTCCTCAGCAGTAGCATGGGCGGTATGACCTTCTTGCCATAAGAATTCTGCAGTACGCAAAAATAACCTGGTACGCATCTCCCATCTCACCACATTGGCCCATTGATTGATCAATATTGGCAAATCACGGTATGATTGGATCCATCCTTTATAAGTATTCCAGATAATGGTTTCAGAAGTTGGGCGAACGATCAATTCCTCTTCCAGTTTGGCAGTTTCATCAACTACAATATTCCCGTTACCGTCATTTTTTAAACGATAATGTGTTACAACGGCACATTCTGTCGCAAAGCCCTCAACGTGAGAAGCTTCCTTAGAGAAAAATGACTTTGGGATGAATAAAGGAAAATAGGCATTTTGATGGCCTGTATCCTTAAACATTTTATCTAAAACAGCCTGCATTTTTTCCCAAATAGCATAGCCGTTGGGCTTTATAACCATACAACCACGTACTGCTGAATGTTCTGCTAAATCTGCTTTAATCACGATATCATTATACCATTGGGAATAATCGGCTTCTCTACTTGTAATTTCTTTGCTCATGTTATGTATTTGGAACGTAATTTGTGTGTTAAAAAGTGTAAAATTCGATAGCAAATTTATAAATTTATGCCTACAAACGATTAAGAATTAATATCAATTATAATTTAACGTTTTTAGACTAAGTAAATAGTTAAGAATTAATTACTTTTGAAACCTGTTTATCAATATTCGTGAACACACACAACTAAATATAAACACAATGAAACCAATTAAATTTTTACCCATTGTTATGATTGCTGCTGCTGGGTTGGTGGCTTCATGCACTACATCAAAACTGGCTCAAACCAAGCCTGCTGATGATGTTTATAATTCTGTGGCGAAAGCCAGAGAGGTGGAAATGGCACCTCAACCTCAGAACCGACAAGGCCAGCAATATCAGGCTCAGGATCAGGAAGAATATGATGAATATTATGGCACCAGTAATCCTTATTACGATATGGATTATTCATCAAGGATCAACCGTTTTTACAATGGTTATAGCTTCCAAGGCTATTATGATCCCTATTTCGATAATTATTACTACGGCAGCAGCTACGGACCATCTAATTATTTAGGTATTGGTTTAGGTTGGGGCAACGGTTACGGCTTAGGTGGCTGGGGCGGTGGATTCGGTGGCGGTTATGGCTACGGAAGCATTTGGAATAACCCGTTTTATTATGGCAACTATGGCTACGGATGGAACAATCCTTACGGCTGGAACTCATGGGGACCTAACTCTTACTACGACCGTTATGGTTGGGGTGGCGGCGGATACTACGGCGGTGGCTGGGGTATTGGCGGTGGCTACTATGGTGGTGGCGTTTATACCAACAGAGGAAGTTACAGACCTAGGCCAGGAAGTGATGACAGAGGCGTACCAAGATATGGAAACGGTAACGGAGGAAATGTTGGCAGACCAAGCAGATCTGGTGTAAGCAATCCAAACGGAATATCTTATGCACCAAACAATAATGCAGGCAGACCAGCAAGAAACCAGGGTGGATATACTCAAAACCAAGGTAATCAAAGCGGAAGACCTACCAGGAATGATGGTTATACACCTCAAGGTACACAAGGCAGCAGACCTACCAGAAATGAAAACTATACTCCTCAACAGCCTACAAGGACAGAGAGTAGACCAAGTTATTCTCCACCACCATCAAACGGCGGCGGAGGCGGTTCTAATGGCGGCGGAGGCGGTGGTGGTTCACGTCCATCAAGAGCAGGAAGAGGTTAATTTTAAAATCTAAACACACAAATGAAAAAAATCATCTTAGCTTCTCTAGTAGCTACAGTAGCTGCTATGGGAACAACATACGCCCAAAGTTATGCACCTGATGCCTTCCGTTTCTCGCAAACCAATTATGGTAGCTCGGCAAGGTTTAAAGGAATGGGCGGCGCCCAGATTGGTGTTGGTGGCGATATCGGTTCGATTAATGCCAACCCTGCTGGTTTAGGTTTATTTACCAAATCGGAATTTAGCATCACACCTGAATTTAATTCGGTATCAAATGGTAGTGCTTATTTAGGAAACAATACCTCAGCAAATAAAAGTCAGTTAAACCTGAATAATATTGGTGTGGTATTTTATAGTCCAGCTGCCAAAATGAAAGGTGCTGATACAGATAAGGGATTAGTAAGTAGCGTATTTGGTTTAAGTTATACCCGCAATAATGATTTTTTAAATAACATCAACTATAGTGGTATTAACAAAAACAATTCAATCAGAAACTCGTATGCTGAACAAGCCAATAATTATGGGGCTTCCAATAGTATAGCTGGTGATGCTTATAACAGCTATTTAATTAATAAAAATACACCAACGTTTCCTAATCAGTATTCTGCAGAACCCTACAACAATGCTAATTTTAATCAAAACTGGGATGAAGCACGTTTAGGTTCTACTTCTGAATTTAACGTAGCTGGCGCGCTAAATTTTGGCAACAAGGTTTATATTGGTGCAACAGCGAGTTTTGTAAATGTTAAATATACGAGCGATGCTACATTTACCGAATCTGGTATCCTTAATTCGTATGATGACGATGCAACGTTACCCAATGTACCTAAATACAACGGAAACGAAAATTACAACCTTACCCACTTTAGAAATCAGGAAACTAAAGGTGGCGGTTTCAATTTGAAATTAGGTGCTATTTTCAGACCAGTAAGCGAGTTAAGGATTGGTTTAAACTTCCAGACACCAACCTGGATGAACATTGAAGATAATACCAGCGAAACATTACAGGCAACTACTGCGGGAAATGCAAATACTGCTCCAACTAAATCAAATAACCCTACTCAATATTATTCATTTACCTATAATTTACGTACCCCTTTAAAAGCTTCGGCTGGTATCAGTTACGTAATTGCAGGTACGGCATTAATATCTGCTGATGTAGATTATGTAGATTATTCTTCAATGCGCTTTTCTGATTCTAACGGATCTGACCGTACAACCATTAATGATAATAATGCTTTTATTAAAGCGTCTTATAAAGAAGCGGTTAACTACAGGGTTGGTGCGGAAGTAAAAGTTACGAATGAATTGAGTTTACGTGCTGGCTATGGTGTAAACGGAAACGGTGTTAAAGGTGGCGATAATAAATTTTATCAGGGTCAGTATTACACTGGTGGACTTGGCTATCGCATCGACAACTATTATTTCGACGTAGCTTATCAAAACTACCAAACCAATTTCAGTTCAAGTCCATATTTATTGGATAATTATACTGAACCGGTTGCCGATGTAAAAAGCAATAGAAATAACGTATTTTTAACTTTCGGAGTAAGATTTTAAATTTAACAATACCTTAAAAAACGGCTTCAGTTAAATAACTGAGGCCGTTTTTATTTACTCCTAACCATAATCTCTTTCTCCCCATAAACCACTCCCCCATCCGTTACACCCTGCACAATAATTTTAAATGGCCCGGTCAAATCGCCGGTATTAAAACTAATGGGTGTTTCACCGTTAATCATCACCTGATAGTTCCAATAAACTGTTGAAAAATTGATAGGTTCATTTTTGTTGGTAATATCAGATATATAAAATTCTTTTGGAAGATTGATTCCTTTTAGGATGGTAATATTAGGCTTACGCTCTGCCTCCAAACACCCTTGGTAAGTAATTTTACTTCCTTTCCCATCAGAATAAGTTTTACCTGTTACAGGACTACTGTTGCCAGCATCCGCAATATGATTGGGGCAGTTTAGAATGTTATACCTGCAAACATAATCACCACATTTATTATAAGTTCTTTTGGCGTAATCGGTATTTTGATTGTTTTTAGTAATTACCACTTCTTTAAGTTTTATTCCAGCAGCCGAAGTTACACTTTGAGTACCACTATTCATTACCTCAGCTCTGGTATTTGGAAGTTCAAAATGTTGCTGGACAATATATTTTGCCAATTCCTCTTGCGGATTATTTATGTCAAGCGAGTATAAATCACTCTTATCGGTAACCATTCCCAGCCAAACCGGTATCTTCGTTTCTTTAATTAGAAGATGATCATACGGAATATTAAATCTTCCAGCACTGTCTGTATCCAGAAAATTAAGGTTTTCTCCTGCTATTGTTGTTAAGCCTATGGGACTGACTAAAGGCTTTTTTCTTCTGGTAATTTTACCATGGTATTCAAAACTCGAAAGCGCTGCTTTTCTATTTAACACTTCGGCTGCAGGCCATTTATAACGGCTCCAGGTTTTAACCAAAAGTATATCATTCAGATAATCCTGATCGACGTACTTTAAACCCATCGGTCGGTTAGGAAGGGATTTTAAATGTTGTTGTAAATAAAAATAATCGATAATATTCTGGTTATTCGCCACTGATATCCTGTTGGCTTGTGTACATGAAACAGATACCAGTGCAGTCAAGGGAGCTTTGCTTTTACCGGTTACATTTAATTTTAAATTCACCTTGTCTCTTGTGCTATATTCATTTTTATCTGTAAATAATTCAGTCTGATTAAGCTGATCGTAATGTGCAAAGAAAATCCTTTCGGCCATTGGGCGGTAATTACTGTCGAGAATGGTTACGGCATTTAATCCAATAGGCACAGAATCTAATTTAAACCTTATGTTTTGGGTTTTGTTGGCTGCTAAAATCAGATTGGTGTGTAAAAAAACATCAGCGAAATTATGCACCAGAACATGAACTTTTTGATTGTTATTCGCCTCCAGGTGTAGCCTGAAATCATTTTCGGCTATTGCTGTACCTGCTGTTAAAACAGTTCCATATTTTAATGCCGCAGGTAAATCATTACTGATGCTTTCCTGTTCACTGCCTAAAAGTTTAACATAATATTTTTTTGATGGCTTTGGGCAGATTGAAAATGAACCAAGCCCCGTAGAATTGCTCCGGAGCGTATCAATAACCATATCATTTTCAAATAGAACACCTGTTGCTTTTATCGCAGTGCCTTCCAGGTCTTTAATTTCAAAACCTACTTTTGAAGTTAAATGGTCAACCAGGTAACCACCTTCCGGATAAAATTGAATCTGATAATTGGAACGGTTCCTCACGGGAAGATTAAACTTGATGTGTCTGATATCTTTACCTTTTTTAATAGAAATGTTAAGTTGATTATTATCGGCCGTAATCTTATCAGCAGGGAAATTGATCATCAGTTCGCCGATTATACTACTTTTAGCTGAACCGGTGAGCAATGTTTGTTTATCCTTACCGATCTGATATTTTATTTCTGCATTTTCAACAAAACGGTTATCACTGGATAAAATTTTTAACAATGCTGTTCCATTTTTGCTCTGTTCATCATAAGTTTTAAAAATAGAAATATTGGTTGTTAATGGATTTACAGTAGTAGATTTAATTGTGATGGGCTGTACAAATTCGCCATCTGGCTGATTATCCTTTTTAATATTGGTATTCGCCACAAAACGATATGAACCGCCCGGCAGCGAATCAGGTAAACTAAGTGCACCGAATACAAATCCTTTTTCAATCAGAAATTTATCCTGGATTACGACACTACTATCGCTGTTATTGATCAGTGATAAATAAAGTGTATGGTATTGATCTAAGTTGGTAATGGTTTTTAGCAGATACCCGCTAAACCAAACCTGATCATTATTGGTATAAATATTTTTGTCGAAATGGACGAACAGATTAGATTGAGCCGTTTTTAAGCCATATCGGTTAATATTTAACGCCACACTATCTAGTTTTACATCCTGCGCTTTTGCCTTAACCAATAAAAGCATCATACAGGTGAGGAAAATTTGAAATTTTGAAAGCATATTTGGATGATCTAGCTAAAAATCGAAATTTTTAGCTAGAATCTCAAATTATCTCCAATTAGTGACTTAACATTAAGTACACTTTATGCTCATTATACCATTAAAAGACATCTTAAATTTTAACTATTCCATGTTTTACTGCATACAATGCCAATCCTGTACGGCTTTTTAACTGTAATTTTTCGCACAAAGAATTTCTATAACCGTCAATGGTACGTGGGCTTACAAACATTTCTGCAGCAATTTCATTGTATGTTTTTTCGGTGCAGGTATATTTCAGAAACTCCATTTCCCTTTCGGTAAGTTTTACAAAGTCTGATATTTTCGAATTTGTAGCTAACGAACTTAACGACTGCATGACTTTCCTCGTTACCAGGTCATTATAAAAATATCCTTTACTAATCACCTCGTCAAATGCACGTTTAAGTTCTTCAGGCTCAGCATCTTTTAACACATAACCTTTGGCACCATTGGTAATCATTTTAATAATGGCAGTTTCTGCATCCATGGTACTTAAAGCAAGTATGTTTACTTCCGGATGATTTGTGCGCAGCCACGAAGCTGTACTATACCCATCCATTTCGGGCATGTTGATATCGAGCAATACAATATCAGGTACATCGTATATTTTTAACTGCCTGATAAAATCTTTTCCATTGCCAGCCTCAAATAAAATATTGTAGGATGGGAAATAGCTAATCAAGGCGGCTAATCCCTTTCTAAATAAGATATGATCATCAACTAAGGCTATATTTTTAATCTGGTCAGACATAAGGAATAGTTAAGGTAATTTTAGTTCCATTATTAATAATGCTGTTGATTGTAGCTTCTCCATTAATCAATGTAGCGCGTTTTACAATATTCTGAAGCCCCAATCCGGTCTCAATTTTCACTTTTTCGCCTGCACTAAAACCAACACCATTATCTTCGATGATGATGTTTAGCTGCTCTGAAAAATCAAATTCAACATTGATTGTGGTGGCCTGCGCATGTTTTAATATGTTTTGTAAACTTTCCTGCACAATCCGGAAGATGATTATTTTCTTTTGTTCTGCAATCTGCTGTTCGTTACCAGTTACCGCGACCTTGCAAACAATAACTCCTGCCCTGCCTATGCGTTGTAATTCCTGTTCTACCGCCTGCAACAAACTTAGCTCCTGAATGCGGCTAGTACTTAAACTTTTTGCAATATCACGTAAATCGGTAAGGGCATTACCAACATTTCCTTTAATTTCAGTGATCAATGATTTATCGCTGATTTCATTTTGCTCCAAAATACTTAATTGCAGTTTAGCCAAACTTAGTAATTGTCCAACGTTATCATGTATTTCATCACTTATCGTTTCAAATGTTTGCTCCTGCATTTCGAGTCTCGATTGAAGCAATTGCTCGCCATATTGTTTTTCCAGTTCTCCCTTTTCTTTTGCGTACTGAAATTTCTTTTTCTGAAAATAGAGCATCAGGAAAACGATTGCTATTGATAGGAACAGAAAAATAACTGTAGTGAGTAAAACCGCTAAGAATACTTCATTATAATGGTCTTTTTGCATAGAAAAGCATACGTAAATAAAGAATACATAATAACATTGGTTACCTGAAGGCCAACCTGAAAGTTCATAATCAATGATGGATAATTAACGATCAGAAAATTGTATATCCCCATAAAGGGAACCTGACAAGAATAAAAAATAATGATGCCAAGTGCAATCCAGAACTCACCACAACTACTGAGGCTCACATTCTCGATTGAGGTTAACAATTGATAGCAGTAAATTAATGCCCATATAATTGTAAAAGTGCCACCTACCAGAAAAATATAGCTATTCCACTCTGTAATTTTAAATATAAAGAATACTGAAATATACCAAAATACAGGGAATAAGATCATAAAGACGGATATTATCTTTTTTATCCATACCGAAATTATGATTTCCTTAAAAAAATAGGCATAAACCAGAAATTCGATCAATAGAACGATATTGTATTGAGGCAATACATTCTGACCTTTAATCAGGTTTCTGAAAAATGCTGCGCCAATTTCTACCAATAAAATATAGGGCATCATTAAAATGATGCCCTTTAAATGAACCGGTAAGCTACTACGGAATTTTAACAATCCGGTTATTGCCGCCGCAGCTAGTGATGCGAGATAGATATACGTTAAAATAGGCATGATAATTAATTACATTTGAATATCTAGTGCACCCCTGTTATCATCTCCTGAAGGAGGTGGAGCTGGTATACCGGTATCAAAGGTGTCACTTAAACCTTTATCTCTTGTTATGTTAAGTCTTTGAGCGAACTCTACAGGATCGATATCCTCAATTCCAATATCACCGTTAGCACCTATAAATGTAAAACAAATAGTAAGTCGTTCTCTCCTTTTAAACACAGGAGGTTTAGATCCTAAAAAAATATAATCCTGGTTGGTGTATGATGTAAAGCAGATACCAAAACCTTTTACAATACTACTGTGGTTTTTATTTTGATATTCCATTTCTTTGACTGTTTGCGTCATTTGTTCCAAACTAAACCATATATGTTTGGTTTCTTTACAGCCATCTAATCGGTCCTGATGGGATAAAGTTTTAAAAAGATAATCTCTTTTTATTAATTGATAATTATGAACCCCATTTTCAGCATCCACTAAATCAATTGGAACAAAAGTTCCATTTTCAAACTTATAATAAGGTAATTCCTCCTTCTTATCAACGCCAGTGGTTACGACAAGAATGAGTGTCAGTTTACCGCATTTACCTTTATTCACTGTACCATCATTAGCAGGAGACGCAAAATACACCCGAACGCCATCTTCTTTTTTAAGATTTTTAATAAGTGGATTAAAAAAATCAATAGCGGTTTTTATATCAGTAAAATCAAGTCTCTTTTCTTCGACTTCTTTTTCTTGCCTCAATCTCAAATCATTGAGCACAGGTAGTTTATACTTGTCAAACCATTCCTGTCTTTTTTTGCTTTCTACATCAGTGATGTAAGTAATTGGTAGAGGTTCCATAGCTTTTAATTTAGGTTTAGATTAATAAAATAACATATACCTAAATATACACTAACCTTATTTGAATTCGAAAATTGCAAGATTAACAAAAACGCTCAACAAACTCATTTTCAAGCAACAAAAACCACCTCAATAGCCTCTACCCTACTTTTCTAATAATTACCCTACATCTAAGTATTTTAAAATACCGCGATTTTACGGTATCCTATTGCGCTTTTCACGCGTATAAATTGCAATGTTTTCACGCTTGATTTGGATAGCCTTTCAAAACTAGCTTTGGTTAAGAAAATGGTTCAATAAAACTGACCATTTTTTGAACCCGATATTAAAAATATGGGTAATTAATCGAAACCTAAAAGCTAAAGTCATGACAAAAAAAGTATTATCAGTAATTAATATTACTTTCGAAATTCTCGAAAAAAATCCTCCTACCTTAGTAATTGAGGCTAATGGCACAGTTAATTCTAGTGGTTGGTTAAATGCACAATTAAATCCTTTTATTTATGTTGCCCCTCCTGTAGATGGCATATATGAATTTAATTTTGTAGCGAATAAACCTACAGGCATTGTTCTAGAGGTAATTACAGTAATTCATTCTAAACCATTTTTCTGGGATAACTTCCCTCCAGATTTAAAAGGAATTAAAGTATATGCTGAAACAGATGATGTAACAGTAAAACTTTAAATCAGACATCTTAATCTCAGATACATTAACTGTATTGATCACTTCCTCTTAGAAATCAAGGGGCTGGTGAGTCATAAATTCTCACTCTTAAATAAATAATCATGAAAAGGATAATTCTTATAACACTACTCACTTCATTGACCTTATTGGCTAAGTCGCAATCTAAAATAGATTCAACTATAAAAAAAAGCGATCCAGAAAGGCTTGAAAAACCCCTAGTAAAAAAATTCATAAACCAACAATTTGGGAACCTGATTAACCCACAATCAAATAATATCATTGGAAATTTTGCTTCATTAGACTTAAAGGAAGCAGAGGTTAATTTCGCCGGGAATATTATTTTCAATAATGGTTCAATATTGGGAATTAAAGCAAGAGGAGCAGTTACGGACGGCTTTCTTTCCGTTTTCAATAATAATAAGTTGAATACAAAACTTGGCATAGACTTACAATATAATTTTCTAGATTTTAAAAGAAAATCAATCATTTATGATAATGCAACGTCCGAAAAATACCAAGCCCTAAAAGCAAAAGTTCAACAAGATTACGAACTAAAGAAAATTGAAATAGAACAAGGACAAAAGAAAATCCTATTACAAATTGATATTCAAAAAGTAACGAACCAAATTACTGTATTAAATAAAAAACTTGCTACTTTAAAAGGCCTTTCGAAAGACAGCCTTAATATTGAAATCTTGAAATTAAATCAAGAATTAGTATTTAAGAATACTCAGCTCAAAACTTCGCCAAGCATTGGCGCTTCGTTAAATGAACTGGAAAACTGGAAAGCTAGTGAAATAATTAAGGCCGAATCCGAAGTAAAGTTATATGGTTTTAAGCTAGGTTGGTTTTCTATAGGTTATGGCATAACAAACAATGCATTTAGGTTATTTGATGGGGCATTAACTCCTGATAAGCAAATTTCAAAAGCAAATTATGCTAACCATACACTTAAGCTACAATATTCATTTTATAACAAGACACCAGCAGTATATGAATCTTATTTTCTTTCACTTGGAGCTGCAGCATCAATTCAGGATAATTTTTCTGAACTATCCAAAGTAGAAATTAATGAGCTCAAAAACTACGGATTAAATCCGAATGATAGATTTATTACCAGTAAATACAATGCATATCAAGGGGTTTATGCTAAAGATCTAAAATCACTTTCATTTTACGGCGACTGTTATTGGTTCTTATTCAATGATAACAAAGGAGCATTTCACTTTTATCCTGAACATCAAATTGTTGAAAGTTTAAAACCTACCACAAATCTAGGGTTTGGTTTTTTACTCGCGTTTAAAAACAAAGAGAAAACGGATAATACTATAAACTCTGAACTTTATGTTAATCTTTTAGATGTGTTTGACACTAATAATTCGGCCGAAAAGCTTTTCAACAGAAGCAACTATGGAATCAGATTTACATTTCCAATAAATTTTAACTAAACATTAATATCATGGCAAAAACAACAATTTTTAAAAACGAAATGGCATCTCATTCACTAAGGCATAGAGCAATATGTGAAGATGATTCTTTTAAAGGTCCCTGGAGGAGTAATATTGAAGACGCTTACGCAGATGCAACGCAACATCGACAACATGGTGGATTGCACAGAATAAATATTATGACAGAACAGTCTATAAGTATGAAGTTTGAGTAGTAATAGTTATGAAGCAAAAAATCGTTAAAAACCTCTTTATAAGCTATTTAAACTATTCCAAATAACGCTCCACCTTCTTTACCCATTTCATTAATTTTAGCCTCTACCACTGCATCCTTGACTAATTCGGGTGCGTGGTGGGGCTTTTTTCGTGCATCGATAATCATAGAGCCCTTACAGCCCCAATGTTTATTGATCGTAAAATCGTTAATACCATAAATATCAGCTGCCGGATTGCTTCGTGTAAAAGCTACCCAAACAAAGTTATCAGTCGTTGCGGCAGTAAATTCAGCATCATCGGCCAATATAATCAAAGGCAGACCAGATAAATCCTGATCAATCAGGGCTATGTTCAGCATTGCAATTTCTGCAGCTGTCTTTTCTGGATTTAAGTATTTATTAGCTGCTAAAACCAAAACGCCTGGGATGGCAATTTTGGGCTGATAAAATGCCTCACTCAGTTTCAGTCCCTCTGGAACATGACTCCACAATTCCCTTTCCTGATTACCTGCGGCAGCAATTACAACTTTCGAACCGCTGTTTAATCCGTCTCCACTGTAATCCAGCGTATCGATGGTGGTATTGGTATAAAAATGGATGTCTCGTGTTAAATCAATCCGCTCTAATATATGCTTGATAAAATCTTCAATATGATGCGTACTCAGTTGCTGGTCATCTTCTTTCGCCGCTATAAAAAGGTACTTGGCTAAACTCAACTGGTTTTTACCCAGAATGTGGTTGGCAATGGTCAAAATCTCCTGTGGTCTTCTTTCCTTTAAATATGGTGTATAACGTTCGCTACCGATAGCAAAAAGCAATGGATGAACACCGGCAGCATCTACTGCGTGAACTTCTTTTAAACCATGTATTTCCTGCGGAATGGCCGAGCCGGTAATTTCGTGAATTAAGGCGCCAAAACTGGTATCTTCCTGCGGCGGACGACCAACCACCGTAAACGACCATATTGCATCTTTTTTATGGTACACGTTGTGTACTTTCATTAAAGGAAATGGATGTGTTAAGCTATAATAGCCCAAATGATCGCCAAAAGGACCCTCAGGTTTATTTTCGTTTGGATAAACGGTGCCGGTAATGATAAAATCTGCATCTGCAGAAATACAGAAACCTTCATCATCGTAAAAATAACGGAAACGCCTGTCGCCCAAAGCACCCGCAAAAGTCATTTCCGACAAACCTTCCGGTAATGGCATTACTGCAGCTAAAGGGTGCGACGGTGGGCCACCAACAAAAATACTTACTTTTAACGGTTTGCCTAAAGCATTTGCTTTTGATTGATGCACCCCTATTCCCCTATGAATCTGATAATGCAACCCGATTTCTTTATCCTGGATATAATCATTCCCGCCCAATTGAATACGGTACATACCCAGATTGGCATTTAATACACCAGGTTTATCTATATCTTCGGTATAAACCTGAGGCATGGTAACAAAAGGGCCACCATCCATTGGCCAGTTTACAATCTGAGGCAACTGACTGATGCTTGTTTTTAAAAATTTACTTTTTGCAGAAGGTGTTTTAAGCGGCAAAGCAGATAATGCCGACATGGCAGAGCCAGCATATTTAAAGGGATTTTTCAATGCTTTTATAGGATCGTTCCTTAACGAAACCAATTGCTGTACTTTAGGCAAGGTATCCCTGAAAATGAATTTTGATCGTTCTAAAGTTCCGAACAAATTAGAAACTGCTGGAAAAGGACTTCCTTTAACTTTTTCGAATAACAGCGCCGGTCCTTGCTTTTCATATACCCTTAAATGGATGGCGGCCATTTCTAAATAGGGATCTACTTCTTCTTTGATTCTGATTAAATGACCATGCTTTTCCAGGTCCGATACACATTCTGCTAAACTTTTGTATGCCATGCCCAAAGATAAATATTTAGATTTCCAATGAAACAAAAAAGCCTCATATAAGCAGATTTTACAATAAAGCTACTTATACGAGGCCTTTAACCTACCAATACCTGGTTATTTTTTTCCGGCAAAAGAACGTAACATCCAGGTATTTTTTTCTTTAAACTGCATAAAACGGTTCACCATATCATTAGAACCATCATCGCCAGCCTCATCAGTTGCTTCTAAAAGCTCTCTTTCCAGTTCAATGAGGTTAGCCATATCATCTAAAATGGCATCAACCATATCAAGATCTTTCAGGCCAATCGTATCAATTTCTTTAATTTTCGATTCTTTAATATAATCAGCAAAGCGGCTATGTGGTGCTTTACCTAAAGTTAAAACACGCTCAGCAATTTCATCGATGGTGAGCTGCGCGTTGGTATATAACTCTTCAAACTTAACATGAAGGGTAAAAAAGTTCTGTCCTTTAATATTCCAGTGGCAGCCTCTTAATTTTTGGTAATGGATATGATAGTTAGCCAAATAATCGTTCAACAGATCTACAACTGGTTTAACTTCTTTTTCGTTTAAGCTTATTTCTTTAGCGTCCATTTTATTATAATTTATGATGTATTTTAATGTGTACCTAACAACTCAAATTTAGAAAAGTTTTGCTCATTTTTGTCTTTTGAACAATACGTTATTTATTAAACCGTTTAATATTCATTATCAATCAAATTACAATTTTATAAACATTTGTTAATGAATAGCATATCGAAATAATGGGGTTAAAGTCATCTTATTTTTACTTAAAAACGAGTAGTATAAGATAAGACGGTTAACAATATTATTCGTATAATTGCTCCCTTTGACTTAGAAATTTAGATAAAAATAAATGCATAAAATATATTTATCTGCTGTAGTGTTATTTGCGCTCAATATTGCAAATGCCAAAGCCAACACAGCAAGAGACTCTATCGGTGTAGAAAATAATAAAGGCAAAAAACTGATCGTTCACCAAATCGTAGCAAAAGACACTTATTATTCTATCGGAAGAAGATACAGTGTATCGCCAAAGGATATCATGGCTTTTAACGACAACAAATACCTACAGGTTGGCGTGATCATTAAAGTCCCAACCAATGTTCCTTTTACAGCATCCAGCGGATCATCAAATACAGAAACAACTTCTTCAACGGCCAATGTGATAGAACATACCATTAAGCCAAAAGAGAATTTAAACATGCTGGCTGAAAAATATGGCACAACAATAAATGAAATTAAAGCTTTAAATAATTTAACAAGCAGCAACCTAAGCATTGGCCAGGTTATAAAAATCCCTGCAAAAAACGGAGAGCAAACTGCCACAGCTAGTCCATCTACTCCACCAGCAAAAAATAATACCGAGGCGCCTGTAGTCAATACGCAATCTTCAGATCAAACCATGATCGAGCATACCGTTGCACCTAAAGAGTTTTTAGGAAAAATTGCCGAGAAATACGGCACTACGGTTGAAGAAGTAAAAAAAGCCAATAACCTTTCTGGCAATAACCTCCGTATTGGTCAGAAACTGAAAATCCCTGCAACAAAAAATATCGACGAAAATAAAGTAGTTTCTGCTGCTGTTGAAGAAAAGCCGGTACAAGAGAATAAATCCAGTGACACAGCGGGTACGCATACCGTTTTAAGGAACGAAACCATTTTCACCATTGCCAAGCAATATGGCATTACCGCTTATCAGATCAGAACAATGAACAATCTTCCTGATAATGCCATTACCATCGGGCAGGTTTTAAAGGTCCCGGGCGGCATTGTTGCGGATGTTCAGGTACCCAAAGAAAAGCAGGCTGAAACCAAAACAAAAGAAGTACCGGTAGTTACAAAAGACGAAAGTTTTATCCATACTGTAGCAACTGGCGAAAATATTTTCTCAATTGCTAAAAAATACAATTTAACGGCCTTTCAGATCAGAACAGCAAATAAACTGGAAGATAATAACATTAAAGTTGATCAAAAACTGATTATCCCGAGACCACCACAACCAAAATCGGTAAATGATGCTTCAAAAGAAGAACAGGAAAATGAACCTGACAGCACCATGGTTAAAGACCCTAAATTACGCCGCGACCCTAGCGTTTATGGCTTAAGCCAGATCGAAGAAAAAGGCACTGCGGTTTGGATTGCTGATCAAGACCTTGATGGCACAAAAATGTTGGTTTTACACCGTACAGCGCCTGTTGGCAGGGTAATCAAAATTACCAACCCGATGACCAACCGTACTACATTCGCCAAAGTTGTTGGTAAATTTACAGAGAACGAATCTACAAAAGATGTTATCATTGTAATGACTAAAGCTGTAGCCGATTCACTGGGTGCTTTAGACAAACGTTTTTTCTGCAATTTAACCTATAGTGCTCAATGAGTTCAAACAAAAAGCCTTTTATAATTGGTATTGCCGGCGGTAGCGGATCAGGCAAAACATTTTTCTTAAACTGCTTTCTCCATCATTTTAAACAAGATGAAGTAACACTGGTATCACAGGATGATTATTACATCCCTGCCGGCGACATGACACAGGAAGAAAACAAGTTATACAATTTCGATCTTCCTTCAACCATTGATAGCGAACAGTTTTTGAGAGACATTAAGCAATTAATGAGTGGTGAAGTGGTTTATAAAAAAGAATACAACTTCAATAACCCATTAGCTGTTGTTAAAATACTGGAAATTAAATCGGCACCTATTATTATTGTTGAGGGTCTTTTCATCCTGCATTTTAAAGAAATTGCGGCTGTATTGGATCATACTATTTTCGTAGATGCGGATGAACAGGTAGCTTTAGACCGACGTATTAAGCGCGATGGTTTAGAACGGGGTTATCCGGAAGATGACGTATTGTACAAATGGCACAACCATGTAGTACCAGCTTATAAAGAATACCTGCTACCCTACCGCGATCAATGCAATAAGGTAGTAATGAATAATACCAATGAGCCCGACGAAATTATCGCCATCACAGAAGATATTTCGAATGATTTGAGGAATAGTATTTTAGTAGATATACAGTAAATACCAAAGGAGTCAAGCTTTAAAAGCTTGACTCCTTTTTTGTGATGAATCGCCATTCCCAACTTGATTGGGAACCACGAAGTGCTCATGAATACCTTTGAAAACATGAAAACTTATGAATAATCGTAATGCCTTGATAGGTTTGCACGATCTGTAAAGCCGTGGTTTGCGTCCCCACAAACCACTAATTAATCCAGTCTCATTTCCGGAATTTCCCCCTCTACAATCAGTCTCCCAGCTGTAGATTGCTGTATAAATTCGATACTCACACCAGGTGCACGCTCCAAAAGTTTAAAACCACCTTCTGGTAAAACATCTAAAACCGCCAGTTCGGTAACAATTTTCTTAATGCATTTTACGCCAGTTAAAGGTAAGGTACATTTCGGTAATAATTTACTTTCGCCAGCTTTGTTAACATGCTGCATAGCTACAATAATGTTTTTGGCCGAGGCGACCAAATCCATCGCTCCTCCCATTCCTTTAACCATTTTACCCGGAATTTTCCAATTGGCAATGTCGCCATTTTCTGAAACTTCCATTGCGCCCAGAATGGTTAAATCTACTTTTTGTGCACGGATCATCCCAAAACTCATCGCCGAATCAAAAATAGATGATCCAGGTAAAGTGGTAATGGTCTGTTTTCCGGCGTTTATTAAATCAGCATCTTCTTCTCCTTCAAAAGGAAATGGCCCCATGCCCAACAAACCGTTTTCTGATTGCAATACCACATTAATTCCTTTTGGAATATAATTAGCCACCAGCGTAGGTATGCCAATGCCCAGATTAACATAGTATCCGTCTTTTATTTCTTTAGCGATGCGCTGTGCGATCTCTTCTTTTGAAAACATAAATTTTAATTGATTGATTGAGTAAATAATTGAATGATTGAATGTTCTAATCTGCTATTCGACTTCGGACTGCCGACTTCAGACTTCGGACTTTCTAACCGTTCTCTGTTCAATTCTTTTCTCGTAATCTTTGCCTTGAAAAATCCGGTGAACATAAATACCAGGGGTATGGATATAATCCGGATCCAGTTCGCCAGCTTCTACCAATTCTTCCACCTCGGCGATGGTAACTTTCCCCGCCATAGCCATTACCGGATTAAAATTACGGCTTGTAGACCTGAAAATTAAATTCCCTGCGGTATCGCCTTTCCATGCTTTTACAATGGCGAAATCGGCATCAAATGCATATTCCATCAAATAATCCTTACCATCAAAATTACGTACTTCTTTACCTTCAGCTACTTCAGTTCCTACACCTGCGGGAGTAAAAATCGCTGGCATGCCATATCCCGCTGCAAGACAACGGGTTGCCAACGTACCCTGGGGAATAAGGTCTACTTCCAGTTCGCCGCTTAACAACTGTCTTTCAAACTCGGCATTTTCACCTACGTAAGAAGAAATCATTTTTTTTACCTGACGTTGTTTTAGCATTAAACCGATACCAAAATCATCCACACCAGCATTATTGGAGATACAGGTTAAATTTTTGACCTGTTTGCTTACCAAAGCATTGATACAATTTTCGGGAATGCCGCAAAGCCCGAAACCGCCTAGCATAATGGTAACACCGTCTGATATATCATTGATGGCCTCTTCGGCACCAGATACCACTTTATTTATCATCTTATGAATTTTTGGTTAGTGCGCTAAATTACAAATTGCCATCAAAAATGCAGCAATTATAATTTTAAATCTATTAGGAATATTAATTGATTGGAATTAATCTAAATAACCGTTACCTTTGTGTTGCAATGATTTACGAGAGAGAAGAAAGCCTATTCATATTACCTACAGATCCTGAATTTCAAAAGGGTATGGGTTTTATTTTCAGCTGTACGGCTGAGCACAAAAAATGTTGTGAAAAGTTTAAAAAAGGTAAGCGCTGTAAAAAGTGCCCGGGCAATAAAAAGAAATAAGCTTACTTCGCTATTTCTACAATCTTATCATCACTTCCATTACTGGTGCAAATATAAACTTTCCCCTCCGGCGATTGGCACACAGCTCTGATCCGGCCATAAGTATTCACATAAAAATCTTTTGTTGAGGTAATCTTAGTTTGCGCATCGTCCAGTTTCAGTTGCATTAGTTTAGTTCCTTTCAACACCGCCAATAACAACGAATTTTTAAACTGAGGAATATAATCATTGTTGTAATAAGCCAAACCACTTGGTGCAATGGTTGGGGTCCAGTTAATTAATGGCTCTGCCACATTGTTCGAACTACAGAAAGATTGTTCGCCACTTTCATTACAAAAACCTTTAATATTCGGCCAGCCATAATTTCTTCCTTTTTCGATGATATTGATTTCATCATCAGAATCCGGCCCATGTTCTGAAGAAAATATTTTATTACCCACCTGAACTAGACCTTGTGCATTGCGATGTCCTAAACTCCAAACCGGATTATTTGGATAAGGATTGTCTGCAGGAATAGAACCATCTAAATTAATTCTTAAAATCTTACCCGCTAAAGAGTTTATATTTTGTGGGTTGGCCGTATCGGACGCATCTCCTGTACTGATAAACAATTTACCACCACTGATCAACAAACGCGAACCATTATGAATGGAAGCCGCAGGAATCTGATCGAGTAAAACCAATGGACTGCTTAAATTCCCTCCGCCATAAGTATAACGAACTACTTTAGCTTTATAAGTACTTCCATATCCGTAAATTACGTAAACATAAGGATTGCTTGTAAAATCAGGATGTAAGGCCATGCCCAATAAACCTCCTTCGCCATTGGTACGTACTTCTGAAATGGTAAGTAATGGTGAAATTTGTCCTGTGGAAGGATTTAAACGGCTGATTTTACCTGCTTTTTCAGTAAACCAGATAAAGTTATCTGGTCCATATACCATTTCCCACGGAAGACTTAATCCAGAAACAACAACTTTTGCTTTTAATTCGACATCAGGTAAGCTACCTGGAGCTTCATTACCATTGTCAGTCTTTTTGCAAGTTGTGGTAAATAATACCACAAAAAGGCAGAGTAAGATTTTTTTCATAACCGTAACGTTTTAAAAATAACACAGTTGCGGCCATAAAGTTTTGTTTGTGCTGTCAGATGGTAACATCCGACACCAACTAAAAGCAAACTTAATGCGTTCTCCATTACCCTATCGTCAAGCAAGAAAGATTGCTTCACTCCATCGCACATTCCCCTTCTTCAGTTCGCAATGACGAGTCTAATCGGAACAGTAAATCGATTTTCCAATCTCACATCTCACATCTCACATCTCACATCTCACATCTCACATCTCACATCTCACATCTCACATCTCACATATCACATCTCACATCTCACATCTCACATCAAGTATCTCCTGTCTCAAATCTAACAAATCAATTCAAATATACATAGGTAATCCCATCTCCTCCTCTATCTTGATGCTCATCTTCCATCCTGTTTACCTGGCTATATTTACGCAAATACTCCCTGATCATTTTCCTCAAAATTCCGTCACCTTTACCATGTATCAGTTTAATAGACGGGAAACCAAGCATAATGGCTTTATCCAGGTATTTTTCAACTTCGAATAAAGCATCTTCTGTCCGTTTTCCGCGCAAGTCTAATTCAGCCCTAAAGTCTGATACCGCTTCATTCATACGTCCGGCAAAAGAATGTGCGCTGCTTTGAATCACTTTTTTAGCTTTCCGGTTACTTACCTTTTGTACACGGTTTTTCTTCACTGTCGAACGTAGATCGCCAATGGCTAAAATCAATTCATTCCGGTTAATTTCTAAAACCTGTCCAATGGTTTCGCTATCTGTAAATTTAACCAGATCGCCCACTTCAATCTCACCTCCAACAACCACTGGTACCGGTTTAGGACGCTCTTTTGGTACAGTATTTTTTTCCAGTTCGCGCTGCAGGTTCTGCCGGAGTTCTTTAGTTACCTCTTTCTCGGCCTTTTTTTCCTTAATCTCAGCAATGGTATTCTCTACCAGCTTATTGGCGTTTTTAATAATATTCTGCGCCTCTTGCTTTGCTTCTTTAATCAGGATCTTCTTATTTTCTTCTAAAAATGTTTTTAACTTTTCATTTTCAGCAACCAGATTTTTGGCCTTATTCTGTTGATTGGCCAAACTGACTTTCGCATCGTAAACGTTTTTCTTTTCACGCTCCAGATCAACCAACATCGTATCTACCCGGTTCTGGTTGGAGCCCGTTTTCTCTTTGGCCAACTGGATCACCTCTTTTGGCAAACCAATATTCTGTGCAATTTCGAATGCATAAGAACTACCTGGTTTGCCCATTTCTAAAATATAAAGCGGTTTCATCTTTGCATTATCAAAAAGCATCGACGCATTTTCTAATCCAGGCGTATTCCCTGCAAACAGCTTTAAATTAGAATAGTGGGTGGTAATTACACCTCTCACTTTTTTATTGTTCAACACCTCTAACACAGCTTCTGCCATTGGTCCGCCAAACTGTGGATCGGTACCGGTACCAAACTCATCAATCAATACCATTGTTTTCGGCGAAGCATGCTCTACAAAATAACGCATCTTTTTCAAGTGTGCACTGTAGGTACTCAAATCACTTTCTATCGATTGATCGTCGCCGATATCGGCAAAAATGTTTTCAAAAATACCAACTTCACTATTCGCATCAACAGGAATCAACAAACCTGTTTGTAGCATAATCTGGAGTAAACCAACCGTTTTCATGCAAACCGATTTCCCACCAGCATTTGGTCCTGAAACCAAAACCACACGCGTTTCGGCATCAATATGGATATTTAATGGAGTAACGGTTTTCTTTTCAGCTGCAAAAGAGATTGATAACAAAGGATGCCTCGCATTAATCAGTTTGGTTTTTGGCTCTTTTAACAAACCAGGCATTTCGGCTTCAATATCTAAAGCAAACAATGCTTTTGCACGTACAAAATCCAATTTGGTAAGGAAACCATGATAAGAAAGTAATAATGGCGAATACGGACGAAGATCGTCTGTTAACGCAATTAAAATCTTAATAATTTCGCGGCGTTTATCAAATTCTAAATCGCGTAGTTTGTTATTTAAAGTAAAAACCTCTTCCGGTTCGATGTAAACGGTTTGCCCTGTGGCCGATTCGTCGTGCACAAAACCTTTAAGCTTGCGTTTGTTCTCTGCCAACACCGGGATACACATCCTGCCATCACGGATAGTTAAACTGCCATCGGCAACCCAATTATTGGCAATAGCCTGTTTGTAGATCGAATCCATGCGCTTTCGGACATCTTGCTCAGCTTTAGAAATGGCCGAGGTAATCTCCTGAAGTTCTTTCGATGCATTGGGTTTAATCTTTCCTTTGGCATCAATTACCGTTTCTATTTTACGAAGGATCGTTTTTTCGATCGGTAAGTGCTCAAATAAAGCTTCGAGCGTTGGGTAAACTTCTGCCCTTTCTTCAAAAAAGCGTAACACCGAAAAAACGGTCTGCAAGGAAGTATATACCTGAAACCACTCATCTTCTAAAAGATAAGTACCTTCTACCCTGATTTTTTCAACCAGCGATTTAATATCAAAAAAAGTATTAATCTGTAAGGGCTCCTGATTTTGCAGGATACTCTTGAACTCGTTTGTTTGCCGTAAAAATTTATCAATCTGATCAAAACGGTTCATCACCTGCATCTTGCCCACCATCGTTTGTCCCATGGGGCTCAAACAATGTTTGCTGATCAGCTGCCTGATCTCTACAAAACCTAAACGTTCTAAACAATTATCGGGATATAACATATTATTTTATTGTACCGGTGTCGGTGTCGTGGCCGAAACCATTTCCATTGCTCCGGTCTTCTTTATATTAATGAGTGAATCGGCCTGTTTCTTCTTTTTCGCAATCTCAGCTGTAGCTTTTACTTTCGATAAAGAATCTGGTTTCATTTTTTTCCTGATTGCAAGAGAATCGGCCTTAAACTTCTTCGCAATCACCAATGAATCTGCTTTAAATTTTTTCTTTTGAATCATCTTATCCGCTATCTCTACAGCCTTTTTCTGCTGGATTAAAGATTTCTGGATGTTTTTATACATCGGTTCGAGTTCTTTCGGATTGGTATTGTACCACAACAGACTTTTATTATATTCGGCAGAGTCTATACCGAATTTTTTATAAATACCTTTATAATAAGCAGCGGCCACCTTCTTTGCAGAATCTACCACATAGATATTTGCAATATAACCGTCAACAATGTGCATATCAAATAAAATCTTTTCCATCTTATCAGGTTTTATAATGTCGTCAGGTATGCCTGGCTTGCAACCAAACCATAATATAGCCGTCATTAAAACCCATATTAATCTCTTCATGTTTAATTAAAATATTATTTTTTGCCCAAATTGCGGCAAGGTTATTAATTTTACCAAAAATAGTTATAAATGAGCATAGCTGATAATCTTAAAAAATATAAAAGCGAAGTTGAATCAGATGGGGTAAAACTGATTGCAGTTTCAAAAACACAGCCAATAGAATCAATTTTAGAAGCATACAACGCCGGACAGCGCATTTTTGGAGAAAACCATGTACAGGAAATGGTTGAAAAAGAAGCGCAGCTCCCTAAAGATATCGAATGGCACCTGATTGGCCATTTACAGACCAATAAAGTAAAATACATTGCGCCTTTTGTAAAACTGATACATGGAGTAGACAGCTTGAAACTCCTGCAGGAAATTGATAAGCAAGCCGCAAAAAACAAACGCGTAATTGATTGTTTATTACAGGTTTACATTGCTGATGAAGATACTAAATTTGGACTTGGCTTTGATGAAGTGATTGAATTACTACGTTCGGAAGAATATGCAGCTTTAAAAAATATCCGTGTAGTGGGTTTAATGGGAATTGCCACCAATACCAAGAATGAAAAACAGATTACGATCGAATTTCATGAATTAAAAGTATTTTTCGATGGTGTTAAAGTGAGTTTTTTCCGTAAAGAGGATTCTTTTAAAGAAATATCAACGGGAATGAGTGCCGATTATAAAATCGCAGTTGAAGAAGGCAGTACCATGGTACGAATTGGAAGCAGTATTTTCGGAAAAAGAGTAATTAAACATTTTAAAAACGATATTTCTGCCAATTAGTATGGATTTTAACATCAGATTTGCAACCGCTGAAGATTGCCCGAGAATATTAGAATTAATTAACGAATTAGCTGTATATGAACGCGCACCAGAAGAAGTAACCGTTACTTTAGATCACTTTATCGATGCCGGTTTTGGTAAAACGCCGGTATGGAAAGCTTTTGTCGCTGAAGTAGACAATAAAATTGTTGGTTTTGCCTTGTATTATACCCGTTACTCCACCTGGAAAGGCTGCAGGTTATACCTCGAAGATTTTATCGTAACCGAAGAATTTAGAGGAAAAGGTGTAGGCAAAATATTATTCGAAAAAGTAATAGAAGAATCCAAAAACGGCAATTATAGCGGTATGGTATGGCAAGTATTGGACTGGAACGAGCCAGCCATTAATTTTTACAATAAATATAAAGCACATCTAGAAAGCGGCTGGTTAAATGCAGCCCTCTCTACAGAACAAATCAAGGCATTTTAATATGGATATTTTTAAGTTTGGAGGTGCCTCGGTAAAAAATGCGGCAGGTGTAAAAAATCTGGCCAATATTGTTCGCGATTATAAAAAAGGGAACCTGCTGATTGTAATTTCTGCCATGGGCAAAATCACCAACAGATTGGAAGACCTCACCCATGCTTTCCTCTCACAAAACGATGAAGCACATGCAATTTTTGAAGAAATTAAACATTTCCATTTCAACATTATAGACGAACTTTTTCAAGGGAAACACCATCCGGTTTATGATGATGTGGCCAATACCTTTGTTGAAATTGATTGGTTGATTGAGGATGAACCTGATAACAACCCCGATTATATTTATGATCAGATTGTATCCATTGGCGAGGTGGTTTCTACTAAAATAGTAGCAGCATGGTTAAATGAAACGGGAAATAAGGCGCTCTGGGCCGATGCACGCAATTACATCCAAACCGATAATACCTACAAGGAAGGAAAAGTAGACTGGGCAAAAACCAATCAGATTATACAAAGAGATTTAGTGCCGCTTTTAACCGATAATATCATTGTAACACAAGGCTTTATCGGCGGAACGAGTGAAAATTACACCACAACATTAGGTCGCGAAGGTTCTGATTACTCCGCTGCTATATTTGCTTCTTGTTTGGATGCAGCGGCTTTAACCATCTGGAAAGACGTTCCGGGCGTATTAAATGCAGATCCGAAATGGTTTGATGAAACTGAAAAAATTGCTCAGCTGTCCTATCATGATGCCATAGAACTTACTTATTATGGTGCAACGGTAATCCATCCAAAAACCATTAAACCGCTTCAAAATAAGGGCATCCCGCTTTTTGTAAGGTCATTTATCCAGCCAGAGGGTTCTGGAACCGCCATTACCAAAGAGAATAATCCTTTACCAATCCCGTCTTTTATTTTCAAGGTAAACCAGGCGTTGATTTCTATATTTCCGAAAGATTATTCCTTTATTATTGAAGAAAACCTGAGCAATATTTTTGAGCTTTTTCACAGGCACAAAATCAAAATCAATACCATGCTTAATTCGGCAATCAGTTTCTCGGTAAGTATTGATGATCATCCTGTTCAGATTGAAAAATTGATTAAAGACCTTTCAAACGAGTTTACGGTAAAATACAATAAAGGCTTGGAACTGGTAACCATCCGCTATTACAACCAGCAAACAATTGATCGTGTAACCGTAGAAAAAGATATTTTACTCGAAGTAAAAAGCCGCCATACCTGCCAGATGGTGATGAAAAATAAATAGTTAAAAGTCTCGAGTCCGGGGCCAGAAGTCCGAAGAGATGAGTTCATCTTGATACTTGCTACTTGCTACTTAATACTTGCTACCTGCTACTTAATACCTGCTACTTAATACTTGATACCTGCTACTTAATACCTGCTACTATCACCTTAAACAATGAACAACAAACTTTTAGCCATAGCCGTACAAGATTACATCAACGCCAACATAAATGCCGATGTCAATCAAATTGCTTTAGCTAAAAGTCCTTTTGAAGGTATTACTTCGGCAGAATTAGCTACACAGATTACTGCAAAGAAAAAATCGGAAAGGAAATTACCCACCTGGTTCCATACCGAAAATATCTATTATCCCCCTGTTTTATCCATCGAACAAACCTCTTCCGAAATCACGGCAAAATATAAATCAAAACTGGCCAAAGGAGATACTTTAATAGACATTACAGGAGGTTTTGGTATAGACACTTACAATTTTGCTAAAAAAGTAAAGGAAGTAATTCACTGCGAAATCAATCCTGAATTATCGGCAATCGCACAATATAACGCGCGGGCATTAAATGCAAAAAATATCGAATTCAAGGCAGAAGATGGCATTGCGTATATTCAAAATACTGCTACCACCTTCAATACCATTTATGTAGATCCGGCCCGAAGAGCAGAAAAGGGCAAAGTTTTTATGCTGAAAGATTGTACGCCAGATATTGTAGGCAATCTGGATGCATTATTAAAGAAATCGTCAAGGATTATTGTCAAAACTGCTCCATTGCTTGATATTTCTGCTGGGTTGGCCGAATTAAAACAGGTGAGTGAAATACACATTGTAAGTGTAAAAAACGAATGCAAAGAACTTTTATGGGTAATTGATAAGGGATTTGACAAAGACACTAAAATAATCGCAGTAACGCTTAATAATGAAGTTGAAAAAGACTTTTCTTTTTACAGGTCGGTAGCAAATGGAACCGTACAATTTGCCGAAAGTCTAAGTATCAATAATTATTTGTACGAGCCGGATGCTGCGCTATTAAAATCAGGTGCCTTTAACTTAATCGGTTCGACTTACGGTATTTCAAAATTACATCCTCAAACACAGCTATTTACTGCTACTATTATTAAAACAGATTTTCCTGGACGTATATTTAAAATTGAGGCCATATTAAGTACTGCAGAATTGAAAAAGGAGACAAATTTAAAAGGAAATGTAATTGTCCGAAATTACCCTGCAAAGCCGGAAGATTTAGTGAAGAAATATAAAATCAAGTCTGATCAGGAGCAGTTTTTGATTTTTACAAAAATTGCCAACGGAGAAAATGTAATTTTAAAAGCTTCGATTATACAGTATTACTAATCGTTATTCTAATTGAATTGGCTGTCATTCTGAACGCAGTGAAGAATCTGTAGACTATAAAATATTAAATCAAAAACCAGTTACTTTTTTTGGAAAGCAGGTTCAAAAGCTTTTAGGATTCCACAGCCCCCGCTCCCGCTTCTGCCGATTAAAATATCGGCATCTCGCTAAGATCGGGTTTAGCTGGCGTAAATAGTACAGCTATTGTTCGTAAAATAAACCCGGCAGACAGCGTTATCCCGATTTGAGTATTATATTTATCCATAGATGATTTCAATCGGGATTAAGCAAATGGCGGGACTATCTGACCCCATGTACCACAGCTGCTGCTTTTCAAAAAAAAATGTAGGAACTGTTCAGTAGAAATGCCGACGAAACTTTAAGAATGACAAACGAGGCGCTACAAAATACAAAAAGCCCTTCTACCGAAAGGCTTTTTGCAGGGATGAAGAAATAATGATTATATTATCGCTTAAACTTTTTTAACGTTTACTGCCTGTAAACCTTTTCTGCCTTCAGCTACTTCAAATTCTACTGTGTCGTTTTCTTTCAAGCTTTCGATTCCACCTAAAACATCTTTAAAATGTACAAATAAGTCTTTATTGTCTTCTTGTACAATAAATCCAAAGCCTTTTTGAGTGTTAAACCACTTAACTTTTCCGGTTGCCATAAAAAAATAAAAAATTGTATAAAATAAATAAACCTTTTACGCTTTGATCAGCATTTCATTCAACCAATTGACTATTAAAAACGGGATAAACAATCAGTTAGAGCGTTAATATTGAAACAAAACTATCAAATATAATAATTTACACCTATAATGCAACCCCTTTTTGGCCGTTCAACAAGAATGTTGCGTTTCAAAAAGCATATTACCAAAATTATTTATTCGGTTGAGGTGTTGTACGTAAATATGGCTTGATTACTTTGTGTCCTTTTGGAAATTTAGCCGGAATATCTTCGGTTTTGATGCTGTTAACCACAATTACGTCTTCTCCATCCTTCCAATCGGCTGGTGTAGCCACGCTATAATTGGCGGTAAGCTGTAAAGAATCGATTACACGCAATACCTCATTAAAGTTTCGGCCTGTTGAAGCTGGATAAGTAATCATCAATTTTACCTTCTTATCAGGGCTGATGACGAACAATGACCGAACGGTTAATGTTTCTGAGGCATTCGGGTGGATCATATCGTAAAGGTTGGCCACAGTTTTATCCGGATCGGCAATAATCGGGAATTCAACTGAAGTATTTTGCGTTTCGTTAATATCGTTGATCCAGCCTTTGTGCGATTCGGCAGAATCGACACTTAGTGCCAAAACTTTAACATTCCTTTTTTCAAACTCACCTTTTAGCGCAGCCGTTCTTCCCAATTCTGTGGTACAAACGGGGGTATAATCTGCAGGGTGCGAAAACAGTACTCCCCAGCTATCACCTAAATACTCGTAAAAATCGATTTCTCCAATGGACGTATTGGCCTGGAAATTCGGTGCGGTATCGCCTAGTCTTATGCTCATAATATGATAATTTTTAAGTTGATTAAAACAAATCTAAACAATACTATAGTAAATACATAGACATAATATGATTTTAAGACCTCTAAATTACAATTGCAATAAAAAAACCCTGAAGATTTTTGATCAACAGGGTTTAAGCATATTAATTTGTTTGGGGGTTTTACTTAGTAAGCTTTGATCATGAATACATAATCCTGTATTTTTTCAATCTGCTTAGTGCGTTTTAGGCCAGAAAGCAAACTCTTTTTATTAGCCGAAAGCTTATTTGCACCTAATGAATCCTGAGGGATCGCCCTCATGGCTTCTAAAATGTATTTTGATTTAATTGCAAAAGCTGCACCTTCTGTCTGATCAGGTTTACCGCTGATAATCCCCACTAAATTTCCGTTGTTATCTAAAACTGGTCCGCCACTGTTTCCAGGATTAACCGAAATGGCCACCTGGTATTGAGTGGTATCGCCAATAAAACCGTTTTTCGAACTCACATAACCTTCGCCTAATACTGCATCATCTTTTGGATAACCCAAAGTATACACCATTTCGCCAATACTGCTCATGCTTCTTTTAATACTATAAGGTATAGATGATAAATTACTGAAATGTTTATCGCTGATTTTTAAAATCGCAATGTCATTCTGTGGATCCGTATAAACCGATTTTACTTTAAATGATTCACCTTTACTGTTCTGCACATACAAAGAATCGGCACCATTAATAATATGTAGATTGGTTAAAATATAACCATTGGTAGAAATGGCAAAACCTGTACCGCCAAAGCTGTTCTGTACGCTTGGCTTATCAGATGTGTTGGTATTATTATTAATTTTTCTGATCAGGCTATTTTGCGTTTTTATGGCCTTATTTACCTGATTGCTCAATTGCCTGTAGTGTTCTTCCTGTTTACTGCTATGCTGGATAGAATAAATAGAAACCAGTGAAAGTACTAAAAATGAAGCGGCTACCGCAATTGCAGATTTATGTTTACGCCATAACTGCACCACCCTTGATGGATGCGGCCTAAGCGCACTAGCCAAGCTTTCCACATCAATTTCTGCATGGATCTGGTTCAATTGTTCCTTTAAACGCAACTGCCCGGCAAACGTCCCCATAGATTCTAAAAAGAATTTATGCGAAACTACTTTATGATCTACTGTGGCATCATTACGACGTAACTGTTCAAAAGCTTCAGTTTCCTGTGCATTAAGTTTACCTAAAAGATAATCTTCAATAATTGCATCTAACTCCAAATCGTTTCTCATTTCAATTATTATGGTTGAAAAAATATTTTCTTTAACCTTTGCAGGCATTTATATTTCTGTGTTTTTGCATTATCGGTATTGGTATAACCAAACTTTTCGCAAATATCCTGCATGGATAAATTGTGGATATAAAAATCCTGAATAATGGTTTTACAAGGTTCGCCTAGGTGATCGAGCGCCGATTGCATTTTCACAAAAGCAGCATCTTTTTCTTCATGTTCCTCTACATCTTCCTCTACTGCAAACACATCTTCATAATCGGTAATATTGCCGGCCTTTTTACTGTTCAGGCTGAGTTTCTTCAACCAGATACGGCGGCATACCGAATAAATGTAGGTTTTGAGTTTGCTGCTCAGTTCAAAATTGCCTTCCTTAATTTTGTTATATAATATAATGATGGCTTCCTGGTAAACATCTTTTGCATCATCTTCATCGCCATTATTATTAAGGATAAACTGCAAAACCATTGCATAATAAGCCTTGTATAACTTGTTAAGTGCATCTTCAGAGTTATTTAGAATACCTAAAATAACCTCTCTATCTGTTGGAACTGAACTCTTTAAACTGTTATTCACTAGTTAATACATTTTTCGGTAAATAGTAACCCAATATTAGACAAAAAAATATTTATAGCTACTATAATTGCTTAATACAAACTTAACGCCATCGGTAACCCAAAAGCCAGATAAAAAATATTTCAACTTTTTTTCTGATTATCGGGTTACCTTTCTACCTTTGCGGCATTAATAAGAAATTAATTACTTTAAAAAAATTCAAAAATGAAAAATGCATTCAAATTAGGCTTTTTAGCTTTAGCTTTATCTTTATCAGTTGTTGCTTGTAACTCAGAGAAAAAAGCTGAAGGTGCTGATACAACTTTAACTGATTCTTCTACTATCGTTACTGATACTACTGCAAAAGATACTACAGTTAAAGATTCTACAGTAAAAGATACTACTGTAAAAGCTACTACTACTACAACTGAAGTTAAACACTAGTCTAACTTTACCATATAAAAAAGGCTTCTGATTATACATCAGGAGCCTTTTTTATTTTTTTTCATTTTTTTTTTATTTTTTCGGGTTACCTTTTACAATAATGGGTATTAACAGGTAAATTAATTAATTACTTAAAAAATATTCAAAATGAAAAATGCATTCAAATTAGGCTTCTTAGCTTTAGCTCTATCTTTATCAGTTGTTGCTTGTAACTCAGAGAAAAAAGCAGAAGGTGCTGATACTACAGCTACTGATTCTTCAACTGTTATCACTGATACTACTAAAAAAGATACAGTAGTTAAAGATTCTACAGTAAAAGATACTACAGTTAAAACTACTACAGAAAAAACTGAAGTTAAACACTAGTCTAACTTACCCATAAAAAAAGCCTCGCGATGTAAAAATCGGGAGGCTTTTTTATTTTCAGACCAATCATGGGTTACCTTTTACATTTTTTGGTATTAATGGTATATATTAACCCTAAAACATATATCAAAATGAAAAATGCATTCAAATTAGGCTTTTTAGCCCTGGCTTTATCTTTAACAGTTGCTGCTTGTGGTGGTTCGGACAAAAAAGCTGATGGCGCTGATACTACAGTTACCGATTCTTCTACAATTGTTACTGATACAACTAAAGTTGATACTGTAGTTAAAGATTCTACTGTAAAAGACACTACAGTTAAAGCTACTACTACTAAAGAAGAAGTAAAACACTAGTATTTTAACTAAATAATATAAAAAAGGTCGAGATTTTTACATCTCGACCTTTTTTATTTAAGAATATCGGATTACTTTTCAGTCTTTTTTGTATAAATTAGTAATTAATTAATTTTTAAAACCAAACAAATTAAAAAAAAATGAAAAATGCATTCAAAATGGGCTTTTTAGCTCTTGCTTTATCTCTATCTGTTGTAGCTTGTAAATCAGAAAAGAAAGATGGCGGAACAGATTCATCTAAAGTTGATTCTACAGTTGTAGATACTACAGTTAAAGATACTACTGTAAAAGACACAACCGTTAAAGACACTGTGAAAGCTGATACAACTAAAAAATAGTTTTATCAAACCATTTGAAAAAGCCTTAGTAACCTAAGGCTTTTTTTATTTTAAGCATCGAGACCTTAAAATCCATCAATTGTAGTAAATTTGCGCAAAAATATAATCCGCATAATGAATTTAACCTCACTACAAGCTATTTCACCTGTTGATGGCCGTTACAGAAAAACAACCGAAAGTTTAGCTGCTTACTTTTCGGAAGAAGCATTGATTAAATACCGTGTTTTTGTAGAAGTCGAATATTTTATAGCACTTTGTGAGATCAACTTGCCTGGCTTGGAAAGTTTTGACAGAAATCTTTATGCAGAATTACGTAAAATTCACGAAAATTTCTCAGAAACCGATGCCCTGGAAATTAAAGAAACTGAAAAAGTAACCAATCATGATGTTAAAGCGGTTGAATATTTTATCAAAAGTAAATTCGATGCCCTTTCACTCCAAAACTATAAAGAGTTTATCCATTTTGGTTTAACTTCTCAGGACATTAACAATACGGCCATTCCTTATTCTATTAAGCTGGCTTTAAATGAAAGTTATTATCCGGCGATTAACACTTTGATCGAAAAAATATATGCACTGGCTACAGAGTGGAAAGATATTCCGATGCTGGCACATACGCATGGTCAGCCGGCCTCACCTACTAAACTGGGAAAAGAATTTTTGGTTTTCGCCGAACGTTTAAGCATTCAGCTGGAAAGTTTAAAATCTATTCCGAACAGCGCAAAATTTGGTGGTGCAACCGGAAACTTCAATGCACACCATATTGCCTATCCTCAAGTAAACTGGGTTGATTTTTCTAACCGGTTTGTAAACGAAACTTTAGGCTTAACCCGTGCACAACACACCACACAGATTGAGCATTACGATCAGTTTGCCGCGCAGTGCGATGCTTTAAAACGCATCAATAATATCATTATCGATTTAGACAGGGACATCTGGACCTATATTTCGAAAAATTATTTCAAACAGAAAATCAAAGCGGGAGAAATCGGTTCATCGGCTATGCCACATAAAGTTAACCCAATCGATTTCGAAAATGCAGAAGGAAATGCAGGCATTGCCAATGCCTTATTCGAGTTTTTCGCTGCTAAATTGCCTATTTCGCGTTTGCAGAGAGATTTAACCGATTCTACCGTTTTAAGAAACGTTGGCGTTCCTTTCGGTCACACGCTAATTGCCATTAACTCAACTTTGCGTGGCTTAAATAAAATTTTATTAAATGAAGCGGCTTTACACGCCGATTTAGATGAGAACTGGGCAGTAGTAGCCGAGGCGATTCAAACGGTGTTAAGAAGGGAAAACTATCCGAATCCTTATGAAGCTTTAAAGGAACTGACCAGGACAAATTCAAAAATTAATGCGGCAAGTATTGCAGAATTTATTGAAGGGCTGGATGTTACTGAAGAAATAAAAGCGCAATTGAGAACGATTACCCCTTTCAATTACACCGGCGTTTTTTAAGCCGATTAAATTGACGTTAAGCAGACAGCAGTTAAAGGTTTTATTAATGACTTATTGTTAATTTTGTTTATTCAAATTGATTAAGACATGACGATTAACGTATATACAGAACAGACTCCAAATCCAGCTACCATGAAATTCATGGTAAACAAGCTGTTAATTAATGGCAGTGAAGATTTTGCGACTAAAGAAAGTGCAGAACATTCTCCATTTGCTAAAGAGTTATTTAAGTTCAACTTTGTTTCTGGTGTGTTTTTCGCCAGTAACTTTGTTACCATCACTAAAACTGATGATGCTGAGTGGGCAGATATTGAAGCCATTTTAAAAGAATTTGTTAAGGGAGCGGTAGAATCTGAATTAAAAATTAAAGAAGCAACAACTGAAGAAGCTCCGGCTTTTGAAGGTTCGGAAACTGAAATTAAAATCCAGCAGATCCTTCACGATTATGTTCGTCCGGCTGTAGAGCAGGATGGCGGTGCCATTACCTACAAATCTTTTGATGAGGGTGTGGTAACCGTAGAATTACGTGGCTCTTGCAGTGGTTGCCCATCATCTACGATTACGCTTAAATCAGGTATCCAGAATTTATTACAGCGAATGGTACCAGAAGTTACAGAAGTGGTTTCTGAAGCACTTTAAATTGCATTTTTCATAGTACATATATAATGAAAAGGTCCCGGTGTAAATCGGGACTTTTTTTTTTACGCACAGTTTCGTCATCTCGACCCGACCGCTATCGGATGGAGTGCGACGGAATTGAGAGATCTTTTAACAATGTTTAAAAGATTTCTCCACTTCGGTCGAAATGACGATTTACCTTAACCTTATTTTAAAAATACTGCTTAATCGCAGTTAACATTTCAGCAGTAAGTTTCCCATTGGTAGCCAATATCTCCCTTTTCTCAAAGTAATCATTACCTCCGGCGAAATCGTACACCTCTCCTCCTGCCTGCTGAACAATAAAACATCCGGCCGCAAAATCCCACTGTTGAAGGTTGAACTCGAAAAAAGCATCAAAACGTCCGCAGGCAGTATAAACCAGGTCTATGGCTGCTGCACCAATTCTACGTACCCCATGGCTTTTCTGCATCATTTCGGCCAATAATTTCAAATATTGAGGTTGTTTATCAAAATGGTAGTAAGGAAAACCCGTAGCCAATAAACTCGATTTCAAATCAGGATTAACAGAAACTTTAATTTCTTTCTTATTCATAAAAGCTAAACCGCCTTTGTAAGAATAAAACATTTCTCCCCGGTTTAATTCATAAACTACCCCTACAACAGGTAAACCATCTTCGTAAAGGGCTACACTGATACCGTAAGCGGGTATACCATGGATGAAATTGGTTGTTCCATCTAAAGGGTCGATGATCCAGGTATAGGTTTTTCCTACCCTGCTAATGGTTTTCTCTTCAGTAATAAAACCTGCATCAGGAATTAATTTTTCAAGATTTTGAACAAGTTTCTGTTCTGCTGTTTTATCAACATAAGAAACCATATCATTTAATCCTTTGTATTCGATTTTTTGCGCATCAAACTGCATCGCTTCTTTACGGATAAAGTTTCCGGTAAGCTTTACAATCGATATCACTTTATTGCATAGTAATTCGTAATTCATAGCTATTTAACAACCAAACAAAGTTGTTGTTGGATTTTAAATGAATTTATAAAAAAGTATTAAGCGAGTTGATTCTTGTTCCTTAAGGCATAAGCACTTAGTGCAATACCACCAACTACAAGAAAGGTAGAAATCATTTCGGCCTGGGTAAAGCGAAGACCAAAAACATGGTATTTTGAATTTACACGGATCAATTCGATACAGAAACGCTCTATACCATTTAAAATCATATAAATACCAAACATCAAACCAGGTGCTTTTATTTTATGCCTGATTTTCCACAAGAAGGCAAAAAGGATCAGACAAATAATGACTTCATAAATTGGGGTTGGATATACACCCTGGGCCAGTTCATTACAGAATTTACCGTTACAGCCCGGGATCGGAATGCCTTCTCCTACCACATTATTTGGATATTTGTACGACCATAACCAATCAGGCAGCCACGAAAAGGGTTTTGGATCTGGATTCACAATTCCCCAGTCGCCATCGCCAGCTAAATGGCAACCAATACGTCCAACTGCATAAGCCAACATCATTCCCGGACCACCCACATCAAGCATGTGCAGGGGTTTTATGCCATTTCTTTTAGCAATGATCAATACAGCTGCGCCACCACAGATTAAACCACCGTAAAAGGTTAATCCACTAAAAGATAATAACCTTTCTATAGGGTGTTGAACAAAATCATCCCAATACTCTAAATTATCAAAGAATTTAGCTCCTAAGAAACCCCATATCGCTGCCCAAACAATCAGGTTGCTCATGGTTTGATATGGATGAACGGTAACCAACGTTTCTTTTGGTTTATCTAATTTATGCTTATTTTTTTCAGTATAATCCCAGTAAGCAAATAAACCAGCGAAGAACAGACCGCCGATGATATTTCCTTTGGCCGACATGAGTATGCCCTGCGCATCGCTTACAAAAAGCCTGTAATTTAGTAGGGCGTAAACCAGTTTATAACCAATAACAAAGCCAAAAAGGCCGTTCATAATCAGTTCTGATGTAGTAGCAGGTTTGCCGATTACTACTGTTTTTTTAATTGGATGAAGTATGCCCAGCGCTTCTTTACGCTTAAGTTCTTTGGTAAAAGCCCAGTAGCCGGCCACAAATGCCAGTGCCACAAAAACACCGAAAGTATTAAACGGAAGCGGTAAATTAATGCCGAAAAGGTATTCTAAAAAATGGGAAACGGTAGGAAACATACAAATAATTTGAAGCGAAGATAGTAAAGAAAGACCAAAGCTGAAAGATTAAAGACCAAAGCTGAAAGACTAAAGCAGAAAAGCTAAAGATCAAGATCTAAAGTTTGGAGAAAGAGGTAAAAATCAATCTTTTTTTATTTAGAAAAGAGAGGTTTGGTATTTTATCGGTTATTGCAGTCCTGCTCTCCACTTTACTCTCCCGATTGAAAGAATCAGGATTCGTGCTCGCTCCGATCAGGTTTAATTAACTTATTACAGTAGTGCTTAGGAAATGAACGACCAAAGATATAACATAATATTTGTTGGTCAGCGTCGCATCAATTCCATCATCCATCTTACATTTTCCATGCTTAAGATCCTTCAACTACGCTCAGGATGACAAATCGAGGGGATGACAGGCTATAATTATAGACTTCTGACTAAGGACTTCCGACTAAAAATTTTTAATGATGTGCGTAAACCGTTTCCAGTTCAGCAACTTCTACCTCACCATCGGCAGTAATTTCTAAAAGCTTAACGGCTTTTAATTCATTAACCATTAGGGGATCGTATTTGGCACGCACTTTCACATAGTTTTTAGTAAAACCATGCATATAACCTGATTTTTGATCTGCTTCGAAGAGTACTTCGCCTTCGCTGCCAATTTGAGATTCGTAAAAAGCCCTGCGTTTTTTGTCAGATAAAATGTGAAGCATTTTGCTGCGTTCGTTACGCTCACTTCCAGCTACAACACCTTTCATTTCGGCTGCAGCCGTTAATTCGCGTTCCGAATAGGTAAATACATGGAGGTAAGAGATATCAAGCTGATTTAAAAACTGGTAAGTATCCAGGAAATCTTCCTTTGTTTCACCTGGGAAACCAACAATCACATCCACACCGATACAACAGTGCGGCATTACTTCTTTTATTTTAGCTACACGCTCTACATATAAATCGCGACGGTAACGGCGACGCATCAGGCCTAAAATTTTATCAGAACCCGATTGTAAAGGAATGTGGAAATGCGGCACAAATCTTTTTGATGCAGCCACAAATTCGATGATTTCGTTACTCAAAAGATTAGGTTCTATTGATGAAATACGGATCCTTTCGATTCCTTCAACTTCATCCAAGGCTTTAACCAGATCAAAAAACTTATCTTCCCTTTCACCGTTACGGATACCGTAATCGCCCAGGTTTACACCTGTTAACACAATTTCTTTCACACCGCTTTCGGCAATCATTTTTGCGCGGTTAACTACATTTTCAATGGTATCGCTACGGCTTGCGCCACGTGCCAAAGGAATGGTACAGTAGGTACAAGGGTAATCGCAACCATCCTGCACTTTTAAGAAAGTACGTGTTCTATCACCGATTGAATACGAGGCAATAAAATTATGGTTTACTTTTTCAATATTCTGCTGATGAACAACAGCTTTAGGCTGTTTGGTTAAATCGGTAATGTATTCAACAATCCTGAATTTTTCCGCAGCACCCAAAACCATGTCAACTCCTTCAATTTCGGCAATTTCCTGTGGTTTTAACTGTGCGTAGCAACCAACAATGGTTACAAATGCATTTGGAGAATATTTTAAAGCTTCTTTAACAACTTTACGGCATTTTTTATCCGCGTGATCGGTAACAGAGCAGGTATTGATTACATACACATCGGCCTGATCCTGAAATTCTACCACTGCATAACCTGCATCGGTAAATAAACGACCGATGGTTGATGTTTCAGAGAAATTAAGTTTACAACCTAATGTATAAAATGCGACCTTTTTCATTGAGCCTGCAAAGATAAGAAATTTGTTTGGAGTTAGGCGATTAAGGCCGCAACACCTCACAAATTACAGTGAGTTAACAAAAGATTGGTTTGGAGTTGGGTGTCTGGAAAATTAAACAGAGCAGATTGGCTTACTCTAAACTCCCAACTGAAAACTCCAAAATTATTCATTCCAACGGTAACTTTCCTGCTCAAAACCAGCCAGATCCAATACCCTGCTGATTACTGTCCCCGCCACTTCTTCTATGCTTTTAGGCAGACTATAAAAAGAAGGATTAGCCGGACAAATAATGCCACCGGCTTCGGTAACGGTTTTCATGTTGTTGATGTGAATCAAGCTAAAGGGCGTGTCGCGTACTACAGCAATCAGTTTTCTCCGCTCCTTTAATACTACATCTGCAGCCCTTGAGATCAGATCGTTCGATATTCCGTGTGCAATACGTCCTAATGTACCCATTGAGCATGGAACGATGATCATGGTATCGTATTTTGCCGAGCCTGATGCAAAAGGTGCGTTAAAATCGTTCTTATTATAAAAAGTAAAGTTTTTAAAGTCGTTATAGTTTTGATTGCCGAGTTCAAATTGCCAAACCTCTTTGGCATTATCGCTCATTACCACGCCAACGGCTTCAATCTGATCTTTCAGTACCGATAACTGATCGAATAAAACCTTGGCATATATGGATCCACTGGCACCTGTAACTGCAACAATCACTTTCTTTTTTATCATGAAACAAAAATAGGTTTTCTGGAAGGGATTAAAAATAAAAAAGGGCCAGAACATTGTTCTGACCCTACATCTACCTATGAAAAACATACCCTCGAAAGGGTAAGAACAAATATATATAAATTTTTAAAAAAATATAAGCAAGAAATGTTAAATCGTGTAAATGACGTATTTAAATCGAAAACAAAACTTAACAACCTGATTAACAACAGAATAATTTTTATTAAAAATATAAAAAAATCAATTTATCATACTAAAATGAGGTATTTTAGATAACATTATTGAATAAAATGTATTACAAATCAGTCACTTTTAACATATATGGCAATACATTCAAAATTCAATACCTAAATTCTGTTTATTTTACTTTACATTTTTTTGATATTAAAATAACATTCGGGAACTCATTAATTTAGTAAAATAGACGTCAAAAAATGTTACCAACAGTTATGATGGATGTATTTCTGTAAACTGCATTGCCAGTTTAGACCTGATTCGGCTTAAGGTTTCCAATCGCATACATAAAAACGAAGCTATATATTTCAAAGGAACCCTGTTAACCAGTTCCGGATAGGATTTTATAAACCGCAGATACCTTTTCTCTGCAGATTGTAACCTCGAAATAAGTGCCCTTTCGCAGGCTTGCAGATAATGTAACTGGGTCATTTTCCGGCTTACATAATTTACAACCTGATAATTGAGGTACAGCAGTTTCGACATGGTGTAGGGGACAGCTATGGCTACCACATCCTCGAGCGCTTGTATATACTCGTCAGAGGGTTCGCTCTCATCCCAAAAATTACTAACATTGCCTACAAATTCATTTTCTTTTGCAATCCAGGTGGTTATTTCCTGGTTATCTTCTTTCATAAATCCCCTTGCAATACCATTTATGATCAAGTAAGCGCATTTATCGCGGTGCAATGGTGAGGTGATAAACTTATTTTTTTTAAAGGTGACAGGAAAAGTATGAGAATTGATGATAAATTCTATTTCAGGCGTTAGATCGTGAAAAAGTCTGTATACTTTTATCAGTGGGGAAAAGCCATTAAAAGGTAGCCACTTATCTTCTGAATAAATGTTTTCGGGATTCATGTTTTATCTATTGTGTAACTGCAAACTAATCGTTCAAAAAAGAACGACAAACGAAAATAATATCTACCTATTTCTGAAAACACAGATTTAGGAAAAATGTTTAGCTAAAAAATCTAATATACCTATAAAAATAAGTGCTCTAACCTCTTTTATGATCATTTTTTATTGAAAAGTTACATTAATAGCCTACATCTACTACATTTTTGTAGTATAAATATTATGCATTCACAGTAAGTCTGTTGGCAATTAGCGACCTAAAGATTATATTTGGTAAAGCGTCAATTCAATTTTATGATCGATTTAACCTCTTCATTCCTAAAAGCATTATTAAAACATTCTAAAGCACCGCTGATAATTTTTAAAATAAAACCGGTATTGGTGGTGGTAGAGCACAATGATGCTTATCAGGCTTTAATAACGCGGATTGGAGGAGAATTAAAGTTTTACGACATTGATGCGATCCCAAATCTCTTATCAAACAGAGAAAAAGATTTACTCAACAAAACGGTACATCAGGTGAGTGAGCTTAAAATAAAAAAACGTTTAATTATCCATCCCATTTATTCCAATTCGCCAAATGTAAACTGGGAACTGGAATTTTCGCCAGTAATACAGGGTGCAAACCCTGTTGAGTATATCGTTTGTTCGCTTAAAGAAGTCCCTACCAATGAAAATGACCTGGAACATATTTTATTAGAACTTTCTGAAAGCGAAGCAAGATTCAGGGGCTTTTTTGAACAGGCACCTTTAGGTATGTGCGTATTGCGGGGCAGAGAGTTAATTACGGAATATGCAAATGATAATATTTTAAAACTTTGGGGAAAAACCCGGAAAGAAGTGATTGGTATTGCGCAAGAAGAATCGCGACAGGAGCTTGGCTTACAAAGGCAGATACTGAGCCGCGTGAAGGATATTTTTAAAACAGGTGAACCTTTAACTTTAAATGAGTTAAAAATTTCAACGCACATAGCTGATGGTTACTTTATTGCGATGTACCAGCCGCTAAAAAATGACAAAAATGAAGTCACAAGCATTTTGGTAATTATTAAGGACATTACCGAACAGGTAAACTTTAAAAAGGAATTACTTAAAGCAAAAGATATTTTAAAAATTGCAATGGATGCTTCGGAAATGGGCTCATGGAATATCGATATTGAAAGCAAAAAAGTGCTGTTATCAGAAAGGGCTCAACAGATTTACGAGCTTGAAAGCAATACACTAAGCCTTGATGAAGCAAAATCGCTGATCAGCGCTGAAAACTCAAGCTTCCTCACCAGCAACATCAGAAAAGCTCTACATAACAAAGAAGCATTTAACATTGAATATCAGATTAATATAAACGGGATCAAAACCAAAACAAAGTGGTTAAGAACTGCAGGCAAGGCCTATTATAATGAACAGGGAAAGGGTGTTTACATTGCCGGCGCCGTTCTGGATATTACCGAGCATAAACAGGACGAGATCAGAAAAAATGATTTTATAGGAATGGTAAGTCATGAACTTAAAACTCCGCTGACTGCTCTAAACGCTTATGTGCAACTGTTACAGTTTAAACTTAAGGAAACAGGAAACGATTTTACGACAGAAACACTCGAAAAAATCAATGTTCAATTGAAAAGAATGTGGCTGATGATTGATGGCTTCCTGAATGTGTCATTACTGGAATCGGGCAAAATTCAGCTGAATAAAACAGATTTCGACCTGGTAGACCTGATTAAAACCATTGCTGAGGAAAACAGGGTAATTTTACCAAGTCATTTTATCCAGGTAATTGGACCTGAGGGATTGATTGTAAAGGCTGATAAGGAAAAGATTGGTAATGTGGTGAACAATCTGATCAGCAATGCAGCCAAATACTCAAAAAAAGAATCTTTGATTGCCATTAAATGCGAAAAAAGAACAGGAGAATTTGTGGTGAGTGTAGAAGATGAAGGAATAGGCATTAAAGAAAATGATATTCCCAAACTTTTTGAGCGGTTTTTCCGCGTAGAAAGTTTAAGTACACAAACCATTGCCGGTTTTGGCGTTGGTTTGTATATCTGCGCGGAAGTAATAGAAAGACATCGGGGAAAAATATGGGCAGAAAGTAAATTTGGTAAAGGTTCAACCTTTTATTTTAGCCTACCCACTGCAGAATAAATTATTAATATTTAAATTATATAGACTGGACTAAAATTTCCTCTTTTTCTACCTCAACATTCATGGCTGATAGACCCTGAGCTGTTAGTTGTATATCGAAAGTTACTTTCGAGTTTATTTCAATTTCATTGGGCATTGTGTGCAGACGAAAATGAATATCCTGACCATTTTCGTCCATTATGATACCAATGCCATGTTCATTATCAATCCGGAGCACTACTCCCCTTCTTTTATCATTCATAAATATTCTTAAAAAAATTCGACAATCATAACCAAAAAATGTATAATTAAAAATACAAAAATATAAATTATTGAATAATTTTACACTATACTAAAACGTTTTCTTTAATCTGATTAATATAAATACATCAATTCTTTTTTTCAATTACCTGTGTAAGGCATTATAACCAATAAAAATTACTTATCTGTTCAGTATGTTTATAAATGCCATCCAATATGACCACCGAGAGAGCAGATTTTATCATGACCAGATCATATCAATATCTAAAATCAAACACACGAACTGCAACCCGTTATTATACAGCTTGTTATTGCAAGGATAAAATATTATTTTTACCAAACAAAACGAGCTTGTAATTGTTATATGCTATTAAATCATCCCATCTATGAAAAATCTCAATCAAACCACAGGCATCAAAGAAGAAATTATCCTATTATCTGAAGAAACTGACCGTAATTATTGGGCAAACCGCTTAGGCGTAAGTTCAGAAGTACTGAAATCAGCTGTTAGAGCGACCAGGTGCATTACCTTAGACCAGATTACTGCTTATTTGAACCAACAAAAGGAATCGATTAGTATTTCCTAATTTTTTGAATTTTTTATAAAATTCTTCTCTCGCTGTATGACGCAGAGGCATGATAGTTTATACAGTTCTGACTATCGGGATTGATCGGCATACTTCGGCGAAGTCTATTACTTTTCAAAGCAAGTTAAGGACAACTTCCCTAAATAATTCTAATAAACATGTTTCAAATTGATAGCGCAGATGGGGATCAAAGCCACTGCTATACTCTTTAAGTACCTATTTTTTAATATTTTAACCTCGCCACGCAATAAGCCAATAAATTAGTAGATTCTTTAGAGATCTTTTTACTCCCAAGAGTATCTTTGATATTATTAACCGCAAATTCCAGTTTTTCTTCTAAAAGATCGAGCATAGTCATGATATTTTCTGGTGCTACGGTTAATGATAAAATAGGATAATACTTGTTCTCGAGATCTTTTTTCTGCGTATTTGTTGCTAAATCCAATGTCCATTCTTCTTTAGCCGAAAAGCCATATTCGTGTCTGGTATTATTCAATTCGTACAAAAAAACTTTTGCCTGCACTTTCTGATCGTTATTTGCCATTTTTACCTTGTTTTTTGGCGAACGGATCAATTTCAGTTTTTGCGGTTTTACCTTTTCCCGATTGATAATCTGAGGGTGCTTTTTTATTTATACTGGCCTCTTTCTTCTTGTCTCTGCTCATGAATATTTAACATTTATTTTTGGATAAGACCCATCATCATTGCATAAACAATTTGGTGACGGGAATAATAAATACTCATCTAAATAAAAGATTAGCGAATACCGTAATGGTACATCAGTGAGAGAAAAGAAAGTAATAAGATTACTGATATAATCAAATATACATTTATAAATGGCTAAAAGCGTCATAGAATTATAGTTATCCTGATATATTTTAGGCGCTTTCAGAATTAATAAAATAAGCAATGCATAAAAAAAGGGCCGAAAAATTAATTTCAGCCCTATAATATAAATCAATGATGATTTTATTTTTGCGATTGCTCAGGCGCTTTTCCAATCAGATCCATGAACTGATCTAATTTAGGCGTAATGATAATCTGTGTACGTCTGTTTTTGGCTTTTCCTCCTGGTGTTGTATTGTCTGCAATCGGGTTGAACTCGCCACGGCCACCAGCTGTCAGGCGTTTAGGATCAACCGCATATTTGGTTTGCAGCACCTGAACCACTGATGATGCCCTTAAAGCACTTAAATCCCAGTTGTTACGGATATTGGTCTGGGTAATTGGCACGTTATCGGTATTACCTTCAATCAATACGTCATAAGTATCGTAATCTTTAATAATTTTAGCGATTTTACTTAAAGTTTCACCTGCTTTATCAGAAACTTCATAACTGCCTGATTTATAAAGCATATTATCAGCTAAGGAGATATAAACCACCCCTTTAAGTACTTGTACGTCAACATCGCCAAGTTCTTCCCTGCTTAATGAACGGGTTAAATTATTGGTTAACACCATATTAAGCGAGTCGCTTTTATTTTTGGCATTTACCAGTTGTTTAATGTATTTATTTGAACTGTTAATTTCATCAACCAGTTTAGAGATATTAACGTTACCCTGGTTACTCGAGTTTAAACATTTGTTCAAGGCATCTTGCAGGGCGGTAACATTTGCCCTTTCGGAAGCAATCTGTTCTTCTAAACTTTTAACCCTACTGGTGCTTCCGCTCAGTTCGCGTTGGCTATCCTGGTATTTATTGCTTAATTCCTGGTTTCTTTCTCTCAGTTTTGCGTAAGTATCCTGAAGTTCGGTATACTTTTTATTGCTTACACAACCGGTTGCAAGCGCAAGACCAAAGAGCATTATAGGGATTGATCTGTAAAATTTCATAATTTTATTTTTTTTATGCTAATACGTTAACAAATTTCCTGCCGTAAAGTTTAATACAGCATTTAAGCGATGTTAAAAAGCGTTAATCTTTACTGAATCGAAACTGGCTAACGCTTTATAAGCCCTTAAGCCAATACTACCTGACTGATATTGACTATCACTTGCAGAAAGAATGGCCTTAGTTGATCCGTTTATAAAAATATCAAATTTATCTCCCTTTGCCACAATTTTTAGGGTGTATATTTTGTTCATTTCAACAGGATATTTTGTGGAGCTTAAAACAATCCATTTTTGGTCGCTTGCTTTCCCCAACAGTACCGTGCCGTCAACCTGGTTTAGGCCTACGTAATAGCCCTGGTAAGCATCCGGGCCGATTGCGGGATTGGAAACCCTGAACATTAAACCAGCATCGCCTGCAGTATTGATCTTTACATCAGCCTGATAGGTAAAATCTTTAAAGTCAGTTCCGTTGGCCACATATTTAGAACCGTTGATGCCGTAACCGCCTGAACCGGCATTTGAAGCAGAATTGACCTGCCCGTTTTTCCAGAACCAGCCGCCTCCATAAAAAACCCAATCGGTAGCCATTCCCTGGTCAAAATTTTCAGTCAGGTTTTTACTTATTTTTTTAGGCTCACCAATTACCGGAAAACAACTCAGGCGGATATTTTCAGAGCCGTAAGGGACTAAAGTAATTTCTTCGTCTTTTTCGTTAGAAGCAACCGGACTAAAAGGCACATCAAAAGCAGATACTTTGTTATATGCTAACCCCCACGATGGGATTTTCCTGGTCTGAACCTTCAATTTTACAGGAGAGGCAGCCGCAATGAAAGGGTTTTCGCTCATAGCGGACTTTTCAACTTTAACCAGGCTGTTTAAATTGTCTTTAGCTAATAACAGGCCATAATTCCATGGTGATGTAGGGTGGATTTCGTAATCGGTAAAACCTGCAACAGGATGTGCTTTGGTTGTTTTATTTTCTGCCGCGATTTCTAATGCATATACAATAGGTCCGCGGCTTACGCTTACCGAATTATTTACCTGTTTTTGCATACTTACTTCCATTGGGAAGTTCAGTTCCAGTTGATCCTGATTTTTCCACTCGCGGCTGATCGTGAACATGACTCCGGGTTTTACCCCACTTAGTTCTTTTCCATTTAATTTTATGGTCGGTTTAATGCTCCAGGTAGGAACTCTCAGTATTAAAGGAAATGATGCTGAAGCGGCAAGACCAACTTTTAACTTAATCTGTTCTTCGAAAGGGTAATTGGTTTCCTCGGTTATTTTTATCTTTTTGTTTCCAGCTACTAAAGTTTCTATTTCCATTGGTCCATAAGTAATTACAGCAAGTCCGCGATCTGGCGTAGCCACCACACTGCTTTTCACAAAATAAGGCCAGCCCATGTGCATATTGTAGCGGCAGCAGCCAAAACCGGAATACGGGCTCGAAACGGTGCCAGAACTGTAATCCTGATTAAAACCATGATCGCCATGTATGCTTTGTACCTGATTGGGCAAGGTATAATAAGAATGATTTTTAAAATCTCTGCTAAACTGCGCCGGCAAGGCGTTAAATGCGACTTTTTCGAGCTGATCGCCTATTTTAGCTTCATGGATAACCTTTGCAGCGGTTTCTAAACTCTGCATCCATTCTACCACAGTACAGGTTTCGACGCCTTCTATACTGCTGGTGCCTGCAAGAAATTCAGTTCCGGAGCCTAAACCTTCCGGCTGACCATGATCGTGCATGATGTGTTGGATCCCTTTTAAAAGCGCATCACGATTGGCAGGCAGATCGTTCAATTGTGCGTAAACAACCGGAAATTTTAAGGCCTGGGCGACGTTAACCATGTGTTTCGGCTGAAAATCATCGCCATAAAAGTAAAATTCGTTATTGGTGTAAATATCAATCCAGGGATAAGCCTGTTGTTTTAATTTTTCGACCAGTTTTAGCAGGTCCTTGTCTCCTGTTTTGTTATAAAGCCAGATGGCAATTTCCATATTATCGCCAGCCCTTGCCTTGCCCCATTCTTTTAAAGGATCGGCATCGAGATTGGCCAGTTCGTACTTAAAATACCTGGAAAGGAAAGGAATTACCCTTTTATCATTTGTAGCCTCGTAATAACTCTGTAAAGCATACATCATAGGCATGCGCGGCCACCAGTCTTTCATTTTTGGTGGGCCAAACAAGCCATTGGGCTGCTGGTTATTTAAGGTCCAATCGATGTATTTTTGTGCTTTGGCTTTTAAAGCAGCATCGTCTAAAGTATAAGCTAAAGCCACTAAACCTTTAACGTAGTAAGGCACCCGTTCCCAGCTATTACCATCTCCGCCAAGCCAATCGGTACTTTTACCCAGGTTATCTTTCTCCGGATAGAGTTCTTCAGCCATTCCTGTTGCACCATCGCGTTGCTGCTCCAGCTGTTTTAACAACCATCCTTTTGCTTTAATACTACCAATTCGTAACTGCACATAAACCTCTTGTTTTAATGGTGTTTTATTAAACTCGGTTAAACTTTGTGCCTGTAAATATGGGATGGATAAACCGGATATCAGTAAACATAAGGGGATTGCTACTCTCTTCATAAAAGCATTATTGGTTAGATTATTATTGCTATAAAACTAAGAAATATGCCCGAATAATAAAACGATTTAGTAAAAATCTAATTAAACAATTAAAAACCTAGAAATCAAAAATTTAGTCGTCATAAAAAACATAAGCCCAACAATTTATATATGATAAATTGTTGGGCTTTAGAAAAGAGGTCTTTTTAAAATTTATTTTTTGCCGAAAGTGATGCCTTGCCAGGTATCCGTTCTAAATGGCGATGCCGGAAGGCCATCGTTAGCGATAAGATTTGCTACAGGATTATTTCCCCATGCGTAACGTACGGCAACAGGGCTAGCTACCTGATCGCTGCTAACGATAATCTGATTCCCCAGGATGCTTGCTTTGGCCCAATGAAATTTCTTATCTGCGCCTGCAATAGCGAAACCGGTAAGCGCGGCACCATCTGCTGCTTTTAATCCATTTTCGGTATTGCTAAAAGTTAAACGGATCTGTTTTCCTTCTACTTTAGCCGATTGGTAAACCGGCCCTGAATAATTATTTTTTTGACCATAAGTTTTGGCCAGTGCGATTAAACCCAACCTTCGCCCAACTTCCTGTTTATTTTTAGGATGGATATCTTTTGCATCGCCAATATCGATAATGGTAGCCATTCCGGTATTTGGCAAAGCAAGTGTTTTTTGTTGAGCCTCTCTCAGTTCTGCCCATGCCGATTCAACGGGGGCATTATCTACCTGCATATAATTAGCCAGTTGAACAAAATAAAATGGAAAATCACCCTGCCCCCATTTTTGACGCCAGTCTTTGATCATGAGTGGAAATAATTCGCGGTACTGGTAAGCGCGATCGGCGTTACTTTCTCCCTGGTACCATATAGCGCCTTTAATAGAAAACTGGATAAAAGGATGAATCATCGCATTGTATAACACTGTTGCCCGGTTCGGACCGCTTTCGTCAGCAGGTTTTGGTCCGATGTTATTAAAATTAAGCCCTACTTTATATTTCCAGTCTCCAGCAAGCGAAATTTTTTCTCCCGCATTATTTATTACATTTAAATCTTTGGCCTCGCCATAGATGCCGCCACCGCCACCGCTATCAAAAACACGTACAGTAATGATATTTTCGCCTGGTTTGAGTAAATCCGAAGGTATGGTATAACTTCTACCAACGTTATAGCCAACCGTTTCGCCAACTTTTACACCGTTTACATAAGTGATATCGTTATCATCTATGGTTCCGAGATTAAGCTTTATACCACTAGTTTTCCAATTTTCCGGAATACTCACTTTCCTGCTAAACCACACAATACCATCGAAATTTTTAAGTGCAGCTTCTTCCCACAACGTTGGCAAAGTCATACTTTTCCAGTCTGTAGTTTCAGCTGTAGCCCATTTAAGTTGTCCAGCCTGGTAACCAGAATCCTTTTCGGTGGTCATTTTAACCCAGCTGGCTACTTTTTCGTCGTAAGAAGTTGTTGAAGTGTTTTTAGCTGCTTGATGGATTTTATCAACTGCAGCAGAAAAATCGGACATCTTTTTAAGTGTTTCGGCACTTGTCCAGGCTTCTGCAATGGTTCCGCCCCATGAGGTGTGGATCAATCCGATCGGGATTTTTGTTTTTTGGTACACTTCGCGGGCAAAGAAATATGCTGTTGAAGAAAATTCGGCAATGTATTTTGGACTGCATTCCTGCCAGCCATTGTTGGTTACTTTAGCATCGTTTAATGCAACATTACTGGTAATATGTTCTACCTGTAGTAAACGGATATTGGGGAATTTAGCATCAGCGATTTCTTTTTCATAATTGCTGATTTTGCCCCAGCCAGCCAAAGGCATTTCCATATTGGATTGGCCTGAGCAGATCCATACATCACCAATAAGCACATTGTTAAGCACCAATAATTCTCCATCCGAAATGGTGATGGTATATGGGCCGCCATAACCTGGTGTGGCAACTTTAATTTTCCAGTTTCCATTAACATCAGCAATGGCACCATAATTAATTTTATTCCACGAGACATTAATTTTAACCGCTTTACCAGCAGTGGCTTTTCCCCAAATGGCCGCATTTGTTTTTTGCTGTAAAACCATATTATCGCTAAAAACCGATGGCAACAAAATTTTCGCATGTAGATACTGGAAACTGAAGAGTAATAATGTAATTAGATATATAGATTTTAATCTCGGGATGCTCATATTGACCTGTTTTTGGATGATTAGAAAGCGAATTTACATTTTCTGCAGGTCAACACCAATACATCCATCAGCACTTCGCAAATTTATGTTAAAAATGAGGCAAAATTCGTTTAATTGTTTGGGTAAGAATATCATTTTGCTTATTTTGCAGGTCTAAAAGAACAGCTCTGGGTTCAAGATCGAATTTGCCGGACGTTCCCTCAAATTACTGAATTAATGGTTAAGATTTTTATAGGCGGCCTTCCTGACAACATCCAAGAGATGGATTTGGCAATACTGGTTAGTCTTCACGGCAGGGTAGAAACAATTAAAATTGTGCGCGACAGGGCTACGGGCAAATGTAAGGGTTATGCTTTTTTGGAAATATACAGTCTTCCTGATGCCAAAAACATTGTATCCACTTTAAATGATGAAACTTTTAAAGGCAACGTTATTACGGTTAAAATCTCGGAAGAGGACAGTACAGCCAAAGCAGCTAAACCAAAAACCAACCAGCCTTTTAAAAGTAAAAGACCAAGGTTACAGCGTTAATTTTTCTTTAAAGCTGTTTATTACATCCTTATTCTTTCAATTTTCTTTGTTTTTATAGCAACAAATATTGATCAATATTTGCTTTCTGTTAATTAGTTTTTTGACGATAAACTTTTTTATCTGGTTCTAAACCTATATTTTGCCGTCACTGTTCCCATGCCCATTTAAAACAATCGACATAAACAGATATGGAAAATTATGCCATTGTAATATTTATTTTAGCAGTAATGATCGGTTTATCATCCATAGCCGATCATATCAAAATCCCCTATCCAATTTTATTGATTATTGCCGGTATAGCGGTCGGTTTTATACCTTCTCTCCCCCCTATTGATATTAATCCGGAGATTATTTTCCTGATTTTCTTACCGCCGTTACTGTACGATGCTGCCTTTAACATTTCATTTAAAGAGTTTAAAACCAATATTAATACCATACTTACTTTGGCTATATCGCTGGTGTTTATAACCGCAGTTGGCATTGCTGTGGTGGCACATTACATGATTCCAGGAATGAGTTGGCCGGTATCGTTTGTATTGGGTGCCATACTTTCTGCTACAGATGCGGTTGCCGCCATGAGTATAACAAAGGGATTGGGCTTATCACATAAAACCAATACCATTTTAGAAGGAGAAAGTTTGGTTAATGATGCTTCTGCGCTGGTAGCATACCGTTTTGCCGTAGCCGCAGTAACAGGAACTGCTTTTGTATTTTGGAAAGCATCGTTAGAATTTGCGGTTTTAATGGCGGGAGGCTTTTTGATTGGTATGGTGATGTCGAGAATTTTAGCATTTATCCTTAAAAGGATACATGATAACCGCCTGGCAACCATTAGTTTTATGTTATTGATGCCTTTTGTTACTTATCTAATTGCAGAAGAGGTGCATGTTTCGGGTGTGATCGCAGTGGTTATATTAGGCTTGGGTATTTCGAGATTCAGCAATAAGGTTTTTCCAGAACAGCTTAAAAACCAGTCGAAAAATATTTGGGACATTATTATTTTTTTACTAAACGGCCTGATTTTTATTTTAATCGGTTTGCAGTTTCCCTATGTGTATAAAAACATCAACAGCGCTGATATTTTGCCTTATATTGGTTATTCTTTGGTGATTACCATTGTAGCGTTGTTACTGAGGATGGCACGTGTTTTTCTACAGCGGTTTAACCTTCAAAAGGCTTTTCAAAAAGGAAAACACAAGATTACAGAAGAGGCTTTACTGGATTTTAAAAACAGTTTGATCATTAGCTGGTCGGGCATGCGTGGTATTGTTTCACTGGCTATTGCCATCGGATTGCCTGCAACTTTATCAGATGGAAGTGCTTTCCCGCAGCGTAATGCTATTATTTTTATTTCGGTTGTGGTGGTACTTTTTACGCTTATCGGGCAGGGGCTTACTTTACCATGGTTGGTAAAGAAACTGGCGACGGAGGATGAAGGATAATTTTGTTTTTTAACCGCAACGGGCGCGGAGAGCAATACGCAAAGATCACAAAGCTGGGCGACTAATTAATTCCATCATCCATCTTACATTTTCCATCATTTAACACCGAGTTCACAGAGAAGAAATCACAGAGGACATAAAGTGGTATTTTTTACGTCCTAAACTTCGGACTTCCGACCTCTGACTTCCCGACTAATTACATTTTATATCATCCGACCATTCAGAAATTAACGTAAACTTTGACAATCTTACAGGCACTGTGCACAAAAGATTGTCAAAGTAATTAATTGGACTTATTGCTTAATCATTTAGGCGGTTAAGAAAACTTCGACAATCTTACAGGCACTGCGCCCAAAGATTGTCAAAGTAATTAATTGTTGATCTAAATGGCTTACCAATACACGCTGTAAAGGGCAACCAATAATCCGATAATTAATAATGCGCCAACGGCAAAACTGGTTGATGTTTTAAACATTTTTGCATCGATGGCCAGTCCTTTAGCTTCAGCCTTGGCTTTGTTGCTTGATAAACTGATGATTACCATACCAAGGATACAAAATATGAACACAAACCCCATACGATCTAAAAATGGAATTTCGTAAACGCCAGCTGCGTTTTTAACTGAGAAACCACTTCCGGACAACCACGAAAGATCGGTAAGGTTAGGTAGAAATTTAAGGAAAATCGAAAGGGCAAAACCACCGATGGTTGCAAATAATGCGGCACCAGAAGTTGTTCTTTTCCAGAAGAAACCCAAAATAAACATGGCAAAAATACCTGGGGATACAAAGCCTGTATATTCCTGAATGTATTGGAAACCACCTTTTTTATCGATACCCAGGTATGGGGCAATTACTACACCCAGGATCATGGCCACAACGATTGAAATTTTTCCTGTTGTTACCAGGTTTTTCTCTGATGCTTCAACATTTAATACTTTCTTATAAATATCCAAAGTAAAAATGGTGGCAATACTGTTTGCTTTACCTGCCAGCGAAGCCACAACTGCAGCAGTTAATGCAGCAAAAGAAAGTCCTTTTAAACCTGCAGGCAGCAAGTTTAACAATACCGGATAAGCGCGATCGGGATTTACCGAACCGCCCTGAATCATTTCTGACTGGAAAGCACCATCTTTATACAATACATAAGCTGCAATCCCCGGAAGTACCACAATAATTGGCATTAATAATTTCAAGAATGCAGCAAAAAGAATCCCGCCACGGGCAGTTTCTAAATTTGCACCCAAAGCACGCTGGGTAATGTATTGGTTACAGCCCCAATAGTTTAAATTCACAATCCACATACCACCGACCAATACACTTAAACCTGGTAAATCGATATAATTTTCGTTATCCGGTTTTAAGATCATGTGGAAATGCTCTGATGCTTTTGAAGTCATTAAACTATAACCTTCGAAAATGCCTGAAGTACCGTAATGGGTAGAAACCAGGTTTAACGCCAGATAAGTAGTAGCTAAACCACCTAAAATCAGAAAAAATACCTGAATAACATCGGTATAACCGATTACTTTCATTCCACCTAGTGTAATAATGATGGCAAAAACAGCAATGGCATACATACAAAAACGCAGATCGAAACCTGAAATACTGCTTACAGCCAAGGCTCCTAAATAAAGGATTGAAGTTAAATTAACCACCACATAAAGCAATAACCAGAACACCGCCATAATCATCGCTACCGTTCCATTATAGCGCTGGTGCAGAAATTGCGGCATCGTAGCGATTTTGTTTTTCAAGTAAACCGGGATGAAGAATACCGCGACCACCACTAAGGTTAACGCGCCCATCCATTCGTAGGTTGCAATGGCCAATCCCATTTTAAAACCCGAACCACTCATACCGATAAACTGCTCAGCAGAAATATTCGATGCGATTAATGATGCACCAATGGCCCACCACGTTAGAGAGCCTTCGGCGAGAAAATAATCTTTAGAGCCTGTAGACTCAGATTTTTTCTTGTTGTAAATGTAGAGCCCGTAAGCGGCTACAATAACGAAGTAAATTGCAAATACAATGTAATCCTTCGTGTCTAATAAATTGTTCTTCATTGACTTATTTTGGTTAGTGTACCTGAGGTAATTTTATATTAATTGTATAAACTGGTTCCGTTATCGGTTTGTACCGTATAGGCATCTAATTTTAGTCCAAATTCTAACTGGTATTTAGCAGCCAGTTCTTCAACCAGATCAGCAATTTTTTCTTCTTTAACAATGTTAATGGTACAGCCACCAAAGCCACCGCCCATCATCCTGGCGCCCAATACCTCATCAATCGGTTTAACGGCATCAACCAAAAAGTCGAGTTCCTTACAACTCACTTCGTAATCTTTGCTCAAACCTTCATGTGTTTCGAACATCAGTTTACCCAGGCCTTGCAGGTTTCCGTTTTCCAATTGCTCTGCAGCAGTAAGTAAACGGCCAATTTCTTTTACCACGAAACTACATTTGGTGTACACCTCTAAATCTTTCGGTTTAACATAAGTTTCTAACATGCTTAAATCAACATCACGGAGTGTATTTACATTCGGATAATGTTCTTTAACCCAGGCAACCCCTTGCTCGCACTGTGCCCTTCTTTTGTTATAGGCAGAATCGGCCAGTGCATGTTTTACATTGGTATTTAATAGCAGCAGTTTATAACCATCCAGTTTTAATGGAATATAGATGTGTTTCATCGATCGGCAATCGAGCATAATGGCCTGATCCTTTTTACCAAACACTGAGGCAAACTGATCCATAATGCCGCAGTTAACCCCTGCAAAAGTCTGTTCTGCTTTTTGGGCAATTAAAGCAATATCCATCTTCGGAACGGAAAGCGAGAAAAGCTGATCGAGTGCAAAACCTGTAGCACACTCAACCGCAGCTGAAGATGATAAACCGGCACCTAAAGGCACATCGCCATCGATATAAAAGTTAAAACCACCTAATCTATAACCTCTTTCTTTTAACTGATCAGCCACGCCTAAAATGTAATTGGCCCAGCTGTTTTCTGATTTTTTTAAATCTTTTACCGAGGAAATATCAAATTGCTGATAGCTTTCTGAAAATAGATGGATTTCATCATCTTCTCTTTTTGAAATAGCTACATAAATAGCCTTATCAATAGCGGCCGGCATTACAAAACCACCATTATAATCGGTGTGTTCGCCAATAATGTTGATCCTTCCGGGAGAGCGCACCAAAATCGGTTCAGCGTTGAAAAGTTTTTTAAATGTATTTTTTAAATGTTGTGCATTCATTATCAAATATTTTTAGTCTTCAGTCTTGCTGATTTTATAGTGTACGGTAGACATTTCCTTTAAGCGGTTGGCTGCAAATTCAGGTGTAATATCACGCTGAGGATTCGCCAGCATCTCGTAACCCACCATGAATTTCTTAACAGTTGCCGAGCGCAACAATGGTGGATAAAAATGCATGTGCCAGTGCCATTCAGGGTAATATCCGTTGTTTACCGGCGTTTGGTGCATCCCTGCAGAATATGGGAATGAGGTTTCGAAAAGGTTATCGTATTTGGTTGTGAGTGCTTTAATTGCCCCGGCCAATGATTTCTTTTCCGCTTCGCTAAACAATTTGATGCTGTTTACATGGCGTTTGCTAATAATCATGGTTTCATAAGGCCAAACTGCCCAAAAAGGTACGAGTACCACGAAATGATCGTTTTCAAATACAATACGCTCATTTTTTTTCAATTCCAGCTTTAAATAATCGGCCAATAAACTTCTCCTGTGAATGGCGTAGTAAGTTTTCTGACGTTCCGTTTCTTTGGCAATTTCTAACGGGATATCGCCCTGCGACCAGATCTGCCCATGCGGATGGGGATTGCTACAACCCATTATATCTCCTTTATTCTCAAAAATCTGGATGTATTTAATCCAATCGTTTTCGGCAAGGCTATTGAATTCGTTTTGCCAAACATTTACCACTGCGGTGATGGCTTCCACACTCATTTCTGGCAGTGTAAGGTTATGCTTTGGACTAAAACTGATTACCCTGCAAAGTCCGCGCTGATTATTGGCAACCAATAAATCATTCTCGTTCATATTTCCTGCAGGGGTGTCTTCCAACAAGGCTGCAAAATCATTATTAAAGACAAAGCTTTCGGTATAATCAGGGTTGCTATCGCCATCTGCCCTGCCATTGCCCGGGCATAAATAACATTTAGGATCGTATTCGGGGCGGTTATCGGGTGCTAGCGCTTCAACCTTACCCTGCCAGGGCCTTTTAGTACGGTGTGGGGAAACTAAAACCCACTCTCCGGTTAATATATTTAACCTGGTGTGCGGGTTACTGTCGAGTTCGAATGTCTGGTTCATCTTATATTTTCAATTGGTTAGAAAAAGGAAGTCATTTTACTTCGCCCGTCTAAGCCGCCAAATTATAAAATTAATATTAATTGTCAAATAGACAATTAATATTAATTTTTATATTCGTGAAAAATTGAACATATTAAGGCCTTTAAACCTCTTATAAAAAATGATTGAATATTCCAGACAGCCGCATTACCTTGTTGCTGTTGATTGTATCGTATTTGGATTTGATGGCGAGCACCTTAAAATTCTTCTTGTAAAGCGCGGTTTAGAGCCCGAAATAAATAAATGGAGTTTGATGGGCGGTTTTGTTGGTGCTGATGAAAGCCCTGATGATGCCGCGAACATGGTATTAAAAAAAATGACGGGTTTGGAAGGCGTGTACCTGGAACAGCTGCAAATTTATGGTGAACCTAAGCGCGATCCGATAGAACGTACGCTTTCTGTTGGTTATTTCGCCCTGATCGATATCCATAAATATGAAGCGCAGTTAAATGACGATTATGAGGCAGAATGGTTTTTGATCAACGACAGGCCTAAACTGATTTTCGACCATAATGAAATGGTTGCAGATGCAAGGAAAAAACTGAGGTACAAAGCAGCCCTCCATCCCATTTTGTTCGAAATGTTGCCTAAAAAATTTACCATTCCGCAATTGCATATTCTTTTTGAAGAGGTAAATGACACCAAGATTGATACCCGGAATTTCAGCCGTAAGATTACTTCAACGGGATTGTTGATTAAACTAGCTGAAAAAGATAGAACAGGCTCGAAAAAAGGCGCATTTTATTTCAAACTGGATAAAAAGAAATATGCTGCCAATGCACAGGCCTTTTTAAACCTGATGCCCAATCTGAAAGTTTAGGTTTTACTTCTGGTTGTGCTATAAAAGGTAAAACAAAAGCAAAGCATTATTCCTTTGCTTAGGTAGTTTATACCTCAAATATGGCAAATCACAAAAAAAGACCTTTTCAGCCCATAGAAAACTATGGCGTTATCGGCAATTTAAAAACCGTTGCACTGGTTTCGCTGCAGGGATCGATCGATTTTTTGTGTGCGCCAAGATTTGATTCGCCTACCGTTTTTGCCTCCATGCTCGATTCGGAAAAGGGCGGTTATTTTTCAGTTGAACCACAATTGGAAAACTGTACCAGCAAGCAACTTTATTTGCCAGGTACAGCGGTACTCCTCACTCGTTTTTTCGCTGACCAGGGCATTGCAGAGCTTACGGATTATATGCCTTTATCAAAGGAAATAGATTTTCCAAGTGCCATTGTAAGGCAGATCAAAGCCATCAGGGGCAGTATTACTTTTAAAGTTTTTTGCGTACCGAGTTTTGGTTATACCAAAAGTACCCATACTGCTCAGCATGAAAAGGATGAACTTGTATTTTTTTCCAAAGCTGAAAAAATCACGGTTAAATTGAAGGCCGATGTTCCCCTGCACATCAAAAAGGATACAGGTTATGCAGAATTTACGCTTGAGGAATCGGGAATGGCGCATATCATCATGGAAATTATTGATGAAAAGCAATCAGCAGCTGAACTAAAACATTATATCACGCACGGTTACCGCAAAACCGTTGATTATTGGCGGGAATGGATCAACCAGACGACCTACAAAGGGCGTTATGATGAAATCATCAGGAGATCGGCGATCACTCTCAAACTCCTTACTTCAGCAGAATTCGGTTCGGTAGTAGCCGCACCAACTTTTGGACTGCCCGAAACCATTGGCGGGGACAGGAACTGGGATTACCGTTTCACCTGGATCAGGGATGCGGCTTTTACCATGTATGCTTTTTTAAGACTCGGCTTTTTTGACGAAGCTACTGCATTTATGGACTGGATATTTAACCTATGCCAGAAAGCAGACCTTCAACTGGTGTACCAGATAGATGGAAATGCGAAAATAAAAGAAGTAGAAGCTGATCAGTTTGAAGGTTACCATTCATCTAAACCTGTTCGAATTGGCAATGAAGCGGCGATTCAGTTGCAGATCGATATATATGGCGAACTGATTGATACGGTGTATATTTACAATAAATCGCACAAACCGATTACCTACGAATTCTGGACATTGATTGAAAAACAGGTTGAATGCGTAATTAAACAGTGGAAGAAACCCGATCATGGAATCTGGGAAATCAGAAGTGAGAAAAAGGAATTCTTACATACGCGTTTGATGTGCTGGGTAGCATTGGACAGGGCGATTAAAATTGCCGAAAACCGATCGTTCCCCTACCCTGAAAGTGAATGGCACAACATCCGCAGCGAGATTTATGAAGATATTTACCATAATTTCTGGAATAAGAAACTGGGGGCCTGGGTACAGTATAAAGGTGCTACACATGTAGATGCAAGTGCATTGCTGATGCCTTTAACACATTTTATTTCGCCATTAGAACCCCGATGGCTCTCTACCATGAAAGCGATTGATGAAGAACTGCTTTTGGATGTGCTGGTTTACCGCTATAAAAACGGTATGACCAAAATAGACGGATTAGATGGAGAAGAAGGTACTTTTAACCTATGCTCGTTCTGGTTTATAGAAGCACTGGCCAAAAGCGGAGAAGTGGAACGCGCCGTAGAAAACTTTGAAAAGATGATCGGTTATTCCAACCATCTTTTATTGTTTAGTGAAGAATTAGGCAGAAAGGGTGAACATTTAGGCAATTTTCCCCAGGCTTTTACCCATCTGGCTTTAATTAGTGCAGCTGTTGAACTGAATAAACAACTAAGTCGCGAAACTGCATAGTCTATTGTTCTTCGTAATGATAAGTTAAACCGCCATCCACAAAATAAGTTGATCCGGTAACATAAGCAGCTTCGTTTGACGCAAGAAAAGCCACCACATTAGCCACTTCTTCCACTTTACCCATTCTTTTTAAAGGAATGTTCTGTAATACTTTTTCCAATTGTTCTTTATCTTCCAATAAATCCTGATTGATAGGTGTAGAAACGGCTCCTGGTGCTACATTGTTGATCCTGATATTGAAAGGGGCTAATTCTGTAGCCAGGTTTCTCGTCAGCATTCTCAAACCACCCTTACTGGCACAATAAGCTGCAAAATGTGGAAATACAATTTCTTCATGCACCGAGCTCATGTTAATTACCGTACCTGCTATTTTATGTTTACGGCAATAGTTTACAAAAGACTGGATCCCGAAAAAAACACCTTTTAAATTGGTATCCATTACCAGGTCGTAATCTTCTTCAGTTACTTCCCAAAAATCGGCCTTCTTTTCTACACCTGCATTATTGATCAGAATATCGAGCTGGCCAAATTCTTTCACTGCATCGTTTACCAGTTTAATGGCTTCTTTCGCCTTGCTTAAATCGGCTGCTAGAAATACCGCTTTCTGTCCCATTTTTTCGATCTGGGCAATCAGTTTTTCACCACGTTCATCAAATTTATGTCCATTTAAAATAACATTACAGCCTTCGCTAGCTAATTTTAAGGCACATGCAGCACCAATTCCCTGACTACTTCCAGTAATTAAAGCAACTTTATTTTTGAAACGATCCATATCTATATTTTATAATAGATAAAGAAATTTAAGCGGAATATGTTTGGAGAAAATAGCATTAAAACAGTGTTGATTTAAAATAAGTTACCCTAAAAGCGACCGGAAATTGGCAACTAAATCGTTATGATTAATACAGAAAACATAACTTCTTAAATAAAACACCGTTATACGTGTAATCATTTATTAGTATGTTTGGGCAACAAACACACAATAAACTTAAATTAATCTTAAAACATGAACATTACCAAAAATCTCCTATTTACTACGCTTATTGCTTTGGGTACGCTTACCATGTATTCTTGTAAAACCAAAAAACTGGTAGCAAAACCAGCTCCGGCTCCTGTTGAAAAGCCAAAGCCACCTGTTGAAGAGAAAAAACCAGCACCTGAGCCAGAACCAGAAAAACCAGAACCAATTGAAAAACCAAATTTTAATTTAGATAACATCCAGTTCGAATTTAACTCATTTGTGCTTAAAACTTCTTCATTCCCAATTTTGGATAAAGCAGTAATGGAAATGAAAAAATCGCCTGATACCAAATTTGTACTTAACGGTTATTCATCTGCAGAGGGTACCCCTGAGCATAACATGTCGCTATCTATCGACCGCGCAAATGCTGTAAAATCTTATTTTGTTAATGCAGGTTTAAAAGGCGAAAACTTTACCATTGTGGGTCATGGTGATAAAGATCCAATCAGTGCAAATACGACTGAAGAAGGCAGAATTTTGAACCGTAGAACTGAAATTAAGGTTCAGAAGTAAGGATAAAGAATAATTAATAAGACTATTTAAACCCCGCAGATTTTAAAAACCTGCGGGGTTTAAATTTCACAATTTATTACTAAAACCACTAAAATACCTATCAATTTTAGTTTGGAAAGCAGTTGTAGCAGCATTTGGCTTAGTGCAGTCCTGCCACCGCTTCTGCCGATGAAAAATCGGCATCTCGCTAAGGTCAGGTTTAGTTGGCCGCCATTGTGCAACTATCCATGATCTATAAACCCGATAGAAAGCGGTATTCCGATTTTTCATTGGAATTTAGCAAAGAGCGGGGCTGAAAACTCCTATAAAAAACTGAACTTCCATTTCCAAAAAAAAATCCAGCAGTTTTTTTGACTTTAGATTAGTAACCCTAGATTACCCTTGTTTAACTTCAGAATGGCCAAGGTTCATAGATGGATTCACTTCATCACGGATTAGCTGTTTTAATTCTTTAATCTCCGGAAAGCGCTGCATCTGTTTCCTGTCGAAAATTAATTTTTCATTCACCGTTATTGTAAACACACCCGATCTTTCACTTGGCAATAAAGTCACGCCTTTTAATTCATCGACAAAAGTGGTTAAAATTTCCTGCGCCATATATGCCGAACGCAACAACCAGCCACATTTGGGGCAATAAGTGATGTTTATGATTGGTTTTCCCATGGATTCTTTTTTTACAAGAATACGTAAAGTAATGGAAGATGGAAAAGGGATGATGAAAGTTAATAATCAATATGCACAAATCAGATTAATGACTTTGACAATCTTTTTTGGCTCAATACCCGGAAGATTTCCAAAGTTTTCTTATCTAGCTTAATTCCTTAATAATGAATAAATTAATTAAAAAATTAGGATTCGAATACCTGAAATTTGAGGTGTAAAAATAACGCTGAGATCTCAGCGCCTTCTCTTTGAGCCTTTGAGGTAAAAAATGGAAGAAGTCTGATTAACCTTTATCTTCTCTTTTCCCGATCGGGCCTAAAAATAATATAGAAAACAAATATTCCTGCCAACAGAAAAACAATACCTAAAATTAAATTTGCCCTATCATCCATATTAAAGCAACACCACGATGCTCAAATAGTTGGGATTAATTACACAACCTGAAGGAGTATTTGACTAACACTGAACAAAATGAACTAAACAAGTTTTAAACTAACATGTTATTAAAACAGAAAAGGGGTATCCACATCCATGTTTACCCCATTTCAAATTACTCCCGTGTTAGAGGAATTATAAAGACATCAACAAAGCACATTTTGTTTGCTTTGTCTTGATTATCATACATTAAAAATCTCAATAAGAGGTTAAAATCAATAATAACAACTGGTTATTACAAACTATTTTTCCTTCAATGGAATTTTAAACCAGAATTCAGAACCTTCCCCTTCTTTACTGTTAACCCCGATTTCGCCACCATGCCTTTCAACAATTTCTGCAGAGATATATAAGCCAAGGCCTAAGCCAGAAAAACTGTGCGATGAAGCTTCTACCCTGAAAAACCGATCGAACACAAACTGCGATTTATCTTTAGGAATGCCAATACCGTAATCCTGAACGGAAACTAGCAGGTAATCCTGCTCGGTTTTTGCCCGCACTACAATCTTGTCAGCACCCGGTGAATATTTAATGGCATTGGAGATAAAATTACTCAGCACCTGTTCAATACGATTACGATCGGCATGTACCTCTACATCGATAATTTCCTGCACAATATCATGTCCGTGCATACTCTCCTGCAGGCCATCAATGGCATCTTCAATTACCCCGGCTATATTAAAATCAGAGAAATTAAAAGTCATTTTTCCAGCCTGTATTTTGGTTACGTCCAGTAAGTCTTCCACCAATGCGGTCAGTTTTCCGATTTGGCGGTTCGCTTTATCTACAAATTCATAAATCTTTTCGAATTTTTGCTGTTCAGCCATTCTTAAGGCAAATTGTAAAAAGCCTTTAATACTCGTAATAGGGGTTTTGAGCTCGTGACTGGCAATACTCATAAACTCATCTTTACGGTGCATCAACTCTTTTGTTGCCTGTTGCGCTTTCATTAAATCGGTTACTTCAAAACCAAAGAAAGCAATACCATCAATCAGGCCCTGATCAGAAAATACCGGATTTAATATAATATCGAACCATTTTTCAACCGATTTTCCAGTAGTTTTATTTACCTGATCGATACGGTAAGCATTGGCCACATAAGTTTCGCCAGTTTGCAACACACGCTGTTCAATGTCCAATAGTTCGGACGATTCGAATTTAGAACCATTGCCTATCCTGGAGTGGCCGATATAATCGTTTCCGCCATCAAATGTTTTAAAGGCTTCGTTCACAAATTCGTATTTAAGGCCTTTACCCCTGCGAATGGTGATTAATGCAGGTGCGTTTTTAAAAATGCTATAAAACTCGTCCTGTTGTTTTTTTATGAGTTTTTGAAGCTCAATACGTTTTTTCTCGGTATGTTTTTGTTTACTGATGTCAATCACATAAGTTACGGCACCGTTTGGTACTTCCTCATCGAGCAGTGCAGAACCTACTAAAACATCTACAGGAACCCCATCTTTGTTAAGGTATTGTTTTTCGAAAGGCGGACAAAAGCCTTCTTCTTTTAATAATTTAGCGGATATTTTACTGATCGGCATAAAAGCTTCAGGGGTAATCTGCATCCAATCAATATTTCCATTTTCGAAATCAGACCGTGTGTAGCCCAATAATTTCAAGAAAATATCATTGGCATCATCTATCCTTCCGGTTTCGGTATTGCTAAACAAAATCCCGATGACATTGGATTCGAAAATCTTCCTGAATTTACGCTCAGTGGAGTTTAGTTTCACCTCGGTATCAACCAGTTTCGAAATATCCACAATAGAGCCTACCATTCGGTAAGGCGTTTGCAGGTCATCCAATAAAATACTTCCACGATCAAGCAATGTAGCATAAGTGCCGTCGGCTTTTTCTAAACGGTACTGTGCAGACCATTGCGTTTCGTTGTGGTTAATGGCATCGTAAACACTGGTTTTTACCCGTTCGCGGTCATCCGGATGGATTTTATCAAACCAAAAGGCAATATTTTGGGTTTCCAAATCTTTTTCATAACCAAACATGCTGGTAAAATTGTCGCTTCGCCACATGGTGTTATGCGCTAAGTTCCAGTCCCAAATGGTATCATTTGTTGCATGCGATACGAGGTTGAAACGTTCTTCACTTTCGGAAAGTTTCATGGTACGTTCTTTCACCTTCAACTCCAGATCAGCGTTAAGCTGACGCAGGTTTTCGCGTGTACCCAATAGTTCGTTATAGTTTTTCTTCAGCTTCTGTTCAGCCAGCTTTTGCTGACTTATATCAGTTATGGTGGCTACGAAACCATCAGACATTTTTACGGCAATGAGCTGGCACCATTGTTCTCTAGAAAGCTGTAGCTCTGTTTCGAGCACTTTTCCGTTTTCTACAACACCAACATATTTATTAAACAGGTTACTTACAGCCAGTTCGGGTATCATTTTTACCAGCCTGGCTCCTGTTAATTCTCCTTTATTCTTATTTAAAATGCTCAGTGCAGAATCATTAAAGGTGCTGCACTCAAAATCTACAATAAAATGTTTGGCATCCCTAACTGCCCTGAAAGCCAAAATACCATTTAAACTGGCATTGAAAACGCCACTGATGATGTTATTCAGTTCGGTAATTTTCGAAATATCAACGAAAGAGATTACCACGCCATCCACACGCTTATCTTTCCTTAAATAAGGCATAATACGCATCAGGCAGCGGGTACTGTTCTTCAGCTGTACTTCTTTTTCGATGATCTGACCGTTTAACAATACTTTTCTGATATCACCGGTAAAGCTTTCCGCCTTGATATTATTCGAAATGTGCTCTATTGAACGGCCAATATCTGCTTCAATCAGGTTCACCATACTGATGGCAGCAGGGTTAAATTTGCGGATAATCATTCCGGCATCCAGAAAAATCTGACCGATATCGGTACTCCTGAAATAGTTGTCCAGATCATCATTCAGCTCAATCAGTTCTTTAATTTTAAGCTGATGCTCGGTGTTCAGGGTATGAAGTTCCTCATTAAGGGATTGTAACTCCTCATTGCTGGATTGCAGCTCTTCGTTAGCCGAAAGCAGTTCTTCGTTACTGGATTGAAGTTCCTCATTGGTAGTCTCCATCTCTTCAACGGCCATCTGCAGGTTCGAACGGGTTTCGTTCAGTTCGGCTTCGAGCTCAAAAACATATTCAGATTGCGTAGCATCATGAAAACCGGGCAATGCCAGTTCATCTTTACCTGTAACAATTTCCAAAACATGTTCGGCAAAAACAACCATGGTAAAACCATTGGTAATGGCTGGATCAGACGGTACGACAGAGATATTAACAAATACATTATCCTTAAAACGGATCTTTTTTAAGACTACTTTTTTATTTTCTTTCCAGGCTTTTCTCAGTCCGGTATTAAGCACTACAGATACCTCTCTGGGTACCATTTTTAAGATATTCAACTCAATGCTTTGCTCAGGCAGGGATAAATACTGACGGTAATCGCCAACAGCATCCTGCATAATATAGCCCTTATCTATAAATACCGCAACATAACCGAGATCTGTAGAAAGAAAATCGGCCAGGCGTTTTTCTAAAGGGCTTTGTATAATATCGGTATTGTTTCCTTTTTTACGTTCTTGTCCAAGGGCCGTCCTGGAACCTGTATTATAGGTATTGTAAGTAGAATAATTTATTTTCCCTGTTTTCTGATAGATTTTTGATTTACCCGAAATTTCAGTCAACCCTGCTTTCATTGAAGATGCCGTTTCACTTGATCCAAGGAACAGATAACCATTGGGCAGAAGCGAAAAATGGAATATCGAAAGAATTTTTTCCTGAAGGATGTTATTTACGTAAATGAGCATGTTCCTACAGGTAACAAGATCATTTTTTATGAACGGTGGCGATTTTATAACATCATGTTTGGCAAATACCACTTGCTTACGCAAACTCGCAGTTACGCTGATGAATTTACCATCCTGTACAAAGTATTTTTTGAACAGAGCGGCCGGAATTTCTTTTTTTACGCTAAGCGGATATTGGCCTTTTGAAGCAATTTCGATGCTTTTTTCGTCGATATCGGAAGCAAATATTTTAATTTCGATCTTTTTACCCGAGCGGTCTACACAATCGTTAACCATTGCCGCAACAGAATAAGCTTCTTCTCCGGTGCTACAGGCGCAGATCCAGATTTTGATGACATCACCATCATCTTTTCTTGATACGATATCCTGTAAGGCATATTCGCTCAGCTGTTTAAAAGCCTGTTCATCCCTAAAAAATTTGGTTACACCGATCAGAAAATCCTGAGCTAAAATTTTCACCTCATGCTCATTCCCGCGCAAAAAGGCCACATAACGGTCTAACTTTTTAATCCCCCTCTCATTCATTCTCCGGCCAATACGCCTGATAATGGTGGGTGTTTTATACAGGTTAAAATCGTTTCCGCTACTGTTGTGAACCAGCTTAAATATCTCATCAAGCAGTTCTTCATTTACTTTACCATTTTCGAGTACTTTAACAGGTTCTTCATTCACATAACTAAAAAGTTCTTCCTGCATGCGTGAGGGAACCATTACATGATCGGCATTGCCTGATGCGATGGCTGAATTGGGCATACCGTCGAATTTGGCAGATGCGGGATCCTGAACGATCACCATTCCTCCGTTTTCTTTAATGCTCTGGATGCCTTTAGTGCCATCAGTGCCAGTTCCCGATAGGATAATGGCAATGGCCTTTTCCTTTTTATCTTTGGCCAGGGTATATAAAAAGTGGTCTATTGCTGTATTCGGTGCTTTAACCTGCGATTTATCGGCCAGTCTCAACCTCCCCTTTACCAAAGTCATGAGTTTGTTATTGGGGATGATATACACACAATCTTGCTGAATGGCCATATCATTTGCGGCTTCAAACACCTTCATGTGGGTATGTTTGCCTACCAATTCTACCAGTAAACTCTTATAATCAGAAGAAAGGTGCTGGATTACAACAAAGGAAAAACTAGAGTTCGCGGGCATGTGGTCGAAAAATTCGTGAATAGCCTCTAAACCACCTGCAGAGGCACCAATGGCCACAATATATTTATCGTAACGCTTATTCAATACCAGATCCTGCTTTTCCTTTTCCTGCTTTTTTTCCATCAGGTTAATTATAAAGTTGCTTTGTTCTAAATTCAAATATAAAATTCCTCAATGATTCGGCAATCTCCAGTTCATTGTTGTTCCACGGCAATGATTGACCATAAACCGTTTGCAACCAAAGTTTAAACGAATTTCGTGGGTGATAGTTTTTCCCATCCTTATCAAAATTGATGACCTGCTCAGGATCTCCGCCCCATTTAATTTCTCTTATTACCTCAGGACGAAAACAGATTACATAATCACCACTTCTTTCATCAACCGGGATGACCAAAATGCCGCTTCCTATTCGTTCATAAGCCTTGGCTTCTTCATATACTTCGCTGAGGTAGCTACTCGAAAAAACCTTTTCAGTACCTTTTCCTTCAAGCCATAACATCAGGTTATACACTTCGCTTTTATCAGGAGTATCACCAAGGTATTCCAGGCGATTTCCAATCTTTACAACCGCTCCACCAGCATTAAACAAAGAAAGTATATTTAGGTTTTTGTCATCCAGCAATCCTTCGATAATATCATCTTTAGCATATATAAAATCAGTAATAGCAGTTCGCTTTTCTAATCTGGAGGCCGATTGATTATAATCTTCCAGATTTAAAATGGCCGCAATTCTATTCGAAATCTCTACGGAGAGCCATTCGAAAAGATAACGCATATCTACATTGGGGAAGTTTGGCCCGATATGGTGACATGAAATCAAACCCCAAAGTTTGCCTTCGCGCAAAACCCTGATCGACATGGACGCGCTAACATTCATATTCTGCATATACTCCAGGTGCACCGAAGCCACACCACGCAAATTACAATCAGAAAGATCGATAAAGGCATTTGTTAAAGGATTGATCACCGGATATAACCGAACAGGTTGATAATTGCGGTTTGGAATAAGCCTGAAAGGATTTTTAAGATAAAGTGCCCTGGCTTGCCTGGGCACATCAGAGGCCGGAAAGGTTTGTCCAAGGTAACTTTCTAAAGCTCCCGAAATTTCTTCAGCAATTACCGTCCCATTCCAATTGGCATCAAATTGATACATCCTAACCCCATCAAAGCCAGAAACTTCCCGCAATTGTTTAATGGCTACCTTACACACTTCATCTAATGTTGAAACACTCTCCATAGCCGAAATAAACTGCCTTACTTCCTGAAAAACATCCGAAAAGCTTTTTTGTCCATCTTTTAATGAAGCTTCTATTTCAAGTAGGGAATAATCACTTTTAATATGGATCAAACCATCAAATGATAATGATTCGCCTTCATTTTCAATTGCCAAACTCAATGGGATCCTATCTTTTGCCTTGCCATTGATGAGTTTGGTAATATTTTCTACATCATGGCTGCTGATAAAAGAAGACAAATGTTTATTCACCATCTGTGCTGGGGCCTGACCGGTAATGAGGTTCAGGTTTTCGCTGACCTGAATAATGTTCAGGGTTTTATTATCGAGAACCAGCAGGTATCCGTAGTCCTGAATGGAGTTAATGTGGTGTATGGGCAGGTTTCCGCAGAATTCTGCATCATAGTTTCGTATTTCTGACATTTCCGACTATCGTTGATGGCTAAGCTTGTGAGGGGAAAACACAAGATTCCATTTTTTAACAATTATACTGCCAACAAATTTACATTTTGAGATAATTTCTATTATGATCAATTTTCAATGGCATATTATGGCTAAAATATTAATTAAGGGCTTCACTGAAAGAAAAAACGTAGAAATAATATCAAAGAAACAACCTTAAGGAATATCATTTTAAATCTTTTGAAAAACTGAAAAATCCAAAAAATCAACTTTTGTACGCAAAATAGCCCTTAATCTGTCTCCAATGGCCGCCTAAAATTAGATTCTCCAGGGCTAACTTTATGGTATAATCTAAAATATATGAAAAGCGAAAATATTTTAACAGCCAGTGTTACGATTAACAAACCGATTGAACTGGTTTGGAAACTTTGGAATGAAGCCGAGCACATTGCCAAATGGAATGCTCCATCGGCAGATTGGATCAACAAAAAGATTGAGAACAACCTGGTTGAAGGAGGGGAATTTTTATATGCCATGGTTAAAAAAGATGGCAGCGAAAAGTTCGATTTTAAAGGAACCTATACCGAAATTATTTTGCACAAAAGCCTTTCATACACGTTGGATGATGGCAGAAAAACAACCATTACTTTTACAGGAAACGAGCCTGTTAATTTAACCGAAACCTTTGAGCCCGTTACAGGTCTTGATTTGACCATGCAACAGGAATTTTGCCAATCGGTATTGAACAAGTTTAAAGCCTACGCTGAACAGTTGTAGCCGTTTTCTTTACTGGTTTCTTCCTTTTTTTCCACCAGATGATAAAACCGGTGATGGGTAAGCTCGCCGCAATTAAAGCCGCTAGGAAGGAAACAATTTTGTTAGGCATTCCCAAAAGCCTACCGGTATGCAGGTCGTAATTAGTGGCTTCAATCAAATCAGCCCCGTTAAAATCTTTATACAGTTTCGCCCTTACTATTGCTCCTGTAGCTTCTTCGTAAAAAAAAGTATTCTGATTACGTGCCCATCGGTAAGGGTAGATCATCCTTAACCTAAGTTCTCCCTTTCCACGTACCGAAAAACTGGTAGAAACGGCACCTGGATATTTAATTTTAGCCTCGGTATAAATTTTATTGTAGCGTAAAGGCAACGGATCGATCTGTAAAGGTTTAGCCGCAACAACGGCTTTTCCTTGCCCTAATTTAGTACCTGTAAAAAAACTTACTGTATTTTTAACACTTTTAAAAGCAAAATATAAACCACTTAAAGCAGTAACCAGTAATACAATTGAAGCATAAAAGCCTAATACATTATGCAGATCGTAATTAAGCCTTTTAAAGGAAGCTTTTCTTTTAATCGTTAACGATTGTTTTAATAAACGCATCTGCCCCGGGAACCAAAGTACCAACCCGGTAATGAGCATCAGCACAAAAATAACCACCGACCATTGCATGATAAACTCACCTGTTTTACCCAGCAATAATGAGGTGTGGATATGTTCTACAACTTGAAGCCAGTCTTCACCACCTTTTTTTACTAATGATGCATCATAAGGATTAAAATAGTAAACAGCAGCTTTTTTAGTGGTAATTTCTACTGTTGCATTTGGTATGGCATCTTCAATCCTGATCAACCTTAATTTATCTTTTGGAGAAAGTTTTTCAAAACTGGAAATAACCTTATCCAACCCCACAAAAGGCTTCTGCTGAAGCGTTACATAACGGAAATCTTTTTGCGTATAATCCCGGATCTCTTCTTCAAAGATGTAAAGCGCACCGCTAATGCTGATTATTATTACCACCAGGCCAGTTGCCAGACCTAACCAAAGGTGAATGTTCCTGATGGCATTTTTAAAGTTTCTGTTCTTCATGGCTTAAAAAGCGTAACCCAGAGATAGGTTAAATCTACGTCCATTTCCCCGCACATAATTTACATTGCTGCCATAAAACTGAGATATAGCAGGATAATAAACTTTATTCAAAAGGTTTTCTACACCCAGCGATAATTTTAAAGCTTCTGTAAATTGATAAACCGTAGCAATATTAAACAAATTGTATGCCTTTACAGGTCCTTCACCAATAAGATATTTACCAGCCGCATTGGTTTTAAAACGGTCTCGATTTCCTACACGCATCCAGTTTACATCTACACTGAGGTTTTTAACACCTGAATATTTAAAGTAAACGGTCGTTTTTGATGGCGGGATCCGTGTGGTATTCAGGTACACATCTTTTTCGCCGTCATAATTGCCATCATTATCAACATCGCCTTTTCCTTCAACCTGTGCATAGTTACCTCCAATGCTCAGAGCAGGTAAAACCTGGTAATCTGCCTGGATTTCAAACCCATAAACACGTTCGGGGATACGCTGAGAAATATAGGTTCCGTTAACCTCTAAAAGATTGGCGCCTAGTTTTGATGTACTGTAGTAATATGCAGCACTGAAATTCAGCTTTTCAATGGTACTGCTAAAACCAGCTTCATAGTTGTTTACAATAATAGGCTTGGTTTCTAACTGAGATAAAGTATTGCTTTTTGCCGCCCTTAATACCCTTCCTAACTCGAACACCGAAAATGACTGTGCATAACTCACAAAAGGGTTAAAGAATTTGAATTTAGAATAACGCGCACCTGCATTAAAAACCAGGGCATTGTAGTTTAATTTACCACCTTGAACAGCAATACTTCCGGCACCATTAGCACCAGTAGCCAAAGTATTAAAATCATCCACATCAATATTGATGTTTTCTACCCTTAAACCTCCCTTAATAGTTAAATCGTTAATCAAAGTTGCAGAAGCCTGTAAATAAGGTGCAAAGTTGACCATATTCATATCAGGAACCCATAAACGGCCATCGGTTAAGCTTTGTGCGGTTTTATCATTCATTAAATCCAAACCATAGTTAAATTGCATCGGCACTTGCGCTGTAAGGTTAAATGGTGTATTTAAATTAACCCTGGCTCCTTTTTTGGTTGAAGTAATGGCTGATTGACCGCTCCCGAAAAATGATGCTGAGTTAGAATAAATGGTATAAAAATCCTGGTAGTATACATTAGCCGTTAAATCGGTTTTACCGAAAATCTGCTGGTTGGTATATTGTAAATTGGCATTGTGGTTAAATCTTGTTCCTTCATCTTCACCCAATCTTGTTCCATAAATTCCGATGGCCGGCGATTGTCCGTAAACACCATCTTTGGTTATATATTTAGAATGCTGCCTTGAACTGAAATAATTATACATCACCTGCAGACGTTGCTTTGCCGTAAAATTATAACCTAATTTCACGAAACCGTTATAAGATTTAGTTTCTCCCAAACCGTATTCGGGCGAAATCACCAAACCATCCGCATCACGAAAAACACCGGTTTTTTCGAACATTCCGCTTACCAGGTAATCGAATTTACCAGTTTTGCCATAAAGCTGTTGCGAAAAACGGTAACCTATCGTACTATCGCCTTTTAAATTTCCGGTAATCCCGGCCTGCGTGTAACCCCCGAAAGATTTGCCTTTATCGGCTTTTTTGGTAATATAGTTGATCAATCCACCTTCTGCTCCATTTCCATAAATCGCTGTTGCACCTTTAATTACCTCAACACGTTCAATAACCGAAGGATCGATACTGCGGATATCTCTTCCACCTGCCCTTAATGGCGTAGACTGCGGAATACCATCTATCAGCACCAATACATTTCTACCACGCAAAGTCTGACCTGAATTACCAGTCTGATTGGTAGAAAGCCCTAAACCAGGAACACTATAAGAAAGTATATTGGCCAAATTCGGACTAATGGTTGATTGGGTATTTAATTCTCTTGAAGTTAGTACCGTTACAGACGATGGCGTTTGCGATAGCGATTCTGGCCTTCTGCTTGCTGAAACTATTACATCATTTAGTCCTTCACTTTGCTCTTTTAATACAAAAATTACCTTAGCGGTATCATTTAGCGTAACCAATACGTTCTGTTCAAACTGTTCATATCCGGTGATTGAAACCCTAACCTGCTGATTTCCGACAGGTACAGCAACGAATTTAAAGGCACCTGTTTTATCTGATGTGGTTTTAAGATGCTGCTTCCTGATTTGAATATTGGCAAAAGGGATGCTGTTTCCCAACGAATCGACAAGCTTACCACTCATGGTTCCTTTATCTGTTTGTGCAAAGAGTGAAATCGATGACAGGCAAAAGAGAATAAGGGCAAGAAATTTTATGTAGGTGTGTTTCATGAATTTGAAATTTCGGCAAATCTAACATTATTTAGACTCGTTAAAAATAATAAATCAAAAAAGATGCTTACATGGTGATTAATCATTCATGCTTTTTAAAATAATTAAGACATAAGTTCTATTTTATTTGATATTTGCGTTAACTGTTTAAACTAAAAAAATGTTGGAAACGCAGATTAAATACGCAATGGTAACGGGAGCCAGCAAAGGCATAGGTAAATCGATGGCTGTAGCTTTGGCCAAACGAAAAATCAATCTTTTGCTTATTGCCCGATCGGCTGATGAATTGAGCACACTACAAACCGAGATCAAAAATCAATATGGTGTTGAAGTTGATATTCTGCCGATTGATCTCAGCCTGCCTGATGCTCCGAAAGAAGTGAAAAATTGGGTAACTGGCAAAAATTATGCTGTTTATATCCTCATCAATAATGCAGGTTATGGCTTATGGGGAAAATTTGCTGAGCTGGGTTTGGCTGGTCAGTTAGAAATGTGCCGGTTAAATATGAATACTGTTACTTCGTTATCGCATTTGTTCCTTCCAATCCTTTCTAAAGAAAAGCAAGCTTATATCCTTAATGTTTCAAGTACGGCTGCATACCAGGCAGTACCTACCCTTGCCATTTATTCGGCGACCAAAGCCTTTGTATTATCATTTACGAGGGCATTGCGTTTCGAACTTAAAGATAGCAATGTTTCAGTAAGCTGTTTAAGTCCCGGGCCAGTTGATACGGGTTTCGCCAGCCGTGCAGGTTTAGATGCTTTTAGTAAAATGGCCGAAAAGTTTAACATGCAGCCGCAAGAAGTGGCCGAAATAGCAATAAAAGGAATGTTTGCTAAAAAGTCGGAAATTATTCCAGGTTTTACGAACATCATCAGTGTATACGCCAACAGGATTTTGCCAAAGGGATTTATAGAAAAAATGGCGGCTGGGATTTATAAGACGAAGTAAGATGGAAAATGTGAGATGGATGTTGGAATTAATGACCAATAATCAATTTCCAATGTTCAAAAGCGACCATTTAAATCGATTACTTTGACAATCTTTTGGGCTCAATGCCTATAAGATTGTCAAAGTAATTTACTTAAATTAATGACCAATAATCAATTTCTAACGTTCAATAACGACCGATTCTGATCTCGTTGGGTCACCCTGAGCGAAGTCGAAGGGCCTATAAGATTGTCAAAGTTATTTACTTAAATTAATGACCAATAATCAATTTCCAATGTTCAATAACGACCGATTCTGATCTTGTTGGGTCACCCTGAGCGAAGTCTAAGGACCTATTAGTTGTCAAAGTTATTTACTTAAATTAATGGCTAATAATCAATTTCCAATGTTCAATAGCGACCGATTCTGATCTCGTTGGGTCACCCTGAGCGAAGTCGAAGGGCCTATAAGATTGTCAAAGTTATTTATTTAAATTAATGACCAATAATCAATTTCCAATGTTCAATAGCGACCATTTAAAATCGATTACTTTGACAATCTTTTGGGCTCTATGCCTATAAGGTTGTCAAAGTTTACGCTAATTTCTCAAGAGTAAAATAAATGGACCTAATTAGCCACCCAACTTTGTGTTCTTTGCGCCTCCCCTCTGCATTATTTGAGGTCAAATAAGCTAAACTCCCTAAACAAAGAAAAAATATTTTCAAATATTTTAAATAAAATTCTTTGGAATATTAAAAATATGTTACGTTTGTATTAAATACTACTAATTCCATAGACTATGTCGAATAAAACTAATCTGTTTTATTTTCCTTCAGTACCAAACCACTCGCCCATGCGAATGTGCTGTTGTTGCGCATAATTCTATCTCTCCAATTTATTCTTTTCCTAAACTTTTAATTTTTTTTACAATGGCCACATCGTATCCAACCTTTACCCTATCTGAACAGTTAACCGGGCAGCAACTTGACTTTTTTAACACGCATGGGTTTATCCATTTCAAAAATTTTATCAAACCAGAAACCGTTTCTTCTATTATCGATGCCTCCAAAGAGGTAGAAAAAAAATGGATTGAGCAAGATATCAAAAAAATAAACGGAGTGCCCATTAAATATGGAAAAGACCTCGACGGCTCGCCAATTGTACAACGTTTTGCTTTTCTTAATCAACAGCATCAAACGTTAAGCGGTTTATTATTGGATCCGCGTTTTAATGCACTGCTTCAGCTGGCTGGTGATGGTGCACGCCTGGGTACCGAAGAAAAAGACGGTATGGTATTTAACCATTATATTAATGGTCCAGACAGCAAATTCAGCAAAATGGGCTGGCATACCGATGGTTTAAGAGACATCTTCTATGGCACCAAGCTAAACCCGATGTTAAATGTAGGCATCCATTTAAGCACCTTAAAACCTGAAAACGGCGGGCTAAAAATTATTCCGGGCACACACAGACAAAGTATCTACCAGATGTTGTTCCGCAAGAAATACTTTTTGGATAATAAACCGGATGCAGAGGAAGTATCGATATTGCCTGAGGCTGGTGATTTAACCATACACGATGGCAGGTTATGGCACAGGGTTGCAGAATCGGCCGTTCGTGGCGAGGAAAGCAGACGCCGTGTAATATACATCCCGATTATTGCAGGCAAGTATGCACCAAAAAATGAGAATAGTCCGACGGTGTTTTACCAGCGTTTTGCAGGGATTGTAAAATAAATATATGTTATTTGTACTTTTATTCAGTTACCTGGTCAGATCAGGGAAGCTAAAGCGGGTAAGCGACTTTTCTAAGGCCATACCGAAGAAAATCAGTTTAAAATTTTACCGACCGGGAACCGCAATACTATTTAGCATAATACTGGTTGGGGTATAAATTGGAGGATAACATTAAACAGAACGAGGACCATACAAAAGGCAAAAGGGTATTTGCAGATCGGGAACGGACAAATATTTTACGTAAGGGCGAGCAAAGCCTGATTCTTTTTTTATTAAAAAAAGTCCCCGCGTGGGTATCTCCCAATATCATGACGGGCATAGGAATGTTTGGGTCTTTAATTGTATTCTCCGCCTTTATTTTAGCATATTTTTACGATAGAAATTACTTACTGCTCGGTATTTTAGGGTTTTTCATCAATTGGCTTGGAGACTCATTAGATGGTCGTTTGGCTTATTACCGCGAAACACCCCGAAAATGGTACGGATTTGCACTCGATATTATTATGGATTGGCTCAGCATTATCCTTATTGGTTTTGGATATTATTTTTATGCGGAAGGGTTAACCCAGATTTTAGCCTTTCTTTTTGTGGTACTCTACGGCTGGTCGATGATCATTAGTCAGCTCCGCTACAAAATAACAGGGCTTTACCAGATCGATTCGGGTCGTTTGGGTCCAACTGAATTGCGCGTAATTATTTCGATTATCCTGATCGCCGAAACCTTTATTGAGGGTAGTATTACCTATTTTGCTGTTGCAGTGGTAGCCTTGTTATTAACGATCAACATCATCGATACCTTTAAACTTTTAAAAGCAGGAGATGCTAAAGACAGGGAGGAAAAAGCATGATCAACTGGCCATCGGTAAAGCTTTTTTTAAAAGCGCAGGTAGCAGCATTTTCTGGCGGGTTAACCGATTATGGATTAATGATCCTTTTAACTGAGTGGCTTCATATCCATTTTACCATTTCAATCTTAATTTCAGGTACTGTTGGCGGAATTGTTAACTTTTGCATCAACCGTTTTTGGGCATTTAAGGGCAGTGGCGATTACTGCAGCTCTGCAAGTGGCCAACTCATCCGCTTTTTTACTGTGGTTTTGGGGAGTATTTCACTAAAATCAGGTGGAACGTATTTATTGCAAAAAATCCTGAATGTAGACTACAAAATCGGCAGATTGCTGATTGACAGTGTTGTTTCTTATGGATTTAATTATCCATTGATGAAATATTGGGTATTCAAGATTAATAAATCAAGTGAATTTGAGGATGAAGAGGAATATTTTGACCCGATTGGGAGAGAGCAAAGGGCTTAGTTACTTTACTATTATTTTTTTGATGATGTCCATATAATAGCCCCACTATATCTAACTGGCAAGCGTTTGCGCTTTATTCGTTAAAATAAAGCTATTTAAAGGTTAATTTCTTTAAAAAAGTATGATGATAGGCTTTTAAGGAAATGATTTGTCTCGATAAATCGTCTTTGCGAAGCCAATTTTTCATTGGATGAAGCAATCTCTATTTTATTATTAAAAGCATGAAAGATTGCTTCGTCGTTCCTCCTCAGCAATGACGACTTTTTTATTTAAATCTGTCGATGGTAAAAGTAAAATTTTCAAATTCAACACACCGTTGATTATAAATGTATGTATGTTTCTAATTAATAAAGGTAAAAAGGATGTCCAGCTCAAACGATGAAGCATAAAAAACCGAACACCTTACCTTTTACCTTATCAGTTTAATATTGTTTTAGATTCGCTTAACCTATCCTGGTTAATTTTCTTTATAATTTCTTCAAATTCAGTCTCTTTTGCAATATATTTATTCAATAAATCGATCTGATTTAAGCCCCTCACCAGGTTATGATCAGCATAATTGGTTTTATAGTAAGTATCACCATTTAAGAAATCGGCTATAAATCTTACCGCCTGCATGTAAATCATAAACTTACCGGCATAAATGAAGAACTGTTTTTCGGTAAAATTTAAAACCGGGTCCATTTCTTCCATGTATCCCTTATGTATGGCTGCAAATACATCTTCCCTGATGGCTATTTTACTAAAATCTTTCTCCTCTTCGTTTGCTTCTGATAAATAAGTACGCATCATATCGCCCACGTCGCTTATAAAATAGCCTGGCATCACCGTATCAAGGTCGATAACACATAAGCCAACACCGGTATCTACCTGCAACAGTACATTACTGATTTTGGTATCGTGGTGAACCACACGCAGGTTAAGTGCACCGCTATCTACCATGTGACCGTACTGCTCTTCAATATCGTAATGCCTGATGATTTCATCGATGGCAAATTTCGCTTCTTTAATGCGCTGTTGAGAGGCCTGTTCCAATGCCGTTTTAAACTGTTCTACACGTAAGGGCAGGTTATGAAAATCTTCGATGGTGGGCTTTAACTTTTTCACATTGAAAGCGCATAACATCCTTGTAAATTTACCAAACTGCTTTGCAGCGTGATAAGCCTGCTCCGGACGGTGCACAAAATCAATTGAACAAGAATTCTCAACGAAAGGGAAAACGCGGTAAAAATGATCATCAATTACCACAAAATCATTACCACCCACAGTTGATATAGGCGCAACAAACAAATACTTGGGAGCAGTTTGATCGAGGTACTTTTTTATCGTCTCGATATTTTGGGCAATATTTTGAGGCTGACGAAAAACCTCGGTATTTACTTCTTGTAAAATATAGGCTAATTCTCCACTATAAACTTTCCAGGTATGGTTGATTAAACCCGAGCCGAAAGGTTCAATTTTAAATTTTTCTACGTTAAGTCCATAAGCACCTAAGACTTCTTGAAACATAAGATGTTAATATATTTGAATGAAAATTGTTCCAGGCTAACCTAAAATGATATACCCGGATAAAGTTGCGTGTTAAATATGCGGGCAGGCTATAAGGCACTACCCGCAACCGAGACTAAAAGCCGCTATCGTCTAAAGCGAAAGTATTTTTACGGTCTTTCCATTTTCCTTTGGTAAAATCAGGGAATTTTTGTGGCATATTTCCTTCTTTTAACGATTTGGTAGAAAGTGGTGTAATTACGCTCATGGTAACTGAATCATATACATCAATTGGCGTTTGTTTTTTCTGTTTTACCGCCTGGATAAATCCATTAAATACAAACCAATCCATACCGCCGTGACCAGCTCCTACAGCTTCTGCTTCATATTTTTTCCAAAGCGGGTGATCATATTTGGCAAACCACTCCTGAGCCGGATCCCATACATCATCTTTTTTCGATTTATGGTCGATATAAACCGATTTGTTTACATCCATCCAAAGTCCTTTTGTGCCCTGCACCCTAAAACCGATCGAATATGGGCGGGGCAAGTGTGTATCATGACTTAACAAAACGGTTTCTCCGTTTGCACAGTTAATCATGGTAGTGGTTACATCGCCGTTTTTATAATTGATTTTGGCATTTGGGTGGCCTGGCGACATTTCTTCTACGTATGCCGCCAATCCTTTAGCTTTAGAGCTGAACGATACTAAACTGGTAAAGCTATTACCCCTGTTGATGTTGGCATACTGCATTAGCGGGCCTACACCATGGGTTGGATATAAATCGCCATCCTGATCGATGTTGAATTGTGTACGCCATTGTGCTTCGCTTAAGGCTTTTGGTCCGTACTCTACCCCACCGCCATAATAATCTTTGCCGTTGTTAAACAATACGTTTCTTAAATTATGCTGATAACCACCTTCCAAGTGTACCAATTCGCCAAAAAGCCCTTGTCTAACCATGTTTAAAGCAGCCATAACATCTCTGCGGTAGCAAACGTTCTCCAGGGTCATGTAAGGCATGCCTGTTTTTTCTGAAGTATTTACAATATCCCAGTGATCCTGAACGGTTAAACCAGCAATTACCTCACAGCCTACATATTTACCGGCTTTCATGGCATCAACTGCCTGATCGCGATGAAACTGCCATGGGGTTGCAATAATTACCGCATCGATATCTTTACGTTCTATCAGTTTTTTATAGGCATCTACCCCACCAGTATATTCGGTTGCAGCAGGCCTGCCTTTTTTAGCAATAAAAGCACGGCAAACTTTAAGCGAGCTTTCCTGGGTATCGCAAATTGCTACAATTTCCACGTCATCCCTTAAAGCACCTTCAGAGATATGGCTCATGCCACGTGCACCTACACCGATATAGCCTAATCTTACTTTTCCACTGTCTGATGATGCAAATAAACTTCCGGTTGGCAGGATGGTTAAACCAGCAGCCGTAAATGCACCATTTTTGATAAAATCTCTACGTTCCATTTGTGTTGTTTAATATTTATTGTTTAGTTTTTTAATTGATCCGGTTATTTCTGAACAAACGTTTTACTAGCTATTATTTCGCCCTTTTTCTTTACAAAACCACTTCATCTACAGTGTATTAATCGGCATTTCTATGCTAAAGATTTTTAAATGGTGCCTCATTAAAATATAATCTGTAATCTTTAATCCTTCCATTTGCATTATCCTGCCTTGGCAGCAATTTTAATCCTTTAATGTTATAACTTTTACCCAGGTCTATCACGATCTGGTGCGGTGGTTTTGGCGATTTATTTTCCCACTGGGTATGCCATATACTGGTAAACTGTAGGTCGAACACATTGGCTGCGTTTCCGTCGTCGCTACCAAGCTCTTCACTATCGGCAAAAACAATTTTCCAATCACTGCGCGGAATTTCATTGCCTTTATCATCAAGCAGTACAATTTCTGCCACAGTGGTATAGGGTTGTCCTTTTTGCTCTGATAATGCCTCTAAGCAGAAATACCTGGCCGTAACCGGTTTAAAACTCACCGTTTGCCATTTTTTATCGTTGGCGAAGGCTCCTTCTGCATAAGGTTGCTGCGCTTCGGCTACCCATTTCTGATTGGGCTTGCGGTGCAGTTCGGGCTGTTTCTCATTTACCACATCTAAAATCGGCTGATCTAAAAAGTTCAGCACTGGTTTTTCGTTTCCAAATAGATCGAAAACCACCACTTCGTTTTTGCCTTTTTTAAGCCAGCTACCCGGCACCAGCATGGTTTGTGTAGGGCCGATATTCCAGTACCTGCCCAAACACATTCCATTTAACCAAACTAATCCTTTGTTCCATTTACCCATGTCGAGGTAAGTATCTTCCAGTTTACCGGCATTAAAACTTCCTTTATAAAAAGCTGCCGCTGCAGGCTGGTTGCTAAGTTTTTCGTAACGCAGAGGAATGTTCACGTCGCCCATCCTGATTGGATAATTTTTCCAGCCTTTTAATGTGGTCTGTTTACCGTTTTCGGCTAAATAAACCTCCCCGTGTATGCCTTTTCTATCGTGCATTTGGTAACCATAGTTTACCCTTCCGGTAGCCTCTACCAAAATCCTCAAATTACTTTTGGCGGTTCTGCCCGGAATTTCGATACTGAATTTATTTTTTCTCCGATCCAGCTCACCTATCTTTTTACCATTGAGGTATACCAGTGCATAATCATGAATATCATTAAAAACCAGTGTAGCTTTTTTGCCGGCAGCCAAAGCCGTTTCGTATAATACTGCGCCAAAATCCTGGTTTAAATCTTCCATTAGCATTGCTGTATCTGCTAATACCGGCTTAGGCAGGTTTTTATCAAGCACAGCAATTGAGGAGAAAATAACCGGCTGTAGTTTTTGTATCTTGTTTGCGGCAGGTACCTCAGGCAGTACCTCCCCTGCTTGCAGGTAACCGGCAAAAAGTTTACGGATGGCATAAAATTTTTCAGTCGCGTTACCGGCCTCATCAATAGGCGCATCATAATCGTAACTACTGGTTTGCGGCAGGTAAGGTGGTGCATTGGCGCCGCTATAAGTACCAAAACTGGTACCGCCATGTGCCATATAAATGCTGAAGGATGCTTTCTGATCGAGCATGTATTTCAGTTCATCCACAATGCGCTGGGTATTGCCTTTGTGGTGTGGCCTGCCCCAGCTATCAAACCAGCCCGGGTAATATTCTCCACACATCAGCGGGCCGGTGGGTTGTATGGCCCTTAGTGCTTTAAAATTGGCTTCAGGGTCGCTGCCAAAGTTTACCACCGCAAATAAACCTTCAGGATGATCGTTTTTTAACTGCGAAGGTCCATCGCAATGAAATAAGGGAACAGTAAAGCCGGCTTCTTTTAAATCGGCTTTAATGATGTTCATATAATCTTTATCCTTGCCATAACTTCCGTATTCGTTTTCTACCTGCACCATAATGATGTTACCGCCGTTACTGATCTGTAAGGGTGCCAGCTGCTTACCAACGGCTAAAAGGTATTTTTTCGATCTTTCTAAAAAGTATGGATATTGTGTGCGCAAACGGATGTTTTTATCTTTAAGCAGCCACCAGGGGAAACCGCCAAACTCCCACTCGGCACAAGAATAGGGCCCTGGCCTTAATATTACATATAAACCTACCTCTTTTGCCAGTTTGCAAAACTCGGCAGCATCGCTCTGCCCTGTCCACGTAAACTGATCGGGTTGTTTTTCGTGCATGTTCCAAAATAAATAGGCACATACCGTATTTAAACCCATGGCTTTGGCCATTTGTAAACTCTGTTTCCACTCGGCCTTGGGTATACGTGCAAAATGCATTTCGCCACAACGTATTACATAAGGCTTGCCGTTAAGCTCAAAAGCATCGGCACCAATGGCAAAGGTAGTTTGCTTTTGGGCCCAGCCATTTACATTCAGGCTGATTAAAAATGCTATAACAAGTATATTTTTAAGCAAAAAGGCACGCATTTGTTTAGGTTATATTGGAGTTTTGTTGATTTGTATTTTTTAAAAGTAGAACAAGCAAATGAGCAAAACAACATAAATATCAGCGCAAACGATTGACTAATTTTTAATCCCACACATTTTAATTAAACCTAAACGGCATGCTGATTTTGCAATTGGGTTTAAACCATTTTTAAAGGAATAAAATCATTTTTAAAAGGCTGGCTTGTTGACGGGGAAATAAAACCGTAATGAAATATCATGGATATTGAGGTTTTTGATATAATCTAAAGATGTAGAAGTATTTCCACTTCCCAACCATAACGGGGAAAATACACCCCTTTTCCCAAATTTAATCTATCTAGCCAATTTAAAATCAGATAGTTATTTTATAAAAATTGATCATCAAAAATGGCTATACAGCGATGAGAAGCAATTATAATAACTTAACACACTAAAAATAAATTATTTACAATTTAATATTAACTAAATCGGTTCCAGTTTTGAATAAGTAATACAAAACTAACCAAACAATGAAAAAATTAACTCTCTTTAAAAGCAAAGCCATAGCTTGCTTAATTCTAATGTGCCTGGCCTTGGCGCAAGGCTGTAAAAAAGATCTGCTTTTACAAAAAGAACCTCCAAAATCAGATGCAGAAATACAAAAAATAAGCTTTATGGATTTTAAACGATCTGTTAACTTAGACAATCTAGGTTTATTAAAACAGAGATTTGAATCGGGCTCTGGTAAAACCATGTCTATTAGTGATGGCATTGGTTTTGGACTATCAGTTAATACAGATGCAGTACAAAAATTAATAACAAAAGATGGTGTGAGTTATATTTTCAACATGCCATTGATCAGTCCAAGAGCTGTAGAGTTCAGTAATTTAACCATACAAGTTAGAGGTAACAAAACGATTGCTTTTATCACCACTTTTACTCCAACCAAAGCATGGAACGAGGCTTATAAAAAGAAACAAATTATCGCTTTTGATGGTAATGTAACATTCATTCCGGTTGATTTGGAAACATTAAACTTAACTGAAACTTCATCATCTTTTAAAGCTAGTTCAGGTGAAAAAATAATGTCATCGCCGAACAAAGTTATGAATACTAAGGCATGTACTTTTTATTACCTTTATGATTACGTACCTTATGGTTGTTCAAGCGGAAATCATATGCCTGATGACCCAAATTGCGTTTGGAATGATCCATTTGCATCTGTTCCAGCTGGCGAGTATAGAGCGGGTTATCACGTAATTCCAAGATCTTATCAGATATGTGAAGATGGTGTACAATCTCCATTGGGTAGTAGCGGCGGTGGTGGCACAGATGGTGAAACAACTGTATATACACCAGGAAATTATAATCCATGCGATGAACCCCCACTGGATGGTAGCACAAGAAAAAAAAACACCCCATGTGATGATTCCCCTTCTCCTGATGTGATAGAACAGGTAATGGCATCAGTATTATTAAGTAAAATGCTTGATATTAGTGATAGCCGAAGATTACAATTTATCAATGATCCTGCGAATACAGCAATTGTAAACGATATATTAGCTTATGTGGCAGCCAAAGGAAAAACGGCAGAAGTTATTGATTTCTCAATCTGGTCGATTGAGTATTTAATTGGAAATCCCAATAGTTATAATCAAGCATTTAAAGATGTACTAAACGGTAGATACAACGAAAATTCACCAATCTATATACCCAATAATTTTGATGTTATCTACGATCAACAGTGGTATGATGATGAAGATGAACTGGGTATCATTGATTTAGAACTACTTCAACAAGGGCTCCCCAATACTGATCCCATTCCTGAAGCTTACTATATAAAAAACATGGGTATTGACATGACGCCAGCATCACCTAGAAATGGCCATACCGTTTATGGTAATCCAAGAAATGCAAAATATTTTTGGGACCAACTGATTAAAAAAAGACCCGAAATGTTTAGTAAAGAAAATAGAACCTTTATTCGCAATAATCAATTTAACAAAGTTAATGCCGATGATCAGTGGATCAAGTACAATCCTACACATAAGTCTTACAGGTTTAACCAACTTGTCCACCATCATCACAAACAACGTAACATGGCATTCGCTATTCCAGCCAAGGTGCATCAAAAGTGGACAAGCAGATTACATCTAACAAGAATAAACAACCTATCAAAAGTAAAAAATAGGTTAAATTCACTAGGGCCATTCACAGAATTGTTTTCCATCTTTACTGATATTAGGACCGGCAACCCTGATGCATGGGTAAATGGTTTTGGCGCTACCGATGAAATTGGCAAGTTGTACAAAGAACAGTTACAAAATTTTTATTTTGAAATTATCGATCAACGTGTATTTAAAAATTCAAGCGGTACAGTAATTAGAGCAATTGTTACTTATGATGCTTTTGAAGACTATATTTGGGATGAAGATGAAAAGCGCTACATGGGAGTTTTTAAAATAGCAACTTATGAAGAAGATATTGATGTAACTAATCATCGTACAAATAGCTTAAAAAAATTAAATTAAATTGCCAAATCATGAATGAGACAATCGACGGCTTTTTTAAAGCTTATTTCAATTATTCCGATTTTCTGATAGGATATGATCATGAGAAAACTCCCAAACCTATGGTTAATTCGACCGTTAATCAGAACGGGTATTATGAATGGAAACCAATTAATGGAACGCTAACAGTTGCAGATTATTCTAAAATAGAACAAAAATTCCATGTAAAATTCCCTGAAAGTTTTATAGAATGGCATAAGCAATACTTTTTTCTCGATTGTTCTTGCCAACTTATGGGCCTGCCTATTTCATCCCCAACCGAACCTCTTCAGCACATTATTGATAATCTTGATTATGACCTTGCAAAAGAACTTATTGATGCAAAACTGTATCCATTTGGTGACGAGGGTAATGATGCAGGTCCCCTAGTTTTTGATGGCAGGTATGAAGTTGAGGACAATGAATACCCGATTAGGATATACGATCATGAATATGGAGGAGATATGGAAGGATTAAGTGAAATTATCTTTTCATCATTCCCTAAACTTTTAGAATGCTTTATACATTACATACAAGAGTTAAAAACTAGGAAGAATTTTGAGATCATCCCTGATTTTTTTCAGATTGACCCTACTGGTGCAGGTAAAACGGGGGTTGATTATTGGTTAGAGTGGGTAGCAATGGAAAAGGAAAATGATGAAATGTTTGGCGATTGATTAAAACATTCAAGAGGTAACCAATAAACTTTAAATTTTTTTCTGCTGAATGTATACTTTAATTATCTTGATGTGAAAGGTTTAAAAATTATCTATCTCGTAGCATTATCAATCTGCGCAATTCAATTAATTCATTTTCTATTTGGCTCACATGGCATCTTTTATTCAAGTAAAGATGCCATGTTTACACCAGTAAAAGATGGCCGGATAATTTCGATAAGTGCACATTATACTGCCGACAGTAATTATGTCAGACTCCTCAAATTATTGAATAAGCTTAATACGATAGGCTATTTTCTATCTTTGATAGGAGCATGTGTATCCCCTTTATTTTATAAACTAGATAGAAAAACCAAATATATCATTGGAATTGCATCTTTCGTCGCATCACTAACATTCTATTTTATTGGTGGGCACATCTGGAGGCATCTTATTCAAATAAATCATTTTTAATGATATAGATAATGTAGCAAATGAAAATAATTACCTCAATCATCTCTTCATTTTTCGTAAATTATTATAACGTTATGAGCAAGTCAATAGATAAAAACCTTGTGGTAGTGGTAACCGATTTTGACCCTAATTTATCAGATTATCTTAAGAAGTTCCCACAATTGGAAGTTTTAACATTACTTAACCCTGGGCAAACTATTTTTCCTCCCGGTAATGTTATGCCGATTAATCCTTATTATTATAAGCTAACAGATAAAATCAATGATTTTAAAAAATTAAAACATCTGCGATTACAGAGTTTATATGTATTAGATCTTCCGGATAACATTACTAAGTTCAAACTGGAGACACTGGCTATTCCATTCTGCCCTGATTCTAATATGGATTCAATAGTAGCTAAATTAAAAAAGTGCAAACATTTAAAAGAAATTGATTTGGTTAGCGTGGTTCTTCCTGATGATAAAATTGCTTTATTGAAAAAAAGCCTACCTCATGTAAAGTTCATTAGTTTGATGGATGATCTTTCTTTCGATGAAATGGAGAATTGAAAGACTGTATAATTGGTTATTTTTTCGTCAAACGTATATTGTCATATAAACAGGTTGCCTCAATTCAGGCAACCTGTTTTGTTCTAATACTTTTAGATTTCTGTAACGCAGATAGGTTACAAGTTGCTGATTAATATCCTATGATTTCAATCTTCAATTCAAACACATGCATTTTTATCAATCAGGATTTTATCTCCTTTAAGTTTTTCTTCGCAATAGCCATTTTCCATTCAATTACACCAAAATTATAGGCTACCTAATTTTAGAGTATGTAGAAGTAATTCCACAACTACAAAACAGAGTGTAGAAATTAGTAAATCACCCAATACATTTTCCGAATAAAAATCAAAGTATTTTGTTTTTATTTATTGCACGGAGATTAAATCAAAACTGGCCAAATAAGCTAAAAAACCAATATTTCGCATAATAAAACTCATTACCTGCAAATCCAAATTGCTAAAATCAAATGTCACCAACTAAAATTGGTCAATGTTTTGCCTTAATAACATAAATAATTGCACTTGCATTTTTATTGGTTTTCTAAAATACGCGCCTCATGGAAGACAAACTCATTACCGAAATTAACATCGAAGGCAAAGCCATCGAGCATTTTGACTCGTTCGATCTGCAACAACATTTTAACGGACATCATTATTTCGAACTTCGGTTTAAACACCAGCAATTGGATTTGCCCGGATTAATTACGCTTGATAATAGCCGCGATTTTGTTGGTAAAACACTTACTGCGTCTTTTGGTTATGAAACCGATAAATTGCAGGAATTTACAGGCATCATTACCAAAATATCCCTCGATCAAAGTCATGGCTACCATGGTGTATACATTTTGAGTGGTTACAGCCCTAGCATTTTAATAGACCGTGGAGCTGATCTGGGATCTTACCTTGCTAAAAATTTTGAAGAAATAGTAACACTGCTTACAAAAGATACACCTGAAAATGATCTTAAAATTACAACCAATACCAACCGAAAAGCACCCATTGATTATCTTATTCAATATAATGAGAGTGACTTTGAGTTTTTAAACCGTTTATCTGCCGAATACCAGGAATGGTTTTTTTATGATGGAAAACAACTCAATTTTGGCAAACCTGATGAACAAAAAGAAATAGAATTATTTTATGGTCGTGATGTGCAGGATCTGCAGTATGCCATGGAGATTTCACCGATCAAAAATAAAAATTTCGCATACATTGCTGAAGAAGACGAGATTTTGCAAAGTGAAAGCACAGGCAAAACAGATGGTTTGCCTGATTTAGCGCATGCTGTTCAAATAGCCAACCAAACTTTTAGCAAAGCTTTCCATCAACCCGCGATGATCGCTATTCGTACCAATAAAGAAATTAAAACCTATACAGAAAATAACGAGAAAGCCAATGCATCCGAGCTTTTAAAAATCAGTGCCAAAGGTGATAATCCCGCACTAAGCATAGGTTGTATTGCCGAAATCACCATGAGTATTAAACAGGAACTTGCTTTTGCAACCGAAAGTCTGGGTAAATTCCTCATCACAAGCATTAATCACCATATTGATGTGGCTGGTAAGTATCACCATACTTTTGAAGGTTTATTAGCCTCAACAGAATGTATTTTGGTTAAAAATTATAAAAGGCCTAACGCGCTTATGCAGCTGGCTGATGTTGTTGATAATAATGATCCCCAGGGTCACGGCAGGGTTAAAGTAAAATTTAAATGGGAATGCCTTAATAATGATGTAACAGATTGGTTAAGGGTAATTATGCCAGATGCGGGCAGCAGTGCGCAGGTAAATACAAACAGGGGTTTTGTATTTGTTCCCGAAATTGGCGATCAGGTGGCTGTAACTTTTGAAGAAGGAAATATTGCCAGGCCTATTGTAATGGGTAGTATTTTCCACGGTTTGAATGGCGCAGGAGGTTATGACAACAATCATCTAAAATCAATTGCAACAAGAAGCGGGCATATAATAGAATTTAATGATACTTCTGGCGCTGAAACCATCACCATTACCGATAAAAGCAATAATATTATACGATTTGATACCAGCTCATCGAGTATAGAAATCAGCGCACCAGAAAACATCAACATTACGGCTAAGAACATCTCTATCAGTGCTGAACAAAACGTTTCAATAGCTGCAGGTGAACACATTTACAGTAATGCAGGAGGAAATATTGCAAGCAATGCCGGCGAAAATCATTCGGTAATGGCCGAAAACATCAGCATGGTTGCCAACGACAACATCAATAAAACGGCTTCTAATATCGAAAAAACTGCAGAACAGATAAATTTAAATAGTACTAAAGATAATATTGAACTGCATAGCAGCAAAGAGATTGTAAACAAAAGCGGCAGCAAAGTTAAATTGTTTTGAGATGGGTACGATCAAATACATCAGCAAAACAATAACCGAAACTGCAGCAAGCACTAAATGGTCTGCAATCAACGGTGACATTAATTTTAATGCAACAAAAGAGGTGATGCTACAGAGCGGAGATAAGGTTAAGTACGATCGGTATGAACCTGAGGAGAGTAAAGCATGTAGCTGCAAAGTACATTCTAAAGTGAGAAACTTTAAAGAATTAGTAGCAATAGTGAAAGATGCCGAAGATATGTTGATCAGAAATGGTATTACTGAGGTAGGAGAAAGGATTAATACATTAAGAGGTATTTACTACGGTTCGTTATGGAGTGTCGATTATGCAAACGAAAAAAGTTCATCTAGAAATATAGCATTTACTGTATACACTGGCTCTAGTGTAAAGTACGACGCCAGAATAAAATTAAAATGTTCAGTTAATTGTAAAGGTAATTTATTTCATACGCTTTACTCATCAGCTGAAGTATTTGACACACCTTATAAAGCTTTAGATTTTGGACATTTAATTATTGGACTAGATTCAAGAAGAAGTTGGGCATCGAGACGCGCGAAAATACCTACGCAAGGCGGTACGGGTTTGGAATTAAATACATGGGTAGGAGATCTGGGAGGAGGTGCTGGATTTTTATCGAATTTAAGAGTCACAAATTCAAAAAAAAGAGCAAAATCAATTTTTCCAGTTGGTGGAAGTAGTTATGGCTCAATGGTGAATTTGGAAGGTGATATTGGTGCATACGTAGCAGGAATGGATGAAAAATACCCAGAAAAGATTGTTGACTCAACCGCACATTTTAATACTATACATGAGATCCTACAAGATTACTTTATTAATAAATGGAATAATAGGGCATTCTATTTTATGGCCATGCTTGGGGGAAGAGTTAGTAACAATGAGATTAAGTATGAGAAAGAAACTTTAATTATGGAATGTGCTTATAAAATCGAAGATTTTGCTAGATGGTACCTCGGAAATAGAATGCGGGATAAAAACTCAGGTGGAATAGAAGATTTCGGGAAAGCGAGTCAGCATTTCAAACCTGTTTCTGAAGAAGTTGCTGCTATTTTTATTGAAGCTTTAATTCATACTGTAAAAAAACCATCAGATATGATCACTGCCAGAACTGATCCTAACCCAAAAAGACCAGAAGAATCTACATTATCAAAGGCTTATAGAGGTGGGCATGATTTATATGAAAAATTCAAGGAAAAATTACAGAAATATTAATGATGAAAATGTTTTGGAAAATCAATATTTACCTAAGCATCATCACATTTATGATATGCTTATTTTATTTGGCAAGTATAATTCGTTCATTAAACCTAAATAACGTTATTTTTTCTATTATCTCCATGTTTTTTTTATACGGTACATTTTTAGAGATCGTACAAATCCCGCTCTGTTTAATAGCCCTTCTTTTCAACAACAAACCAAAAAGGATATGGCTATTCTTTTTAATGATGATTATCTTTTTTACAGTTAAAATAACACTATATGTATACATTTTAGGCAGTATCTAAAACTATCTAACTAAATGAAAAAATGAGTAAAATTCTATATAAACCTTTAGAAAAACCACTAAGCATGCTTTGCAAGGTTGAGATAACCGAGAAAACGGGTAATGAGGAAGATTATTTTTTTAAAACTTTTAGTGTAGAAATTTTTCCACACAAAACTTCTTTTTGGTCTGGAAATCAAAATATAGATATTGTCCGTAAACCAATTTCGCCCAACAATTTACCAGATAATAATGCTGATGCCTTTGCCCAACAGGTTTCGGCAGTCCTGTATCAGTTAACCATAAAGCTCGGATTAAATGGGGTACCAAGCGCAGTTGAGAAACAACACGAACTGTGGCAAAAGTGGTTGAATATTAGAGAAAATTTAGCCGATACTTTTACAGGAGATTGGGTTGAACCGGCCCTAACAAAAGTGGATGTAAAAATGTTGCCTGGCGAGACCTTCACTCCATACATCATGCAAGACATATTTCTGAATGAATATTTTAGAAATATCTACGATGCTGCTTTTATCGGAAATAATTTCTATTGCAAAAGAACTGTATATGGCTTATGCCCCTTGCCTATCCAGTTTAACGAAAAATGGTTACTTCAGGATTCAGCAACCGGACAATCAATTAAATTTTCAGGCAAATGGGATAAAATCCCTGATCAAGCTGGCTTTGACGATTGGCTTAAAACCAAAACGGATGATCATCTCAGCGACATCCGCATTGAGGGACTTTATCAGCTGGATCATATAACGGGTTGGTGTAATGCGATCGAAAGCTGTTATACCTTAACAACAAACAGCTACAGAAAAACGCTAACCATTACTTTAACAACCAATTAAATATAACCAAAATGAATTGGAGCACAGATCCTGAACCAGCTAATGATAAAGATCATATCATTGATATTGAAGTTTCCGATATCCCAAAGGTATCAGGGCAGCCTGCCACACAAGACTCGGCCAGCTCCATACCAAACACAGAAATTACCGAGATTTTGGCATGCCATGGTGCAAAATGTACCTGCGATAAAGCGGTCGATTCTTCGCCCAAACCATTGAAAGTACTTAGCCATAATAAATACGTGATCAACGATAACGGTGAAACTAAACTGATTGCAACCACTTTAGAAAATAAATTGCTCAACCTGAACTTTGGCCAATGCAAAGTACCAGATCCAAGCAAACCCGTGCCATGCACGGCAAAATTGGAATGGAAAGATTATTATGAAAAAGTAGAACTTCCAAATGGCGCTTATGTGTTAACCGACAAAAGTACGGCAACATGCACGGCCAAAGGCGGAAATATAAAAATTGTACAGCATGGTCAACAGGTTAATATTACTTCCCGTGAACTCGAAAATGCCAATGCAGGCAACTGGGCAGCTGATGGTCCTTTAATTACAGAGGAGTTAATTTACACCAGTGCTGTGGCAAAAAACGAGGACGAAGACGGTGCAACAGTAAAATCAATTGCCCCATTAACCTATAGTAAACTGCAACCGATCAATAGCCCTGTTACCTTCAAGGCAGCGTTTAACGGACAGCCCAGCGATGCAGAAAAACTGGGTGTAAACTGGGTAGTTTACGACGCAAATGGCGAGCCCATGCAATTGCGCAGCGATGCCGGCGAAACCATCACTATCACTTTCAAAAAAGCCGGAACATACCTCATCCAGGCTTATGGCAAAACCAATGGCGATAAAAAAGTAACTAAAACTTATACAGTTAAAGAAAACGGGATCGAAACCGTAACCACCATAGATGGAAAAACCAAAGTAAGGATCCAGGTACCTGTAGAATTCAGGCTTAAAAGCCTTTTTCCAGCCCTACCTGTACCTGGCGATATCAGCACCATTACCTGGGAAGTAACCAAAACAGGTGGTCCGGGCATACCTACCCTGTTAACCCTTACCGGGAACATTACACAGGTAATCTGTAATGATGAATGTTCATACATAGTATCAGCCTGTTTTAACGGTGTTCCAAAACAATCAGAGCAAATACAGGCCATTAAGAACGGACTTACATCGATTGTTGCTTCTGTTGAAAGTACAAGGATAAAAGAATCGGTCACATTTAGCGTAAAAGACCAGTTTAAGGTTTTGCCTGCCCTTCCCGAAGAAAGTGCTGCTGTAAAATGGATTTGTAAAGACAATGAAGGCAAACCTGTTGAAGCATTTAAAACCAAAACAGGTGAAACAGTAAGCCATCAATTCGAAGAACCAGGCGAATATACGGTACAGACCTATCTGGTACAGCCAAGTGCAAAGGTGGCGGTTAAAATAACCGTGGCCCAGCCCGAGCTTATACTTGCACAATGGGAATACCCCGAAGGAGGCAAAAAGACAAAAACAGGTTGGGGAGAAAAAAACCACGCTTACCTTAAATTTAAAGCGGCAGAGGGCATTACCGTTAACCTGGAATATGGTTATATCGATCGTGATGGCAATGCCAGAGCCATACAGATCATTAATGGTTTCAAGGTGCCCCAAAACCAGATACTGGATACCGGAAAATATGCTTTTGTACCACATGCCGCCCAATATTCAAAACTGTTAAAAGAAGGAACAGAGTTTTATTTCAAGGTTCATTCTGCCGATAAAAAATATGAAATTTTAAACGGGAATATCCCCCAGCCCCTTCAAAAACTAAAACTGGTTACCCATGAAGAAATTGTAAGCATTGAATTTTTAACCGAAGGAAAAGCGGTTATACAGGCCTTGTACGGCAGTAAGATGAAATGCCGTATCCGCACCCGGAACCTGAGCGCAAAGAACATCTCCGTAAAAATATACCGTAAAGAAAGCCGGCTGGGAATGGATAACCTTCGAAAAGACACACTTGTACACCATAAAGAATATCCCTTAAACCCTGACGGCATAGTTGAATTTGATTTTACCCTGGCCAAAAGCTGGGAAAAAAGTTATAGCGAAAAACTGCACCGTTTTTATGCCGTGATCGAAGAAATGGAGTTTTTTGGCATCAGCAACACCTTGGTGGCTTTTAAAAATGACGTACCCGCGAATGGTGGTAAGGTGCTGGTGGGGATTGGGAGACAGGAAGGACACAATAGCGGCAGCTGCCCAAGGTGTAATAAGGATATTACCCCTGCAGAATTGAAACAGATATTTGGAGATGCAGATAATGAAACACTCACAACAGTTGCCAATACCTACAATAAATATATGGCAGAACTTGGCATGAATACTTGCTGGGTAAAAGCACATTTCTTTGCCCAGATCAGGGTGGAATCAAGCACTAAATTACATTTAAAAAGTGGTGAAAGCATGAATTATAGTGCTGATACACTCATCAATGGCAACCTGAATAAAAAAACAGGCAAGCGCGACAGTCCCCCGTTTTCTTATTTCACCAAACACCATGAAGATGCTTATAAATACGGGCGGACCAAAGACCATGCGGCAAATCAAAAGATGATAGCCAATTTAGCCTATGCCGATAAAAATCGAAGTGTAAATAATAGGGTCGGAAATACCCAGGAAGGCGATGGCTGGAATTTCAGGGGCAAAGGTTTGATCCAGCTTACCGGAAGGGAAAATTATACCAAAGCAAATGCCTATACTTTAAAATATGAAAAAACAGATATCCTTAAAAATTCTGACATCGTATCCAGGGATATTAAGATTGCTGTACTAACCTCAATGGCCTTTTTTAAATGGAAGGGGTTGATAGGGATGAGTAATGGTAAACCGAAAACCAAAGATGTTTCTGCAGGCGTTGGTAATGAAGTTGCGAACAGTTATATCCAAAAGCAAGATGCATTTGATGATTTTACTTCGAAAATATTTAGAGTAAAAGATTGTGATTGGGAAGAAATCGAAATAAAAATAATAAGTAACCGAGCACCATGGATGGAAATAGCTCTCAAAGAAGCAAAAGCGATGAAGGGTTGTGATGAAGGTACGGATCCCATGTATTCAAAAGCTAAATCCTATCTGGTGTTTTGTACAATTAAAGCCGAACCAACTGACGGTATCAATGGACCATGGTGTGCTGCATTTATGAACTGGTGTATTAGTAAAACAAAAAATCCAAAGACCCAAAAGCCATATAATTATACTAATTCTGCATTATCACTTACACCTGTCAATCATTATAAATATAAAAAGATACCAAAGGCTATTTACGGATGTATGGTCATATATAAAGCAACAAATGGTTCAGGTAAGGGACATACAGGCTTTTTATACGGTAAAACTAAAAACGGTCGTTTTATCTTGATTGGAGGAAATCAAGGAGATTCTATTCGATTTAGCAGCTACGGAAACTCATTTACATATGACGGTGTAACTAAAACGTTCGAAGGCTTTTACATACCAGCAGACTATGAAATCAAAGACACTGATAAACTGAAGGATAGTGATATATATACGGGTTCTGCAGAAATAAATAAAAAATATAACATTAAAGAATTGCCAAAAAAAGAAAATAAATCGACATAATCTTATTAATACAGTATGAAAACAAACAAAATATTTTTCACATGTCTATTGCTATTAATTGCAAGTAGCTGTAAGAACAAGACAAAACAAAATTTTCCGACAACAAATCAAGTAACATATGCTAATAACATGCCAATAACTCTACTCGAAGAAATCAAAAAACATTTAAAAGATCAAGAAAGAATAGAAAGTGATGAACTATCATTTGAAAATCCATATCATTTAACAGCTAGAGATTTAGAATTATCCTCAATGATAATCTTTGAAGGGTTAAAAAGTAGTGGTTTTAGATCTATTACCGACGAAGTATTTAATCAAAAAATTAAAGAATTATTTTGTATTGATAACTTAAAAAATCAGTATTATAAAATACATGTTAAAGATAAATATATTACCCTTTTTGGGAGGCAAAATGATGATTATAAAAGCTTAATTAAAGATGAGTTCGAAGATTTTGCATACACACAAAATTATTATTTATTGAGAAAAGAACATCTTTTTTTCGAGTTTGTACCTTTAAAATATTTGATTAAAATAAACAAAGATAATACATATAAAATCAATATAGAACCTTATATTATTCATAGAAATAAATATTTATTCAATAATGATAAAGCAAGCTTAGCTTGGCTTTTTAATAATGAGCAATTTATTTTAAGCAAACTACTTATTGATTATGGTTATGACAAAGAACCAAAAATCAACAAAATGGTATTAGATTCAGTTTATAAAGAGAATACTAAATTCCCAGAATTTATAGCTTCTTTATTTTTTATTAAGAATAAGGATTGCAAGTTGCAGATTAGAAAGAGCTTATTGAAATATGTTGAAGGCAACACTAGTGCAACAGATAATCGTTTCATTTATGCACTTGGAAGCTTTATGTATACACTATACGATGGAGATGCAAAGGATCCTAGCTATAAAATCTTCGATGAAGACCCCTCCAAAAAATTCACTGCTGTAGAAAAAGCCGAAATTGTAGCCAACATTGCCAATATCGAAAACCCTGCGATAGAAAAATATAAATCTCCAGAATCGTCAGATGTATGGAATCTTCCTGGCTCTTCATTATATAATCTTTCGGTTTCGCACCCTGAGGTAATTAAAATAATAGAACAGCATAACTATTTCGGCCTACCTAAAATGAAAGAGATTATAGCAAAATTGCATGAAGAGGCACCACCGATAGGTGCAGATCCTGAATAATGGAAACTTGAAATACATTAAGACAAAAGATATAATTACCTTGTAAAATATCATCATACATTAGACCATTTAATTTAGGAGCCACAAAGAAAAATGTCAGTAATTTAGGGTGGAAATAAAAAAATAGTCATTCGGTAGACTCAGAATGATATTTTTTTCATTTGACAATCAAAGGTCTTCGCCTACCCGTATTAATTTATCGGGAGGGGCTATACATTTGCCAAATGCAAAAAGCCCTGCCTCGCTAAACCCGGTAGCAACGGAAATCCTTTTTATTGCCAATAGTATTTTATTACTGTACCTGTGGCCTGTTGCGTAAAATTTGCAATAAAAAGATTGCAGTGTATAACGGGGCTATAGTACCTACTGAGGCAGTAATGCTCGTTTTCAAATTAAACTGCTCACTAAAATTGAAGCCACCCCATAAAACCTTGCAATAGCTTAACCGCCATAGCAATAAAACCCCCAAACAATAAGCTTAAGGCTGATATTAATTAAATATTAACTTAACAATTTATTAATATCTTTATACGCTAACCAAACCTTCAGAATTCCTTCAGAATTGAAACTTACCTTCGCTGGTTAATATACAAAGCGGGGCAGCTAAGTCAAATACTTTGGATTCAACCTTAAAATGAGCTTTAAACAACAAACCAATAAATTACTGAATAACAGATTCGGCCCCGTTTTTTTAGTTGCCCTGCTGTTATGCGGCATCTCTTTACTTACCCGGCTAAGCTTACTTATCTATAGCGCATCATCGGTTGATTGGTCGGTGCTTAACCTGCTTAAAATTTTTGTTATCGGCTTGTTTTACGATCTGGCTGCAGCATCATTTGCGGTAATACCCATTGTAATTTATTTATGGCTGCTGCCATCTAAATGGTATGGCCGTAAATTTAGCCGGTTATTGTTGTTTATTTATTTCTTTTTTGTTGTTTTCAGCCTGATTTTTAATGCCATATCGGAATGGTTTTTTTGGGAAGAATTTTCGGTGCGTTACAACTTTATAGCGGTCGATTATTTGGTGTACACTACCGAAGTAATCGGGAACATCCGCCAATCGTACCCTATTAACAGCATTATGGTGGCGTTGGTACTGGTAACGGCGGCAGTTGTTTACCTTTTAAGGCGTTACATTACACAATCAACCCATATAAAAAGCAGCTTTGGTAAAAGGACAAAAATTGCAGTGATGCTACTACTCTTACCGGTTTTTACCTATTTCTGCGTTAGCCATAAACTAAAGTATTTGAGCAAAAACCAGTATGTAAACGAGCTTTCGGGCAATGGCATGTACGATTTCGGTTTTGCTTTTTGGAATAACCAGCTCGATTACAATACTTTTTATAAAACGCTACCCATTAAAAGTGCCGAATCTATATTGGGCCATTTACTTCAGCAGGATAGCAGCCTGACCTTTAAAAATACTTCGAGAACGATTACCAATGCCGGTACCGAAAATAAAATGAATGTGGTACTGATTAGTGTAGAAAGTTTAAGCGCCGAGTTTTTAGGCACTTTTGGCAATACGCAGCACATTACCCCCCAGCTCGATTCGCTGGCCAAAGAAGGTTTGCTATTTAACAATTTATATGCCTCGGGTACGCGCACGGTACGCGGTTTGGAAGCCCTTTCGCTTTGCATCCCTCCTACGCCTGGCCAATCGATTGTTAAACGCCCCGATAATAAAAACCTGTTTACTTTGGGCAGCATATTCCGCGATAAAGGTTATAACAGCCGCTTTATATATGGCGGTTATGGTTATTTCGATAACATGAACGAGTTTTTCTCTAACAATGGTTATGAGGTAACGGACAGAAGCGCGCTACAGGATTCGGAAATCCATTACTCCAATATATGGGGTGTGGCCGATGAAGACCTCTTTACCCTATCGTTACGCGAGCTGGATAAAGACTATAAAAACAACAAGCCGTTTTTTGCACAGATTATGACGGTTTCGAACCACCGCCCTTACACTTACCCTGAAGGTAGAATTGATATTCCATCGCACACGGGTAGAGAAGGTGCCGTAAAATATACCGATTATGCAATCGGGAAATTTATTATGGAAGCGAAACAAAAACCCTGGTTTTCGAACACCCTTTTTGTTATTGTAGCCGACCATTGTGCCTCCAGTGCGGGTAAGGTAGAATTACCGGTTGATAAATACCACATTCCAATGATTTTCTATAGTCCGGGGCACATTACACCGGGTAAATTTGAAAAACTGACGGCCCAGATCGACATTGGCCCTACTATTTTGGGTTATCTTAATTTTAGTTACGACAGTAAATTTTTCGGCCAGGATGTATTTAAAATGAAAGAGGGCGATGAGCGGGCATTTATCAGTACCTACCAAAGCCTGGGTTACATTAAAAACAATAAACTGGTAATCCTCGATCCGAATAAAAAAGTTGCTACTTATCAACCCGATTTTACTACCGGAAGTGCCATAAGCCTGCCAGCAGATCAGCAATTGATTAACGAAGCGATATCGAATTATCAAATGGCCTCGTACCTGTATCAAAAGGGATTATACGGTTCCGTACCTAAAAACAAATAAACGGCATGAGCATTAATATTGGATTGCTGATATGGAAAGAGATGAAGGCGAAATCCATCAGCAGAGAAGAACTTGCCGAGGCAGCCAGTATTAGTAAACACCGGGTAGGCACTTTACTTAAATCGACCTCAATTGATACTGAAATATTAAAGCGGATTTCGCTAAAACTTAAGCTTAATTTTTTCGAATTTTACCGCAAAGATGAAGACCTGGCCAGATTTGAAATGGATACCCTAATGCAAAACCAGCAGGAACTGAATGAGTTTAAGGCATTGATCAAAGAAAAAAACAGGTTGCTCGAGCTTTGTGATGAAACCATTAAAAGCCAGAAAAAGGTGATTGCCACTTTAGAAAACCTGCGAAAACTGTAAACATTAAGCCTTTATTTGCTTAATTCCAGTTGATTGTCCCACTCTTTGCGTATCTCGGGGTGTTTTAACAATTCTTCTTCACTTAAATCCGTTTCCAGCTCACTTAATTTAAAATCAATGGTATCGGTAATTACACTGCTGATATTTAATAAATGGTCTATTTCTGGATCGATCAGGTATTCTAATAGTTCGAACACGGCACAACCGGCATTGAGGGCGTAAGTACCCAATGGATCTGTAAATTCTTCGGTATCAGGTAAAACTTCTTCCAGGCTGCTTAAAAGTTGATTAACTTTTTCTTCGTCAGCTTCATTTCCCATTGAATCTTTAATATAATGGATGCATTCTTTTAATACTTCAGGATTTCCCCAGTTAAATTCCTGGTAAAAATCGACGTAATCAATTAAAAGTCTTTCACAGATATTTAAACCAAAGCCAATTAACCTGTTTTTAGGTAAAACCGTTAATTGTTTGCTCAAACGATCGTAAAACTGGGCAGCATCCATTAATTATATTATTTTGTATCAAATCATGACCATTAAGTAGTTAAGAACATTAAGAAAAATACTTCTTAGTATTCAAATACATCAACGTGCCAGGCCGCAAAGATATACGTTATTTCTACAGACACAATTTTATTGCAATTAAACGTTTTGCCTATACTTTGATTCTCTTACATTTGTTTACCTATGCAGTTACCTCCGCATCATTTACTACAGGATTTGGTTAAACATTATTTAATTATAGACCAAAAAATCGGTAAACAACAATCTTACCGGATGTTTTCTGATGGAAATCCAGGTATTGTTTTTCATTTAAAAGATCCGTTTTTGAAATGGAATGAGGAGAATTCGACAGCTGTTCCCCAAGCGCAGAGTTTTGTTTATGGTCAACTGAGCCATTATAATACCATCGTTAGCCATGCCGATTTAAAAATGATTGTAGTGGTTTTACAACCTTATGCCTTATTTACCCATTTAGGCATAGCAGCTTACGAATTAAATGATGATACTGTGCCTTTAACTATTTTTTTTGGACAGGAAGCGCGTGATGCGGAGGAACAAATTGTGGCAGCCTTATCAACAACTGAAGCCATTGCCATTATTGAACGGCTTTTAGTCAAGCGGCTAATTGCATCAAGATACCTCACTACGGATTTTAAGCTGGCTATGCGCAGTATATATGAACACCATGGACTGATTAGCATTGATGATTTACTCCAAACACTCCCCATCACCGAACGACAGCTGGAACGTAAATTCCGTGAACATGTAGGTACCTCGCCTAAAAAATTTGCAGATACCATTAAACTGCAGCACTTTCTTAAATTACTTCAAAAACAGCCCAATAGGGATAAAATAGCTGATTTGATTTATATTTCAGGTTATTACGATCATGCCCACCTTAACCGCAGCTTTAAAAAAATGACCAGTTTTACCCCCATCCACTATAAACAGGCCCAACATATACTGGCCATAAACCTGATGCAGGTATAAGCAAACGGATTGTCGGTTTTATACAAATTTTTCCTGATGGCACTGATTAGTTTTGATCAGTTAAAAAACCAACAATGAAAAATTTTAAAATAGCTACCGTTCAGTTCGAAAACAAGAGTGGCGACAAGGCATATAACCTTTCGATAATTAAACAATTAAGTATGGAAGCAGCAAACCAGGGCGCACAGGCAATTGCCTTCCACGAATGTGCGATAACGGGTTATACTTTTGCCAGGCACCTTAATAAACCGCAGATGCTAGAACTGGCAGAATTTATACCTGAAAGTAAGAGCATAACCACGCTGATCGAAATTGCCAAAGAATTTAACATCGCTATCCTTGCCGGATTATTCGAAAAAGATGAAAACGACAACCTCTTTAAAGCTTATGTTTGTGTTGACGGAAATGGCCTGATTGCCAAACACCGAAAACTGCACCCTTTTATAAACCCACATCTTTTACCTGGCGAAGCTTTTACGGTATTTGATTTATATGGCTGGAAGTGCGGCATTCTGATTTGCTATGACAACAACATCATAGAAAATGTACGGGCAACCACGCTTTTAGGCGCTCAGATTATTTTTATGCCCCATGTTACCATGTGTACCCCCTCAACCCGCCCCGGAGCAGGCTTTGTGGATGCCAGACTATGGGAGCATAAAGAAGCAAATGCTGAACTTTTACGCGCCGAATTCGATGGACTTAAAGGCCGCCAATGGCTGATGAAATGGCTTCCTGCAAGGGCTTATGATAATGGAATATATGCAGTTTTCTCCAATCCGATTGGTATGGATGATGATCAGCTCAAAAACGGATGTTCGATGATTGTGGACCCTTTTGGAGATATAATGACCGAATGCAGGTCTTTAGGCAATGAATTTGCAATAGCAGAATTAAGTGCCGATAAACTTACAGCTGCCGGAGGATACCGGTATATCCAGGCCAGAAAACCGGATCTTTACAAAAAGATACTTGGTAAACCGCATCGAAGCAATCAACAGGTTGCCTGGCTTAAAAAGAAGGCTATTTGATGTGCAGCATTAACGGATTTTATGGTAGTTGTGATTCGAGCCTAAGAGAAAGTTAGTCTTCCCCAAAACAAAAAACCTCCAAGTTTTGAACTTGAAGGTTTCTGTGATCCCGCTGGGATTCGAACCCAGGACCACTACATTAAAAGTGTAATGCTCTACCAGCTGAGCTACGGAATCATTTATCCCCTTGCGGGGCTGCAAAGATAGAAATTAAATTCATTCGTGCAAAGGATAAATCCAAAATATTTAATAGAAAATTAACGTTAACTAAATAAAATGAAGTTAAATATTTAGGAATCATTATGTTAAACGTGAACAAAAAAAATCGTTATTATCATTTTTTTAGCTACTTTGATCATAAATTAATAAACCCTTAAAAGGAATATGTTTTTAATTGTCCCAAAAATCACTATTCTATCTGCTCTTATCTCACTTTCCACTGAAAAAACAGCTAAAAAGCGAAATCATCAGCCCTATACGCTGCCATAATTTTTATAAGCCTTATACCAGACAAATAAATTAACATTCCTCTTGGTTGTAAGGATAATTGTTGACTTTTTTATTTTCATTATTATTTTCACTTTTACATATACATTCGCTTTTCCCTAATGAATATTGAAAATATTTATGGTGAAGATAAATGGGCTGCATTTGGTGGTTTCTCGCCACTTATTACGGTCTTTAAGTCTTACCACCCGCTCAGTCCTGAAATTGAAGACATTATTAACCGCTACACATTCCCTGTCCGTTTTGCTAAAAACAAACACATTGCTTCGCCATTAAAACACAACCGTTATATTTTCCTCATTTTAGAAGGGGCCGTACATGGCTACCTAAAAATGGGAAATAAAAAAATTACCACCTGGATTGCTGCAGAAAATGAACTGGCAGGAACAATCAGAAATTTATGGGAGAATGAAATCTCAGACGAGTACATTGAAACCATCGATCCGGTATTTGCAATTGCCATTCCGCACGTAATGTCTAAACTGCTTTACGAAAATTTCCCTATAGCAAACTACGTAGGCAGGAAGATGACCGAAATTTATTTTCAGGGCGCAACTGAAAGGGCGTACATCTGCAGGCTTCCTACCGCATTAAAACGCTATCAAAGGTTCTTGATTTCTTATCCCCACCTCATTAACCGTGTACCATTAAAGTATGTGGCTTCATTTATAGGCATGCGACTTGAAACACTGAGCCGAATCAGGAAACAAGCCATAAGTGAAACCGCAAAATAATATTTTTTATATGGGTGTATCTAACGTTTGCTCAGCATAGATTTTATTTTGATCAAGCAAAATCTGTCTTTTAAATCATTATTTAAGAGACAGATTCTTTTCTTTAAATCTTATTATAAACCCCAACCATACCTGATACGGGTTAATCCCGATTGATTGGTGGTAGTTAAGGTAATATTTGTTCCGCTTCCGCTACGGTTCTGAATACTGTAACTGTCGTTATCTCTAAGCCCTGGCCAGTACACGCTGGCAACTTTATCGTTTCTAAATACATTCGTAGAACCAACTATATAGGCAATCTCATTATCGCTACCAACCGAACCGGTATAATTTTTACCTGTAGTCATGGCTGCACCATATTCGGTAACCACTGTACGACTGGCATAACTACCAAAACGGCTTCGCCAGTCGGCTTCCCAGGCCGATTGTGTCCTGGTAGCCCAAAATGCATAATTATGCAGGGATAAGAGGCAACTCGAAAAGCGGCTGTCTGCCCCAACAGCGGTTACATTTTCAGAATAGCCAGTACCACCCAAAAGAATCCGGCCTTTGCTTACATTGGGGTAACGGGAAAGCCATTCGGCATAAATAGTGGTTAACTGAGCTAAGTTATAACCATAGGGCTCATTCATAGGTTCGAAATATACATTAGCATTACTTCCGTACTTGTTAACTACGGTTTGCCACATGGCCCAAAACTGAGTGGTATCATCAATAGTACCATTATGAGAAGATGCACTCTCCCAACAAGCCAAAATTACTTTCATATTCTTGCTTAGTGCACGATCTATTGCACCAGTATATGCACCCCACCATGCTTCTGCTACGCTAGGCGGATTAATTGGTAATCTTACGGTATTTACACCCGGCATATTATTTTGAAAACCTGTCAATATCGCATTTGCCTTTGCCGATACTGTGGTATAATTATCACCAGCGGTTAAGCCTGAGGGAATTACCCAGCCATCAACAAAATTGTCGCGGCCATCGGCCCAATTTACACCTGCAATACCCGCAGCACCAACCGATTCTACAGTTGCTTTTTGAGCATCTGTAACTTCTGTTTTTTCGATTTCAGGCGGAGTTTCTGTAATAAATTCTTTTTTTTCACAGCCCATTAAGCATGCGCTTAACATCACGGCCATCATTGCGATTGACGTTTTAATTTTCATAGGTAATGATTTAATATTTGGTTAGTGAGGCGTTAACCAGAAGAAAACCGGAATGTTATTTATTTTTTAACTCATTTAAAATAGGTTTAGCTAAACTGCTTAATGTATGCTGTGTAGGTTTTAGCAGTTCGAAAACTACAATTTCATTCTTTCCCTTTTTAAGCCACTCTGCCGGCAAATAAATGGTTTGTTGTGGTCCAATAGCCCAATATTTACCCAAATTATGTCCATTAACCCATACCAGTCCTTTTCCCCACTGGCGCATATCTAAATACGTATCGGCAACTTTTGTTAAATTAAAGGAAGCCGATTTAAGTACCGCCGCAGACTGGCTATTTACTTTAGGCTGTATTTTTTGGGTATCTATTTTATCAAATGGCAGGGGGTACATTTTCCACGACTTAATCTCTTTACCATTAAAAGTTACATTTTTCGTAATCCCTTTATTATTTTTAAGCAGGTAAGGCCCAAAATTAATCCGACCCATGTTTTCTACTAAAATATCCAATTGTACATTGCCAGCAGGAAGATCAAGCACTAAACTATCCTGATAAAGGCGTCTGTCTAAAACACCTGCAAGTTTTTTATTGATATACACTAAGCCGTAATCACGCAGCTCGTTGATTTTAATTACGCCTTTACGTCCACCTTTTATTGTGCTGCTGTACAATACAAAACCATAAGGCTGGTTAAGGGCTTCGAAGGTTAATGGATTTTCATTTAATTGCGGTTTCCCAATAAGGTTAAAGATGTCTGTTGATTTGTTAAAGGTGATTACAGGCAATGCTGCAGCCGGCTTGGCGGCAGGTACAGCAGGAAGTGTTTGGTTTGCGGGTAAATTCTTTTTAATCGCTTCGCGGAAAAGCATAAACTTTGGCGTGGCGTTCCCTGCCTCATCTAAAGGCGCATCATAATCATAACTACTAATCTGCGGTTCGTAAGCGGTAGAATCGTTATAGTTTGCCCCATTCATAAAACCTCTGGTTGTACCGCCGTGAAACATATACATGTTAATAGAAATCCCTCCTTTAAGTACAGTATCTAGTTTATTGGCATACACTTTTGGATCTACCTGATGGTGTTTTGTACCCCACCAATCGAACCAGGCCGGGTACCATTCCGGCACAAAATAAGGTCCGGTACCATTGTTATATTTCCTGATCAGCGTTCTGATCTGAGCAGGGTTATCGATACCATTTACACCTGGAAGCAAACCCGCCAAATGACCACCTTCTAATGCAGGAACAGGATCGCAGGTAGAAAGCACGCCATCAAAACCGGCATCTTTAAAGAGCTGGGTATTGATCTTCAGGTATTCTTTGTCATTCCCATAAGATCCATATTCGTTTTCTACCTGTACCATTAAGATGTTGCCACCATGGTTAACCTGCAATGGTGCTAAACGTTTACCAATCTCGGTAAGGTATTCTTTGTATTCTTTTAAATATTGTGCTTCTTTACTCCTTACCTGTAAACCTTTGATGTTCTGTAACCAAAATGGATAACCACCAAACTCCCATTCGGCACATACATAAGGACTGGGACGAAGCAATACCCATAATCCTTCTTCTTTTGCGATACGTACAAATTCTGCAATATCATTATTGCCAGAAAAATCAAAATGATCTTTCTGTGGTTCATGTACATTCCAAAATACATAAGTACCAATGGTATTTAAACCCATTGCTTTAGCCATTTTCATTCTATCGCGCCATGCTTCTCTCGGTATCCGGGGATAATGCATTTCGCCAGAAATGATTTGGAAAGGCTTATTATCGAGCAAAAAAACAGAATCAGCAAGTTTGAAAGTATGTGGAGACTGGGCATAGCTCTTAAAGCTCGTTAAACAAGTAATCAGGATTACGAAGGGCATTAAATTTTTAATAATAGGCTTCATTGTGTGTTATCGTTAAGGTAAAGTTTAAGACATGGCATAGCCATATCGATCTAAATACAGCCTTTCGGCGTTAAAATCAAATGGGAATTTAAGTTGAGTGCGTTACAAATTAATCACTGAGCACAGTGGTAACCGATTTAGCCGGAATGCGGATTTTTTTAGTATTTGTATATTGTTTATAAGGCGCCAAACTATATTCAGCAGAAGTAACATAGGTTTGAACCGAATTTTGCAGCCGTCCTTTAACTTCCACATCAAGATCCACATCAGTATCAGTGGTGTTAACGGCTACGGTTACCATTTTTTTATTCTGCAAGTAGGATGATACATAAACCGGTACAGCTTTTTCGTTTAACATTTTAACCTGAAGACGTTTACTTCCCTCTTTTATAAAACGGCTGTAATTGCCTAAAGCCCATAACATTTTGCTCTCGTAAACTTGCCCGTCGGTTTTATTTTGATCGATATAAACCAGACCATCCTTGTAATCGCCGGTTGATACCGCCAGCCACCATTGCCATGATGTAGCATTTGACAAAACAAGATCATGGTGGATCAACTTTGCAATAAACAAAGCGGTTACCATGCCCAGGTCACGTTTCTCGCCCTTAAGCACATCATCACCAAGCACACAATATTCAGACATCCAATACCTTAAACCTTTTATCCGGGCTACTGCTTCTGCTGTTTTTATACGGGTATTTATAAATTTTTGTTCAGGACTTGTGGTAAAATAACTATGAGCAGAAATTGATTGATCTATATTGGAAAGGTTGCCTACATAATTAGGAGATGAAGCATTAAAGAACTGATATACCTGATTTCCCTTTGCGGTATTTCCATTATCATATAAATAATCGAGTTGCCCTGCCTCTCCTATCTGTATTTTGGTTTTGATCTGATTTTTAGCAAATGCATCATTTACACCTTTATAAAGCTGGGCCAATTCGGTATTGTTATAAGGACAGCCTTCCTGATTGTGCTCATTCCATTTCCACTGTGGCTCATTTGCAGGACTGAGGTAATCCAGTTCTATGCCAGTTGTTTTTTTTATTCCATTAATTGTAGCTACCAGATCGGCAGAAAATTCGGGAAGTTTATTAAAATTCAGGTTGCAGTTACCATCGGTAGAGTATGCTTTTCCGTTTTTGGTGAAAAGTACATTTGGACTATTTACAAAGCCGATAAACTGTTTTACGCCACGGGTTTTAGCAGCTTTTAAAAACCAGGTTTGTCCTGGCATTGCGTTCCAGTCATAACGACCATCTGGCTGCAGAAAAGCGTACTGACGACGCCATTCGTCGCCAATATCGCTTGCCTTACCTTGGGCGGCACTGCCACCACCAATGCTGAAACGCCACATATTAAGGCCAATACCCAGGGGCTGACCCGTTTTTGTAGTTTGGGTACTAAAAAGTAAATCAGCCATCTTATCCTTTTTCGCTGCAGGCCATAATCCGGCAAACTGGCAAGTCCATGCATCAGAAGCACCAAAGCCTTCCATGGTCTGGAATGTGATGGCCGGATCGATTTCAATTTTTACAACTTCTTGTGAAAAAGCAGTTCCGCCATAAAAAAACATGGCCAGGCAGACAAACAAACGATCAAGATGTTGATATGGCTTCATCATGTACAATTTAATTTCTATTTATTAATAACCCGGGTTTTGCTGTAATTTTCCACCTGAAGCTAAAATCTCTGCCCGAGGGATGGGTAACCAATAATGTTTGGTTTCAAACTTACGCCCATCTAAAGCAACTTTCGGTGTATAAGTAAATCCAGTAGCTGTTTTGGTAACAATTACTCCGGCAGCAGGTTTGTTTTCGGTTACATCTGCAATTTTCCATCTCCTTACATCGTAAAAGCGATGTTCTTCGAAAGCAAGTTCTACCCTGCGCTCATAACGAACCGCATCGCGCATTTGTGTCTGGGTAAGTCCAACAGCCAGTGCAGGCATATTCACATCAGGCCTTGCCCTCACCATGTTGATGGCTTGTCTTGCCGATAGTGTTGATCCGGCCGGAACAGCATCTGGGCCATAAGCTTCGTTTGCAGCTTCGGCATAATTAAGCAAAATTTCTGCATATCTAAAATAGATCCAGGGCTGAAAACCTGCATTGCCCCAAGGGTTTTGCAATGGATAGGCATTATTCATGAATTTTTTAAGGTAATATCCGGTTTTTGTGGTATTCCAGTTGTCAATTCCATCTTTACTGTCTTTTCCTCCCGGAATAAAGGTTTCAACATTACGCTCGCGGTATGCTGCGCCATTGTATAAAATAGTTGCTGCAAAACGAGGGTCACGGCCTTTGTAAGGTTCAGTGCTATCGTAACCAGAGGTAGGGTCGGTAATCGGTTTTCCATTGGCCATTTCGTAATCGTCAACCAGGTTTTGCATAGGGAGATTTCCACCCCAACCACCATAACCGTTTGGGCCGTTAGCAATTTCCAAATGGGTGTGATTTGCATTTTTGGTAAACAACCTCGCAAAGATAATTTCATTGCTTTGGTCGGTTAAGAATAAATTTCCATAACCGCCAGTATATATTCCATATTTATTTAAAGAAATAACGGCCTGGGCTGCCGTAACAGCCGCCTGCCAGGTACCAGCATTGTACAATGGACTTGCTGCATATAAAAGTAAGCGGGATTTTAGCGCAAGTGCTGCGCCTTTAGTTGCCCTTCCTACCATCCAGCTGCTGCTGTTATCCAAAGGTAAATCTGCTGCAGCCTGGTCTAGCTGAGCTGCTACGTAATCTATACATTCTTTAATCGAGGCACGTTGAAACAAAGCCGGATCCTGCAAATTATCGGTCAGGTTGGTAACCTTATCTCCCATCAAAACTACACCTCCATAATTCCGGATCAAATCCTGATAACGGAAAGCTTTAATAAACTTAAGTTCTGCAACCAGTTGTTTTTTATGTGCTGCACTCATGCTAATTTTACTGAGCACTTCGAGCGCATAATTACATTCTCTGATGCTTTTGTAACTCCTTCCCCAATACACACCAGCACTACCTAAATTTTCCGGAGCCAGCTGTCCCCTTTGGATCAACCAGGTGGCATCATCATTATTATAAATAGATTCATCAGTAAAAGAGCTCCACATACTATATTCAAAACCTCTGCCGAAACCCGGCGAAGAACCATCGCCCTCTTTATCCTGTAATCTGCTGGCGATATAACGGTTGGTTACGTATGCTTCAAAAACAGCGGTGTCGGTTTCTATAGCAGCTGTAGAAATCCTATCTGTTGGTTCTACATTTAAAAATTCTTTTTTACAGCCCACAATACTCATAGAGAAAAGAGACAGGCCTAAAAGTGATATATATATTGATTTGTTATTCATGATGTTTAGAATTTAATGTTGGCGCCTAAATTAATAATGCGTTGCTGTGGATAAAATTGTCCGCTGCCACTGGTTCCTTCAGGATCGTAATCTTTTACTTTAGAAATGGTAAACAAGTTAAATGCACTCGCATAAAACCTTAATCCCGATATATTGATACGATCTAAGAAACTGGCTTTAATGTTATAGGCAATTTCTACATTTTTAAGCCTTAAGAACGAAGCATCATTTAACCAGAAAGTATTGTTAAACTGCCCACCGCTAATCGCATTCGATGCACGGTCGGTTACCCTTGGATAAGTTCCGTTCGGATTTGCCGCACTAAATCTATTATCGGCCCAGCTGCTATAAAAATTACCTACACTACCCGATTCTGGCAGCACGTATTGACTAACCTGCGTTTGTCCTGCCAATACCATCGATACATCAAAGTTTTTATAAGATGCGCCAAGTGTAAAACCATAAGTAATCTGAGGAATATTGCTATATGGTGTTCTGGTTTGGTCATCCGCTGTTATTTTGCCATCGCCATTATAATCGAGGTACTTAAGATCGCCTATTTTAGCGCCACTTACGTGTGGGTAAGCATCCAACTCTTGCTGTGTTCTGAATATACCTATGCTATTGTAAAGCAGGTTGGCATTTAACGGTCTTCCGGTTTGGCGCTGATAATCTAGTGTACCACTGGCCTCATCAATAAAAATCACCTTACTTTTTGCATAGGTGATGTTACCAGATGCATTCCACTTAAAGTTTTCGCCATTGTGGTTATACCCTAAAGTAGCTTCAAAACCAGCGTTATTAACCTTACCAATATTTTCTGAAGGTACCAGCGGATCGGAACCAAAAGGGTTTACAATTCCTGAAGAACCAGGTAATGATGCATTACGCGTGGTTAGGATATCAGAACGTTTCTGCTGAAAATAAATCGCTTCGATACTGAAGTTTTTGAATAACACTGCATTGAAACCGATATCAAGTTTTTTTGCTACCTCCCAGGTAATGTTCGGGTTTGCAAGTTTAACTAAGTTTACCCCCGGCTGTATGGTTGATGAGGTTGCACCCGGGCTTTGGGCCACAAACCCATTCCCAACCAACACATAATTATCAAAATACTGGAAACCATTTACATTATCGTTACCCAGCGCTCCGTATGAAGCACGGATTTTTAAATTATCAACAAACTTAATGCTTTCGCTAAACCATTTTTCTTTTGAGATTACCCATCCTGCAGAAACAGAAGGGAAATAACCATATTGTTTGCCCTGGGGGAAAATTGATGATCCATCTACACGCAACTGGCCTTCAAAAAGGTATTTATCATCATAGCTATAGGCCAAACGGCTAATAATGCTTCGGCGGTTATAGTTTGTGCTGTAGCCTGAGTTTAAGAAATCGGTAGCAGCAGTACCTCCCTGAGAAAGTTCAGGCAAGGATGTAGAAAGGAAGTTAAAACGTTGTGCATCGAAATATTCTAAATGATTCTCGCTCTGCTCATAACCCACAAAAGCATTAATGTCGTGCAGGTTAAAACGACGGGCATAATTTAGTTTGATATTTGAAGTAAGCAACGATTCATTTCTGTGACTTTCGGTTAGCGTAGCTTTTTGGTTGTTACCGCCTGTAATTACGCCATTATAGGTATTAGATGTAGGATCGTATTGATATAACAGATATGGTTTGCTGAAACTTTTGGTAAACACATTGGATTTATCAGCAGAAAAGAAACCATCAACTGAAAGGCCTTCAACCCCTGGAATAATAAAAGTAGCTCTTAAAATACCGTTTAAAACCTGTGTTGGTGATTTATTCGTTCCGCCTATATCGGTAACCTGCACCGCAGGGTTTGCATTTTCTATACCAGTTGTTGGTAAACCATTTGGATAATATGCAGATACAATAGGTTTTGCCCTATAAATAGATCTAAAAACGTCGCCAGCTCCTACCTGAGGGAACAATCGGTTTTCTTGCCTGCCGGATACCGATAAACCAACTTTAAGGTACTTAGAAACATTGGCATCTATATTCGTACGGAAATTGTACTGATTGTATTTGGTTACTCCATTTTTATACAAACCATCTTGAGAAACAGTTCCTAACGACATGTAATACTTTACATCTTGTCCGCCACCATTAATGGAAAGGCTGTGTTGGCTTTGTAAAGCTGTTTTTTCTAAGGTTTGGTCAATCCAATCGGTGTTAGGATATAACAGCGGATCGGAACCATTACGGAATTTTTCGATCTGATCTGCCGAGTACGACTGATTAAGTCCACCTGAAGGATTTGAATCGAAGCTGATTTCGTTCATAATCTGCGCATAAGTTGCGGCATCTGCCATTTTAGGCAATCTTGTTGGTGAGCTGAAACCCTGGTTAAAACTATAATTGATGGTTGGTTTACCCGTTTTACCCTTTTTTGTAGTGACTAAAATTACCCCATTGGCTGCTCTGTTACCATAAATAGCAGCAGAAGCATCTTTTAGTACAGAGACACTCTCAATATCATTGGGATCTAGACGTTCTAATCCACCAATTTGTCCGGGAATTCCATCTACAACAATTAACACGCTGTTGCTCCCGGTTGTAGCCAAACCCCTGATGGTAATGTTCGAACCATCAAAACCTGGTTCACCACTTCTGTTGTTAATTACGACACCAGAAAACCGGCCCGCTAATGAATTGGATAAATTGGGTTGCGGACTCTTTACCAGGTCGGCTCCTTTTACCTGCGATATTGATCCTGTAAGCGTTGCTTTCTTCTGTGTTCCATAACCCACCACTACCAGTTCGTTTAGTGTTTTGGTATCAGCGCCAAGCTGAACATTAATGGTTGTTCTATCACCAACCGTTTGTTCCTGACTGGTGTAGCCTACAAAAGAAAAAACAAGTACATCTGTAGTGGCTGCAACGCTGATGCTAAATTTACCTTTAGCATCGGTTTGCACAACTTTTTCGGTTCCCTTGATCTTAACTGCTACACCTGGAAATGTAGCGCCAGTTTCGTTTGTTACCGTACCTGTGATTACGATTTCGCGCGCCGGGTTCGTTTTTTCTACCCCTGCAGAAAAGGAAGAAGCGGCTACAGGTAAACTAATGGATAGGATAAATAGAAAAGCCAGGGCTTTAATTTTAAAGAATTTTAAAGGCGAAAATTCCTTCAGATTTTTTTTCTTGCTCATTTTGGTTTGCACGTTTAATATTTGGTTAGCAGACCAGGCCCATACTTTACCTAATAATAGTTTGTTATTAGATTTTATAGTTATAGCGCTGCTTTGTGGAGGTCTAAATTAGTTCCAACAAACAATATCAATGGGGTACAAACAATCCAAATTAGCGGGGTAAACGAACCGAATTAGGGCTGAAATGAGGTTTTAAGCCACATCACAGAAAAATTAGCAACTAAACACGGCTTTTATTTACCTTTTTTAACGGTCGCATTTAACTGGATATTATTGGAAAATGGCTTCCTGAATTTTTTAATGTATTGTGATGGATTCATGTTAAACAGTTTATAAAACTGCTCTCTAAAATATTTAGGATCGTTAATGGCTACCATGTAAGAAGTTTCCTGAATGGTTTTATCGGTATTGATGAAAATTTCGGCCGCTTTTCTTAACCTGATGAAACGGATAAAGCCATTAGCAGACTGACCTGAAATGGATTTTATTTTACGGTACAAATTAGATCTCGATATGCCTAGGGCGGTTGCCAGGGTATCGATATTAAAATCAGGGTCGATAAGGTTTTCCTCTACAATGCGGATACAGTTATCTAAAAACTCTTTATACTCGGCAGAGATTTTGGTGTTGTTGGTATTGAGTGTAATTTCATTATAGAAGTATTTTTGCAGGGCATTTTTACTCTTTAATATACTGGCTACCCTTGCTTTTAAAAAATCCTTATCAAAAGGTTTACTAATATAATCATCGGCCCCACCCTCTATTCCTTTAAGTTTAACCTCTGGTGCTGAAATAGCTGTAAGCAGAATAATAGGAATATGAGACACGGAAACATCTTCCTTTATCTTACTGCATAGCTCTATACCCGTTATGCCGTCCATCATTACATCACAGATCACAATATCAGGCAGCAGCTCTTTTACCATTTCATACCCGGTTTCTCCATTACTGGCTTCATAAAGATGGTAATCCATTCTAAAAACCTGTTTCAGGTATTCTCTGATTTCGATGTTATCATCAATAATGAGCAACGTTTTTAATTCGAGCGCAAGCTGGTTATCTACTACCTGTTCTTCTGCAGCTTCTACAATTTTGTTTGCCGTTATTTCATCTTCTATCAATTCTTTAAATAACGACGAATCTGTATCTACCAATGCTTCCTCCAATATTATGGCGTCCTTAAAATGACTTGTCCCCCTTAGTAAAGCAATATTAAAGGTTGTGCCCATATTTTCTATACTGGTGTAGTTTATGGTTCCTCCGTGCATTTCAATAAAATTTTTAGCGAGGTATAAACCAATACCAAAACCACCTTTAGCTGATTTGTTACCAGGATCCTGATAAAATTTTTCGTACAATTTTTCCCCAGCTAAATCTGTGATACCACAACCCGAATCTTCAATACTGATGATCACATTTTCTTTGCTGTTATCTACAATCATCTTCACTGTACCACCTTCGGGCGTAAATTTTATCGCATTAGAAAGCAGGTTAAAAAACACGATTTCAATTTTTTCCCTATCAGCATAAAAAGCAATCACTTCATCGGTACAGCTAAATTCGAGGGTTACATTTTTTGACCGGGCCTGGTGTACAAAACAAAGAAATACCTCTTTGCACAAGCTAACCAGATTTACCGGTGCAACTTTTAACTTTTCGCCATAAGTATCTGCTTTTCTAAACAACAACAGTTGATCTACCAGGCTTAAAAGCCGCTTGGCATTACGGTAAACAATATTTAAATCAGTAGTGTCAACATTATTATCGTTTTTATATAAAAGTTCTTTTACCGGATTGATAATTAAGGTGAGCGGCGTACGAAACTCGTGTGATACGTTGGTAAAAAAAGATAGTTTTTTCTCGCTAAGCTCCTTTTCTTTCTCACTTTCTACATGGGCCAGTTTAATCTGAAATTTTAAGTTAGATTGATGCTCACGATATTTAAGATAGGCATACACTACGCCAAAGAAAGCCAGGCCATAAAGACAAAAAGCCCACCAGGTACTGTACCAGGGAGGTGTAATAATAATCTGGAGCGAATTGCCCTGCATATTCCAGATCCCATCATTGTTTGATGCCCTTACTTTTAGGGTGTATTTACCCGGATTTAAATTGGTATAGGTAACCTTATGCTCGCTGCCACTGTAATTCCATTTTTTATCAAAACCTTCGAGAAAATAAGCATACTGGTTTTTTTCTGAAAGTGTATAGTTTAGGGCTACAAAACCAAAAGAAAGCACACTTTGATCGTAAGGTAAGCTGATGGTCTTCGTCATATAAAGCGGCTGCTTTAATGGAGAATTTTCGCCAGGGAGGATCAGTTTGTTAAAAACCGAAAAATCAGAAAAGTAAACCGCAGGAGCTTCTTTATTGTACTTAAGCTGTTGCGGATTAAAATAAACGATGCCTTTGTTGCCTGCCAGATAAATTTCTCCTTTTTCATTTTTACAGATGGCAGCATTTGCATAAACACCATCCTTTTCATCGTAATTTCGAACGGCTTTGGTTATCGGATCAAAAAGTGAAATGCCCTGCTCAGTGGTTACCCATAACTTGCCATTATTATCTTCTACCATATCGGTAAAAACATTGCTTGCAAAGCCGTTCTGTTTTGAATATATTTCGAAAGTGTTCGTTTTGGCTACATATTTATTTAAACCATCTCGGGTACAAACCCAAACATTTTGATGAGAATCCAGATAAATACTGTTTACAATGTTATTACTGATACTGCCTTTCCTGGAGTTATTGATCAGGTAGTTATTAAATTTTTTGGTTTTAGGATCAAACCGGCTAAGACCGCTTCCATAAGTACCTATCCAGATATTTCCCTCCGCATCTTTTAAAAGGCAGTACAAATGGTTATTACTCAACGAGGCCAGGTTTTTAGGATCATTAAAATAATGGGTATAACTTTTGGTTTTATCGTTATAGATTTTTAGGCCGGCATCGGTGGCCAAATAATATTCGCCATCATTTACCTCGATAAGATCTCTAAAAACATCTTCATTAAAAAAACTACCAAGTGCCGAACGGTGGTGATGGTGAACAAATTTATTCTCTTTCTCGTCGTAACGGTCGAAACCATTTTCGCCCATTACCCAGAGCCTGCCATTTAAATCGGTAGATAGGTTAATAATGTCAGAACTGGATAAACTATTAGCATTACTGGTATGCTGCAGTTTAATTACTGAACGATTATCGGGATTATATTTAAACAAACCTTTATTTGTACCTACCCAAAAACCCTTGCCATTACTTATAATGGATTTGATTTCTGACTGCCCCAGTGAAAGTGAAACAAAATTAAATTTATACTGATTAAAATCGATTTTGGTGAGGCCATTTTTACCACAAAGCCATATCATTCCTGTTTTATCACGGTAAAAGCTCCCATTAGCAAAAAACTCGAGGTCATCTATTTTCTCCCATTTATTTAGCTTGGTATTTACCCAGAATATACCTGCGCTTCCACCTACCAGTAATTTTGCTGCACCTAAATTTAAAACACTAAATATTGAAGCATTACCTGTTCCTTTACCGGGATAGGTGGTAAAGGATTCATTTTTTGGATCAAAACGAAACAGGTCGCCTTTCCAATAACACCCAATCCATATCATACCGTCATTATCTATACAGAGTGTCCAGATATCGTTTGGATTTTTTTCATTTGCGATCTCTTTTTGTGTGTAATTCGTAAACCGATGCGTTTTTTGGTCGAATTTATTTAAGCCCTTGCTCCAATTGCCTAACCATAAATTGCCATATTTATCTTCTGCAATGGCATTAACCGATTTCCCCTTAATTGCATATTGATTTTTAGGATCGGGCTGATAAACCTTAAAAGTTTTTGAGTTTTTGTTAAAAAGGTTAAATCCATCATCGGTACCTACCCATAGTTTATTTTTTTTATCAATAAGTATAGACCATACTTTATTATTACTGAGCGAGGTTTTGTCGTTCTCTCTATGGTAAAAACGTTCAAATTTTTCGGTAACCGGATCAAACCTGTTTAAACCATTCATCGTACCTACCCAAAAAATCCCCTTGCTGTCTTCTACTACAGCATTGATATAATTATTGGTTAATGAAGTGCTATCCCCTAAAATATTTACATAAATTTTAAAAGAGTAGCCATCAAATTTACAGAGGCCATTTTCTGTACCCACCCACACGAAACCTCTCTTATCTTTTAAAGCAACTGTTGTACTTTTCGATGGAAGGCCATCGTTAATACCGTAAGTTTTAAGCACATAATGTTCGGGAATAGAAGTTTGATTAACTACCTGAGCATTAACGCTACTAAAAAGCAGCCAAAATTGCACAATAAAACAAAATGCTCTAATTAATCTCATCATTATAGGGGCAAAACTGATAGGGATAGCTGAATAAAAATTGGGGCTGACGTATTGTAAATATACAATTTGATAAATTATTATTTAATGTATTCTATCCTGACGGCAAATGATGCAAAAATAATGCTTTTTCAACATGAATCTAAAAAAAAGAGGCCGGTAAAAACCGACCTCTTTGCACTAATCACTAACTAACTAACTAATTAAAATTTAACTGAATTGAGATTCTTATCTACTAAAATGCCTTCACTAATCTTAAGCCCGAACTGTAGCTTACGTTTTGCTTTAAGTTTCAGGATAAATAAATCGCTGGTTCCGTTTAATGGCTCTTTTGCACCAACGTTTACGAAAGCTGGGTATAAAACTTTGTCTCCGCTCGTATGCAGTCTATCGTTGGTAAGGTTATCCATCTGTTTGGTGTTTAAACTCTGAACGCTTACAAAATCATAATCCTGTGCATTGTATGGTAGCGCAAAACTTAAAGCATTTACTGATTTCAGGTTTATTCCTTTTACCTTAATTTCAATAATTTCATCTTTGTTGTAAGCTTGTTTAGGCGCACTGATTTCCAGTTTACCCGCTAATTTATCAATTTTGCTGTCGTCTGTCCCACCATCAAGCTGAGTGGCTACCACCGAAATATCGTAAGCATCAATCAGGTTGTTTTTGTTGATATCACCATTGCTGATGTAACCTTCAAAATCGGCATCTCCTTTACGTAATCCGGTATAATTGATGTAAGAAGTTAAATCATTCCGGTCAATCAGGCGGTCGTTGTTGATATCGCCAGGCAGGTAACTTTCTGTTCCCGGAACTTTAAATACATATAATTCGCGACCAGATCCGAAACCGCCTACACCTTCGGTAACTGCAATTTTAAGATAACGCGCAGTTGGATGACCGGCAAAATTAAAGATTTTAACATCCCCATTATTGGCCCACTCAAAAGTTCCGGCGTCAGTCCAGTTTTCTTTATTATTGCTGTAGAATACTTTACCTTTTAACAAGATCCCGTTACCTCTTCCACTGCGCGGCAGGTAATGAAATTTATCCAGTTTATTGATTGATTTAAGATCAATCAACATATCAAAAGGAACCGATTTTACGCCCCATTTGGTATGCCACATATTGCCCTCATCAAAATCGAAAAGGTTGTTAAGGTCATCACCACCCTGATTTTCGGCTGTAGTTTGGGCTACAATCCCCTGAATGGCAAACTCTAAGGGATTAGATTTAGTGGTGGCTTTAATTTCGGTCCAGTCAGAATAACCATCCTTATTTACCGCACGTAATTTAAATGCATAAGGTGTTTCGGCCGATAAACCATCAAATAACAAGGCTGTATCGCGGATGGTGGTATAATGCATCCCGTTTAAATCGATTTCATAAAAATCGGCATTGTTCACTTTGCTCCATGTTGGGGTAAGGGTGTAAGCTTCTCTGTTTTTATCAGTGATGCTCGCATGAGCCGGAGCAGTCAACTTACCTGTTGAAACACGTTGTTTATCTACAGGTTCAAATTTAAATCCATCGATATTAATGGTTACGGGGTTGACTGTAATGTCGGTCGACTGGATTTTAATTAAAACTTGCGGATTTTTCGTGATCACAACTTTTTCAAAATCGCTTCCTTTTGTAGCAAAACGGTTTAAATTTGGGGAAGCATCGTAGAAATAAACATCAGACTGCTTTAAAAACTCTTCTTTTGAGTTTACTTCCGTCAATTTTATTTTACTGTTTCCAACTTTTACCGTTAACTTTTTAGGCTTTTCGGTTACATTCACCACTAATTCGGTTGTTTTTTCTTTTATAAAACCATCAAAATCACCTTTGGTGGCATTAATCGTTATTAATGCATTATTTTTTTGATCTGCTATTGATTCGATTAGTGTTGAAGAGCCTTTACCTATTTTATAAGCTTCTGTTGCTCCATCATCATCATATTCGGTAAATGAGGTATTTCCAGATGGATAAAGCTCATAAATCCGGTTGGCTTTGTTGATTTCAGAAACATTGTTATTTGGGTTTGTCATTGGGATAATAGCCCCATTTTTCACAAAAACAGGTAATTTCCAAATTGGAGCGGCAAAACTATTGAGGATGCAGTTTCCAGCGTATTTTTCACCAGTAAAATAATCAATCCAGGTTCCTTCCGGCAGGTAAATGCCGTTACGGATATCGTTTCCTTTTTCATCAGATTTAGTAGCCTGATAAATAGGCGCAACCAGGAAAGATGGGCCATACAAATACTGGTATTGTGTTGAAATCCCTTTGGTATAAGCATTTGGATATTCGAGGAACATGGCCCTGATCATCGGCAACCCAGTAACGGCTTCCTTCGCAATGCTATAAGTATATGGGATTAATTCGGATTTCAGTTTTAAGTAATTGCGGTTAATGGAAGCAACAGGCTCGCCCAAAGCATGCGGGTATTTCTCATTGGCACCCCAGCCATCCATGTTCAACTGCATTGGGGTAAAGGTTTTCCACTGAAAATCGCGGGTGTTGATGGTTTGATTTTTACCACCGAAAATACCGTCCATATCGGAAGTAATATTTGGCTGACCGGATAAACCAGAACCTAAATAAGTTGGAATGTGGAAACGGATATACTCCCATACCCCACCGGTTTGATCGCCCGACCAGATGCCTGCATAACGTTGTGTACCTGCCCAGCCATCCAATGAAATAATGAATGGACGGCTGCTGCTACCGTAATAAGGCATAATTTGTGCAACATCGGCTACTCCGTTCAAACCAAAAGAATAACCCGCACCCACCCATGCCACATCGGTTTTTAATACGCGAACACCAGCATCCCTGGCTTCTTTAATGATATCGCGTTGTAACAATGCGCTAATCCCAGCTTTTGGATGAAGGTCTGATTGTGTCCACAAACCTATTTCGACTCCATTTTTACGTGCATAATCGCCAAATTCCTTTAAATTCTGAATATTACCGTCTAAGGTTTCGGTTTGACCATAACCTGCACCATAACCATCGTTTGGAAGTACCCAGCCTAAAGGCATATCGTTTTTCTTATACCTGTCGATTACGCCGCGTGCCGAAAACTGGTAATTGTTTTTTTCGCCATTAAGCGATTCTTTTATACCGCCATTATCTTTCTGACTTTCTTTATACCGTTTCCCATCTTCAAATAGAGTTCCTTTTTCGTCTTCTTTCCAAAAATCGCGGTTATAGGCATTTAAATGTCCTTCATAAAAACCGAATTTTGGCAATAATATAGGATTTCCTGTCAGCTGGTAAAAATCGTTCAATAAAGGAACCGCACCATTGTTTACCATAAAAAAGGCATCAAGGTAGCTGGTTTCGTGTGCCAGTTTAACCAATCCTTTTTCTTTAGCACCGAAATTATAATTTCCTTTACTAAAGGTATACCACATTACGGCATAGCCATTTGTTGACCAATAATAAGGTGTTGGCGAAGCTACACCGCCATCGGTCCAGCTGTTTTGGTTTTCAATAGAAATGGCTTTCCCTTTATGTGAAAAACGGCCATTCTGTACACCTCCGCCATAAAAATATTCCTGTGGATTTTCTTTAAGGCTCAGAGTTACTTTTCCTTTTTCGAATTGAATGGGTGCAAGCTCTTCTACAGCCACTGTCTGCGTAGCAAGGTTAATAATTTTGATTAAAGAAGTGTTTTTATCTATCAGAACGGTAATCTTGGCTGTAGAAATGAACAATTGATTATTTTCATCCTTAATTTCCAATTTTGAAACTGGTCTGCGCGGATTTTCTACCAGAATTTTAGCTTCCGGTTTTGCTTCGGGATCACGGATAAATCCACCTGCAGGATCCTGAAAAAGGCGAAAAATATTATCGCCATAAAAATCGAGTGTTAAGCGCTGATCATCGGTAAGCAATAATTCAACTGTGGTCGAATTAATCTTTTTTACATTAGTTACCTTGATGCTTTTTTGAACAGTCTGATTGTTCTTTTGCGCCGTTTCCTGTGCAGATACAAAGCCTGGAAATGCATAAAAAAGTGAAGGAAGTGTAAACAGGATTATGGTTTTAGAGCGTTTGTAAAAGGATTGCAGGGCCATTAAAATTTGATTTGGTTATGTGATATGATTAGCAAGTTTTTGCTGTTAGCTGCTGTTGGCTAAAGTTAGCAATCGTGCGTAAGGAAATGGTCTGTTTTTAAGGACAAACACCGCGCAATCGTTTGTCTATCATGTTTTTTACTTTTAGGTTGGTGCGTAGAGCGCGCAGAGTTTGGCGTCGATTAACTGATGAATGGGTTTTGGCGTTTAGGGTCTGGCGTTTGGCGTCGATTAACCGATTTAAACAATTACCGATTAACCAGCAGGAAGCGGAGAGTTAAGAGCCTGGCGTCGATTAACAATTAGCAAGTGATTTATTTTTCATCATTAAGGAATTAAGGGCATTAAGATTTAACGGGTTAACCCTAGTTGCTTTGCGTTTGGCGTCGATTAACCGATGAACGGGTTTGGCGTCTGGCGTTTGGCGTTTGGCGTCGATTAACCGATTTAAACAATTAACCGATTAACCAGCTAGGCGTTTGGCGTCGATTAACCGATGAACGGGTTTGGCGTTTGGCGTCTGGCGTTTGGCGTTTGGCGTCGATTAACCGATTTAAACAATTAACCGATTAACCAGCTAGGCGTTTGGTGTCAATTAACCGATTTAAACAATTAACCTATTAACCAGCTAGGCGTTTGGTGTCAATTAACCGATTTAAACAATTAACTGATTAACCAGTTCTGCCTCAATTATACAATTAACCGATTAACCTATCTAAATATTACAATTAGCAGCCATTTATGGCAAGCATTTTGCTTACAGATGCCAAAATCATACTAATGAACCGTTTATCCCCCCAACCTTACAGTTGCGTAATCATCGATGATAGCCGCGTAAGTAAACCACTTTTCGAAAATTTCGTTTCTCAAATAGATAAACTTGAACTTAAAGGCAGTTTTACAGATAAAGTGGATGCGATGGCAGCCTTTTGGACTTTCGGTAAAATCGATTTTCTTTTTTTAGATGTACAGATGGATATGTCGGGGATTGATGTAGCCAGGATGTTAAAAAACAGCGTAAAATATGTTGTAATTTTAGGTACACAAGGCACACAAGCTATTGATACGTTTACCAATAAGTATAAATTTTTACCAAAACCGCTCGATTTTAAAAAATTCTTAAACGCTATTGAGCAGTTGGTTTCGGTTTAGTCCAAAGTCGGGAGTCCGCAGTCGATTATCCGTGTAGAGCAATTTAGTTAAAGGAGAAAGACCAATTAAATAATCACTGATGATCAATCACCAATTATCAATGACCAATTTCCAAAGAACTCATGTACAAATGACTAATGATCAATAACCAATTATCAAGGACCAATTTCCAAAGAACTCATGTACAAATGACTAATGAACTAATGACCACTGAACCAGTGAACCATTGAACTAAATATCCGAATAATCAGTGGGATAGATAAATTTGGTGTCGTTTTTTGAAACATTGTGCTGATACTCAGGCATAGCAGATAGTTTTTTCCAGTAATCATCTGCAGAGAAAGCCTTCCAATGCTCATCCCTATCGGCTTTATTTTCGAAAGTGGTGAGGTACATCAGGTTGGGCATGCGACTACCAGAAATTACCTCTCCATAAAATACAGCATTAAAATTAAGCCGCTTAAACAAACCTATTTCATCGCCTTTATTAAACATTTGAACTTTGTTATGGTAATACTTTTCGGTTGGCGATTCGTAACTCCTTAACTCATAAACCCGATCTTTCATTGGTGATTTTAACTTGGGTAACATAAAAACAGGCGCACTTTCAAAAGCCTTTAAAATGATAGACTCTAATCGCTCATAAGGCACATCGTTATATACCGCATCTAAATAGGTTTTACCGTCAATGTCATATTGCTGATCTTTTGCCAGTTTTTTATCAAGCTCTAAAATACCATTGAATGATTTTAATGGGATAAATACGTAAATAAGTTTTTCTGTAACTGCTGCCTGATCGCTCACAATTGGCTTAAATACACCTACTTTGGCAACCCCCGAACGGTGGAGTGCTGGTAAATAAGCATGCTGCAAATATTCATCAACCGTTTTTTCCTGCGCATCGTTTTTTAGATGATAAATTTTAATCTGATAGAAATCTACCTTATCCGCATGAGCAACAAATGCATTAAACATTAAAAAAAACAAAAACAAGCAGGGTACTTTGATTTTTGGCAACATATTTACTGATGATTAGAATTATTTGGCACTAATGTACCAATTATCAGTTAAAAAGGAACCAATGACCAGTGAACCAATAAACTAATGACTAATGAACCAATGACCAATTAACCAATGACCAATGTACTAATGACCAATGAACCAATGACTATTCTACTTCGAAACATTCGGATTTGGCGGTTCTGCATTAAGCAGGTGTTTTACAAAAAAATCGCGTTTACGCCTGCGGCCGTATACTCCACCATCACTATGTCCCATTCCGGGAATACTTAATATATCGAAATTTTTATTGGCTTTAATTAGGGCATCCGCTAAGCGATACGTTGATTCTGGTGGTACATTTTCGTCGGCTTCGCCAACAATCAGGAATAAATCGCCCTGTAATTTAGCTGCATTTGTAATGTTGGATTGTTCTTCATAATGTTTTGCTACAGGATAACCCATCCATTGTTCGTTCCACCATTGTTTATCGATCCGGTTATCGTGACAACCGCATGCAGAAACAGCCGCTTTATAAAACTCAGGATGAAATAATAACGCTCCTGTTGAACTTTGTCCACCGGCTGAGGTTCCATAAATCCCTACCCGGGTAATATCTGCATTTGGATATTTTACAGCCATTGCTTTTAACCATAATATCCGGTCAGGAAAACCTGCATCGGCAATGTTTTTCCAACACACATCGTGAAAAGCTTTAGATCGGTTAGCCGTTCCCATTCCATCTATCTGTACTACAATAAAACCCAATTCTGCTATGCTCTGCATTTCGCTGCTAGGAAGAAAGTTTTTAGGCACAAAACTATCGTGAGGACCTGCATAAATATTTTCAATAACCGGATAAGTTTTGTTCGCATCCATTTTTGATGGGAAACAAACGATGCCCCAGATATCGGTTTTACCATCACGTCCCTTGGCGACAAAAACTTCGGGTAATTTAACCCCGGTAGCCAGAAAAGCATCTTTTTGTCCATGTTCTATCTCCGCAATCTTTTTGGTACTCGCCGTTAACCTCAGTTCTGTAACCGGTGGAATATTTACCTGCGAATAGGTATCGAGGTAATATTTGCGATCAGGAGAAAAGCTAAGGTTATGGTTTCCTTTTTCGGGCGTAAGATCTATCAAACCCTTTCCATCAAAACCGATCCGGTAATAGTGGATAAAATAAGGGTCTTCATTGGCATTCATTCCGCATGCCCTGAACCAAACCTGACGTTTTACCACGTCGACACTATCTATATCGCGAACTACATAATTGCCTTTTGTAATCAGCGATTGTTTTCCTGTAAGCGTATTAACAAGATAAAGGTGTTGCCATCCATCCTGTTCACTAGTCCACAACATTTCATTTGTTTTAGGCAGATAACGGGTATAAATGCGGCTTTCGTAAATAAAGGTTTTCGTTTTTTCGTCGATAATATTTTTGGTTTTTCCGGTAAGTACATCCACTTCTATTACCCTAAAGCGCTGATGCCCCCTATCTACTTTTTCGTAGGTATAATACCTACTATTATTATTACGCCAGTGCAATTCGGGCGGACCGAAAAAATCTATTGGATCGGCATCAACCTTTACTGCCTTTTTAGTGGCCACATTAAAAATATAGGGTTGATAGGATGTAAAATCATCACCTGGCTGCATGTACTCCCTTGATTTTAGTTCTCCTCTGGTTGTACCCGGAACAGAACTTAATACATAATGCACTTTTTTAATTTCTTTGGGATCAGTTTTATAAGCCACAATATTTTTGCTATCTGGCGACCATGAAAAATCGCCATAAGGTTTGTCGGCATTACCATCGGTACTCAACTGCGTTTCTGCTTTTGTCTCCGTATTCACTACCAAAAGGTTCCCACCCCTGACTAGGATTTCATATTTGCCATCCGGCGATTTTATCGATTCGCGGTTTCTTTGCCAACGCGATCTACGCTGTTGTAAAGCTTTTTTAGCAGAATAGCGGTAAATTGTGGTGTCGCTGGTATTGGTTAAACTATAATCGCTAAGATTGAGCTGGTACCAGTTATCTTGTATTTTTATTTTCGCGGTATTTCCCTGATCGGCGAAATACAGTTCAGCAAATTGAAGTTTTAGTGGATCTTGCTTTTTACCCGTAATTTTTTCGATGTTTTTGGCTACGATATCATGATCGAATGCTACTTTACGCTTCCCGTTTGCGGCATCTACATAATAATATTCCCATGTTTTATTAGGGAGGTTCTTTTTATACCAGAATGCACTTCCATCTTTTTTCCAGGAAGGAACGATATCGTTATTGGTAGGAATATTGCGGATTGCAGTATCGAGTTTATTGGATAATTGATAGGCGTTAGCCATTTCGAGCGCAGTTGGCGCGTAAGGTCTTAGTGCCGCCTGCTGTGCTTTTGTTTGAAAAAATGCTAAACTTAATAAAACGAAGGCTATTGATTTTTTAGCGATGGGGTAAATCGTCATTACAGGTTTTTTGTGGTAAATATAAGTTTACGTTTTTTCAGTTTCCCTTTAGATATTGACGGATAACATCAATATTTTAACCGCTAACATCAGCCGCATCATTAGCCTTTAAATCCTGGCGGACAATACTTCCTTTAATGATGTAGTAAACAGGAATACCAATGAGGGTAATAATTAATCCCGGCCAGGTAAACCTGGGTTTAAACATTATCAACAAGATACAGAAGGCAAGCCCCATCACAATGTAAATAACTGGTAGTACAGGGTAACCAAAGGCTTTGTATGGACGCTGGACATCAGGACGTTTTTTACGCAGGATAAAAATCCCGAAAATGGTGAGCATATAAAACATCACTACAACAAAGGAAATCATGTCTAGCAGGTCGCCATATTTACCGCTGATGCACCAAAGACAGGCAAAAACACATTCGATCCAAAGGCCAAAACCGGGAACAGCATTTTTATTGAGCGTACCCACTTTTTTAAAGAAAAGTCCATCCCTGGCCATCGAATAATATACCCTTGCACCAGCCATAATTAAACCGTTATTGCAACCGAAAGTAGAAACCATAATCATCAGGGCAATAATGATGGTACCGGCTGTACCAAAAATATGATTGGCTGCAGAAACCGCAACGCGATCTTTATCGGCATAAGCAATATCGTGCAGCGAGAGTACACCTGTGTACATCACATTGGTGAGCAAATAAAGTACCGTAACAATAATGGTCCCTAAAGCTAAACTCAAACCGATATTACGTGCCGGATTTTTAATCTCTCCGGCGATAAAGGTTACGTTATGCCATGAATCACTACTGAATATCGACCCTACCATAGCCGCAGCAATGGCTCCAAAAGCAGCCAGGGTAGTATAAGAACCGATGTTTCCATCTTTGGATAAAGAACCTAAAACCCACATATTTTCCCAGTTGGTTTTCCAGATTCCTTTGTCGAGGAAAAAAAGTCCGAACATTATAAGGCCAAATAAACTTAGCAGCTTGGCTACTGTAAAAGTAGTTTGAATTACCTTACCGCCATTTACCCCCCTGTTATTAATGTAAGTAAGCAGTATAATGACAGCAATGGCCAATAACTGCGCCGGCGAAATGGTAAAGAAACCCAGATCGATTGCCACCAGATCTTCACTTAAGGATGGGACCAGATAGGCTGTAAATTTAGCGAATGCCACCCCTACCGCAGCAATTGTTGCCGTTTGAATAACTGTAAAAAAACTCCAGCCATATAAAAAACTGATCAGCGGATTGTAGGCTTCTTTTAAATAAATGTATTGTCCGCCAGCTTTTGGGAACATGGCACTCAATTCGCCATAACTTAAAGCAGCAGTAAGTGTCATAAAACCGGTGATAAGCCATACCACCAATAACCAACCCGAACTGCCCACATTACGTGTAATATCTGCACTTACAATAAAAATACCTGAGCCGATCATACTTCCGGCGACAAGCATGGTGGCATCCATTAATTTGAGTGAGGGTTTAAACTGTGTGGTTTCCTGATCCATAGTCTGTTTGTTTGGTTCGGTTCGGTATTTTGCTATTGGTTATTTAAGCTGATCGTAAAAATGCCAGGTACTGGTAAAATCGCGTGTGAGTGGCTGATTGGTTAAAGTAGCCCTGATCATTTCTACCGGAATAAGGTTTTCTTTAATCACTGCATCATGAAAGGCTTTAAAACTCATTTTACCACCATCAACCAGTTCTTTCTTTAAGGCAAAAAGCTGTAGGCCGCCAGTGAGGTAGGCCACCTGGTACAAAGGACTGTAGTCGCCTTTAAAAGATCTGCGTACCTCGCCTTCTGCATTGGCGCGTTCGTGCCCTACACGGTCGACTAAGAAATCGACGCATTGTTGTGGTGTCCATTTACCAAGGTGGAAGTTTAACGAAAAGAGAATCCTAGCACAGCGGTGCATGCGCCAGAAAAGCATGCCCATCTTTTCTTCCGGAGTTTTGGCAAAACCTTTATCATAAAGTAATAATTCCCAATACAATGGCCAGCCTTCTACACTAAAAGGTGTTGTAAACGGCTCCCGGTAACTTTTATAACGGTTGTTAATGAAATACTGGTAATGATGCCCCGGCAATAGTTCATGTTGCACCGTTCCTCTCGAAAAATAAGGATTGTTGCCACGCATACTCATCAATTTATCATCTTCTTCCATCGAATTGGTGGGATAAGAAATACTGATTTCGCGGCCTCCGGTAAAAAACGGATTAACCAACTGGCGTTCAGCCGACATCATAACCATGCCCCAGGTTTCTTCGGCCAATGCGGGTATATTGATGAGATCGTTATCTTTTATAAAAGTTAGGGCATCGTTCTGCAGTTTTACAATTAATTCGGCCTGTTTGCCCAAAGGCACGTAACTGTTTTTTATTTTTTCCTGCGCTTTTTTCCAGTCTTTTCCATAACCCATAGCTGCCGAGGCCTTTAACAATTCTTCATCGCAATATTTAAATTCTTTTTCAGCAAGCTGGATCAACTGCTCTGGCGTGTAAGGAATAAGCTCTGTATTTAATTGTCTAATCAATTCCTCCCGGCCAATCGGCGTTCCTTTTATTTCGGGTTTATCTAATTTAACTAAAACTGTATCGCTTTTATCGGCAAACAGTTTGGCATAATTGCTTAATGCCAGATCGAGCCTTTCGTAGGGTTTAGGCGCCCACCAGGTAAAACCCGGCTCATAATCCATATAAAACTGATAAAAACCTTTTAACCGCTGTTTTAAACTTAAGGTAACCTCAGCAGCCATTTTTAGCTGATCAGGCTTGAGTTTACGTCCCTTTTTAAAATTTAAGCTAAGTGTATCCAGCTGCTTAGCCGTTTCACTCATCTGAAGGGCCAGTACAGAACCTTCTTTATAGGTACCACGCCGTCTTAATTTTTCAAGCTCATAAATAGAATCAGCAAAAGTAAAGTACCTGGCCAGTTCATTATATTCTGCAGTTTCTTTATTCAGCAACCATACCGACGATTCTATCTCCTTTTTTAGCAGGATATAATCTACCTTGCCATAAATGCTAAAAGTTTCGAAAGGGGCTGATTTTAATTTTTGCAAATAATCGTTATTGATATCCTGTAACCTCTTTCTTTGCTCAGGACTTTTAAAGGTGGTCATCGGATAAGAATAATAACCTCCTGCAGCATAAGGGTAATAGAAATCATTAATGGCATCCACATCCTTTTGATAACCAACAATTAAAGTCCCCATTTCGCTTGTTTGCTCATAAAGACTTGCATTTGCAGATTGGGCAGAAGCTACAACACTTGAACACAGGATTAAAATCAATAAAAAAGCAGAAAAATGGTACTTGCGTTGCATATAAATCGATTAAAATTGGCTAATAGCATTCCTTCCACCTGAAAAAATGGTTAGCTGTAATGAGAAACAAAAATGGTTTTTTGGCTTAAGCGCCTACGTAATTTACCCTGCTTACACTATTGTAGGTATCAATATAAGCCCTTGGCGATTGTCCGATGATGCTTTTAAACACCCTGTTAAAATTGGTGATACTATTAAAACCCGCTTTATAGGCTACACCCGAAATACAATCCGCTTTTTCGCCGGAGATAAGACTTTTACAGGCATCGTTAATCCTTACTTCATTTAAAAACGACACAAAAGTATGTCCTGTGTGTTTTTTAAAGTACCTGCAGAAAGCCTGAGGCGTCATAAATGCAGCATTGGCTACATCTTCTAAAGAAATTTGATTGTTATAATTTTCGGTAATGAAGTTAATGATCTTGCTCAGGCGCATCCCTTCGTTTTCACTAACGTTTGAAGAATACATATCGGAGCAAAGCGACTCTACATTCTCATTTAAATCCTGAAGGCCATTCACCAGTTTCAGAAAATTAAACAGTACATCTACCCCTGATGCCTGATGAACATCGAACAATTTGGCAACAATATCTTTGGTAAAACCGACAGGAATTTTAAACCCGTGCTTGTTTTTGGCCAAAAAAGCACTCGCCATTTTCATTTCGGGAAGATTAAACAGCGAAGCAAGAATGCCATAGGGATTGAAATAAACCGAACAAGCCTTGATGGTTTTATGATTATTCGGAGCAAAATATTCCGGATTGCTTTTAAATAAGTGTGGTAATTTTGCACCAATTACAAAAATATCACCCGATCGGAAGGCATGCATATCATTACCTGCAATTAACGTCCCTTCACCCTTTTCTATATAGGTAATCTGCCATTCATCGTGTCGGTGCAGATATTGATAAAAATATGGCAGTTCTATATGCTCCGATATTACGCTCTTGTCGTCGGGCACAAGCATGGTAAATGGTAGTACTTTCATCTTTTGGTCGGTTGATTTGGTTTGTTGATTACGAATTGAATATATAGATATTAACTCAAAAAAACCAATAAATCACAAATAAGGTTAAAATCCTGCTATAACCTGATAATATTTGATGAAAGGTTTGCCAAAGAAGTCAAGTTTAAACCAGTGTTGTATTCAAGAAAAGTACAAACTTGACTTCTTTTTTATCGCGCCACAACAAAAGGTTTCAACTCCAACTCGGTAGCTGCTCCGTCAATTAGCTGACTCACAAGCAATCCCGTTGCAGGGCCTAAACTTAAACCCATCATGCCATGACCTGTTGCTATTACTAAATTTTCTCTTTTGTTGCTTCTGCCAATGTAGGGCAAACCATCCGGAGAAGATGGGCGGAAACCGTACCAGATATCCTTTTCGGCAGGTATTGCAGGCTTCAAATCCGGAAAATAAGCTGGCACCGACTCTACAATTCCTTTAACCCGCTGCATATTTATCCTGGTATTAATTTTATCCAGTTCCATTGTACCACCATACCTGATCTGTCCGTTCATTGGGGTAATGGCAACCCTTGCCTCACACAATAATGCCGGAATCGTTAAACGGTTTTGAGGTTCTGGCTCCATAAAAGAATAACCTTTACCTGGCATTAAAGATATTTTAATGTCGGCCATTTTTGCTACTGCCGGCGACCATGATCCTGTAGCAATCACATACTGATCAGCATCCCAGGCCTCATTACCGGTAAAAACCTTCATAATGCGGTTGCCTGCAGTTTCAATCTTATCAACCTCTTTGCCACGCTCAATTTTAACCCCATTAGCAGTTAAGTATTTTAGCAAGGCGTTCATCAGTTTTGCAGGGTAAAGATGCGCATCACAACGATAGTGCACCGCCCCCAAAACATCTAATTTTAAATCTGGCTGTAAAACACTGCATTCTGCAGCACTTAGTACGGCCATATCCAGGCCTAGTTCAATTGCCCTGGCTGCCAAATGTGCTTCCTCTTCTCCTGCCTTTTCTGTTTTATAAAAAGCCAGAATACCATTATGGGTCAGTTCGAAATCGAAATCCGGTTCTTTAGCCAGGTCTTCATATAATTTTTTGCTCAGCAATGATAAATCGCGCAAAGGCGCTGCTGATTGACTTACATGTTTCGCGGTGGCATATTTCATGAATTTTAAACCCCAGTTAATGAGGTTGCCATTTAGAGATGGGCGAACATAAAACGGACTTTTACTGTCGAACATCCAGCGAATGCCCTGTTTTATCATCCCCGGAGCCGCCAAAGGCACAAAATGGCTTGGCACAATCATCCCTGCGTTACCGAAAGAACAGTTGTCGGTAATATCTCCTTTATCCAGAATGGTAACCTCATAACCTTTTTTCTGCAGATAATATGCAGAGGTTAAACCCACAATTCCGCCACCAATAATTAATACTTTCGACATTCTTTTAATTTATAATGCTGCTATTCTTTTAAATTCACTAAATCACCTGAAATCCGTGTGCATAAGGATCATCTTCGGCATCAATTTTAATGGTATTGTAGCCATAAACTTTAGCCCAGCCCTCTACACTTGGTATAATGGCTTTAATGCCGTTTAAGTCTACCACTTCCTCTACCCTTCCGATAAACTTACTGCCAATGAAACTTTCGTGGATAAAGTCTTCCCCTTGTTTTAATTTTCCTTTAGCAAACCACTGCGCCAGTCGTGCTGAAGTACCTGTTCCGCATGGAGAGCGATCGATGGCTTTGTCGCCATAAAAAACAGCATTTCGGGCGGTTGATGTAGGGTCGATGGTTTTTCCTGTCCATAACACATGGCTACAGCCATTTATAGTTGGATCCAAAGGATGTACGAAAGTATATTTTTCGTTAATGCGTTTTCTGATCGTTTGACTCCAGGTAATCAACTGTGAAGCGGTATAATTTTCCAGTCCCGGAAAATTATCCTGCGGATCAACAATTGCATAAAAATTACCACCATAAGCCACATCGAAAGTAAGGATTCCCAAATCAGGGCATTCAATCTCGAGGTTTTCGGCCGCGAGGTAGGAAGCAACATTTTTAAGTTTAACCGACTTTACTTTTCTACCTTCCTGTTTATATTCAATGAGTACCAATCCGGCAGGGGCTTCCATTCTGATCACACCTGGTATTTTTGGTTTGATTAGTCCTTCTTCTATGGCAATGGTAATGGTACCGATAGTACCGTGACCGCACATTGGCAGGCAACCGCTGGTTTCGATAAAAAGAACAGCAACATCATTGGCCGGATCGTGAGGTGGATAGAGGATACTGCCCGACATCATATCGTGTCCGCGTGGTTCGAACATTAAACCTGTTCTGATCCAATCAAATTCTTTTAAAAAATGCTGACGCTTTTCGCTCATATTCGCGCCAATAAGCTGAGGGCCACCGCCTGCTACCAATCTAACCGGATTTCCGCAAGTATGCGCATCTACACAAAAAAAAGTTTTACTCATGAGATTTCGTTAATTTCTGGTTTATCGTTCTGAAAATACCCAATGGGTTCCCATCTTTCAATTCATCCGGCAATAAATCCTGCTCCCAATCCTGATAAGCCAGTGGTCTGGCAAAACGATTAATAGCGGTAGAACCTACGGATGTGAAACGGCTATCGTTAGTTGCCGGGAAAGGCCCACCATGTTGCATGGCTGCACAAACCTCCACTCCGGTAGGTACACCGTTTAAGATAATCCTCCCGGTTTTATCGGTTAATTTGTTTACCAGTTCCTGATAATGCTGAAGTTCTTGCTTTTCGGCCATTAAGGTTACGGTCAATTGTCCTTCTAATACATCGATCGCTTTTTCAAGTTCAGCAACATCATCAGCCACAACCAATAATGAATAGGGTCCAAAAATTTCTTCGCGAAGTTTTGGGTTCCTGATGAAATCGGCCGCACTTACCTGCGCTATTTTGGCTTTAGATTGATTCTTTAATTCATTATTATTCAAATCTGATACCGCAATTACCTCAACTCCTACTTCATTTGTAATTGCTGAAGAAAGTTTACCATAATTACCCGCAATACCCTCGGTAAGCATGGTTGCTGATGGAACAGCTGCAATGGCTTCTTTTAAAACCGTTTTAAATTTATCGAGTCCCGGAGACTGAACAGCCAGCAATAAACCCGGGTTGGTACAAAACTGTCCTGCCCCCAAAGTAATAGAACCTGCATATTTTTTGGCCAGTTCTTCTGCCTGTTTTTCTATGGTCTGCGGAAGGAAAATCACCGGATTGATACTGCCCATTTCGGCAAAAACCGGAATAGGCTGCTCGCGCTGTTGCGCTAAATTAACCAAAGCCATTCCACCTTTAAACGAACCTGTAAAAGTTACCGCTTTAGTTAACGGATGTTGAACCAAAGCAGCACCAATGTTATAACCATCATCGTACAACAAAGAAAAAACGCCTTTAGGCATACCTGTTTTTTCTGCCGCCCTGATAATTGCTCCACCAACTAAAGCACTGGTGCCATAGTGAGCAGGGTGTGCTTTTACCACAACCGGACAACCCGAAGCCAGCGCTGAAGCCGTATCGCCACCTGCTACTGAAAAGGCAAGTGGAAAATTACTTGCACCAAAAACCACAACGGGCCCTATTGGGATCAGCATTCTTCTAATATCAGCACGTGGTAAAGGTTGTCTTTCAGGCAGTGCGGTATCAATAATCGCATCCACCCAGGAACCTTCGGCAACTACATTGGCAAATAACCTTAACTGGCCAGTGGTTCTTCCCAACTCGCCCTGTAACCGTGCTAATGGCAAACCGCTTTCTGCAGATGCCCTGTTAACCAGTTCTTCGCCAAGATTACCAATTTCGTCGGCAATGGCATTTAAAAAAGCGGCCTTAACATCCTTATTTAAATTTCTATAAGTGTAAAAAGCTGTTGTTGCAGCTCTTAAAGCTTCATCAACCAGGCGCTCGCTCGCTTTAAAAAAATCACCTTCAAGTGTTAATCCCGTGGCGGGATTAACAGCCTGAAGGCTTTTTTCACTAACTTCTACATAGGTACTAGCTACAATATTTTTCCCGTTCATATTTGGTTTTTAAACTATTTGCCCCAGCTACCAGCAGGTAACTCTGGACGAACAGCTAGTGCATCGCTTATAATTTTCAATACTTTTTCTCTTTCTGCGCCACTTATAGGTAAACGTGGTGCACGCACCGCTTCGGTCCCCAATCCAGTGGCTACTTCTGCCAGTTTAATGTATTGTACCAATTTAGCATGAATATCCAGTTCCAATACGGGCAAAAACCATCGGTAAATGGTTAATGCTTCGGCAATGCGGTTTTGTTTAATTAACCTGAAAATGGCTACGGTTTCTCTTGGAAAGGCATCAACCAAACCTGCAACCCATCCGTGTGCACCCATTACAATACTTTCCATTGCCAATGGATCTACTCCGGTGAAAATAGCAAAGCGATCGCCAAAACGGTTGATCAAACGCGTTACATTTGAAACGTCCCTTGTTGATTCTTTTATCGCCTGGATGTTATCATATTTAGTCAAAACCTCGAACATATCCAATGTTACCTCGATTTTATAATCAACAGGATTATTGTAAATCATGATCGGCAGTTTTGTACTTTCTGCAATCGCACCAAAAAATGCAAGAGTTTCATCTGCCGCTGCATTATACCGCATTGGTGGTAATAACATCAATCCGTTTGCGCCAAGAGATTCGGCTTTTTTAGCCACTTCAATCGCTTTTTTTGTGGTAGACTCTGCAATATTCAACAAAACCGGTACACGGCCTTTTACGAGGCTTAAAGTATGCGATAGCAGTCCAAATTTTTCTTCATCGGTAAGCACGCTGGCTTCACCAAGCGATCCACCCAGGATAATACCTTCTGCACCTGCTTCTAACTGCGCTTCGATATTTAAATCGAAAGCCGGAAAATCCAATTCATCATTCGCTGTAAATTTAGTTGTTACAGCAGGGAAAACCCCAGTCCATTTAATACTCATTTATTCTTATAATTTTAATATTATGATTGATATGCTTTTTAATTAAATTTAAGGTTTAATTAATTAAAACACCTTTAATTTGGTTTTTTACCTTTAATGAACCCATTAAATGTTTTTCAAATTTAGCGGATAAGCACAAGCTAATGTTGTTGGATTTTAACCAATACCGACCGAAAATAGACCATTTGGGAGGTCTGGTAGAAATGAGGAGAAAACAATCGGATGGAAACATCTAATCACATCAAATATAAAAGACTCGATCATGAAAAGTATCGGTCAGCTTAGATGTTCTCAGGTGACTAAGGTGGTCAAATTTAAACAGTACAGGTTTATTTTTACTGACCACCTTAGACACCTTAGCTCACATGAGTTTTAAATATTGCTTAACATTGTAAAACAAAATCAAACGAAAACATTCGATTACAAAAAACGGCATCCTTTAAAAAGGATACCGTTAATTAAATTTGTTAGGTTTTACTATCAGACCGCACGAATAATGCGCTGGCGAAATAGCGATCGTTTTAAGATTGCTTCCTCGGCTGAAAAAGCCTCATCGCAATGACGACCTCTTATTACCTTAAAGCACGAATATCAAAACACTTTACTGCATCTTTTTAATAAGCATTGCTTCTGATCGATTCGATTTCTTCTGTGGTTAATGCGAGGTGTTTACCTAACATTCTGCTTCCATTTTCAGTAACCAGAAAATCGTCTTCTACCCTGATGCCACTAAAATTCCTGAACTGCTCCAGTTTATCGTAGTTAATAAATTCGGTAAATTGATTAGCCGCCTTCCAACGGTCAATCAGTTCTGGGATAATGTAAACGCCAGGCTCAACAGTGAGTACATAACCCGCTTCGAGTGCTTTGCCCAGCCTTAATGATTTTAAACCAAACTGTGTGGTATTTTTAACAAGATCATCGGTATAACCTACGTATTGCTCGCCTAAATCTTCCATATCGTGTACATCTAGGCCCATCATGTGCCCTGTACCGCACTGGAAAAACATGGCATGTGCACCCGCCTGTACCGCATCGTCTATATTGCCTTTCATCAAGCCGATATCTTTTAAGCCTTGAGCAAGCATTTTACAGGAAGCCAAATGTACATCCAAATACCTTACACCAGGTGCCAATAGGTTTTTAGCATGGGTATAAGCATTGAGCACGATATCGTAAACATCTTTTTGCTCCGTGCTGAATTTCTTACCTACCGGAAAAGTACGGGTAAGATCGCCGGCATAACCTAAAGCGGTTTCTACACCAGAGTCGTTTAAAACCAATTGTCCTTCCTCAAGCTGGTTGCCATGGTAGTGGTTATGCAAAATTTCACCGCGGACAGTCAAAATTACCGGATAAGCTAAATCGCCACCAGAGGCCAAAGCGGCACCCTGAATTTTAGCGGCAAGATCACGCTCATACATGCCAGGTTTTGCCTGTTGCATTACCATGAGGTGAATGTCTGCTGATATAGATGCTGCACGATCTAGCTCTACTATTTCTTCAGCTGATTTAACTGAACGCTTTGCAACAACGGCTTTTATGAAAGAAAGAGAGGCACGCTCCTTAAGCTCACCGATAGGAATATTGAACCAGGCCGACAGTTTAATTTTATTCTCAGGACGGTAAGGAGGCAGGAAATGAACAGCCTGTTTTTTTGCCTGATATTGGTTGAGGTAGCTATCGAGTTGATCTAATGGCAATACTTTTGTTAAGCCAGAATCTTCACTTTTTTCAGCTAAAGTTTTTTGGCGTCCCATCCACACGATGTCATCAATGCCCATTTCATTTCCGAACAGGATGGTTTCATCTTCGTCCAGGTTGATCATTGCGGCTAATGAAGGTTCGCTGATTCCAAAATAATACAGAAAGGTACTGTCCTGCCTAAAATGGTAGGTATTGTCTTTATAGTTCATCGGGCTCTCTTCATTACCCAAAAAGAGTAATATCCCCGAATTTAGTTTTGATTTTAATGCTGCTCTGCGTTGCAGATAAACTTTCTTTTCAAACATATTTTTCATGTGTTAGGCAAATATCCCAAAAGTGATCTTTATTCAATAACCATTAACCCGAATGGCTAAAATATGGGTTGTATCTGCAAATTATAAGCTATGATTAGGGCATAAAAGTCACAATAAATTTCTGTTTATCGAAAAATAAGGGTAAAATATGCACAATAGTGGCAAAATAAAGGGCTTTCATGCTATGCACAATTGCATAATTTTATTGCGTTAACAGATCCCTAAACCACCTAATATCATGAACCCCAACATTGGTAAAAGTTTGCTTGGCTGTGCATTGTTTTTTGCGTTAAATGCAAATGCGCAAAATTATGTCCCTCATTTTAACGATAAGCGCATAAAAGTTAAAAATACAACACCGATTAAGGCTTATGCTTTCGACCTCTCGCAGGTAAGTTTATTGGAAAGTACTTTTAAAACTGCAATGAAAGCCGATGAAGCTTATTTATTGCTTATCGATCCTGACCGCTTACTCTCGGGTTTTAGAAAAAATGCGGGACTAACGCCAAAAGCCAAGATTTATGGTGGATGGGAAGGCGATGGTTTGGCCGGACATTCGCTGGGGCATTACCTTTCGGCAATATCCATGCAATATGCCTCTGGCAAAAATCCTGTTTTTCTGCAAAAGGCAAATTATATTGTAGATGAGCTCACCGATTGCCAGCAGGCCAGAAAAAGCGGTTATTTGGGTGCTTTTGGCAACGAAGACAAAATATGGGGCGAACTGGTAAAAGGCAATGTTAAAACCGGGGGTTTCGATTTAAATGGTGGCTGGGCACCATGGTATACAGTGCATAAAATTATGGCCGGTTTGCTCGATGCCTACCTTTATACCAATAACCGAAAAGCATTAACCGCCTGCGTAGCCCTGGCCGACTGGACAGGAACCACCATTGGAGGCCTAAATGAGGAATTGTTACAAAAAATGCTTTTCTGTGAGTATGGAGGCATGGCTGAGACACTTGTAAATCTTTATTCCATTACCGGAGACAAAAAATACCTCGATTTATCCTACAAGTTTTATGATAAACGCATTCTTGATCCTTTAGCCAAACAAACCGATATCCTTCCGGGAAAACATTCCAATACACAAATCCCGAAAATTATTGCCAGCGCCAGGCGACATGAAATTACCGGCGATGAAAGGGATAAAACAATTGCCGATTTCTTTTGGAAAACGATTGTTTACCACCATTCTTATGTAACCGGAGGAAACAGCAATTACGAATACTTAAGTGAGCCTGATAAACTGAACGACAAGCTTACCGAAAACACAACTGAGACCTGTAATACGTATAATATGCTGAAATTAACTGGTCATCTTTTTGCAGAAAACCCATCTGCCGAACTATTCGATTATTATGAAAAAGCATTATACAACCATATTTTAGCTTCTCAAAATCATGATGATGGCATGACCTGTTACTTTGTACCACTCCGCATGGGCGGGAAGAAAGAATACAGCGATAAGTTTAATACTTTTACCTGCTGTGTGGGTACCGGAATGGAAAATCATGTCAAATACAATGAAAGCATTTATTCAAGGGGAAACGATGGCAGTTTATATGTGAATTTATTTATTCCATCGGTTTTAGACTGGAAAGAAAAAGGACTAAAAATTACACAGCAAACTGCCTTACCTCACGGTGGTCAAACCAGTTTAACACTTAGTTTAACCAAAGCTTCAAATTTTTCTATCCGGATAAGAAAACCAAAATGGTCTACCGGAACCACCATTGCAGTGAATGGGGCATTGCAAAAAATTATACCTGATGAAACTGGTTATTATGTGATTACCCGTAACTGGAAAAATAACGATAAGATAACCTACATCACACCAGAAAAACTCTACACAGAGGCAATGCCCGATAATGCTGATCGGAGGGCTATATTTTATGGCCCCGTGCTTTTAGCCGGCGCTTTAGGAAATACTGAACCTGATCCTGTTAAGGGTGTACCAGTATTTGTAAGCGCCAACAACGATCCTAAAGATTGGTTAAGTGTAGTAAATAAACAGGACCTTGAGTTTGAAACTAAAAACATTGCCCAACCGCAGGATGTTAAGCTTATTCCGTTTTACCAAACCAAAAACCAATACTATAGTGTTTACTGGGATGTGTTTACGCCAGAAAAATGGACGGTACAGCAAAAAATTTATGATGAGCAAAAGCGTAAACAGAAAGAACTGGAAGATAAAACAACTGATGTATTCAGATTTGGCGAAATGCAGCCCGAACGGGATCATAACTTTAGTGCAGCCAAAGAATATATGGGCGAAGACCATGGGAGTAAGTGGCGTGTTGCAGGCGAAAACGGTTACTTGCAATTTGATGTTAAGGTAGATCCCGCTTTACAGAATACGATCATTGCGTCTTACTGGGGAATGGATAACCGGGGCCGCAATTTCGATATCCTGGTTGATGGTGTAAATATTGCAACAGAGGATTTGAATAAGTATAAGGAAAGTCGTTTTTACGACATCAGTTATAAAATCCCTGTAGAATTAACCAAAGGCAAAAACAAAGTGACGGTAAAGTTATTTCCAAAAGCTAAAAACAGTGCCGGCCCTATTTATGGGGTAAGGGTGATTAAGGAAAGTTTGTAAGTGGTATTGTTATAATTTAGTTAAAGATATCTAGGCTTAAGATTAGCTTCACAGAGTACAGCGTAGTTCCTGCTTTTGCCTAACTGGAGGGAAACAAAAAACTAAAATAATTCTAGTGCTCTTTGCCGCACGGCATCAAACTTTTGAGGCATCAAAAGTATGCAAAAATGCTTTGTCAATCCGGCAAGGAGCCTTTAGCACAATCCCACGCACATCAAAAAACAGGGGCACTTCGTTTTGTGTTCAATACTTTTTTTTAAAAAAAATTAATCATCGTTTATGAACACAAAACCACTGCGTTTAAGGTTTGTTAGTGCTAATCTTCCTGAACTGCAACTGTTTTTTGATTTGCCTGGCTCTTGGGATTGACGGCGTCCTTCGGCAAAACTTGTGTGCTCTTTTAAGCGAGCTTGCATGATGCCTAAACCTTACTTAATAATGGGTGCCTAGCAGTAATCAACGTCTGGACTGCGCTTCATTGGATGCTATCGGATCAGGATAAAAATCGATTTCAGTTTAAATTTAATGGACAATATTACTATTTAATTTAATAGTATTTTGATATACAAAAAATTGGATTACTTAATATAAAGTATCAATACATATATAAAAAGAATCACTTATGCTCTATAAAAGCTTTGATTAAATAGAAAATTTTAAATCAATTTACTGATAATCAATTAATACATACGCATAATATAAACTTATATCATCAATAAAGCTTACATCCATTTGGTTATCTGACGATAATGATAATAAAAAGGCCCCGTAAATTTCATTATACGAGGCCCCGACAGTAGTTGAATTGATATTATTTTTGAATAATGATTTCGGTTGTATTTGATTTTGATAATGAAAACTGGTAGGCTCCCCTACCCTGAATGCTACCCCCTTTTACGGAATAATTGCCTACCCCATTAATTTTTGCAGGCTGCGATAATCTTAACACTGCATTGGGTGTATACTCGTTAGCTTTATTCAATTTTAAACGGATTTGGCCTGTTGAAGTATTATAAACAACCTCATCAATCGTTCCTGCATCGAGGGTAATCCAGAGTCCGGCTGGAGCTATGTAAACTGATGATTTTGCTGCCGTAGTTAACTTAACAGCGATGGTATTTCCGGTTTTGCTTAAGTTACCTCCAAAAGCCAGCCAACCAAACTCGGGATGATTTAAAATATAAGATGAAGTATTAACAGCATAACCAAAAAAGCCGGAGCCATAATCGCCGGTGATGCCATCATTCTTCAAAGTAGAGGGATAAGCATGAAAAGCTGCAGGTGCAAAACCTTCCTGAGTGATATTTGAAATGGAACCTAACAAGCCGCCATAACCCGTACGCAAGAGGTAAAAATCATCAGGATGCTTGCGGTAATCCATTAATACCGGAATGGCGTTAAGTGCCGAGCCATAATGATGGATCATACGTTCGATACGCGATAATTTACCTCCATACAGGAAATCCCAATAACGGCGGGCATTACCATTATACGCCCAATGTGGCACAACAGGCATATATGCCAATATCGCATCAAGCGTAACTTTTGCCTTGTCCTGGTAGCCAAAATAACTCGACCACACATAAACCTCTTCTTGACCTGTAGAGTCCCAAGGCATCTCACTCCCAAATGGATATTGAAGCGAGCGCCAATGATTAGCACGCTTTTTCATTTCGCTTTCCAACCTGGCAGCCTCATCTGTTAAACCTTCGTTTTTAAGGTCGGTTAAAATAAGGTAAAAGATGGTTCCTTCCATCTGACCAAACTGTGCATAATATGGCGCAATGTTAACCATGGCCATACCCGTTTCCGCAGCATCGATCAGGTGCTGTTTCCAACTCTGCTCCTCCACCAAACCTTTGTAATTACGTGCCAGGCGATACATTACCCAATGCGCAGCTGCCACATGTGGATAGTTATAAGATCTACCCAAATTATCGGCTTCTTTTTTTGGCCAGGCCGACCAGGTTTTGAAATTGATAGTGGAAGCATAGGTATTTTTGGGCAGCGAATCTGGCGCATAATAGAACAGGCTCTTTTTTACTCCGTATTTTTGTGGTCCGTCTTTTAGCTGAATCCTCCCAAACATCACCGTATCCACAAACTGTTTTAGTTTTTCTACTTCCTCTTTTTGCGGTTGCACCAATTGCTTCATCATGGCACCTAACCAGGATCCTGCGCCACCTTCATCACTTAAACCTGCAATCCATGCCCTGTTATCCTGCGTTACCTGCTCTTTTTTCTCCTCATCGTAAGTAATGACCGATGGATTTCTTTTAAAGATGGGATCTGGCTGGTTAAACCATTGTTTCGTGGTTAAAAAATGTCCGTAGCTGGCAATCACTTCGCTTTCGGGTTCAATTACCTTATAATTTATCGTCTGCTCTAATCCATCTTCATACACAACAGACAGCCTGGCCCTGCCCCAGGTATTGGCATTTACCGAATAACTTTTCCAGCCATTTTTTGTCAGTCCTATGGCGGTTACATTTAATGCATTTTCTGGCTGAACCTGAATAGATTTAACTTTTTTCGGATAATTAAGGAATAATTTTGCCTCTACATCTTTTGGCAGCACATAACCCGGAACCGACATGGCTACCGGTCTCTTATTTTCGATAAGTTTACTTTCAATATTTTTTGCCGTTCCGGAAAGGATAAACTGAAGGGCATAACTACGGGTTTCGCCTGGTTTTAAAACGGTTGAAGTTGGTGTATTCCATTGCTCAGCATTTTTCCATTCGTTTTCGGCATACGCTTTACTGTACACCATCCATTCGTAAAAACCTTCGAAGGCGATTCCACGAGGCGTCCGGTCATCATTTAAGGGGTTATAAGCTTCAAACGGGGTATGGCCTACAGGTGCAACAATTAAAGATGGCGCATGCCCATTGAGCCTGGTTACCTGCAAATAACCGGCATCCTTACCGATATAAGGATCGTAAAAAACATTTTTAGCATGGGTTTGCTCTAATGTCCGACCTTCCAGAATATTATCGAAAATCATTGGAATACCCAGTGCGCCAATTTCTACGCTTTTGCCGGTTTTATTTTTCAGTTCGAAACGGAGCAGCAGTTTTCCATTTTGCATTTCCCATATCCGCTTAACCTGCAAAGGGATATCGGCAGGAAGTGTCGCCGCAAGATCGGCGGCTGCGAGTATATTTTTACCGCCAGGAATATTTTTAACAGAACTTCTTTTTGCAGCTGTACTATAGCTTTTCCAGGCTTCATCACCGGTATTCCGTACTTTTAAATTGAGATCACCCAAATGATATAATCCATCCGAACTGCGCACTTTTAAACTATCGCCGGGCACGAAATCAAAATCTTTAACCATTTTAGGTTGAAGACCAGCAACCGTTTGCGATGACTTAACCAATTTAAGGTTAAATGCACCCGCATCATAAGTTACAAAACCATTTTCTAAACCCAGGGTAGATGGCTTTTTTCCAAGCGCAATCCATGGTGATTGAGCAAAAAGGACCTCAACATTTATAAAAGATAGGATACAACAAATTATTGCTTTAAAAGCAATTATAGATAACTGTTTAGGAGGTATAGGTTTAATGATCATGATAATTTAGGGATATATTCAAAAATATACTTTAAAAGATAAAGCAAACATCGATCTTAAAAATAACGCAAAATCGGTAAAGGATTGGTGTATTTATTGGAAGTTGTGGAGGAAAAACATGATGAACAAATAGATCCCGCAGATGGCGCAAAAGGAGCAGATTTTGAGATTTGATGTTATTCCTTGAAAATTTGGCGATCAGATTACCTGCAAATTGTATTTATTGTGCGATTGAGTGGAAATCCACCCCATTAGCACCACAGCAAGTACCTAAACGCGATTGCAGCGGCAGCCCCGAACGCAGGGAGGGCTACAGCGTAAAGCGCGACGGACATTAATTGAAATGCAGTTATTGCTTTCCTTATTCTTCAATTAAGCCCCCTTCAGCCTGGTATTGTAACTCCATGTTTTGACTCATACGGTAACCAGCATCCATTAGTAAAGTCGTCATTTCCGCGTAGAGGTTATCGTAAGGACACAATTAATTATAATATTCTTCTCCCGCTCTATGCCGCGGGGGCATGGTACTTTGGAGCGCCAAAGTACCCAAAGCGCTTTGTCAATCCAGCAATGTGGCTTCTCACCGCCCCACGCTCATCAAAAAAACAGCGGCACTTTGTTTTGCTCGTTTCTGCTTAGTGAAAGCTTGAGGAGTATTTTCACAAAACCACTGCGTTTCAGGTTTGGTAGTGCCGTTTGTACTGTTGTACACCTGTTTTTTTGATTTACCCAGCCCTTGGGATTGACGGCGTTCTTCGGTGAAGACAGTTTGTTTTTCGAAGGAAGCTAGCACGACGCCACAAAAATCACTAAAAAGATGTGTCCACATGATGGGCGCAGGCGCGGATCTTAAAGCGCTTGCATTACAACTATAATTAATTCAGGATGACAGTAACCCTAAATTAAATTGGGTAACACTTCGCTTTCAACCACTCCGCTTCTTCAGTTGATAGCAACGGTTGAAGCTGATCGAACACCAGCTGATTATATTGATTTAACCAGGCCAGCTGATCGGGTGTTAAAAGCGATTTATTTACAATGGTAGTATCGATAAAACATAAGGTTAAGGTTTCGAAGGCCAGAAAATCTCCAAATTCGCTACTTCCATGCGGAACGCATAACACCAGGTTTTCGATCCTTACACCATGCTTGCCAGGACGATAAATACCCGGTTCGATAGAGGTTACCATACCTGGCTTAAAGGGTATATCTAAATTAGCCGGGCTAATGCTCTGAGGACCTTCGTGTACATTGAGGAAAAAGCCGATACCGTGACCTGTTCCGTGGCCAAAATTTATAGCATGTTCCCACAGCGGATTTCTACAAATGGAATCGATCTGATAACCTTTTGTACCTGTAGGAAAAATCAGTTTAGAACCTTCTATCAAACCTTTCAATACCAAAGTATAATCATCAGCCTGGCGCGCTGTGCCATCGCCAATCGGGATTACTCTTGTAATATCGGTTGTACCATAATGATATTGTCCTCCTGAATCGACCAAAAACAAACCATCTCCGGTAATTTCCTGATCGCTCTCTGCCGTTACGGTATAGTGTGGCAGTGCGCCATTGGCATTGTAACCCGATATGGTATTAAAACTTAGGCCAACAAAAGATGCCTGTTCTGCCCTGTAAGTTGCTAATTTTTCTGCTGCAGACCATTCTGTAATCTTTTCTTTTCCTAAATGATCTTCCAGCCATTTAAAAAACCTGGTTAAAGCTACGCCGTCATGCAGCATGGCTTTACGGATGTGGCTGATTTCTGTCTGATTCTTTAAGCCTTTAAGGTGTGTGCTTGGGTTAATTCCTGAAACAATCTTCGCTGCTTTTGGTAAAAGCTGGTACAAGCCAAAGCTGGTGCGTTTAGGATCAATAAAAATCCGGGTATCTTCCGGCAATTGTGTCAATGCGCCGGCCACATCCTGGTAAGGATATACATCCACACCTTGTTCTTTTAAGATTTCCTTATCGCTTTGCGAAAGTTTTTGTTCATCGATAAAGAGTTTTACCTCTTTAGGTGTGACTAAGGCAAAAGCCAAAGCAACAGGATTATAGTCTACATCTTTTCCCCTGAGGTTAAAAAGCCAGGCAACATCATCAAGCGAAGAAATTAAATGATACTCGGCTCCATTTTGTGCTAAAACGCCCCGTACCTGATCTATTTTGCTCGAAATACTGAGCCCGGCCGCTTCCTCATTAATTAAATAAGCTTGTTCCGCTGGCAGCCCTACCCTATCGGTCCAAACGATACTGATAAAGTCTACGTCCTTTACCGCAATATCCTGTTGTTCGAGTTTGTTTTTGATATCGATAGCCAGGGCTACGGTAATGAGCTGGTGGTTAAAACCAACTGTTGCTCCTTTAGATAACACTCCAGGCAACCAATCGATGTATTCGGGTGTGTGCGGCACGATTAGTTTCACCAATTCATAACCTGTACCTTTCAATTGCGTTTCTGCCTGGCTAAAATATCTTGAATCTGTCCAAAGACCAGCAAAATTCTGTGTAATTACGAGTGTACCTGCAGAGCCGGTAAAACCGCTGGCAAAAGGGATGGCTTTATAATGTGCGGGCAAATACTCACTGATGTGCGGATCTGCAGCTGGAATAATATAAGCGTCTATTTTTTGATCGGCCATTAGCGTACGCAAGGCCTGCAGTTTTTCTACGTAGGTCATACCAGTTTTTTTGTAGGCCAAAGTTAAATATTAGGATGGTAACCCCAATAAATTTCAACAGGAAACTAAAGCTTCAAAAAACCAACTAAAAAAAACGTTTAAAAACGATAAAACATCACATTAACTAAAAAATAAGTTAATTTTTCAATAAAAAACTAAAAAAACCGTTATACAAAACGTAAATTTTAGTTAAAAACAACTTTAAAACACATAAAAACAAGTATTTATCAAAATTTTTAAAAACCAAATCAGCCAATTTTGGATCATTTTATCAAAAACACAGTATTTAATGCTTTTGTAGTCAAAATCCAACTATCAAATGTTAAAATACGTTAATATTCTGTAAAATAATGGATATAATTTAGGCTTAACTAAACAGCTAATCATTCTAAATTTTATGAAACCAAACTTTACTAGGACCACACCAAAAGTGTTAATGGGATTTTTTTTCTATCTCCTGATCCCCTGGCTGGCTTTCGCACAGACCAAAATTAGTGGAACCGTTTTAGATAAAACGAAGCAACCCATCCCCGGAGTAACCGTATTAGAAAAGGGCACTAAAAACGGAACAGTAACCAATGCCGACGGCCAGTTTATACTCCTGTTGAAAAACCCCAATGCAGTGGTAGTTACCTCGATAGTTGGCTACATCAGCAAAGAACTGACTGCAAATGGCAAAACCGTATTAAATTTTTCGTTAGATGAAGATAACCAGACGTTGAGCGAGGTGGTTTTGATCGGTTACCAGAACATTTCGAGAAAAAAAGCAACTGCCGCCATCTCCAGTATTTCGGCCAAAGAGCTGGCCAACCTTCCGGCGGCGAGTTTCGATCAGCTTTTGCAAGGTCGCGTGTCAGGCGTAAACGTTCAAAATTTCTCAGGTTCACCGGGCTCGGCCCCAACGGTATCAGTTAGGGGTAACTCACTGGTAAGCAGAGATTACGACCAGTTCAACGTGGTTAACTCGCCACTATATGTGGTAGATGGTGTACCTCAACCTACCGAAAGTTATGTGGGGCCAGGTACAGGAACGGGCACCAATTATCTGGCAGGTATAAACCCAACGGATATCGAATCTATCGATGTACTAAAAGATGCCTCGGCAGCCGCAATTTATGGATCGAGAGCAGCAAACGGCGTCATTTTAATTACCACCAAAAAAGGAATAAGCGGCGAACCAAAAATATTCTTTAATGCTTATGCGGGTATTACACAGCGACCTGATTTACGAAATGTTACACTTGGGGCAGCAGAACGCAGGCAAAAAATGGAAGTATTGCAAAGACAACTTAGTTATGCTGACCAAACCCAGCTTCCTTACCTGTTAACGGATAGTTTGAACCCTGCTTTTAACGGCAATACCGATTGGCAGGATCTTTTTTATCAAACAGGAAAAATTACCAACGGCGATTTAAGTTTAAGTGGTGGCGGAGATAACGGAATGGTTTACCGCTTTAGTGGTGGCTATTACAATGAAGACGGGATTATTAAAGGAACCGGATTTAAAAGGTATTCTGGCCGTTTAAACCTTACCTCTCGTGCGTTAAAGCAAAAATTAATGATCAATCCCTTGTTTGCCTATTCGAGAACAGACCGGGCACGCGGCAATGGCGATCCGAACGACCCCAACAACCCGGTACGTTTAGGTGCAGGAAATATGCCTTCGTCACTTATAAACCTCTCGCCAGAAAAAGCAGCCTATTACCTCGATCCCAATAGTCAGAATCTGGATAAAAACGTCAGTAACCAGCTTACCGTAAACCTCAATTTAAGTTATGAGATCAATAAACACCTATCCTTAAATTCACAATCCTCTTACTTGCTGAACAATGCAAGGAGAGACAGAAGTGCGAGCAGCCTGATTAATAATGGCCAGGGTAATTCTTCTTCCAGCTATGCCGACAACTCGATCAATTTGTTAACCTCCAATTTTATCAGCTACAATAACACGTTTAGAAAACATAACCTCAGTGTTATTGCCGGACAGGATATTCTTTACAACCTTTTCCAAACTACCGAAGCCAGCGGTTATAATGGATCATCAGATAATATCCAGGTTGTAAATGGTTACCGCCAAACTACCCTTGGCGCCGAATCAGATTATCAGGCTTATGGTTTATTATCTTATTACAGTCGCCTGGCTTATGATTATGATGGCAAGTACCTGGTTTCATTAAGCATGCGGGGTGATGGATCTTCGCGCTTTGGTACGAATAACAAGTGGGGATATTTCCCTTCTGCATCGATAGGATGGTTAATTTCGGAAGAAGGTTTTATGAAAAACTCAACGCACAATCCTTTCACACTGGCTAAAATCAGGGCAAGTATTGGTACTTCAGGAAGTTTGCCTAAAAATAATTACCTGCAGTACAACTTATACAGTGTAAATAACGGAAGTTTTAATGGAAACGGTGGTGCTACATCTTACAATGGAACAACGGCCATTACGCCAAATTTCCGTGACGGAGCAGCACAGAGCAGCTTAAGCTGGGAAAAATCGATGCAATGGAACATTGGTACCGACCTGGAAATGAAAAATGGCCGGTATGCCCTATCCCTCGATGTGTATAACAAAGAATCATCGCTACAGCTTTTTAGCGTAAACTTACCGGTTACCACGGGTTACGACCTGGCACTAACCAACTCTATTGGCGTGCGTAACTCCGGAGCAGAATTAACCATATCTGCCAGTCCACTGGAAGGGAAATTCAGGTGGTTTTCGCGACTAAATATCTCTTACAATAAAAATGAGATCATGAACCTGCCTAATGGTGGCAGAGACCTTGTTATGAGTGGTGACAGATTCGACAAATCGCATATTTTATCGGTAGGAAGTCCAATTAATGCATTCTATCTCTACAAAACCAATGGCGTTTTTTCAAGAAACAGCGATATTCCGATTAATCCTTACACAGGCGAGCGCTACAGAAACAGTAATGGTACTTACCAGGCCGGAGATTTTTACCTGGCCGATTTAGATGGTGATGGTTTTATCGACATTTTTAATGATGGTTTAAATCCTGATAAACTGCCGGTGGGCGATCCGAACCCAAAATATACAGGTGGATGGACGAACAACTTTACTTATAAAAACTTTAGCCTGGGCATTTTTGCCACTTTCACCTTCGATCGTGATGTACTGAATCTATTCGAATCAGACTATTTTTCCAACTCCACATCAGGAAGTGCGGTTGCTAATTTTGCATCTTATTCTACTCCCGACCTTAGCAAAATCAACATCTGGAAATCACCAGGCGATGCAGCTGATTATGCCAAATACGATCTTGGTACCTATCGGTATTACTATACGGGTGCACAAACTTTCTTCTTAGAAAAAGGCGGATATTTCAGGGTGAAGAGTATCAATTTTGGTTACGACCTGCCAGCGAGGGTGTTGAAAAAGATGGGGGTAAATAAATTCAAAGTCTTTGCCATTATGGACAACGTACTCATGTTTCAACAATCAAAAAAATTACCTGATGCAGAAGCAGTAAATCCGTACGGCGAGTATAGCGGAACGGGCTACCCTATCCCCAAAAAATACACACTCGGTCTTGAAGTTCAATTTTAATACGATTACGTCATGAGAAATATTATAAAAAAACTAAGCATCGTAAGCCTTATCCTGGCTGTGATCAGTTTAAGTGCATGCAAAAAATTACTGGAGCAAGAACCTAAAAACTCCACCTACTCAGATGTTTACTGGAAATCGGCTAAAGATGCCAGCAGTGCCATTGCCGGTAACTATGCGTTGTTGCGCAGTGCCTGTACCGATAAAGAAAACAGGTATTACATGTATGGCGATGCCATTGCAAAAAACTATTTCACCATTCAATATACCGGAGATGGCTTAGAAGGAATACAAGGCGGAGATTTTACTTTCCAATACAATTTAAACACTTTGGGCAATTATACACTCTACTATAAAACCATTGCCATGTCGAACATTGTGATTGCCAATGTTTCTAAAATGACCAACGATCAGCTTAGGGATGTGGAAGATCCGCAGACATTCAAAAATGGCATCATCGGACAGGCTTTGTTCATCAGGGCGCTGAGTTACTTTATGATGGTTAGGGTTTGGGGCGATGTTCCACTGGTTACAGAAGCTTATGCCGATCCTATTAATGCACCACAGCTGGCCCGGAGTCCTAAAGCTGCCATTATGAAACAGGTTGAAGATGATTGCCACTCGGCAGCAAAATTGTTGGGCTGGAGCTACCAAAATGTGGGCGATGCGAAAGTTACCGCCAACCGTGGATCTGTTTATGCCCTGCTGGCCCATTTATACCTTTGGAGAGCAACGATGACGGATGTAACAAGCAATGTAGCCAATTTAGTGGATGTAAACAGTGCCGACACCACCATTAACACCTTAATTAGCCGTGGTGGTTATACCTTAACTGATACTGCAAACTATAAAAATACTTTTATAGGAAGATCGCCAGAGGGTATTTTCGAACTTAACATGAGCGAAAATTCTTTAGAAGGCTCCAACAGCAGTATCGGAACCCGTTTTTTAAATGGATCTTATGTGAATAATTATACCAATGCGCCACGCTTTTATGTGGTGCCCCGCTACCTGAGCGATAATTTCGGATCGGGCAATGTTAGCGATATCCGTTTCAAAAAAGGTTTCGATCTGGTAACACCTGATAAGCCGTTGTGCATTAAATACAGTAATGTAATTTACCGTAATCCCGGGCAAAAACTGGATGCCTACCTGAGCAATAACATGATCATTTTCAGATTAAGCGATATGAGGCTGTTAAAAGCAGAAATAGCGCTTTACAAGGGCGATGCCGCTACAGCAACCAACATCATTAATGATTTTAGAAGAAAAAACTCTCCAACACCTAACCTGGTTGCAAGCGGACAATCTGTAAGTGCCGTAATGGACGAATACATTAAAGAAAGAAGCAAGGAGATGTTTTTAGAGGGCCATTTATATTACGACCTGTTAAGAACCAGACGCTACGGAAATGTAATTGACTGGCTAACAGACGATCGATTTAAAAAAGAAGGCTTTTATTGGCCTGTAGACCCGGCATTATTTAGAGAAAACCCATTGCTAAGACAAACCACTTACTGGTTGGGCAAAGTTTAAAAGCAAATTTCAACGAAAGAAAAATCATGAGAAATTATATATCAATATGTATCGTGTTTGTAATGATGGCATTTGCTGCATGCAAAAAAAACGACTATAAAAATGACGGTGGTACAAGCAACCCCAATGTAAATATGAGCACTTACGATTATTTAAAATCGAACCCTAAATTTGATTCATTGGTGAAAGTAATCGACCGTGCCGGCTTAAAAGATCTTGTAAATGGTAATGTTACCTTATTTGCAACCACCAATTATGGCATTGCCACCTATGTAGCGGCTAAGAAAAACCAGCGCGCCATACAAACAGGGAACGAAAACTTCAATTTTGGCATCAAAGATATCCCGGTTAAAGAACTGAGCGACTCTTTAAAGACCTATATTTTTGCCGGAAAAATCAATCGCGACCAAATTACCCTCGCAGGCAAGCTTTATGATAGCGCCCTTGGCCCTATTACAAACGTGCAGTATATGATCAAGTTCAGAAGGTCTTTTGATTATAGCAGTTACCTCGATTATGTGGATTATGTAACCTACACCAAAGTTATCGGCACCCGAGATGACCAGGAATTAGACATTAACAGTATTCCTGATAATCAAAAAGATAAAGCTGTTGATTGTCAAACTTCAGGAATAATCAGCACAACAGGAATAATCCATGTGCTTAACGGCAACCATCGTCTGTTCTTTAACGCCCAGCCTTTAGGCAATTAACAGATTATTTAGCATTAAATTATAGATATATGAAAACGAAATATATTTTGGCCGCCTTGTTTATTTTGAGCATAGTGGCTTGTAAAAAAATTCAAAAAGGATTTCAAAGCGATTTTATCCGGTATAAAGACAATAATCTTTTTGCAAAACGTGGATTGATCCTCTATCAATCAGACCGGATTAATGCCGACGGTTCTACCCCACCCTATACCTTTAAACTTTTAAACCTCCGTAAAGAAGACGGTAGCCCGGCGCCAGCAGAATTTACAACGGGTTACGATATTGTGGTTTTTAAAGATGGGGTAACTTTCGATGCAACCACCGATACGACAGTGGCCTTACTGAACAAAAAAAGGGAAACCCAAAAGAAATTCCCGATGTATTTTAACGAAACCAGCGGACAGCTTACTTTTAACAAGGCTTCGGCCAACCTACCGCTGGGCAAATACGTTTTTGATGTGGAAATGACGAATATCACGGGTACTAAACTGTATCCTAAACTGGCTACCATTAATGTTGTAGATCCATTACCTGAAGATTTATTTGTGATTACAGATAATGTGTCCAATGCTTTTAACGATATCAGTGGTGCGGCTACCCCAATGAGGAACCCAACCATTACCTGTACAAAAATTTCTAACAATGGTGCAAGGGCAATATTAAAAATGGTTGATAAAAATGGTACCGCTTTTAACCCTAAAGCAGGCGAAATTATTGCAAGGGGCGACAGGCCGATTTTTGAAAACTATGCCAAATTTAATCCTGTTGTAAAAACCGATACCGCAATGATCTGCGATTTTGAGGTGGCTCCGTTTCCTTTAGCAAAATACGTAACACCTACCACCGACTGGGGCTTTTTGATGTATTATCGAATTCCGAGCAAGTTTGTTAACATTGATAATTTCCCCGCTTCTCTGGGTACGTTTTCTGTTAACCCAAGGTGGTCGTGGCAGTTAAAACTAGAAGGAACCTATGTAATACAGGTAAAGTTTAATGATGTAACCAAAAAATAGATTAAAAAAAGTTAGTTAACGTTTATTTGATAGACGTGGGCAGATGCCGGATGGCTCTGCCCTTTTTTATGATGCTCTTAAACGAGAATTAACCTCTAATAACATTAACTTACTGTTTTTCTTTTTCCAGCACGGGTATTTCGAAACGTTTAATGAGCGGTGTTTGGTGTTCCTTTTTCGAAATGGCCATCATCTGTTTTACAATATCAGGATGGGCCGAGGCAACGTCATTCTGCTCTTTAAGGTCTGTGTTTAGGTCGTACAATGTCCATTTATCATTGCCTTTCAACATCTCCAATCTCACCCCTTTCCAGTTCCCGATGCGAATGGCCTGCTGTCCGCCATATTCAGGGTATTCGAAGTAGAGGTAGTCATGTTGTATCTGTTTTCCTTTGTTTAAAATGGTCGGCAAAATGCTTAATCCATCAATTCCGGCTGGTGTTTTAATTTTCAAAAGGTCGCAAAAGGTTGGCATGATGTCCAAAGTGGAAGAAATAAGGTCGCTGGTGGCTCCTTCTTTTACCTTTCCAGGCCAGGATACGATAAATGGTTCTCTGATGCCCCCTTCCCTAACAAAACCTTTGCCCCAGCCGTATTCGCCTTTAAAAGGACCATTGCTGTTAAAAAATACCGGATCAGCACCTGCATTAAAGGCAGTACCGTTATCGGCACAAAACATAATGATGGTATTGTCGTAAACGCCTTCATCTTTCAGTTTTTTGATCAATTGTCCTATCTGCCGATCGAGCAATGTGATCATAGCCGCATAGGTTGCGCGGGGATAACGGCAAGGGAAATAGGAACCGCCTAAAAATGGTTTCTCCTCGCCAAACTTTTTATGATAATAATCAACCAGGTCTTTAGGCGCCTGTAAAGATACGTGTGGCAAAGGACTGGCATAATATAAAAAGAAGGGGTTGTCTTTATTTTTACCAATGAAATTCAATGCAGCTTTGATCAGAAAATCGGGCGCATAGTCGTTCTGCTGGTATTTTTCATAGTTCTTTTCGTTTAAAGGATCAAGATCTGCCAGAAATTTAACATCCGGATCAACGATCTTATTATCAAGCGGTACCCTGTTTTCATTCTCCCATAAATGTCCGCTGTAATAGGTGTGATCCTGTCGCTGGCATATAAAACCGTAAAAGTAATCAAACCCCTGGCGGTTAGGTACACTAGCGGTCATCGGACTTCCTAAGCCCCATTTCCCTACCAAAGCGGTATTATATCCCACCGTTTTTAATACCTTAGCAATGGTGATGGTAGAATCGGGTATAGGATACTGACCTTCGAGAAAAGGATTTGCTTCCATCGCTTTAAAATTCCATACATCGCCCCGTTCGCCCCACTCGTGGTTACCACGGATAAATGCCTTGCCTGAGTTAATACCGGTCATTAAACCATATCTGGATGGCGCACAAACGGGATAGGCATAATGTTGAGTAAAACGCATACCACGTTTGGCGAGTTCATCTAAATTGGGGGTTTCAATTTTTTGCTGTCCGTAGCTGCCCAGTTCGCCGTAGCCCAGGTCATCTGCAAGGATATACACAATATTGGGCTTGGATGTCGGTTTTTGAGCATAAGTGCCGGCAGTGCTTAGGCCAGCCAATAACATTAGGTAAATTCTTTTGATCATATACGTTACCAGGTTTAGGTGATACAATATATTGATAACAAATGTTGCTGTGCTTATTTTTCTCTGCACAAACGTTTGCATAACAATGGCATATTGCCGCATTTGAACAAAAACAGGCATAGTTTTAAACTGAATCTGATCTATTTACCCTGTTTACTCCTGATTCAGTAAAATGCATCAGCATCAAATACAGATAGTCACAAAAGCGGCCATATATTGTCACGATTGCCCCGTATGCGTGTACCTTTTGCTTTTTATCTTTGATTAACAAGTAAATGGGAAATAAAATGAGGAAAATAAAGATTTTTGAACATATCTCGCTTGATGGGGTAATTCAACACGAAAATGACGACCACTTTACCTGTGCCGGATGGACAAATCCATATCGTACGCCTGTAGGCTTAGCAATTTTGCTGGAAGCACAGGGCACTAATTTCGATTTGCTACTTGGCCGAACAACCTACAACCAGTGGTCTGAATTCTGGCCAAAGGCAGGCGACACGCCTATGGCAAACAGCTTAAATGCCGCGACGAAATATGTGGCCACACACAGACCGGAAAGTTTAGAATGGGGACCAGCTGCAGATTTAGGTACTGATATTATAGCTGGTATCCGCAGCATCAAATCAACAGATGGCCCCGACCTGGTTTTATACGGAAGTTCTACCCTAACCTCATTGTTACTGGAACAGGGTTTGGTTGATGAGGTGGTATTGATTGTTTACCCGATTTTACTGGGACGGGGCAAACGTTTCTTCTCTGACCGTGTAAATGCTCAGGAACTGGCTTTTGTAGACACCAAAACGACTCCCACAGGTTTATTATTAAATACCTATAGATATGTTGGTGCTTTGCAAAGCTAAATTTTCCTTCTATTTGGCAGAATAAACCTCTGCAAGCTGAGCAGAAAGATATTTAAAGGCCTGTGGCATTTCTACGGTGGCATTACTGATACTGGCTTCCATAAAGATATAACCTTTATAGTTGATTTTCTTTAATGCCCGTAGGTATGGCCTGAAATCATCGCCAGCTACGCCCGGTAAAGTACGTTTCACTTTTTCGGCAATTTCACAAAATCCTACTTCTTTAGCTGCAGCAATAATTTCATCGGGCGATTCGCCTTCACGCAGCATGTGGAAAACATCCACATTCAGCCGGAAATTGGGTTCGTTTACCTTTTTTACAATTTCAGCTGCTGTTTTTAGCGAAGTAATAAAATTGGTTTCAGTGGTTTCGAGGTTTTCCAATAAAATTACGACATCGTTTTTCTTTGCAATCTGCCCGAGTTTTTTGCAAAGCATTACAAAATCTGCCTTTGCTTTATCCATATCGTAACCTGCCGGAATACTCCTCGCTCCCGAACTACCCAGCACAATATATTTTACACCTGCTTGTTTCGCCCTCGAAAGCACAGTTTCGGTATAACTTAAAACTTTTGCCTCATCAACATCGGGGCCTGCTATTTTTAAACTACCCGGAAAGAAGAGATTACAGCTTAACACTTTACATTTCGCGGCTTTGATCCTTTTCAAATTGGCTTGAAATTCATCATTGCTCAAAGTGGGCGAAAGTATTTTCGGAACCGATTCACCGATTAACCTGAAGCCAGCAGCATAAGCTGTACTATCTTGTGCTAAACCGCTTACAATCCCTAATTCCGGGTATTTTTGCTGCGCCGAAAGTGGACCTGAGGTAAGGAAAATAAGGAAGCTGGTAATAATTGATAAGAATGTATTTTTCATAATGTTACTCATTCAGAACAGGATTAAAGGATTTCAGGATTAACAGGATCATAGTTTTTAAAAGATAGGATCATAGTTTTATAATGATTGGGGCGTTATGCGTGTTTTATTCCCAGGGAAGCTGGTAATAATTGGTAAGAATGTCTTTTTCATAATGTTACTCATTCAGAACAGGATTAAAGGATTTCAGGATTAACAGGATCATAGTTTTATAATGATTGGGGCGTTACGCGTGTTTTATTTCCAAATTGATTTAACAGAATAAACCTTTAAATCTTTAATTTCGATATTATTTCCCCAAAACTGAAAGCCTTCGGTGTTTTTACCATCTAATTTTCGTTCCATCGAATAAGAATAAGCGCCACCATCAATAAAAACCTCTATAGAAGTTCTGTCTATATAAATATCAGCAGAAATTTCCATGCTCGTCATATCCTCTGGCGAATAAAAAACACCGTTTACCAGGTTGAAATTTATATCGTAATCCAGTATTTTCTGTCCGGAAAAACTGAGACCAGCACTCGTTGCATGTAAGAGTTTCAGTTTTGTTTTAATCCGGATCCTGTCTGTATTGTTAGAGGTTTTGAGTTTTTCGATGGCATCCTTTGCACTTAAATTGCTCCATTCTCCAACGCTTTCGAAAAGCTGTTCTGCCTCTTTTACCGGTTCGCTTACCAAACGTAAGCCATCTTTTGTGGTTTTAAGTTTTAGTTCGGTGGGCAAAAGCATCATGCCGTTAAATGGCATATCAGGTTGACCGATCTTGCCCCATCCGATCTGGATCCTCCTGCCATCACTTTCAGGGATATTGGTAAAGGTTTGAGCGGCATAAATGCTTCCGGTTACATAATAATGTTTTCCAGATTCAGGCGTAAATTTCTTGCCGTCAAAAGTACCGGTCATATAGGTGTTGGAAGCCCCATACATTACCCATTTCGTTTTAGTTTTATCACCATCAATGGGTAGTTCGAATAAATCAGGGCATTCCCAAAAGCCTGTGGTATGACTTTGGAAAGTCCAGTCTTTTAAGTTATCAGAATTATAGATGGAGTGACCATCTCGTTCATTCAGCACCATTACCCAATGTTTGCCGGGTTTGTACCAGAAAACCCTTGGATCACGTGTATCTACACTGTTCCATTTGGCTTTCGAATCGATGACCGGGTTTTTACTGTATTTTGTCCAGGTACGGCCTTTATCTAAACTATAAGCCACACATTGCACCTGTTTTTCATCGGTAAAAGCAGTGTAAGTGGCCACCATGGCTGGTGTGTTGCCTTTGTTGAAACCAGCAGTGTTGTCATAATCAATTACGGTTGAACCAGAAAACATCGTACCTGTTTGATCAGGCCTTAATGCGGTTGGCAACTCTTCCCAGTGGATCATATCTCTACTTACGGCATGGCCCCACGACATATTTTCCCATTCCCGCTCATAAGGATTATGCTGATAAAACAGGTGATATTCGCCTTCGTAAAATATAAGGCCGTTCGGATCGTTTATCCAGCCTCTTTTGGTCGTAAAATGAAACTGCGGTCGGTTTTTCTCCTTATAAATGGACTTTTGACCTTCAATTTCGTCGTTCTGATAAATTTTCTGCAAACCCGTTGCATCCCCTTCATAACTGATTTTTATTGTTTTACCTTTAAGTGTGCTTACATCACAGAAAACCCAGTATTCGGGTTCGTCTTTTGCCAACCGGATTTTAAAAACCCGTTCCTGTTTGCCTGCAATTTCGAATTTCATATTTGCCCTGGCCTGCTTTTGTGAAACGGGCAGGTTGAGGTAACGCTTGTTGATTTTGATTTCGATATCAGCCGCAAAGCCAAATTTGGATAGAAATAGTAAAGTGCCAATGGCCAAAATTGCTTTGTATATAGTTTTCATGTTCCGGAAACTGTAAATCGTTTTATCTATAAAAGGGAATACTGGTTAGAAAAGGAAAAGATAACTAAAAAGAATGAGGCTGGTTAAAGTGTATTATTTTATTTACGTGATTTCTGTCGTTCCAGGAGCTCCGGCACATCCTTGCTCCGGCGAGGCACCTAAAAGCTCCTTCGTCGACCCTCAGCGCAGCGTTGTTGAAGCTAAAAGCTCCGGTGAGGCACCTAAAAGCTCCTTCGTCGAACCTCAGAGCAGCATCGTTGCAGCTAAAAGCTCCGGCGAGGCACCTGAAAGCTCCTACATCGACCCTCAGTGCAGCATTGTTGAAGCTAAAAGCTCCGGCGAGGCACCTGAAAGCTCCTACATCGACCCTCAGTGCAGCATTGTTGAAGCTAAAAGCTCCGGCGAGGCACCTGAAAGCTCCTTCATTGAACCTCAGGGTTTCATCGTTATAAACCAGAATCCTTTAACTAAAAAACACTAAGAATCAATGCGTAATTGACTCATTTTTGACTATACACCAGACTCCAGACTTAAAACTAAACCATTATATTTGATTATAATTTTCTTAGGAGCGTATCATGAAGACATTGGTTATTTCGGGCGGTGGTAGCAAAGGTGCTTTTGCTGGTGGTGTAGCAGAATACCTCATTAAATACCGCCAAACAAATTATGATCTTTTTGTGGGTTCTTCTACCGGTAGTTTGCTTATTCCTTTTTTGGCCATTGGCGATGTAGCACGCATTAAAAAGCTCTACACCACCATTTCACAATCCGATATTTTTACGGTCTGTCCGTTTATCGTTAAATACAAAAACGGAAAAGTAAAACTGCGCATGAACCATTTCGGGATTATTAAGCAGTTTATTAAGCGACAAAAAACCCTTGGCGACAGTACTGGTTTACGAAATTTAATCAGGAACAATTTTAAGCTTAAAGATTTTGAAACCATCAAATCGCTGGGTAAAGAAGTGGTGGTTACCGTGGCCAATTTAACCACACAAATAATTGAATACAAATCGAGCAATGATTACAGTTATGAAGATTTTTGCGACTGGATGTGGGCTTCGTGTAATTTAGCCCCATTAATGAGTCTTTACCAGAAAAACGGCAACGATTATGCTGACGGAGGTTTCGGGAACCTGATCCCGGTGCAGGAAGCGATTGTAAAAGGAGCAACCGAGATAGATACCATTGTTTTAAGACAGGAAAAAGCAGTTTATAATAATCCTCCGCTACAGAATGCCATTGAGGTATTTGCCCGGACGAGTGATTTTATGCTCAACCAGATTGCAAACGACGACCTGATTATCTCGAAATTACAAACGGCAAATAAGAATGTAAAAATAAATTTCTATTTCATTAACCGCGAACTCACCACCCATTCTTTTGTATTTAATAAACAGGAAATGACCACCTGGTGGCAGGAAGGGTACGACCTGTTTAAAGCAAAAGACTGTACCACACATGTGCTGGCAGTTGAAGCAGACAAGGAAATTAAACTGACCAGATAAAAAATGAGTTTCGGTCTGTGAGAACACAGACCGGGTTTTAATTTACTTTACAACAGTAGCTTCTAACTCTACTTTCAAAGTTTCAAAAAGGCTTTTTACTTCGAGCAAGGTTAGCGACTGCTGAATGTTGTGTTTAGCGATCCAATCCTGAAAGATATTAAAGTGCGGCCAGAGCTCGTGGGTGGCTGTGGTATAAATATTCAGCCTTACAATGCCACTGCATTCGTAACCTGCTTGTGCAATTACGGTTTCGAGGTTTTTCAGGGCAGCAATCAATTGTGTTTTCATATCTGCATCGCTCGATATTCCATCATCGCTAATGGCTGTCTGGCCTGAAATATATAATGTACTGGTTACATTTTTTACTTCAACAGCCTGTACATAACTGCGCTGATCTTGCCATTTCCAGGGATTAATGATTCTTTTTTCCATCTTGCTGGTGTTTTAAATTTAACACCACAAAATTGCAGATAGCAATTGGAAGCTGTTGTTGATAAACCGCACGATTTTAATGTGAGTTTTATCACAGTTGCATTTTTTTATTTGCTACGTAGTTTAGTATCAGGTTTAATGGGTAATATGTTCTAATTTTAAATACACTTTAAATACAGACCCTTTGCCAACTTCACTCTCCACCGTAATTTTTCCACCCGCATAATCAACAATTTCCTTTACCAGGTAAAGGCCTACACCGGTACCCTCAACATCATTATTTAAGCGTTGAAATTTAGTAAAAATGGTATTCAGGCCTTCTTTTGCTATCCCCATACCATTATCAGAAACGGTAATGGTAACATAACCTTCTTCTAACGCCGTTCTAATTTTAACTACAGGAGCACGGTTTGCAGATTGATATTTAATGGCATTACTAACAAGATTATATACAATACTGCGCAGTTTTCGCCTTACAAACATTATTTCTGAAACCCCTATATCAGTATTTATTACTGCTTTGGATTCTAAAATCTGAGGGGCAAGCGTAAGGCGGGCATCCTCTACAATATGCTCAAAACTGATCAGCTCTGCAAAAGCCTTGTATTTTTGCTGGTGATTTCTTGAATCCGTTAAATCGAAAATCACATCTTTCATTTTCTGTAAACTGTTCTCTACTTTCTCCAGTAAAAGGGGAAACCGTTCCATGCCTTTATCCGGCAATGCCTTTAACATTTCAATGGTCAGGCCAAGGCTGGTAAGAGGTGTTTTAATGTCGTGCGATATGGTATCCAGTAATAATTCATGTTCGGCAATCAAACGTTCCTGCTCTTTCAGGTCTCTGATGCGCATGGTGATCTCCACAAACGTAATAATTACTCCATTGGTTTTATTATCTTTCCTTACGATGTAGGGTAGTATATTCATCTGGTACCAACGAAAATCGATGGTTTGAATTTCTTTTTCGAGGATTTCTCCTGTATCAATTACCTGCTGGATATTTTCCAGAATAGAAGGGAAACGGAAATTTTCTTTAACATCAGTTATTGGTTTGCCGATGTCACTGTCATTCAGGCTAAACTGTTTCATTGCAGGAGGCGTAAACTTCCTGAGCGTTAAAGATGCATCAACAAAAAGCTGTGGGATAATGGTATTACGGAAATAATTCTCCAGTTCTTCATTTAGATCGGTTAGTGCGTTAACCTGCAGTTTTTGATCGTGCATTTTTATGTTTTTATATATCAGGGATCGATGATGAAAATTCGTACAGATACGAAATCTTTCTAAAATAGTAAGAAAATTATCAAGGAAGGCAAAATTGCTATAAATACGCGTAGTAATCCGCAAAAATTAAATCAGGTATCGTTTTAAGCTTATAGCCTTATCAATCCAGGATGGGTAAAAACAAAGGGCAGGTATGGTGCCTGCCCTTTATTAAAAATTTAAGGTTTTAATACCACTTTTACACAATCCTCTTTTTTCTCATCAAAGATTTTGTATCCATGTGCCGCTTCCTCAAGTGGCAAACTGTGTGTAATGATATCATCAAGTACCACTTTACCATCGTTAACCAAACCGATTAGTTTATCGATATAATTTAAAACCGGAGCCTGCCCCTGCTTAATGGTAATGCCTTTATCGAACATACGGTGCAACGGGAAATTATCGTAAGTTGAGCCATAAACGCCCACAATGGAAACGGTTCCCATACGGCGAACGGCTTCAAAACACATATCGAGTACTTTCATCGATCCCTTTTCGAAATTAACTGTTGCCTTTACCTTATCCATAAAACTACGTTCGGGTTCAAAACCCACCGCATCAACACAAACATCAGCACCACGTCCGCCCGTCATGGCGCGGATGGCCTCAACTACATCAACTTTATGCGGATTTAAGGTATCAACATTATTAACGGCCTTTGCTTTTTCTAAACGGTAATCGAGCGGATCGATGGCAATAACACGGCTTGCTCCGTTTATCCACGCGGCTTTTTGTGCCATTAAACCCACTGGTCCTGATCCAAAAACAGCCACCACTTCGCCACCTTTTAACTGCGCCCAATCAATGGCCGACCAACCCGTTGGAAAGATATCCGTTAAAAAAAGGGCCTGCTCATCGGTTAAATGTTCGGGCACAATGCGCGGACTTACATCGGCATAAGGAACACGTACATATTCTGCCTGCCCACCCGAATAACCTCCATAAAGATCGGTATATCCGAAAAGCGCCCCACCCTTCTGGTCCATCATATCACCATTCGGGCCATAATGCTCATAATTGGAATTTTCGCAAGCGGGCGAAGCTTCGTGGGTACAGAAAAAACAGGTACCGCAAGAAATCGGGAAAGGTACTACTACCCTGTCGCCTTTTTTAAGATTGGTGATACCAGCGCCCACTTCTTCAACAATCCCCATAAACTCATGACCCAAAATCATGTTTTCTTTTTGTGGCACTGCGCCGCTTAAAATATGCAGATCGGAACCACAGATGGCGGTTGAAGTTACTTTTAAAATAACATCACGGGGATCCAGAATTTGCGGATCCGGCACATTATCTACCCTGATATCTCCTGGTTTGTGAAAAACAGCTGCTTTCATAATTCGGTAATTACATCTGGATTAATAATTATTTTCTTTCTCTTCTGATTCGTCGTCATTTTCACTTTCGAAACCGATTTCCTCCTCATCATCATCGGCCAGGGCTTCATCATCGGCCAGGGCATCAAGATCAGCCGTAGTTACCGAGGGATCATCGTAATCGGCATCACTTCCAGCCATCTCGTCTTCCGCATCATCATCTTCAACGGCCTCATCGCTATCGGCATCGCTACCCTCAGTTTGTTCATCAAGATCAGATAATTCATCTTCTCCTTCTGCGCCGCTTTCACTTACCGGACCATCCGTAGCATAAGAACCATCATTCTCATTTGTTTGATCAGCATTTACCTTGTTTTGATCCAATTCGTTTTCGTTCTGCTCAAAATTTAAATTTTCCATGTTTTTATAGGTTGATCAGGATTTTATTATCCTTATTTAAACAACCTTATGTAATTGCCAATTGTTCAGCTAACAGCCGTTATTTATGCCCGCATTTATACCCGATTTTAATAATGCGCATAATGTCTTCCTAACTCATTCAGAAATACATTTGCGTAATATTTAAATTACAAACAAGTCTTTCTGTTTTAAATTGCTAACTTAAATTAATGATCCGCCCATACAGGTGGATTTATTTTTAACCAATTTACTAAAACGTTTTATTTAAATGGTGAATACGTTTTACAATTGTTATGGGCCGCAAAAGATGTCGAAAGTGGGATGGCCGGTATGATTTGGGAATCAACTCAAACCTAAATATAAAAACCTATTATGAAACACAGATTAATCCTCATCCCGGGCATCCTGATCTTTCTTAGCCTCTCCTGCAAGAAAAAAGAACTGGAACAACAAGAGCAGCTTTTGAAAAAGCCTGTCACACTGGCCAGTACCAATTTATTGGCCGAACCACCGCTAACCTGGCAGGAACACTGGTTCGACCATGTACAGGTGCTGCAACGCTTCTACCACGATACGAGCATTGTGGTTTACCACGATAATGATGTAAGCAGCACGGTTACCTGGCCCAATACCTACCTGGCCCAGGTATGGAACTATACCAAAAGTAAATATGGTTCATTTGGTCCTGATTCACGTTTGTGGGCTATTTTTCACACGGGCAAGTATAGCGGCGGCCACCCCAGCACCTATATGGATGCCAGTCACGATTACCGGAATGTAATTGATGTAGGCTCATCGAGCACCAGCGCATGGTTATCGGGGACGGGTAACGACCTTGATATTACCACACATGAGGTAGGCCATATTGTGGAAGGTGCATCGAGAAATGTGCTAAACTCTCCTGCATTTGGCATCTGGCACGACAGTAAATGGATGGAAATCTACATTTATGACGTTTATGTTGGCCTTAACCGCACTGCTGATGTACAACGCTGGTATAACCTGGTGGCCAATGGGGCCGAAAATTATCCAAAAGCACAGACTTACTGGTTTAGGGACTGGTTTTTTCCGATTTATAGTCAGCAGGGCGATGCAGCTTCTTTAAACAAGTATTTTAGTTTACTGGCGCAATATTTCCCAAAAGAAACGGTAAATAACGGACAGGGCAACATTACCCGTTTTTCGAGATCAATGAATTATGGAGAATTTATCCATTTCTGGAGTGGAGCAACGGGCATAGATCTTAAACCCCTTGCTTTAAGCGCTTTTGGCACACTCGATGAGCAGGGCAACAACTGGACCACACAATTAACAACTGCCAGAACAGCTTTCCCTGGTGTAAGTTACCTGAAAGATATTTCAGGCTCGGCAACCCTAAGTGTAAGCAATGAAAATGCAGGTGGTGCTGGTGCTACTGAAGGTTCGTCGAAACTGGCCGATAGCTACTACAATACCAAATTCTTTTTGGGTGGCTATCCTGCTACTTTCTGGGCGCAGCAAACTTTCTCTTCTGGTCAGGTGGTTAAGGGTTATACCATCACTGCCGGCAATGATGCTCCAGACCGTGATCCGAAAGGATGGAAACTAATGGGATCTAACGACAATGTGAATTTTACACAGCTTGATATCCAGAGCAGCCAGACTTTTGGCTTAAGAAGACAGACTAAAAAAATACTGATCAGCAATACCACAGCCTACAAATATTATAAATTGTTTATCACTTCGAACAATGGAAGTGCAGATCTGCAGTTTAGTGAATGGAGGTTGTTGCAGTAAAAAATTAAAGCTAACTACCGGGAATTTAAGAGTTGAGCAATTCCCGGTTGTTGTTTCCATTTCTCTCTCTTAGACAGCCCGTTCCGATTTTGCAGAAGGTGTCCGCAGTATGGGGTGTCTCTAGATTTTAATGAATTAACTTTTTTTGAAAAGCAATACCTGCATTTCAATTCGGTATTGGTCCCGCTTTCCATTACAAGTCCTCGCTACGCTGTGGGCTTTACATTTCAATCGGGTTTAATTGGCAGGATAACAGCTACTATTAATGGAGTTAAACGCCAATAGGAAACATTGGCAACCCAGAAATCGTCATGATGTAACAACATTTCCCACTTCAACTCCACATCTACAACAATAAGATTCTTCACTGCATTCAGAATGACAACCTATTAAATGAATATAATCCCATCTAAAAATCATATAAACTTTCGCCAGAATTATATAACTCTCTTTAATCAGCGCAGCATAAATTTGTAGCTATGAAACTTAAGGCAGTTTTCTTCCTCGTTGTATTTATGCTCAATACCCTTGTGGGTTTTGGCTGTTCCATATTAATGGGAAACGAAGGACATGAACACAGCCATCAGGAACATCAGCATCTGGCTTCAAGCCATCATCACCATACAGATCATTCACCTGATGGTGCTTATAGCAATTTAAAAATCACATCGACGGCAAATTCCTGTTGCAAAACGCTGGTGAATGATTTTCTCATACAGGGCAAACTCATTCCAGATTATGCAAAGCTGAACCTTAAAGCACCCGCGTTGGTTCCGTTTGGTTTTAACTATACTTTCATTCAGGAAGAAAAAATCATTAACGCAGATCAGCAAAATACCGATCAGCATCAATACCATCCGCCGCATCCCGACATCAGGATATCCATACAGAGTTTTCAGATATAGCATTAAGATAATATCTTTTTGTATCCCGCTGATTTCGCAGAAAAGGGACGCAGATTTAAACATATCTATAATATGTTTAATAACATCTGCTGTAAGCTGCGTTTTTAATCCCTTTAAATCTGCGGGAAAAATTAAAAATCTTAATGCGGTTTAAATCATTTTAAAATAAAAACACATGAAAACTTTAATATATAGTTTTGCTTTCTCTTTATTATTCATCAGCACATACCCTGCAAATGCTGCAGCTAAAAAAGTAATCATTCTTGCTGAAAATCAGGCACCTAAAAACAGTCCGACTGCAATTTTAGATGCTTACCTCAAATTAAAAAATGCGCTCAGTACCGACAATGGTAAAAATGCCGCAACCGCCGGAAACGAACTGGTAAAAGCATTTAAGGATTTCGATCAATCTAAACTCACACCCGCGCAACGCAAAACCTATACCGATATTGAAAGTGATGCCAAGGAGCATGCGGAGCATATTGGACTTAATGCAGGTAAAATTGCTCACCAACGTGAACATTTCGATATGCTGAGCAAGGATATCTACGACATCGCTAAATTATTGGGTGCTGGCCGCGAAATTTATGTTGACAGGTGTCCGATGTTCAACAAAGGCAAAGGGGCTATCTGGCTTAGTGAGGTGAAAGACATTAAAAACCCTTATTTCGGAAAAGCAATGTCTACCTGTGGTTCGATCAAGGAAACACTGCATTAACAAATGCTGAGCGTAAAAAAAATCATAATTGGACTGCTATTGATTATTGTAGCAGCCCAGTTTTACAGGCCTGTTCAAAATAAAGATTTATCGGCTATGTCAGATCATATTTCGAAGGTTGTTACCATCCCTGACCAGGTAAATGGCATACTCAAAAAAGCCTGTTACGATTGCCACAGCAATAACACCAGTTATCCCTGGTATGCTCAAATACAACCGGTTAACTGGTATCTCAACAAACACATTAAGGCAGCAAAAGCGCAGTTCAATTTTGATAACTTTAAGCATTATAGTACACGGAGGCAGTTGAGCAAACTCCGTGCGATTGAAAACAGTGTGGAAGAGGGTACTATGCCCATTGCATCTTACACATTGATCCATAAAAATGCGGTATTGAGTAAAAGTGAAAAAAAATTGGTTATGGCCTGGGCAGCAGCATCGAGAGATAGCCTTGAACAAATTCCGTTTTAAAGAAGATAAATACCGAAAGATGAAAAATATAATATTCAGCATTTTAATGTTCTTTTCACTAGGCGTTTCTGCCCAGGAGATGAAAGGAATGAAAATGCAAGAGAAAGAAAAAGCGACAAGTACGGTTTATACCTGCCCCATGCATTCAGAAGTGCATTTTGATCAACCCGGAAAATGTCCTAAATGCGGGATGAACCTGGTGGCTAAAAAGGAAAATGCTCCGAAAAGCAAAACCGAACATGAGGAAATGCGTGGATCAGAGGAGGAAAAGATGGATATGAATATGGGAAATCCCGACCTAATGGATAACATTAAAAAAGCAAAGGCAAATCTCGGCCCGATAAAAAAGATAACCGCGAATCTACCTCCAAGAACCGTTCGTTACGATTTATATGTTACTGACACTACTGTTACCTACGATGGTAAACCCAAACATGCTATTGCTGTAAATGGCAGCATCCCCATGCCTACTTTAACTTTTACCGAGGGTGATACGGCCGAAATTTATGTGCACAATAAATTAATGGAAGAAACCTCTATGCACTGGCACGGACTTTTTTTGCCCAACCGTTACGATGGAGTGCCCAACATGACGCAGATGCCGATAAAACCAGGTGCTACACACCATTATAAATTTCCGATTATACAAAACGGCACACACTGGTACCACAGCCATACCATGCTGCAGGAACAGATTGGCATGTATGGTGCTTTTATCATCAAAAAACGCAGTGAATGGGACATTCCGTCTATACCATTGGTACTAAGCGAGTGGACCAATATGAAACCAGAAGAAGTGCAAAGAAGCCTCCATGCGGCTACCGATTGGTTTTCAATTAAAAAAGGGACTACACAAAGTTATACAGAGGCCATCAAAACCGGGAATTTTAAAACCAAAGTGGCCAACGAGTGGAAAAGGATGAATGCCATGGATGTTAGTGATGTGTATTACGATAAATTCCTGATCAACGGAGAAAACCAATATTTGCAGCCGAAGTTTAAGGCTGGCGATAAGGTAAGGTTAAGGATTGCCAATGCAGGCGCGTCATCTTATTTCTGGCTAAAATATGCCGGTGGAAAAATAACCGTAGTGGCAACTGATGGCAACGATGTAGAACCTGTGGAGGTAGACCGTTTGATTATTGCAGTTTCTGAAACCTATGATGTGGTGGTCACAATCCCTCAAAATAAAAGTTATGAATTTTTAGTCACCCCAGAGGACCGGACCAAATCAGCCTCTCTATGGCTGGGAAGTGGGGAAAAAGTAGCAGCAGAGAAAATGCCAAAACTGAAATATTTCGCGGGGATGAAGATGATGAACGATATGATGGACATGAACGGCAATATGGTAGAGATGAAAGGCATGAAAATGCAGAACCAGATAATGGACATGAATACCGTAATGTATCCCGAAATTACAGGGCCGGCAGACATCAAGAAGATGGATAAAATGGACGATATGGATATGGCTGACATGGACATGAGCACCGAAAAGCCCGATATCGTGACTTTAAACTATAACATGCTGCGAGATCCTAAAAAAACGGTATTGCCTAAAGGACCGGTGCGGGAACTCAAATTTGACCTTACCGGCAATATGAACCGTTATGTATGGACACTGGATAATAAAACGGTTTCGGAATCGGATAAAATCCTGATCAAAAAAGGCGAAAACCTAAGGATTATTTTATACAATAACAGCATGATGCGCCACCCGATGCACCTCCATGGTCATGATTTTAGGGTCATTAACGGACAGGGAGATTATGCCCCGATGAAAAATGTACTCGACATTATGCCTATGGAAAGGGATACGATCGAATTTGCCGCTACAGAAAATGGTGGCGATTGGTTTTTCCATTGCCACATTTTATACCACATGATGAGTGGTATGGGCAGGGTGTTCAGCTACGAAAATTCGCCCCCTAACCCCGATGTACCCGATCCAAAACTGGCTCAGCGCAAACTCTTCCGGGACGATCGCATGCCGCACCTGATGGGGCGTGTAGGCATAGAAAGCAGTGGTAGTGATGGACAGTTGATGCTGGCACAAACCCGTTGGTCGCTCAATACCATGTGGCATTTGGGAACCAACGCTATGATGGGTTACGAGAGCGAAACCATGCTGGGCAGGTTTATTGGCCGGAACCAATGGTTGTTTCCTTATGTGGGTTTCGATTATCATTACAAAAAATTTAACCCCGATGAAAAAAACCTTTTCGGAAGTGACGAACGCAATATGTTCGGGCAGATCAGCAATAAAGAAAACCGGAAAACCATTGTGGCGGGTATCGCTTATACCCTACCGATGCTCATTGTTGCCGACGCCAGGATTGATGGTAACGGAAAATTAAGGTTTCAGTTGGGAAGAGAAGACATCCCGGTTTCGAAACGTTTACGGGCAAACTTTATGGTGAATACGGATAAAGAATATGCCGCAGGCCTTCGGTATATACTAACGAAATATATATCACTATCTACGCACTATGATAGCGATATGGGCCTTGGCGGTGGATTAACTTTTAATTATTAGTGATAAAATAAAAACGGGATAAATTGGTAAGGCACCTATTTATCCCGTTTATGAAATAAGCCAAACATCCATTTAGGCTTATCAAATAACCAAATAATAACTAATATCTATGATAGATATGCCTCAAAACTACCAAGGCAAGATGAATAAAAAATGAAGTTTTTATTTCTGCAGACAAACGAACAGATACATGACAATTGGGATAAATGGTTGTAGAGGAAGGAGTCGAACCTTCGGCATGCTACCGGCCAGCGCTCTACATCGACCTTTTTTCTTTAGATCGCCGCAAAAGTAAAAAGTCAGCTTACATTTAAATGCTCAAACCAAAAGCTTAACGCTTTAATAACACAGACTTTTTTTAGGCAAAAAACAACCTGCAGCCCATTTAATTGATTTACAGGTAATTTGGCCTGAAGGTTTGGCTTAATACTTTTAATTCTTCGTTATCAATAAGATTAGGATCATCAAACTGCTTTTTCAAAAGATTTATGGGTACTTTTATCGTTCCATTGGTGGTACGGATGATGCAGATTTCGTGATCGGCGGTAGAGGATACATAATGTCCGATTTCGGCTTCAATTTCAGATAAACGGATCAGCAATTCGTAATAGATGTAGAGCGGGATATTCACCACGCAAAGTTAACACAATAAAAAGCAAACATTTAATTATTGTTATGTTAACGTTAATTCATCTGCTAATCATAAATTAACAGTGCCCATTTTTCATTTCAGTTCACCAGCCGGGGTTTAAAACTTAATCCCCGCTTAACAATAGTAGTTTTAAGTTTGTTGTTGAAATTTAGAAAGGTTATGAAAAAACGCTCAACTCACTTAAAAAGAATGCTTTATTGCTGTTCTTACTTTATTTTTCTGATCATTTCCCTTCATTCCTGCAAAAAAGATAAAAAAAGCCCCGATTATCCTGCTGGAAGCAACGAAAACATCAATACCTGGATAATTGATAGCCTGAAACGTTATTATTACTGGAACGAGCAGCTACCCTCCGATCCTAATATCGGTTTATCACCAAAAGTTTTTTTTAATTCGGTGCGCAATGCATCCGACCGCTTTTCTTATATCAATATCCCCAACGATGCCACAACCATTACACCGAACAACCGGAACTTCGGTTTTGATTATGTTACCGTTAGCGACCAGAACAGCGCAAAGGTAATTGGAATTATTAAACTGGTTTTAAAAGATTCACCTGCATCACGGTCAGGATTGAAACGTGGAGATTACATCAGCAAAATAAACGGAAAAACCTTAACAACTGCCAATGCACAGGCCCTGCAGGAGGAAATTTTAAGTAGCGACCGCTTTTCGATAACGCTGGCAGAGCAGAATAACAATGTATGGACAGATACACGTGCCATAGAACTGACTAAAGGGGCAATCCTCGATCAAAAAGAAATCAGTAAAGTGATAGAAAGTGATGGAAAAAAGATCGGTTACCTCTATTTTCTTGATTTTAATGGTGGATTAGCCAGTTCATTAATTCCGGTTTTCAGTAATTTTAAGGCTGAGGGCATTACCGACCTGATCCTCGATCTACGTTATAATTCTGGCGGTCAGGTAGCAGAAGCGGCAGCAATATGTGCCATGATTGTACAGAATATATCTTTCGATAAAGCATTCATTACCTATAAGGGTAATAAAAACGGCGGAACCAGAACAGAATCCATCGGTACCGCAGCTACTTTCGATCGGACTGTAAATTTCAATGTCCTTCTTCAGCAAAACCTGGGCTTAAGCAAGGTTTATATTCTGTCAACCGCCGCCACAGCATCAGCTTCGGAAGTGATGATCAACAATTTAAAACCCTTTATCCAGGTGATACAAATCGGTGAAAAAACGAGGGGAAAAGATGAAGCATCGTTCAGGATATTTGATGCACGGATTCCAAAACAAGTCAACTGGGAAATGCACCCGATTGTGTATAAACTATTTAACGCACAGGGAACTGGTAATTATAGTGCTGGTATCGCACCCGATTTGACTGTAAATGAAATCAACACCTTACCCCTGCTCCCATTTGGCGATCAGGCCGATCCGCTAATTAAAGCAGCAATGGCCAGGATAAGTGGTAAAGTACCCAAAACGGGTATAACCCTTAACACTATGCTTTCGGGAGCTTTCCAACCCGGAAATATTTTAATGGATTCGAGGGCCCAATCGGCGCAACAGGGCATGGTTATTACCCACCGATAGCAGAGACAGAAAAGGTTCTCATTAGCTTAACATTAACTTTAAACGCAAGCCCTAACTTGCCTCCGTTAACCGCTACTCATGGAAAAGTTGGAAGATTTTAAAAATATAAAACTCCTGAATGCATTGAAAGCTGGCGATTCTGCCGCTTTTAATGAAATTTACCACAAGTACCGCCAAAAAATATTTGGTTATGCCTACCATTTTACCCGCTGCCGCGAAGAAGCCGAAGAACTTACGCAAGATAGCTTTGTGAGACTCTGGGAAAACAGGGCTAAAGTAGACCCGGAAAAGAATTTCGATGCTTTTCTTTATACCCTGATCCGCAATAATTTTTTGGGCACACTCCGTAAAAAAGCAAGGGAAAAAGCCTACAGTAGTGAAAATTTAGCACAGCAACAATCTTTTAATGCGATCGAGGATGAACTTGATGCCAAAGAATCTAAACAGCTGGCACAGGAAGCGATCGAAAGCCTGTCTCCACAGGTAAAACGGATATACCTAATGAGCCGGAACGACCACCATACTCACGAGGAAATATCGCAGCTAATGGGGATTTCTAAAAACACGGTGAACAACCACCTCAAAAAATCGCTGAGCATCATGCGGAAGTACTTTAAGACTTATTCGCCAGAAACGATAATATCATTGGTAGTGGTTCAATTGTTCATTAGCCATTGGTTCATTGGTCATTAGTTATTGGTTAATTAGTCATTGGTTATTCATTTCCATCATCCACCTTACATTTCCCATCGTAAAAGATCCTTCGACTACACTACCATTGACAGAATCCAAGAGAAAAGTCGTCATCTCGACTGTAGCGCAGCGAAATGGAGAGATCTATTTATCAAGTTATCGAAATCAAATTTAAAAGATTTCTCCACTGCGGTCGAAATGACGATACTTTGAGAGCATTCAGCTTCTTATACATCTGCCATTATATTAATTTTTATAAAATAAATTATCGCTCAGGATGACAATCAGCGTTAAATTTTCCGTATTTCTGAGTCTCCGTGGCTAAAATTAGCGTAAATTTTAGTCCATTTTTACCATTAAGAATTTAAGAACATTAAGGTTTATAGTTAACTACTGAGACAATCGCTAACTGGTCATTGATTGTTGGTCATTGATCATTGGTTATTCATTTCCATCATCCATCTTACATTTTCCATCGTAAAAGATCCTTCGACTACGCTCAGGATGACAATCGGCGCTAAATTTTCCGTATTTCTGAGTCTCCGTGGCTAAAATTAGCGTAAATTTTATTGCATTTTTTACCATTAAGAATTTAAGAACATTAAGGTTTATAGTTAACTACTGAGACACTCGCTAACTGGTCATTGAAAATTGATCATTGGTTATTCATTTCCATCATCCACCTTACATTTTCAATTGTAAAAGATCATTCGGCTACGCTACCATTGACAGAATCCAAGAGAAAAGTCGTCATCTCGACCCGATAGCTATCGGATGTAGCGCAGCGAAATGGAGAGATCTACTTATCAAGTTATCGAAATCAAATTTAAAAGATTTCTCCACTTCTGTCGAAATGACGATACTTTGAGAGCATTCAGCTTCTTATCCATCTGTCATTATATTGATTTTTATAAAATAAATTATCGCTCAGGATTACAATCGGCGCTAAATTTTCCGTGTTTCTGAGTCTCCATGGCTAAAATTAGCGTAAATTTTATTCCATTTTCTATCATTTAACCATTAAGAATTTAAGAACATTAAGATTTAAAGTTAACTCCTAAAACACTCGCTAGTTTATCATTGGTCATTCATGTCCTCCATCCATCTTACATTTTCCATCGTAAAAGATCCTTAGACTACGCTCAGGATAACAAACCGCGTTAAGTCTTCCGTGTTTCTGAGTCTCCGTGGCTAACTCCTAAAGTGCTCGCTAATTGATCATTGAAAATTGATATTGGTCATTAATTTACCTAATTATTCTTTTTTTTAAAAAAAATCTTCTCCTCCTATAGCTGTATGCCAACTCTCGCGCATATATACAGTAACGCGCAGCATAAAAGCGTTAAGAACAAGTATAAAAGTGAAGCAAGATTACATTAAAATATTATTTGAACAGTACCTGGAGGGCAAAACCGATCAGGAGGAGGAAAAAATCCTGTTGGATTATCTCGCCGATCCGGCGAATGGCGACAGCGAATTTCATGCGGTGATGGATAAAGCATGGAAAAAGCAAAACCATCAAGCCGATTACTCTCTTGAAGCCAACCAGGCTCTTAACCAAATCTGGAACAAAATTGAAGAGCGAAAACCAAAAAGCAGATCGCTATACCCAATACTAAAATATGCCGCCGCTATCGTTGTGGTTATTTCTGCAGCATTTGGTTGGTACGCCTACAAAAAAGCACAAGAGCCTATACAAGCAGCCATTGCCTTTTTAAGTAAAACGACCCAAAAGGGCGAAAAAGTGAAATTAATACTACCAGATAGTTCCATTGTATACCTTGGCGCCGGCAGTAAACTCACCTGGCCATCACATTTTGTTAAAGGCAAACTGAGAAATATCCGGCTGGAAGGTGAAGCCTTTTTTGAAGTTAAACATGATACCAGCAGTCCATTTATAGTACATAGCGGACAAATGCAGACCAGGGTTTTGGGTACTTCCTTTAATATTTATGCTTATCCGAAAGACGGGACCTTTAGTGTGGCGGTGCGTACCGGTAAAGTAAAAGTTTCGGAAAACAGGGAGGGAAAATTAAAACAACTTTCGCTGCTTACCCCAGGAATGAAATTATTATACCATTTAAAAGCACACGATTACACTGTCCGTAACGAGCGCATTACCGAAGTTAACGCCTGGATTAAAAACAGCTTTGCTTTTAAAGATGTAGCCCTTCCCAATATGTTTAAATCATTGGAAAGATATTACAATGTCCATTTTGAACTGAAGACCAATAAATTCGACCACTGCAGGTTTAACGCCACGTTTACCAACAAAAGCATTGGCAATATAATGGAAGAAATCCGCGTGATGAGCGGCAAAAAGATGAAATATAAAATAGACACTGCGAACAAAACAATTACCGTATGGGGGGAGGGCTGTCAATGATGAGTTAGCGATATGCTATGGCGCTGCAAAAGGCGCATTAAACCGGATTTATACCTGTGAAAAACAAATTAAACCTCTTAACATGAACAAGGAGCCGGATTGCTCGAACAATCCAGCTCCTAAAACAAAAGTTTTTAACCCGTGAGAATTAAAAAACATCTTGAACCTATGAAAATAGGGTTTTACGACTATATAAAAGAATATTTTATCAATTTGGATTACCGCCCTATGGTAGCCATAATGGTGCTGTGCACTTTTTTATTTAATCAGGGCATGGCCAGCAGCTTTGCACAAACACCAAAAGAAAGCAGTTTGAGCATTAAAATAGCCGGAATGAGCATTCCAGGTGCACTTTCATTGCTCGAAGAAAAAGCAGGATTTTCTATCAATTACAATAAATCGATTTTCAGTCAAAATGGAAAAGTAAGCCTTGAAGTAAAAAACATGGCTCTTGAGCTTATCCTCAAAAAAATATTGTCAGGCACCAGGGTAACGTACAGGTTTGCCGATGCCAATACCATATTACTTTATAAATTACCGGATCCGGTAAAACCGGGCCGTATATCTGGAAAAATATTCGATGAAAAAGGTGAAACCCTACCTGGTGCTTCTATTAAAATTATCGAAACGGGTAAAGCCACCCAAACGGCCAGCGACGGAAGTTACAGCATCAATGTAGAACCAGGTACCTATACGGTAGAAATCAGTTATATTTCTTATGCTACACAACGCATTAGTGATGTAACAGTAAAGGCTGATAAAGCCACACCTTTGGATATTTTGTTAAAACCTGATGCAAAAGGACTTCAGGATGTAGTGATAACCGCCACATACAAAAAAGCGTCAGTTGAAGGCTTATTGGCCCGTCAGAAAAATGCTTCCGAAATCAGTAACGGGATCAGTGCAGAGCAGATTGCCCGCACACCGGACAAGAATATCGGCGAAAGTTTAAAAAGAATCAGCGGTGTAAGCTCGATAGACAATAAATTTGTTATTGTTCGGGGAATCGGTGAGCGTTACAATTCGGCTCAGTTAGATGGTGTAACCCTGCCGAGTACAGAAGCGCAAACCCGCAATTTTTCTTTCGACCTCATCCCTTCCAACCTGGTTGATAATGTGGTGGTAAGCAAATCGGTAACGCCCGATATGAATACAAGCTTTGGTGGCGGCCTTATCCAGATCAACACGAAAGATATTCCCTCCGAAAATTTTATAAGTTTTACTGCAGGTACATCATACAACGACCAGAGTACAGGCAAAGATTTTTTAAGCCATAAAAGAGGCAAATATGATTATTTCGGCTTCGACGATGGCAGAAGGGATTATCCTGAGGGTTTAGAGCATACCGTTAAAACCGTTGCACCCAACAATACACTTACAGACACCGAGTATCAGAAAAAGGTAACCGATCAGAGCAAAAGATTTACTCAGGATAATGTGAGTGTGTATAAATACAAGGCTGCACCTTTGCAGAATTACCAGTTCACCATCGGACATTCTGTAAACCTGGATACTGCAGGCCAGAATAAATTTGGCTTTACAGGTGCACTGAGTTATAGAAACACACAAAACATCAACCTCATCGAAAATCAGAACAGAAGCGACTGGAATATTGCTTACCCCAATAACAGCGGTGCTGCCTATGATTTTAATACCACATTGGGAGGAATATTGAATTTCGGTTTACAACTAGGCAAAAACAGGTTCAGCCTACGCAATACCTACACCCATTTGTATGATAACAATATGGTAAGGATTACCGGTTTCAACAAAGATGAAACCAATTTTAACCTTCCGCCCAACCGCATTCAGGAAGCTGATGACCCAACTTATACCGATTTGCTACAAAATAAGCTGAGCGGGCAACATCAGCTGGGAAAGGTAAAAATAGAATGGGATCTTGCACGTACCAGTATCCACAGGGAAGAAAAAGACCTGGTAATTGCTTCCAGCAGTCCTAAACTGATCGGAAATGAATACCAGTATTTTTACAACTATAACCTTTCTACACAAATAGAAGTAATGCCGATGTCGCGCCACCATTATGAAAATGAGGAAGGGCATTACTCCTGGAATATTTCGGCTGCCGTTCCATTTAATGTTAAAGGCACCCGCAACAGTTTAAAAACAGGTTATTTTGGTAACCGGAAAAAAGCAGAATTCAACTGGCAGATCGCATCATTTTCGGGAAGTAATACTTTAGCAGATAGTTTAAAATACATCCCGGTAAGCGAAATGATCAATCCAGCCAACATCAGTTTCGACAAGTATTTCTACTCGGTTAATCCATACTTTTTGGATAATTATGAAGGAAAAAGCAATACACATGCAGGTTTTATTATGCTTGATAACCGTTTATTACCGAACCTCCGCCTGGTTTGGGGAATCCGCGCTGAATATTACCAGTATAAAGAAGTTAAAAATGGCTATAGCAATGCCCAGTCGCAATCAATTTTCGCCCTTAAGCCCGATCGCAAATGGCAGTGGCTTCCTTCTGCAAATTTAACCTATAGTCCTATTGATGCCCTGAATGTAAGGGCCGCTGTTTCAAGCAGTGTTATCCGCCCTGAACTACTGGATAACAGCCGTTTTTTCAGGTATAGTCCTTATCTCGACGGACAGTTTGGTAACCAGGGATTGTACAGCACCAGGATTAACAGTTATGACATCAAAACTGAATGGTTTCCTGAACTGGGCGAAATCATTTCTGTGGGAGGATACTATAAATATTTCGACAAACCTGCCGAAATCACCATTAGTTCTGCTAGTGGCAATTACACGTATTACACCAAAAGCTCCGATTGGGCAAAAGTTTACGGACTTGAATTCGAATTCCGCAAAAACCTCGGCTTTATTACTGAATGGCCTCTTTTGTCGAAATTAACCGCCTATGGGAATCTCACCCTACAAAGGTCGGTTGTGAGGAGCACCTATCTAATCCCCGATCCTGCAAATCCAACCGGACCGAACATACAGGCAACGATCAACCAAAAAAGAGCCATGTACGGCCAGTCACCCTATCAGTTCAACGCTGGACTTCAGTACATGGATAAACACTTCAGTTTTAATATAGCCTATAATAAGTCGGGCTATAAAACCTATATCGTAGGTGATAAACCTATTGATATTGAATATGAGCGTGCCCGCGACCAAATTGATGCACAACTGGCCTATAAATTTTTAAACAATAAATTCGAAATAAAGGTAAATGCGGCCAATCTGTTAAATAGGGCTTCGTTTTTTTATCGCAACACTGCTAGCTACGAGCGTAATCCCGATTACGTTGCAGGGCAAAGTGATGAGAGCGATTTTATGCGTTTAAAACCGGGCCTCAGCAACAAGTTCGAAGAAGGAGACCTTATTTTATTCAAACAGAAATTCGGCCGTACCTACAGCACTTCCATTACCTATAATTTTTAATGCGACCATGAAAAACAATATAAATAAAGTTAAACCATTTAATCAGAAAGGAGGAATAGAGTTTCCTGCATAGCCATAAAAAAAACGAAAGGTTGTATCAGAACCCTCCGTTTAAACCGATCATTTCTAGTGGAACGGCGCATCAGGATAAACCCGAATTATTTTAAAAAAACCTACTGCTAATGGTCGAGGACTGTTAACAGATCTGCTTAGTTAAATCGATAAGAAATACTAAGATATAAAAAATCATCCCATTTAGGTACAAGAAGGCTTTTATTTCCTTAAAAACAATGGATTATCTGCCCATGTATCTAAATAACCTTGAAAAAATCAACCTAAAAAACATGGATCATACCTATCAGATCCTATGAAAAACAAAAAACGAAAATGAAAAATTTCAAAAACTTAATCGGTCTTTTATCAATTGTTGCTGTTTCTTTTACAGCTTGTAAAAAAAATGAAGGTGCTTCATCTGCATTCGGCAACCGCAGCGCTTCAGCAGCAGATTATTCACAGTCATCGTTACCGGTTGTAGCGGTTAGCGGAGACATTACCAGCTCTGTAACCTGGACAGCAGGAAACGTTTACGAATTAAGTGGTGTGGTAACCGTTAGAAACGGCGCAACCTTAACCATCCAACCAGGTACTTACATCAAAGCATCGGTTAATACTCCAGGTGTACAAAATGGTGTATTGGTTATTGCTAAAGACGGTACGATCAACGCTGTTGGTACTGCTTCTGATCCGATTGTATTTACAAGCCGTAACCTTTTAGATGGTAATGCCGGTACAACTGGTACTCCTGGCGATTTTGGTGGTGTTACCATTTTAGGTAATGCAACAATCAACGTGGGCGATAAACTGATTGAAGGTTTAGCTAACGAATCTAAATTCCACTACGGAGGTACTAACGATGCGGATAACCGTGGTACTTTCCAATATGTGCGTATCGAGTATGCAGGTTTCCAACTGGCTGCAAACGTTGAGGTTAACGGTTTAACTTTAGGTGGTGTAGGTAGCGGTACCACTATCGATCACGTACAGGTTTCTTATGGTCTTGATGATGGATTCGAATTTTTCGGTGGTACAGTTAGCCCAAGCAATTTAATTGCCTTAGCTTCTGACGATGATCAGTTTGATTTCGACAATGGTTTCAGTGGTATCCTTACAGATTGTATTGCTATTGCAGATAAAAACGCTACCCACAGCACAAGCGGTGGCGCAAGCGATTCAAACGGTATCGAATCTGATAACAATGCACCTGCAGAAGATGCTACTTTTAGCTTAACTCCTAAAACACACCCTGTTTTAATTAATGTAAGCGTTTTCGGTACAGAAAATACTTCAGGTATTGCAGGTTTAGGTTACCGTAACGGTATCCGCGAGCGCAGAGGTTCGGAAGTTACATTATCTAACGTAATTGTTTCTGGTTACAACACCGGTATCGCTTTTGATGGTGATGCCAATGCAAGTCTTTCAGATATCTCTACTACATCCGTTCACGGTTTCGTCAACTCAATTACAGCAGCAGTTGGAGCTTATGTTGATGGTGGTGGTAACAACCTGGTAGTTAATGCAAGCAACGCAAGTTATTTTGGTGTGAGCCAACCATGGTACAATACACCAGGTTCTCCATCTACAGTTACGCTTCCAACTTGGGCTGCTAGCTGGTCTAAACTTGTATTTTAATTTTTTCTCTCTCTAATATCAAAAGAGACCGTACCTTTTTAGGTATGGTCTCTTGATTATAAAAACAGGATTGTCCTGTTTTAAATGATAATTAACCTTTTATGAAACTAAAAATCTTTACCATTTTCTTTTTTTCTGCCCTAATTGCCTTAAGTTTATCTTGCCGCAAAGCAGAACTTCTTCAGCCCGAGCAACCAAAAATTATCCAGTTAAGCATTACCGGGGCATCTGATGTAGCGTTAGAATACCTGTATAAAGACAGTATTATAGCCACCCCTCCTGTTGGCAGCATTAATGTAAAAACCCTTCTTTCTGTAAAAGACCAGAACGCTACTTTAAAAGTGAGAAAAAAAGGCAGCACAGAAATATTGCTAACCAAAACCATCACCGCAATACCATTTGATCAGAACATCAGTTTATTTTATGATGGAACCAAAATATATAACAGTGCCATTTCGCTGGTTGTTAAAGGCTTTGTCGTATCCGGCGAAATTGAATTCCTGCTGGATGGCAACCTACTGTCGTCGGGTACCAGCATCGTTAACAATACATTTTTTATCCTCATTGATAAAGGCACCACCAGAGAAGTTACCATCCGTAAAAAAGGGACAACCGAAATTCTCTTTACCAAAACAATCCAATCTGAAATAGCCAGGCAGAATATTGATTTCTTTTTCGACGGAACTAAAATCGCAGATAATGTAAAACTCACTCCTCCGGCAAATCCTGCCAATATGATGATCAGTGCAAAGTTCGAAACGATATTTGCCCCGCAATTTAAAAATGTTGATGTAGATATTGTTTTTTATACAAAACCCACATCGGCCGCCATTACCACTGCTGGTACCAAAGTTACACCTGAGCTTAGGCTTACCCTCAAAAAAGATGGCTCGTTCAATTCGATCGAACTTCCGCCACTGCCCGGAGCAAATTACATCTACAGTTTTGATGTATTTGAAGCGGGAACAAACAATGTTCCATACACTACCACAGCCTCACCATTTGTAAACGCAGCATTTCCTTTTAAACAGAACGAAGGAAGGTATGGTTCAATCAGTTTTGAAGCAAATTCATCAAAGTTATTTATTATAAAGGATACAAAAAATCTGGCCGGCGCAACAAAATCCACCTATTTTTCGGGTGCTATTACCGATCTTTCTCAATATTTCAAATAAAATCATTAACTAAACTATAATAAAGGGGAAAGCCTGGGCATTTTGCCGGGTTATCCCCCTATTAAGTTTATTGGATAGTCAAGTATTTTACAATTGAGCATTAAACCGGCGATTGTCATCGTTTATAACGAAGATAAATGAGGGGTATGATTTTATCGCTATTAAGTCAAAAAACAGCCATCCACTTTAACGTATTGATAACAATCATTTAACATTCAAAACGATTTAAATCAGTCACTTATTCAGTTATTTGAACTGTGTAGATAAATGATCTGCACCATGAATATCCAAACTGATTTTATGCCGTCGTTCTGCACCATATTACCCTTTATAGGAAACACCGATTTAAGTACCCCACTAGCCATTGTTTTTATCGTTTGCCTGCTCGCCGTAGTCGGATTTGAGTTTGTAAACGGTTTCCATGATACGGCCAATGCGGTAGCTACTGTAATTTACACCAAAGCGTTAAAACCTGTTATTGCCATCCCCTGGTCGGGATTTTGGAATTTTATGGGTGTATTTACCGGAGGGATTGCCGTTGCGATGGGTATTTTAAAACTCGTTCCGCTAGATGCTTTGATGAACCTTCCCATTGGCGTTGGGGCAGCAATGGTTTTGGCTGTTTTACTGGCCTCTATCGCCTGGAACCTCGGCACCTGGTACCTGGGTATCCCCTGCTCTAGTTCGCACACCATGATTGGCGCTATGATTGGCGCCGGTTTGGCTTTTACCTGGTACTACGGCGGCAAGGGCGTAAACTGGGGTAAGGCCGAAGAAATCGGTTTATCGCTCATTTTATCGCCCATTATTGGCTTTGGTCTGGCCATGTTACTGATGTATTTTTTAAAACATGTGATTAAATACCATGCCCTTTTTCATATCCCAAAAGGTGAAAACGACAGGCCGCCCTTACTGATCAGGGGATTACTGATTACCACCTGTACTTTGGTGAGCTTTTTCCACGGCAGCAACGACGGACAGAAAGGTGTGGGCTTATTAATGCTGATCCTGATTGCTTTTCTACCTGCAAAATTTGCCGTGAACCACCACATCCCCAATGATAAAGTATTGTTCCAGCTGAATCAAACCGAACAGGTGCTTCAAAAAACAGCAAAACTTAACCAGGGTAAAACATTGGATATTACCACATTGGTAAGCAAAATAGATAAAGCGAAATATCATTTATCGCTTAAAAATGAAACAGATAAAAAAAACACTTATCTTTTCCGTAAGCAGATTGAAGAGGTTGTGGCTTCGATAAAAACAGTAAGGGAAGATAAAACATTGGTAATTAACCCTGCTGACGATCAACTCCTTCATGATAATGCTTCCGAATTATCGAAACTGGTAGAATTTGCGCCGCTTTGGGTAATTCTTTTAATTTCAATTTCGCTGGGATTGGGCACCATGATTGGCTGGAAACGCATAGCGGTTACCATTGGAGAAAAAATCGGTAACGAGCATTTAAATTATGCTCAGGGCGCTACTTCTGAAATTGTAGCCGCTTCTACCATTGGCCTGAGTACTGCTTTTGGCTTGCCGGTAAGCACCACACATGTATTATCGAGCGGGATAGCCGGTGCAATGGTGGCCTCTGGCGGAAGAAAAAACCTCAACAGTAACACGCTTAAAAATATTGGATTGGCCTGGGTACTTACCTTGCCGGTATCGATTGTATTGTCTATTTTGTTATTTATGCTTTTTCACCTGTTTATTTAACAGTTTCAAAATATTATTCTCTAAAAAATGAAACAGATACTTGTAGCAACGGATTTTTCAAGAAGCGCCGGAAATGCCCTCTCTTATGCATTGGCTATGGCAAAAACGCTGAATATGGAAGTTGTGGCCATTCATGCCATCCATCCTACCGAAGGTATAAATAACAGCACTTATAACGCCATTTTTATCGAATCATATTACGGAAATAAAAGAGCTGCTTTAAAAGAATGGGCCGAAAACATCCGCGAAAGGGAAAACCTTAAAGACGTAAAACTCGAAACGATATGTGATGTTGGTTTTTTAAAAACAGTAATTACCAAACATACCGAAAACAATCCGGTAGAGCTGTTGGTAATGGGCATTACAGGTGCCACGGGAATTAGCGGAATTGTAGGCAGCAACGCCAGCATGGCGGTTACTAAAATGAGAATACCTACCCTGATTGTACCTTTAGAGAGCAGTTTTACTAACTTCCCGATTATAACGCTGGCCACTGATTACGAAACCGTATTATCGCCAAAAGATATTACCGCCCTCAGCGAACTGTTAAAAGCCTCCGGAACGAGAAAAATGCAGGTACTTTATGTGGCCGAAAAATCAGATGAGGTACATATCCAGACGGGAGAAAAAAGGATCAGGGATCTTTTACCAGATACGGAAATCGAATTTAACTACATTATGGACAGCAGTGCACCGAACGGTATTATGGATTTCATTAAAAGTAACCATACCGATATCCTTTGCCTGGTTAAACACCACCACAACATTATTTATCGCTTATTTACCAGCAGTACGGTTAACCAGGTAATGAATAAAACGGTGAAGGCTATTTTGGTATTACACGAATAAGAGAGAATGGAGGATGGAAAATGTAAGATGGAATGAATCACCAATAAGCAATTTTCAATGACCAATTAGCGAGCGTTTTAGGAATTAACTATAACCTTAATGTTCTTAAATCCTTAATGGTTAAATGATAGAAAATAAAATTTACGCTAGTTTTAGCCACGGAGGCACGGAAACACGGAAGATTTAACGCGGTTTGTCATCCTGATGGATAATTATTTCATAAAATCAATATAGAAGACAGCGCTTTTTGGCAAAATGACAGGCTGCGCGAGATCGTCATTCCCAACCCGATTGGGAATCGTAATGCAAGCGCTTTAAGATTCCCGCCTGCGCGGGAATACGGCCGTGCTAATGGATTCAGTCTATGGTAGCGTATTCGAAGGATCTTTAAAGGGATATTCAAGGGTAGTTATTACAGGTGAATAGTTTAATGCTGGGCGTTTTGCAACAGTTAACCGATTTAAACAATTAACCGATTAACCCAATAACTGCAAATGAACCGACTACTTCCTCACCTTTTTATAAAGCCTTTCAATCTTCTTCGCATCTTTTTTAAAAGTATCGAGGTAATCTTCTATTTCCTTTTTTGATAGTGTTTCTACCCTGGCTTTAACCTCATCTTTAAAAAGACCTACCGCAAGTAACTGGTTCTTACCATCACGGAATTTTACATTCGGAAAAAGCTCAGTAATGTGACGTTTATTCCTTTCCCTGATTTCGCTTAATTTGGTAAAGGATTTCGGATGTTTGTCGCTGTTTATATCCGTGAGGGCATTGTAATAGTCGTAATCGCCGATATAATTAATGAGATTTAGGGTAACAATGTTCGGATCCATATTATACATTTGTTTCAGTTAAATATAGTATTTTGTGTTTGGAATATCCTAATTAACAGCATTTTTAGAAGATAATTGAATTAATCGTGACAGGGTTTATTTTATAGCTTTAACAAATGGAAAACGATACAAAAACAACAACACTAAAAGATGGCGACCTGTGCTTTGTTATAGCCGGAACACATAAGGTAAATGGGGTGCCGTTCGGGATATTAATACCAGTAAAACCGGACATATTACCATCACAGTAGAACAGGGAAATTCGGTAAAGTTTAAAACCCTGATGAAAAATGTGACGGCTAAATCATAAGGCTGAAAGTAACAAAGCCAATAAAAATGTTAAATAAATTATAGAATTTATTAAAACAATTTATCTTTATCGCGGGTAGTCTATCCACTAATGTTTACTAACTATATTTATGGGCAAAAAAATCAGCATTCTCGAAGATGATCAGGGAATCAGGGAAATCGTTGAACTTATTTTTTCACAGGAAGATTACGAAGTGACGGGTTTTTCGAACGTAAATGAATTTATGAGCCGAAAATCTAATGTGGTACCTGATCTTTTTCTGCTCGATGTAATGCTCCCTGACGGTAATGGCTTAAATGTGTGCGATATGTTAAAATCTGAAGAAGCCACCAGTAATGTACCTGTACTGATGATGAGTGCACATGCCGACCTGATTACGATGAAAAACCAATGTAAGGCCGATGGTTTTATTTCCAAACCTTTCGACATTGATCATTTGGTCAATATGGTAAAAAACGCAATCTAAGCCATCAGTAACAGATAAATTTTATACTTCGTTTTTATCAAGGGGGAGGGTAAAGAAAAAATTGCTGCCTTGTCCGGGTTCGCTATCAACACCGATTTCGCCACCGTGACGCTGCACAATATCTGCGCAGATAAAAAGACCTAAACCAAGTCCCGAAACCTGTGTACCCATTTCATCGGCCCTAAAATAGCGGTCGAACAAGTGCGGAAGTTTATCGGCAGGAATTCCCGGGCCATTGTCCCGTACGGAAATTTTTACAGATTCACCCGATGCTTTAATCCCAAGAAAAATACGCTTAGAATCCGGCGCATATTTTACGGCATTATTTACCAGATTAACTACTACCTGATCAATACGGTGTTCATCGGCGAAAACCATCAGGCTCGTATCGCCTTCCAAAACCAATTCGTGACTGCCAGACTCCCTTACGTGTAAGCAACATTTTTCGAGCATATCGCCAAGGTTGAACCAGCTCTTTTTAAGGCCTACATGCCCCTGGTTAATTTTGGATACATTGAGCAGATCATCAACCAGTTCGGTGATTTTATCCATACTCCTGGAGGCCTGATCGATCACTTTTGGAAAAAGCAGGGTATTCGGGTTTTCACGCATCCTGACCAGCAATTGGAGCGAAGCTTTTAACGTGGTTAAAGGCGTTTTCAGTTCGTGACTGGCAATTGATATAAAATCATCTTTTTGCTGTTGCAGGGCTTTATACACGGTAACATCCATAACGGTGCCGAGTGTGCGCGTACGGTTTCCTTTGGCATCGAAATAAACTTTTGCCTGAAACCTCAGCCATTTTAAGGGGGAACCTTCACGTATGTACCTGGCCTCGTAAAAAATCCGGCCGGTTTTTTTGGCTTCTTCGTGTGCCAGTACACTTAAATGGGCATCATCGGGATGATAATGATCGATGATGGTTTCTCTATTTACCCCATTACCAAGTCCGAAAATTTCATCAAAACGCGCAGAACCTACCAATTCGCCTGTATTGTAATTAAGTTCATACGTACCAATTTCTGCCGCTTCTACCGCAAGGCGGATACGTTCTTCAACTTCTTCAATGGCATGCCTGGTGCGCACCTTTTCTGATACATCGATGCCTACCACCATTACGGCAGAAACGCTCCCTAAAAGGTCAGTTACAGGTTCGTAAACAAAATCGATAAAAACCTGTTCTGGTGATCCATTGCGGATGAGCACAAGTTCTGCTTCAGTAGCAACAAATGCTTCGCCCGATTGAAACACTTTTTCCATTATAGGGGAATAAGCTTCTGCGGCTTCTGGCACGCCATCCCAAATGGGTTTTCCATCTAATGTATCTCTTGCTTTCCCAACAAGTTCGAGGTAGCGATCGTTTACTTCACTTACCACCAGATCGTTTGCCCTGATTACACATATCGCAAAAGGAGCCTGTTGAATGAGATTTCTAAACCTTTCTTCGCTCAGTTCGAGCAAACGTGCCGATTCGGTAAGTTCTTCGTTTGTGGTAGCCAATTCTTCGTTGGTTGCAGCAAGTGCTTCGTTTATTGCGGCTAACCTTGCATTATTTTCTATTGCCTCCAAACCCATGCGATTGATGCTGGCTGCCGATTCTACGAGCTGGGTAACGTCTGTTGCATAACAAACTACACCTATTATCCTGCCATCAGTATTTTTTACGGGCTGATAGGAAAAGGTAAAATAAAATGTTTTGAGCTGACCATCGATTATGAGATCGGCACGGTCGTTTACAGCATGATAGGCTTCTCCCGTGGCCATTACCTGGCGCAAAAGCGCTTCAAAAGGCTGACCATCAATTTCAGGAAGTGCTTCTAAAAAAGGTTTACCAATTACAGAGGCATCTTTTCCCCAGGCTTTTAAGGTTGCTGCATTTGCCAAAGCAACCCGAAGTTCATCACCAAGGATCAGGTATATGGGATAAGGTGAGCCTTCTATAAGCCCGGCCAGAATGTCTTTATCAAGGATCATAATTGGGATAATGGCAATGCAACATTTGAGCCTGCGTATGCCAATTACGAAGTTAAAAAAGAAGTGGATATTTTGCTAATGAGAGAAGGAGAATTTGAGGGATGATGGAAGTGAATAATCAAGGGGCAATAACCAATTTCCAAGGACCAATAACCAATGATCAATAACCAATGAACAAATGGCTAATGAACAAATGGCTAATGAACTAATAAATCAGATTGGAATTAACCGATTTAAACAATACGAAAGTATGCTCCATGCTAACCAATGAACAAATGGCTAATGAACTAATAGATCAGATTGGAATTAACCGATTTAAACAATTAGCCAGTTAACCCAATAAAGTAATAAATTATTTCTCCCCCTCGCCTGCAATACCCAGGTTGCGAACCACGTTAAGAACACCGGTTTGCCAGTGGAGGTAACCCAGCATGCCACAAACGTCGATTACCTGATTTTCGATTTTAGCAGGCACATCATTCACCACGCGGAAGCGGATTTTATATTTTGGATTATAACTGATGTAAATAATGATATCGTCGTTACGCTCACCAACATCAGCAAGAAAAGCCAGGTGTTGATCACGCAGCTCATCAGCCGCTTGCTGCAAACGTCCATTCATTAATCTCGAAAGTGCTTTATCCGGAACAAAATCCGTCTCCAGGATAGCCAATACCGTAACGACCATGAACGCAAAAGTAAAAACCTAAATCATACCTGCAAATACAATCTCTCAAACTACTGAAAATGAGCATAAATAATTTTATCAGTTTCTCCGAAAGCTCGTCATCACAGGATAAAAAGCTCCTGATCAGCAAAAAAACAATTCTTTTATATTAAACAGATCAGGATCATGCAACCCTTCGTACCAAAGTAGATATGCCTGCTATTTTATCAATAATGATGGCAAAAAAAAACGGGTATCAGAACGATACCCGCCATTAACAATAATTAGCTTGTTATTTTTTCTACCAGTTGATACCCAGATTAACCTCAAAACTTCCGGCGGTATAACCGCTTAATGCACCAGTTTGTGTGGTGTAGGAAGTATTAATGGAATATTTCTTTTTGTAATGTAAACCCACACCGAAACTGGCTGCTTTACTGGTATGGTACATGGCAGTAAACAAAACCTGTTGGTTGGCGATGCCAAACTGTCCGCCTACATCAACAATATCGGCAATCTCCGTGAATGAACGATAGGCGACCTTTGGCTGAAAGATATTCTCTCCCAAAGGAATTTTATACCCGGCCGACGCATAAACCACAGGCGTATTGATCAGTTTGAAATTATCCCGTTTGAAATAATTTTTCAGGTTAACCATTGCAAAATCTGCATTGAATCCTTTAGTGGTTAGCGCAACCCCAAAATCGCCGTCGAAATAGGTTTTATGATCGGTATTGTAAGCACCGATCTGGCCATCATTTGGATTACCGATCAGGTCCTGCATATCTATCCTTTGATTCATAAAACCAGCTGACAAACCGAAATGTAGTTTAGCCGTTTCGCTGAGCGGAAGGTGATAAGCATAAGTTGCCACGATACGTGTTTGCCTTTGCAGACCGGCTTTATCGAGGTTCATGTTTAAGCCGACACCTACCCTTTCCCATCCATAAGTGGCGGTAAGGTTTTGTACTACAGGCGCACCAGGCACATCATTCCACTGCGAACGGAAGGCAAGATCTACATCTGCACCCGCTGCTGCCCCGGCCATGGCCGGGTTAGCGAGGTAAGTATTATTGAAATATTGGTTTAACAACGGACTGGTTTGTGCTTTTACCTTCGAAACCCCGATAAGAGCAAGCAATATCAATATTTTTGTTTTCATCGTTTTCATTTTATTAACGGTTTCTGATAATCGTGATAAATCCTTTTTGAACAAGTTTATCTGGTCCATAAGTGATGATGTAATAGTAAGTACCTTCAGCGAGGTCGTTTCCTCCGATCGTGCCGTTCCAGCTATTGTCATATCCTTTTTTATTGTACATCAATCTACCGTTGCGGTCGAAGATCCTTACTTCGTTGCCAGGGTACATATCAATGTTCTGTACAATCCAGGTATCATTCACGCCATCGCCGTTTGGAGTTAAAATGTTGTTTGCAACAATTTTATAATCTTCGGCCACTTTAATTGTGATCGATCCGATACTGCTACATCCGTTTGCGTTGGTTACACGTACCGTATAAGTGGTGGTTTGTGCAGGACGAACGGTAAGCGTTGCCGTGTTCTGTCCGCTTATAATTCCACTTGCTGTAGACCAGCTGTAGCTTGTGCCACCGCTTGCGGTTAATGCTGCAGTTTCGCCTTTACTAAGATCGGTACCTTTGTTGCTTACAATATTTACCGTTGGAAGTGCATTGATAGTTAATGTACCGTTTACATAAACAAAACTGTAGTTATTAGCTGCACCACCTGCCGGAACAAGTGCATAATTACCTGCCACATTTCTATTTGCAGTTGTGCTTACTGTTGGTTTTGTGCTTAATGCCGTTTCAGTATCGCCCACTTTGAATCCGCTGTAGCTTACACCAAATGTTGGGAAACCATCTGACTGGCACATTGAAGCATTGCTTGCTGTTACGGTAAGTACTGCTTTATTAATCGTAAGGTTAGCACTTAAATAAGTAATTGCATAGTTGCCGTTTAATGTAACTGTACCTTGATTAATCGCATAAGTACCTGCATTTTCGCCAGCTGCCCTGGTCAAACTTCCACTAAAGCTATCACCTGTTTGTAACGCCGGACTGAAGGTATACGTCAATGCAGGATCAACATCGCCATAAGTTTTGCTTTTCGCAGCTGCGGTTACCGTGATGGTTTTAGCACCAATGGTTAGATTAGCTCCAACATAAGTTAAAGTGTAGTTAGTGTTTAAAGCAAGTGTTCCCTGGTTGATCGCATAAGTACCCACATTTTCGCCAGCGGCCCTGGTTAATGATCCTGTAAAGGTATCAGTACCAACCAATGCCGGAGCAGAAGTATAGGTTAAAGCCGGATCAGCATCACCATAAGTTTTGCTTTTTGCTGCTGCGGTTACCGTAATGGTTTTCTTGCTGATGGTTAAATCTGCACCAACATAGGTTAAAGTGTAGTTAGTGGTTAAAGCAAGTGTTCCCTGGTTGATCGCATAAGTGCCCACGTTCTCGCCAGGTGTCCTGGTCAGGCTTCCGCTGAAACTGTCGCCGGTTATCAATGCCGGAGCAGAAGTATAGGTTAAAACCGGATTGGCATCGCCATAGGTTTTGCTTTTTGCTGCTGCAGTTACCGTGATGGTTTTCTTGCCGATGGTTAAATCTGCACCAACGTAGGTTAAAGTGTAGTTAGTGTTTAAAGCAAGTGTTCCCTGGTTGATCGCATAAGTACCCACATTTTCACCAACTACTCTGGTTAATGATCCTGTAAAGCTATCAGTACCAACCAATGCCGGAGCAGAAGTATAGGTTAAAGCCGGATCAGCATCACCATAGGCTTTGCTTTTCGCAGCGGCTGTTACCGTGATGGTTTTCTTGCCGATGGTTAAATCTGCACCAACATAAGTTAAAGTGTAGTTAGTGTTTAAAGCAAGTGTTCCTTGGTTAATCGCATAAGCACCCACGTTTTCACCAGGTGCCCTGGTTAACGATCCTGTAAAGGTATCAGTACCAACCAATGCCGGAGCAGAAGTATAGGTTAAAGCCGGATCGGCATCGCCATAAGTTTTGCTTTTCGCCACTGCGGTTACCGTGATATTTTTCTTGCCTATGGTTAAATCTGCACCAACATAAGTTAAAGTGTAGTTAGGGCTTAAGGCTAATGTACCCTGGTTAATCGCATAAGTACCGATATTTTCGCCAGCGGCTCTGGTTAATGATCCTGCAAAGGTATCAGTACCAACCAATGCCGGAGCAGAAGTATAGGTTAAAACCGGATCAGCATCGCCATAAGTTTTGCTTTTCGCTGCTGCGGTGACCGTGATGGTTTTCTTGCCAATCGTTAAATCTGCACCAACATAAGTTAAAGTGTAGTTAGGGCTTAAGGCTAATGTACCCTGGTTAATCGCATAAGTGCCCACATTTTCGCCAGGTGCTCTGGTCAATGATCCTGTAAAGGTATCAGTACCAACCAATGCCGGAGCAGAAGTATAGGTTAAAGCCGGATCAGCATCGCCATAAGTTTTGCTTTTCGCTGCTGCGGTGACCGTGATGGTTTTCTTGCCGATGGTTAAATCTGCACCAACATAAGTTAAAGTGTAGTTAGGGCTTAAGGCTAATGTACCCTGATTGATGGCATAAGTACCCACATTTTCGCCAGCGGCCCTGGTTAATGATCCTGTAAAGGTATCAGTACCAACCAATGCCGGAGCAGAAGTATAGGTTAAAGCCGGATCAGCATCACCATAAGCTTTGCTTTTCGCTGCTGCGGTTACCGTGATGGTTTTCTTGCCGATGGTTAAATCTGCACCAACATAAGTTAAATTGTAGTTAGCGTTTAAAGCAAGTGTTCCCTGGTTAATCGCATAAGTGCCCACGTTCTCGCCAGGTGTCCGGGTCAGGCTTCCGCTGAAACTGTCGCCGGTTATCAATGCCGGAGCAGAAGTATAGGTTAAAACCGGATCAGCATCACCGTAGGTTTTACTTTTTGCTGCTGCAGTTACCGTAATGGTTTTCTTGCCGATGGTTAAATCTGCACCAACATAAGTTAAGGTATAGTTAGTGTTTAAAGCTAATGTACCCTGATTGATGGCATAAGTACCTACGTTTTCGCCAGTTGTCCTGCTTAATGATCCTGTAAAGGTATCAGTACCAACCAATGCCGGAGCAGAAGTATAGGTTAAAACCGGATCGGCATCACCAAAGGTTTTGCTTTTCGCTGCTGCCGTTACGGTGATGGTTTTCTTGCCGATGGTTAAATCTGCACCAACATAGGTTAAAGTGTAGTTAGGGCTTAAAGCAAGTGTTCCCTGGTTAATCGCATAAGTGCCCACGTTCTCGCCAGGTGTCCTGGTCAGGCTTCCGCTGAAACTGTCGCCGGTTACCAATGCCGGAGCAGAAGTATAAGTTAAAGCCGGATCAGCATCACCGTAGGTTTTGCTTTTTGCTGTTGCGGTTACCGTGATGGTTTTCTTGCCGATGGTTAAATCTGCACCAACATAAGTTAAGGTATAGTTAGTGTTTAAAGCAAGTGTTCCCTGGTTAATTGCATAAGTGCCTACATTTTCGCCAGCTGCCCTGTTTAATGATCCTGTAAAGGTATCAGTTCCTGTCAATGCCGGAGCAGAAGTATAAGTTAAAGCCGGATCAGCATCGCCATAGGTTTTGCTTTTCGCAACTGCGGTTACCGTGATGGTTTTCTTGCCGATCGTCAAATCTGCACCAACATAGGTTAAAGTGTAATTAGGGCTTAAGGCTAATGTACCCTGTTTAATCGCATAAGTACCGATATTTTCGCCAGCTGCCCTGGTTAATGATCCTGTAAAGCTATCAGTACCAACCAATGCCGGAGCAGAAGTATAGGTTAAAGCAGGATCAGCATCGCCATAAGTTTTGCTTTTCGCTGCTGCGGTTACCGTGATGGTTTTCTTGCCGATGGTTAAATCTGCACCTACATAAGTTAAGTTATAGTTAGTGTTTAAGGCTAATGTACCCTGATTGATGGCATAAGTACCCACGTTTTCACCAGGTGCTCTGGTCAATGATCCTGTAAAGCTATCCCCTGTTACCAATGCCGGAGCAGAAGTATAGGTTAAAGCCGGATCAGCATCACCATAAGTTTTGCTTTTTGCTGCTGCGGTTACCGTGATGGTTTTCTTGCTGATGGTTAAATCTGCACCAACATAAGTTAAAGTGTAATTAGGACTTAAGGCTAATGTACCCTGGTTAATCGCATAAATACCGATATTTTCGCCAGCGGCCCTGGTTAATGATCCTGTAAAGGTATCAGTACCAACCAATGCCGGAGCAGAAGTATAGGTTAAAGCCGGATCAGCATCGCCATAAGTTTTGCTTTTCGCTGCTGCGGTTACCGTGATGGTTTTCTTGCCGATCGTCAAATCTGCACCAACATAGGTTAAAGTGTAATTAGGGCTTAAGGCTAATGTACCCTGGTTAATCGCATAAGTACCGATATTTTCGCCAGCTGCCCTGGTTAATGATCCTGCAAAGGTATCAGTACCAACCAAAGCCGGAGCAGAAGTATAGGTTAAAGTTGGATCAACGTCACCATAAGTTTTGCTTTTTGCAGCTGCGGTTACCGTAATGGTTTTTGCACCGATCGTTAGATCAGCACCAACATAGGTTAAAGTGTAATTAGGGCTTAAAGCTAATGTTCCCTGGTTAATCGCATAAGTACCGATATTTTCGCCAGCTGCCCTGGTTAATGATCCTGTAAAGGTATCAGTACCAACCAACGCCGGAGCAGAAGTATAGGTTAAAGCCGGATCGGCATCACCATAAGTTTTGCTTTTCGCAGCGGCTGTTACCGTAATGGTTTTCGCACCGATGGTTAAATCAGCACCAACATAGGTTAAAGTGTAATTAGGGCTTAAGGCTAATGTACCCTGGTTAATCGCATAAGTACCGATATTTTCGCCAACCGCTCTGGTTAATGATCCTGCAAAGGTATCAGTACCAACCAAAGCCGGAGCAGAAGTATAGGTTAAAGCCGGATCGGCATCACCATAGGTTTTGCTTTTCGCTGCTGCGGTTACCGTAATGGTTTTCGAACTGATGGTTAAATCTGCACCAACATAGGTTAAAGTGTAATTAGGGCTTAAGGCTAATGTACCCTGGTTAATCGCATAAGCACCCACGTTTTCACCAGGTGCTCTGGTTAATGATCCTGTAAAGGTATCAGTTCCTGTCAATGCAGGAGCGAAAGTATAGGTTAAGGCAGGATCGGCATCACCGTAGGTTTTGCTTTTCGCAGCGGCTGTTACCGTAATGGTTTTCGCACCGATGGTTAAATCTGCACCAACATAGGTTAAAGTGTAATTAGGGCTTAAAGCTAATATTCCCTGGTTAATCGCATAAGTACCCACATTTTCACCAACTACTCTGGTTAATGATCCTGTAAAGCTATCAGTACCAACCAATGCCGGAGCAGAAGTATAGGTTAAAGCCGGATCAGCATCGCCATAGGTTTTGCTTTTTGCTGCTGCAGTTACCGTAATGGTTTTCTTGCCGATGGTTAAATCTGCACCTACATAAGTCAAGGTATAGTTAGTGTTTAAGGCTAATGTACCCTGATTGATGGCATAAGTACCCACGTTTTCACTAGGTGCTCTGGTCAATGATCCTGTAAAGCTATCCCCTGTTACCAATGCCGGAGCAGAAGTATAGGTTAAAGTTGGATCAACGTCACCGTAGGTTTTACTTTTCGCTGCTGCGGTTACCGTGATGGTTTTCTTGCCGATGGTTAAATCTGCACCAACATAGGTTAAAGTGTAGTTAGGGTTTAAAGCAAGTGTTCCCTGGTTAATCGCATAAGTACCTACGTTTTCGCCAGGTGTCCGGGTCAGGCTTCCGCTGAAACTATCGCCGGTTACCAATGCCGGAGCAGAAGTATAACTTAAAGCCGGATCAGCATCACCGTAGGTTTTGCTTTTTGCTGTTGCGGTTACCGTGATGGTTTTCTTGCCGATGGTTAAATCTGCACCAACATAAGTTAAGGTATAGTTAGTGTTTAAAGCAAGTGTTCCTTGGTTAATCGCATAAGCACCCACGTTTTCACCAGGTGCCCTGGTTAACGATCCTGTAAAGGTATCAGTACCAACCAATGCCGGAGCAGAAGTATAGGTTAAAGCCGGATCGGCATCACCGTAGGTTTTGCTCTTAGTAGCGGCCGTTACCGTGATGGTTTTCGAACTGATAGTTAAATCTGCACCAACATAAGTTAAGGTATAGTTAGTGTTTAAGGCTAATGTACCCTGATTGATCGCATAAGTGCCTACATTTTCGCCAGGTGTCCGGGTCAGGCTTCCGCTGAAACTATCGCCGGTTACCAATGCCGGAGCAGAAGTATAGGTTAAAGCCGGATCAGCATCACCATAAGTTTTGCTCTTCGCAGCGGCTGTTACCGTAATGGTTTTCGCACCGATGGTTAAATCTGCACCAACATAAGTTAAGGTATAGTTAGTGTTTAAGGCTAATGTACCCTGATTGATCGCATAAGCACCCACGTTTTCACCAGGTGCTCTGGTTAATGATCCTGTAAAGGTATCAGTACCAATCAATGCCGGAGCGGAAGTATAGGTTAAAGCCGGATCAGCATCGCCATAAGTTTTGCTTTTCGCTGCTGCGGTTACCGTGATGGTTTTCTTGCCGATGGTTAAATCTGCACCAACATAAGTTAAAGTATAATTAGGACTTAAGGCTAATGTACCCTGGTTAATCGCATAAGTACCGATATTTTCACCAACTACTCTGGTTAATGATCCTGTAAAGCTATCCCCTGTTACCAATGCCGGAGCAGAAGTGTAGGTTAAAGTTGGATCAACATCACCGTAGGTTTTACTTTTTGCTGCGGCAGTTACCGTAATGGTTTTTGCGCCGATGGTTAAATCTGCACCAACATAGGTTAAAGTGTAATTAGGGCTTAAGGCTAATGTACCCTGGTTAATCGCATAAGTACCGATATTTTCGCCAACCGCTCTGGTTAATGATCCTGTAAAGGTATCAGTACCAACCAATGCCGGAGCAGAAGTATAGGTTAAAGTTGGATCCGCATCGCCATAGGTTTTGCTTTTCGCTGCTGCGGTTACCGTGATGGTTTTTGTGGTTATGGTTAAAGCTGTCGCATTCGATGAAGCTTGTACAAAATCATAATTATTAGCACTTAATCCTGTTCCGTTAATTTCATACGAACCAGCTGGAGAATTTGCAGATGCAAGCGTTGACCAGCTAAGTGTGCCGGTTGTAACTGTAGAGATGGTTTCCGAATTTACAAATCCAGTAACCGTTCCTGATAAAGCCGGAACAGCATCACCATAAACTTTAGATGAAGTATTTGCTGTATAAGTTAGTGTCGCTTTAGCAACTGTACTTGATGGTATACTCACTGTTGGACTATTTGCATTGCTGCTGGTTAACACTACATTTCCAGAAATATTCGTACCAGCTGGCGCATTTGCTTTTAATCTTACATATACCGTTCCCGATACAGTTCCAGAACTTCCGATAGTAACAGAAGAACTATAGCTCACATTATCAGCACTTACCTCAAAATTGGTGCTAGAAGATGGGGTAGCCGTAATACCTGCTGATAAACCGGTACCCGATACCGAGACGCTGGTTGATGCCGATGCGGTTCCGTAAGTTGTGCTTAAAGCAGATGGAAAAGTACCGGCTGAAGCAGTAATTATAGAGGGTTGAGTATAAGTAATCGAATATTGACCAGCAGCCGTATTGCCATTGGCGGCAGCATCCTGGGCCACGTTAGCCGCAATATTGATCGTTACCGCACCATTCGCAGTTGGTGTTGCATTAAAGGTATAAGTAGTTCCACTGCCCGAAAATCCACTGAGTGTGGCATTTCCCGGTGTAATACCCCCTGCCATAAACCCTGTTACAGACTCTGAAAAGGTAACTGTAAATGGAATTGGTGAAGTACCCGTCGAACCACCCGATGCACCGGCCGTACTGCTGATCACCACCAACGGAGCCTGATTATCTACGGTAGCATTACTACTACCAACTGTGGTTTTTGTATTTCCTGCGTTATCTGTTGCTGTAACAGCTACATTCCTGTTAGTAGCATTAATTGCCCCGGCAGCAATTGTATAAGTTGCTGTCCAGGTACCGCTGCTGTTAGTTGCCGCGACCGCACTTCCACCGCCAAACTGGCTGAAGTTAATGGTTACCGAAGAAATAATATCCGTATTATTATCTCCGGCAGCTGTATTATTCCAGATAGCGGTTATTACATCACCGATTTTATACGTACCACCTGTTCCGCTGGCGCCGTTAATGCTAATGTTAGCATCGGTAACCAGCGGTGCCACATTATCTACAATAGCATTGTTGGTCCCTGTGGTAGTTGTTGGACCAGCAGAATTTGTTGCAGTTACGGATATATTCCTGTTGGTGGCATCAATAGTACCGGCAACAATAGTATAAGTAGCTGTCCAGATGTCATTATTGTTGCTGGCTGTAACCGTAGCGCCACCACCAAATTGACTAAAATCTATAGTTACTGCGATAATACCCGAATTATTATCGCCAATAGCAGAATTATCCCAGATTGCGGTTACTACATCTCCTATCTTGAATGCACCACCCGTCCCACTTCCGCCACTAATATTAATCTTAGCAGCTGTAACAGTAGGCGTAGCGATATATGTAAACTGGTCGCTGGCACTGGTTGCGCTGGTGCCACCTGTTGTAGTGATGCGGACATCAACCGTACCTGTTCCTGCCGGTGCGGTCGCCGTAATCTGTGTTGCCGAGTTAACGGTGAAGCCTGTAGCTGCCGTAGCGCCGAACCTCACCGCGGTCGCGCCGGTGAAGTTGGTGCCCGTAATGGTCACGCTAGTGCCTCCGCTGGCAGGGCCACTGGTTGGGCTCAAAGCCGTTACCGTTGGCGCAGCGATATAGGTAAACTGGTCGCTGGCACTGGTCGCGCTGGTGCCACCTGTTGTAGTGATGCGGACATCAACCGTACCTGTTCCTGCCGGTGCGGTAGCCGTGATCTGTGTTGCCGAGTTAACGGTGAAGCCTGTAGCTGCCGTAGCGCCAAAGGTCACCGCAGTCGCCCCGCTGAAGTTGGTGCCCATAATGGTCACGCTAGTGCCTCCGCTGGTAGGGCCACTGGTTGGGCTCAAAGCCGTTACAGTTGGTCTTGCGACATACGTAAACTGGTCGCTGGCACTGGTTGCGCTGGTGCCACCTGTTGTAGTGATGCGGACATCAACCGTACCTGTTCCTGCCGGTGCGGTAGCCGTGATCTGTGTTGCAGAGTTAACGGTGAAGCCTGTAGCTGCCGTAGCGCCAAAGGTCACCGCGGTCGCCCCGCTGAAGTTGGTGCCGGTAATGGTCACGCTAGTGCCTCCACTGGTCGGGCCACTGGTTGGGCTCAAAGCCGTTACCGTTGGCGCAGCGAGATATGTAAACTGATCGCTGGCACTTGTTGCGCTGGTGCCACCTGTTGTAGTGATGCGGACATCAACCGTACCTGTTCCTGCCGGTGCGGTCGCCGTGATCTGTGTTGCCGAGTTAACGGTGAAGCCTGTAGCTGCCGTAGCGCCGAAGGTTACCGCAGTCGTCCCGCTGAAGTTGGTGCCGGTAATGGTTACGCTTGTGCCTCCGCTGGTAGGGCCGCTGGTTGGGTTCAAAGCCGTTACCGTTGGCGCAGCGAGATATGTAAACTGGTCGCTGGCATTGGTTGCGCTGGTGCCACCTGTTGTAGTGATGCGGACATCAACCGTACCTGTTCCTGCCGGTGCGGTCGCAGTGATCTGTGTTGCCGAGATAACGGTGACACCTGTAGCCGCCGTAGCGCCGAAGGTTACCGCAGTCGTCCCGCTGAAGTTGGTGCCGGTAATGGTCACGCTAGTACCTCCGCCGGTAGGGCCACTGGTTGGGCTCAAAGCCGTTACCGTTGGTAGTGCTAAAGTGGTAAATTGTTGATCTATACCATAGGAAGTACCAACGCTATTTATTGCATAAGCGCGTACATGATAAGTTGTAGAACTTGATAGTGTTGTTTCATTATAGGTATATGCACCTAGTGCAGTTCCAGCAACTATCCTTTTGGTATCGGCAGTTGTAGGATTAAGGCTTGTTGAATAAACAAACCCTTTTTCCGTTATTGTAGCAAAACCAGCGCTAACCAAATTTCCATTAAATGCAGCAGAAGTAGCTGCTATAGAATTTGCAGCATTAGTCGTTATTCGTGGAGAAGGATCGTATGTAAAACTGGTTACGCCAACATAAAAATCGCCAGCGTTAGTATTGTTTGGAAATTGAGCATTTGTAGTAACGGTCAATAAAACTTCATCGATATCGCTCCACCCTGTTAAACTATATGGATATGGTACATTTGCATTGGCCAGATACACGTTTTGAGTATATTTAACCGCACCTGATTTTTTACCTTCTATCCTGATATACTGATCCTGGCTAAAAGTGAAAAAATTAATTGTCTTAAAATTAAAATTCTGACCATCTGCCCGCTTTATGGATGTTTTAGCATTACCGGTGGCTGTAGGTGTTGGGTCTCCCGATTGAAGCCAAAGCGTCTGATCGTTATATGTCCAAAATCCCGGGCTATTGGCCACCATTGTAAATGTCCAGCTTTCCTGAGCAGCGGTAGTCTGCGTAAAAGATGTTGTTCCCAATCTCGTCCCGTTGACTGGATCACCTGATACATTAGTAAAATCGAGTGTTTTGGTTTGCCCAAAGGCCACCAACTGAACAATCAATAAACAGACTAATAAGTAAAATTTTCTCATCATATTAACATATTATCGTATACATTTACCCAAAATTATTGGGGGATAATTTCTATTTTTATTGTACTATATATTAAATTAACACCATGTCAGTCTCAACAGAAACATTGAACCATCAAACAGCATTTTCATTACTCTCTAAAAAACTAACGGAAGCAATTCCTACTCCCGAGGTAATCGACACCGTAAACCAATTACATCATCTCTATTCAAAACTAACCAACATCGAAGGTGTACTTGCACCGTCTGATGAAGAAGAGTTTTTTGAAGAACAGAGTGAAAACGGTACCCGTGTAAATCCTTATATGGCCGCCTATTGTTTTCTTGATTACCTGCGTTCTTATAAATTCACAATCGGTATAAAAAACCTAATAGCTGAAAAGCTCAGTCAGGAACCACAAAAACCTTTACAGATTTTATATGCCGGAACCGGACCTTACGCCTCGCTAGTACTACCTTTAACCTCAGTATTCTCAGCAGATCAGATCCAAATCACCTTGCTCGATATTCACCAGTCATCTTTAGATGCGGTAAGCAAACTGATTACAGCATTTAATCTGCAAGCTTATTTTAATGGATCAATCAAAGCGGATGCGACCCTCTTTATTCCAGCTGATGATAAGCAATATGATATTATCATATCCGAAACCATGGACAAAGCCTTACGTAAAGAGCCTCAGGTTGCCATCTTCCATCACCTTCAGCAATTTCTGAAATCCGATGGCGCGCTTATTCCCGAGGAAATAAGGGTTGATCTGTATCAATCAAAATGGGGAGAAGAAAAAAATCCCGCTTTTGAATATTTCCTCGACACTAAAACCAAGGCTCATAATGCAACGGTACGCGAAAAAATCACTAACCTAATTGCCATTAATAAGCATTCTGTAACAAAATTTGAAAGAACAAATTCGGATCATATTTTTCTAAAAACAATTGACCCTCAAAATCTTAAAGCTGCATACACGGCCTTGCTCCTGATTACCGAAGTACAGGTTTATAAGGACATTGTTCTGCTTGAAGACGAGTCTATTTTAACTGAGAAGGATTACCTGTCACCGATAAGCGAACAGATTCGTCAATCTGGTTTATCTTTTTATTATAAAATGGATAATGATCCCCGTATTGTGTGCAGTTAAATGCACAGATACGGGTTTAGCCACCCACTAACATTTTCTTCGTGAATTTCCCTGAAATTAATATCGTCGAATGTTAATCTTTTACCCTTTTCTACTACAACCATATTAGTATTTAAACCTGACACATTCATTTTTACAATATCTACCTCTGGCAACAAAAAGCCAGATTTGGGATAAAAATTAACCTCCCCGCGTGGCCCTTTCTTTTTATCGGTCTGCAAGTGTTCCATTACTTTTTTCCAGTCGCGGCGTTGCATGGCTGGTTCCATTTCTTTAAGTGTCATTCCGGCCTCAAATCCCAGTAAAGAAAATACATCAGCCTCCCTGCCAGTTTGCCCTTCAACAATAGTTACAAAAGCCTCGTTCAGCTCTCCCGCCATTTCCCTGGTCCATTGCGAACAAGAATAGAATGACATTGGATAACCCTTAATACTCCTTAACACATCTGGGAAACACATTGGCTCAGAAAGCAACAATGGCATTTTTTTATCTAAACCACGCTCATAAAATGCAGTAATAAATTCGGTAGCCTGAGGCCCCGAAAATAAAGCATGCAGGTAAGCTGGTGGTTCGTTTTCTATATTATTGAGCAAAACTTCCATGTTAAGTACATGAGGTTCATTGTGGTTTAATGAAAGAATATGAAAATCCATTATTCCTGATCCTGCGGCAATGGATCCACGCCTAAAACTCGCGGCCAAATGATAACCACCATCATAAGGTGGCATAATTACAGCACCTTTATCTCCAAAAGTTTTATGTGCCCAATAGCCAAGAGCGTATTCGCTTTGCCATAATTGATAGCTGCTGAAAAATATATTAGGACTGGTATAAGTTATTGAAGGAAGATATTCGCCCATATCAAAAAAGAAAGCAATTTTTTGGCGACTTTCTATTATAGGTACCAGTTCGGGGATTACTTTATAGCTAATGTACCCCATTACAATATCTACATTATGAAAATTGAGCAGCTTCTGCACAGCCATTTTAACGTCAGCTTCTCTACCTTGCCCTACATACTCTGGTATAAATTGATAATCCCTTTGTGCATGAATATCTTTGCATAAACCCGCAAACAGACCATTTGCTATATTATTTGCATGATCGGGATAAATAGAAGAATAGGTGGTTATAAAACCAATTTTCAGCGGGGCTAACATATCGGAGCGCTATAAAATGTATTTGTATTTATGTAAAAGAAATGGCCTTCGGTAAATACCGAATGGCCAATTTATTCATGTATTAGTTTCTGCTAGGATAAACACCCTGTACTACGATTAACATTGTTAGTGCCATGTAAGGATTAGCAATACTAACAGGTAAACTTGAACCAGTAATACCAACAGTTACTGTACCAGCTGGTGTAAAGGGGGCGCTTGATGCCTGCCCACCTACATTTAAATCTGTATCTGGTGCAGAATTATTATAAAGAGCAATACCTGCCGTACGTGGAACAACAACCTGTGCTAAAGTATTAGCTGCTGAGGATGGTGCTGCAGCAGTACCCACCGCGCTTGATGCTTTAATTGTAGGGGCAGGAATACTAACGCTCGAGCCTCCACCGGTAAATATAGCCACGTGGTTGTGCGCAGGTAAATTTGAAAGGGTTAAAGTAGTTGAGGTAGTACCTGCAGTTTCTCCTAAAACATAAGTACCAAAAGGGGAAGTTCCGGCTCCAATTACAGTTCTACCCTGTAAATTTGGCAAACCAAAAGTACTTTGTCCGTTGCCACCATAAACAGTACCAAGTATTGCAAAAAGCGCTGAGTTATTGGATATTGAAAGTACCTGTCCAGTACAGCCCATAAACGTTCTAGGCACAAAACTTCCTGCAAAAGATCTTACCATTCCTAAATAATCATCCATAATTTTAATAGTTTAAGGTTTAAATAAATTATATGTTTCTAAATTGGTTTTTAATACAAAGCTTCTTGGTTTAAACAGGTTGTAAATCTATCACCCACCTTTAATCCCATGGCTATTAATTTATAACCAGATAAAAGCCCCTCTGTTGTTTGTACAATATTGATGCGTAAAAAACTATCATATTTACAGGCTACAAACAAACCATAATTGGCATCGGCATAAATAATGGTACCAGGCTCATGCCCAACCGCATCGTTGATGAATGCCGGCGAAACTTCTACAAGAACAAGTTCCTGTGCCCCGAAAAGGGTAACAGCACCGGTATAAATAGGATTACAGGCATTAACCAGGTTCATAATCTCGGCTGCAGTGTGTTGCTCCCAGTTGATGACCACATCATGTGCTTTTACTGGTGGAAAAGCGAATGCATCACTTTCTTCCTGAGGTTTTAACTGATCTGTTCCATCAATAATTTGATTTAATGCCTGATTGATCACATTTACCGCCAAAAGACTCAGCCTATGGTTAAGTGCACCAAAATTCTCTTCAGTAAATATTGGCACCTGTTGTTGGTATAGTATCGGACCAGTATCAAAACGTTCCGCTACCTTATGGATGGTAATCCCGGTAAAAGGTTCTCCACTTTTAATCTGCCAAAACAATGGTGCAGACCCCCTGTAGGCCGGAAGTAAACTAAAATGCACATTATAGAAGCCTAGGGAAGGAAGTTCTAACAATTGAGCAGGTATTTTTTTCGAAAATCCGAATACCAATACCAATTCTACCTTTGTAGAAATTATCAGATCATAAATTTGTTCAGAAAAAGACTTTTCCTCAATTATTCCATAACAGGCTATGCCTTTTAAATCACAGAAATCATGTATCTCATTTTTAATCAGCTGAATACCTGAAGTTACGACACCCTCTAGCCACTTTTTTTCAAATAGGGCATTTATAGTGGGCAACGCCGCTATATGGTTTGAGAGTATTAAGATTTTCACTGCGGAACTTTGGATGATTTGTATTGTAAATATCAGACAAAAAACTAATACAAAGCAATCCTTATTTATAAGTATTTTTTATCAAAAAATTAGATTATGCATCTAAACCCTCAAGAAAAGCTTTTTGAGTCATTTTTTTTTATTGACAATTGTCAAATTGCCCCAAAAAACACGATGGAATATTTAAAACTAACTGATCCTACTAAAAAAAATAATTAATACTACATTTAACGACATTTTTAGTTAACGTATAAACAACCCGTATTTACCTCAAAACAAATACAAACCTTAAATTAAATGTGATGTAAGTATTTCTTCATCAGGCATTATTTTACATTCAATGCGTTGATCAAATGCCGGTAGGCTGAATTGACTTCGGGATATTGGGGCAAGTAGATTTTAGTTTCCTCATTAAAAGGCTGATCAGGATATTTACTATGAAAGCTTAGCCGTTTTCTCATTTCATTTTCGTTTGCATTTTCCTTGCCTATCGAAGCAAAAAAATGTGAAAGCAGGTTTTCCATGCCCCAACTATAATCATAAAAATGATTAAGCGGGTTGCTTTCCTGAACTAAATTATGGAGTTCCCGGTAATAAGCTGCGAGCACTTCTGCTGTGAAGAAATTAAAATCGCTATAATGCTCCTCCCTTAATTTTACCTTAAGGAGATCGGCTTCTATAAAACCTGGTATAGCATGCATCCCCCTCTTCTTATAATGGGAAACAATAATTGCATCAGGTTTTCGGGTAAGAAAATAAAATGGCGTATCAGGAAACCACTTTCTTAGCATGGGATAAAAATGAATGTGCCAGCTATCCAATTTAATGAACAATTGTTGATATTGGTTTTTACGCCATTGCCCCATTGTTTTTAACGCGGCTTTAAACCACTTTTCGGCTTCTGCTTCGGTTAAATTTTTATCCTGTAAGGGTGCCCTTAAAATTTCATCAAGCAAGGGCGCTTCTGCGTAAACAATATTACCCTGATCGGTTGATAATGCCTGCGATAGCAAGGTAGAACCACAACGGGATACATGAAATATAAAAGCCGTTGGGGTTATTGCATCTGTTTTATCAGCAGATTCGAGCAAAAAACCGGTATCACTCATTGATCTATAAATAGAGCGCTCACTCATCTTAGATAAGCAAATCCCAATGGTTTCATCAAAAAACGGTTCGGCCATGTGCCAATCACCAAGATCCATCCAACGCAGTTGCCAAACACCATTTTGCTTCTCTAATTTATAGGGAATCCAGTTATGCAATGCACTCATCAGATCGTTTTTTTCAGATCATCAATCAGTTGTTTTGATGTTGGGGTATTTAGCCGCTCCAAATCTTCTATTACTCTTAACGTACTTTCTCTATCCATCTGTTTTTCCTTCTGCTCTGCTGCCATATCATAACCATGTACCGTAAAAAGCTCATCCGTCCAATTGTTGCGCAAAGCATCTATTACCAGATGAACCCTTACCGATTGACCATTATTTACAATAGTATGGGTTTGGTCGAAATCAATATACCAGCTGGCTCCTTCTTTAAGCTCAAGATACTCCTCTCCTACCTTAAACAACACATCTTCATTTGTTTGGATCGGAATATGTATCCTGCAAGCACCATTAACATAGTTACAGCCACGATCTTTATGGGGTTTAATTTCGGCACCCGGGTGTAAGGCCAGCAACCTGATGGATTCTTTGGGGCACTGCCACCAATCGAGTATAGATTTGATATAAGGCAGTTTTTTTAACAAAGGTGTTTCTTTATAGCTATCTACACCATAATTGGCCAGGATATCGTCTTCTTTTCCACTTGCCGATTGCAGCGAAATACTCTGCCAGCTCCCATCATAATCTCTTGTATTAAAATGATCTTTCCAATCTAAAGTCATGGCTATAGCCAGTTCGCTTTTGAGTAACTGAACATCATATTGTTGGTTAAATTGAATATATCTGGTCACGGTGGGATGATTTTCTGTAATATTAAACATTGTTTATTAATCTGCAAATTTTTAAAACAGATTTATAGTACGCATCTTTTTTTTCAATAAATTAGCCGTCAGTATCTAAATTAACATGGAACACAACACCTCACTTATACTCTCTTTTTTGGATAAAATCGGCATTAATTATAGCCTTGAATCCATAACCGGCGAAACCTTTTTACCAGGGCTTAAATTACGGGAAGGAACACTAATCATCGATATGAAAAAATTGCTTTACCCGGGCGATATTTTGCATGAGGCAGGGCACTTGGCCTGCATGCCGCCTGAAATCAGACAAAATATGAGCGACAATTTACCAAGTGGAGACTTACATAACGGCGGCGAATTAATGGCTATAGCCTGGTCTTACGCAGCCTGCATCCATTTAGGCCTTGATGCAAAAGTGGTATTTCATGAACATGGCTATAAAGATGCTTCTGACGCTCTTATTGAAAATTTTAAAGAGTCGAGGTTTATTGCAGTGCCGCTTTTGCAATGGCTAGGCATGGCTTATGATGAAAAAAAAGCAGAAACACTTGAATTAAGACCTTACCCCTTTATGCAAAAATGGCTTTGTACGGAAAGGCCTGCTTAAGTAACAAATAAAAATTAATGACAAGCGCAGAAAAACTGGCAAACTGGGTGGAAGATAAACACAAAAACCAGCTCATTAAAAGCACTTTACTTCCCTATTTCGATCATTTAAATAAAGTAGCCTTAATGGCAAAAAATGCGGTAGAATGGGGTTACGAAATAGGTCTTTGTCACGATTTATTAGAAGATACAGCTACCACAAGTACCGAGCTGCAAACGGCACTGGTGCATTTTGATTATCCTAAAGCAGTAGCTGATCTCATTACTGCCTGCGTAGTGGAACTAACGGATGTTTTCACTAAAACGGCTTATCCCAAATTAAGGAAAAAGGAAAGGAAAAAACTGGAAAACAAGCGACTGCAAACCTTAAGTGCTGCTGCCCAAACGGTAAAATATGCCGATTTGATCGATAATGTAGCCTGGATGATGAAATATGACTTAAAACATGCGGCCAAATACCTCAAAAAGAAATCGGTTCTTTTAACCAACTTAAATCGTGGAAATGTTTATTTAAGGCAACAGGCCATGGATATTATTCAGCAAGAACTGTTAAAATTAGAATAACCTTAACAGCATTTCCATGGCTAAAAATTTTGATTAAAAAAAAAGCACCTCATTAAGAGAACGCCTGATATCCAGAGACTAATCTGACTGCTTTAAACAGTTTTAACTATTGGTAATTTCATAAACTTAACTGCGCCAACACTACAGGCAGACAATAGGCAGAGCACCGAAATAACAATAAAAATACTATTGGTACTTCCGGTTGTATCGATAGCAAAACCCAGTAAAGGCTCGCCAAAAGCGGCAAAAAGGTAAGCGATCATATTCATAAAACCTATACCGGTACCAGTAAGGCTACTTCCTAAAAAATCGGGACTAAGCGGAAAAAAGCAAGCCTGTGGACCATATACGAAAAAACCTGCCAATAGCATCAATACCCCACCTAAAAGCAGGTTATGAACTGGTGCGATATAAATGAGAATGGCAATAATGGCACTTATCGACATGCCAAAGATAATGGCTTTGATCCGGTCTCTTTTAAACAAACTATCAGATAACATTCCAAAAGTTAGGGCTCCGGCAGCCATGCCTACAGGCAATAAAAAAGTCACCCATAAATTACCCGGATTATCTTTCCAGTTACCTCCTAAATAATGAACAGGCACCCAAAAAATAAGGCCGTAACGGGCCATGCTTTCAAAGCCAAAACCAAGTGAGGCAACCATAAACCTTTTATTGCTCAATACCAAACGGTAGCGGTTTACCCAGCTTACTTCTGGTTGTTTTTCTACTTTTGTATCTGTTGCAATAGCGGGTTTATCGCGGGCGATAATCAGAAAAGCCGTTGCCGAAATTAACAGTAAAAGCACCGGTAACCTGAAAAGCATACGCCACTCATAACCCTGCTGCAATAAAATAATAGAAAGCAGGTAAGTTACTACCGAAGATAGTCCGGCGGCCATGGTGTAAAAACCAAAGGCCTTGCCCCGCTCCTCTTCGCTCCACCAATTATTAATCAGTTTTGCGCCCGGAGCAAAGGCCATCGATTGAAAATAACCGTTCAAAGCCCACAGTATCATAATTAGCGTTCCGCTGTTGGCAAAACTGATGGCCACATTGGTGATGATAGAAAGATATGCGCCCACCGTAACCATTAAACGTGCACTAAAACGGTCGGCCAGGTTCCCGTTGATTAACTGCCCGATGGAATACCCCATTAGCATCGAAAAACTGATCCAGCCAATTCCCGTGTACGGAATATGCAGATCTGCCGCCATCCCTTTTGCAGCCCAACCAAAATTGTGCCTGCCTGTATAAAAAAACAGGTAACAGAACATGGTAATCAACAGCATTTTCCATTGCTGTACCCTAAATTTCTTATCCATTTTGCTAAGCTTGCTGCTGATCCAGATTAATACCTACACGGAGCGGTTTATTTGCGACGGCAAAATCAAATGCCTCATTGGTATTTAAAAGATCAAATTCTTTCGAAACCACTTTTTCAAATGGAAAAACCTGATGATTTTTACTGATGAAGTTTACCGCATAAACAAAATCTTCGAAATTGTAATTGTGTAAACCTTTAATGGTAATTAACTTCCGCACTATCGATTCTGCATCAACCTGCACTTTACGCGTATTAAATACCGCACCAATCCATACTGCTGTTCCACCAATGGCCAGTTTCTCGATACTATTTTCCATCGCATCAGCCGAGCCACTCATGTCAAATGCAAGTTCAATGCCTTCCGGCAATCCCACCGAAGCCCCCGTTAACAGGTGAGTTTCGTTTGCGCCAAAAGCCACCGCCTGTTCAAGCCTTTGAGGATTGATATCAGCGATGTGAATATAACTGGCTCCTGCGTCTTTACACATCGCTGCACATACCATCCCGAGTAAGCCACTTCCGGTAATAAGCACTTTTTTCGATTTAACATCTCCAGCCAGCCTTAATGCGCCAGCTACAGTAGCTACCGCGCAATTAATAATTGCCGCTACAGGCAAGGGTACTGCCGTTGAGATTTTGAGTACTGCTGTACCCGGTTTTAAGATACAATGGGTCGACAAACCGCCATGCAATGCATCATTGGCCGTAATTTGTGCATGCCCGTATTTAAAAAGCTTTTCACCTTTCTGCGGCATCCCGGCTTTCGACATGGCGGAATCAGGATCGGAAGAAAAAATACTCCAGGTTACCCTGTCGCCGATTTCCAGTTTATTTCCCAGGTAATCTTTTTCCTCATGACCTTCAGCAAAGCCTGTAATCTCGCCTACAATCTCGTGCCCCAGTACGGTTGGCACTTTCTCTTTTCGCAGGCCACAATAGGTATGCAGGTCGCTGCCACAAATTGTGGTGTAAAGGTTTTTGATCAGGATTTCCCCTTTTTGCAGATTAGGAATTTCTTTTGTCAGCACTTCCATCGGTTGCCCTTGTCCGTTAAAAGCTACTATTCTGGCTTTATCCATTGCAATAAATGCTAATATCAGGTATAGAAAGAATGTATAAATAAATTATTAATCAATGAGTGGTAACAGGTCGATCAGGTTGTCGATGATCAGGTCCGGATGAGCTTCCATTAACTGGGCCGCAGTATGTGCTCCTGTGGTAATCCCGATACTAAGCCCACAACCTGCATTTTGTCCTTCTTCTATATCAATGGCCGAATCGCCTATTTTTACCACGCTGCTGCTGTCGGTGATATTAAATTTTTTCATCGCAAATTCGATCATATCAGGATCAGGCCTGTTACGCGAAACATCAGAAGCAGTAACCAACGCATCAAACTCTCTTCCCACGCTCCAGCCAAGTTTCGTGATAATCGAATTAGCCGTAGCACTGTCGTACCCGGTATTCAGCACAGCAAAAATTTTTCTACTCTTCAGTTCGTTAAACAATTCTACCGCATTTGGCTGAGGAAGAATCTCTTCAGTAGCATAAGCATGGGTTAACGCAACAATAAATTCATCATATATTTTAGCTGTAAGGGCTTCATCGCTCACACCAGCATAAGTAGATAATACCGAACGGATAGCTTGTCTTTTTTCTTTCCCTGCACCCTGCGCAAGCACCTGATCCAAACTAAATTCAAAACCCGCATTGTTAATGGCCTTTTGAAGCGTTTTATACACCAGGTTATCTTCATTTACTGTGGTTCCGGCCATATCAAAAACCACCATTGCTATTTTATTCTTTTCCATTTAAAATCTAATTTATGTATTTGTTTCCCTTTTACCTGCAGGAATTAAAATGTTTAGCAAAACTAAACAATGTTTACATAAAACAAATTTTATATGTATTAATTTTTTGTTAAGTTTATGCTATCCCGACTTCAACCATAACAAATGAGCTTTATTGGCATTTATGTAACCATTATGTTGCTCATGCTATCAAATTTGACCGGGTTAAACGCGGATAAAAACGCTAAAATGATTCGATTTTTGAATGCTAAATATCGCTATCTTGTGGATCCCTATTATTTAAGGAATTTATGAAAGAATCTGCAGAAATCCTTAGTCTGATCAAAACCTACGAAACACGCGAATCGGACCTGAGACTGAACATTGCCCAACTCAAAAGCTTAAACGAGGCATTACGAATTGCAGATGAAAGAAGCGCGATACTCAACTCGATTATTGAGAGTTCTGACGATGCGATTGTGAGTAAAGACCTCAATAGTATTATAACCAGCTGGAATAATGCTGCTGAAAGGATTTTCGGTTACAGTGCTTCAGAAATGATCGGCAAATCGATCATGAAAATTATTCCGCCCGACCGTGCTGAAGAAGAACCGCATATACTTGGCCAGCTGAGGCAGGGAATCAGGGTGGATCACTTCGAAACAGAACGGCTTAGAAAAGACGGTACACTGATTAACGTTTCGCTAACCATTTCACCCATTAAAGACCGCGATGGAAATGTGGTCGGTTTATCTAAAATTGCGAGGGATATTACCTATAAAAGAAACATTGAAATTAAGAAGAATGAATTTATTGGTTTTGTAAGCCACGAACTCAAAACACCCTTAACCTCCCTGCGCTCTTATATACAGGTAGCTTTGCATAAAGCCAGAAAGGATGAACAGGAGTTTATCTGCCAGGCACTTTCGAGAGCTGAAATGCAGACCAAAAAAATGGAAAATATGATTTCTGATTTTCTGAGCATTTCGAAATTCGAGGATGGCCAGATGAAAATCAATCCAGGCCGGTTTGATATGGCTAATTTGATAAGGGAAAACCTGGAGGATGCCCGAATCGCTTCAGCAAAACATGTACTGGTTTACGTTGGTGCTGATGAAGCTTATGTGCACGGAGATCCGGAAAAACTCTCGCTTGTACTTACCAACCTGATCAGCAACGCCCAAAAATACTCACCCAATGGTGGCACCATAACCATAAATTGCCAGCAAAAAAACCAACACTTTTTTATTAGCGTGAGTGATGAAGGTATTGGTATTTCTACTACCGACCAAAAGCTGATGTTTGGAAAATTCTTCAGGGTTAACAGCGAACAGACTAAATTTATAAGCGGCTTCGGAATAGGTCTTTACCTCGCCTCCACTATCATCAATCTTCATCAATCTTCTATCACCGTAGAAAGCGAACCTGCTAAAGGCTCAACATTTTCATTTCATATAGCTGCTTCAACAGAGACAGTATAAACAAAGTATTCAAGGCATTAATGCTTAAATGAGGCATTCCTGCAAACAAGACCTATATTTTTTTGTTGAAGTGAAATAAAAATATAAACGAATATGAATAAGGACCTGCCCTACGTAATCTGTTTGATGATGACCTCTGTTGATGGGAAAATTTTAGGCGAAAAATGGGGCAATAGTCCAAAAATGGAATTATTGAGGGGAACATTCGAAAAAATCCACGAAGAAATTGGTATAGGTGCGTGGATTGTAGGCCGTACCACAATGGAAAAAGATTTTACTGGTTTTGCAAAACCGGTATTAAAAAAGGGGCATCATCAAGTTGACCGGAATGACTTTGTTGCCGGGCACCAATCAACCACTTTTGCAATAGCCATTGACGGTAAGGCAAAATTAGGCTGGGAAAAACCAACCATGCAGGGCGACCACGTGATTACCATTCTTACCGAAGGTGTAAAAGATGCTTACCTTGCCCATTTGCAGGATATTGGCGTTTCGTACATTTTTGCTGGTAAAGATGAAATCAATTTAAAAACAGCTTTAAAAAAACTACGTAAACTGTTCGGAATCGAAAAACTGATGCTCGAAGGTGGTGCCCATATTAACGGAAGTTTCCTTAACGAAGGCTTGATTGATGAACTTCACCAATTGCTGCTGCCAGTTGCAGATGGTACCATAAAAACCTCAACTCTTTTTGAGATCGACCCAAAAACCAAAAAAGAAGGTGCTACCCTGCTCAAACTTGAGAAGGTAAAACAGATCGAAAATGAGGTGCTTTGGATTACTTATAAGATCGGAAAAACGAATTAAAACACTATAATTCAGAAACATTACCTTTCTAACTCCATTTCGTTTATGGAGCCATAAGTCACATTCATAGAAGAATTATGGCTACTTACCGACTTTCCATTTTATTCCAACATGGCTATATTATCTTCGTATAATAGTCATTGTATGCCATGTGGTTTTATCTTAAAAGATTATTTGTGCTTTTACTTTTGCTGCTGATGATCTGCTACGCATTTAATACTTTTGCCGCACCAATCAAAGCTACAGCATCATCAGATCCAGCAGGCGAAAGTATATACCCCGAATCATTTGATGGAGGTTTTATTTTTTTCGCGGTGGCACTTACCATTATTGCGGTAGTCAGGATCAGGAAAACTTAGGAGCATAATTTCATTAAGTTAATCTTGTGATGTCATTCCCTTTCAAAACATCAGCACATTTTTGCCAGATTTCCCAGTTGTTTTAATTTAAAATCGATTTCATCTGTCCAGGGCATCCCCATGCATATACGCAGACAATTTTCGTATTGCTCCTGTAAGGTAAACATCCGTCCCGGTGAAATGCTGATTTTTTGTTTCATGGCCAGCTCATAAAGTTTTATGGTATCTGCTCCTTTAGCCAGTTCTACCCAAATGGCAAGTCCACCCTGCGGCCGGCTGATTTTGGTACCTTCAGGGAAATAGGTAGCAATGGCATGGCTAAAACGCTGGTAATTTCCCATCAGCGTACGCCTGATTTGATGGATATGAACATCGTAACGACCACTTTTAAAAAAGTTGCCCACTACTTCGTGTACCAGGGATGGCGTGGCAATGGCATGAACCAGTTTTAACTTCATTATTTTATCCTTATACTTTCCCGGAGCCACCCAGCCAACGCGGTAACCAGGAGCCAGTGTTTTGGAAATAGCACTGCACCAGAGCACATTTCCCTCAGTATCAAAAGCCTTACAGCATTTAGGCCTTTGCGAACCAAAATACAGATCACCGTACACATCATCTTCAATTAGCGGGATATTGTGCCTGGCCAACAGTTTTACGACTTCCTTTTTATGTTCATCAGGCATGCAGCTACCTAAAGGAGTATTGAAGTTTGGAATCAGCACACAGATATTGATTTTAGAAACCAGTTTTTTCAAAGCATCAATCTCAATACCAGTAACCGGATGGGTGGGCAGCTCGAGCACTTTGAGGCCAAGACTGATAGCCAGCTGAAAAATACCCGGATAACATGGACTTTCAATAGCAACGGTATCTCCTGCTTTGGCTAAAGCCATCAGCGAAAAAGCAAGCGCATTCATTCCGCCACTGGTGGTAATCAGGTCATCTTCGTTTAAATTCCCTCCCCAGCCCAACGAGCGGACGGCCACCATTCTGCGCAGCTCAATATTGCCCTGAAGCGGTTCATAAGCCGTACCACCTTGCAGTGATCTGCTGGCCCGGAGGATTTCTTTTTGAAGTTTTGCCAAAGGCAACAGATTTCCGGAAGGAATACCAATGGAAAAAAGTGTAATGTCGTTATTCCCCATGCTCGAATACACTTTGGTAATCAGTTCATCAGGTTCATTGTTACCCGGCATTAATGTGGGTTTACTAACGCCGGGAAGCGGTAAACGCTGAGCAGAACGGTTGCTCACAAAAAAGCCCGATTGAGGTTTCGAATCGATCAGTGATTGCGCTTCGAGCTCTAAAAAAACCCTTTTTGCCGTGTTCATCCCAATGGCGTATTCTTTACAGAGCATCCTTACGGAAGGGAGTTTTTCGCCAACCTTCAAAATACCATTTCTAATCTGAGCCGCTATTCCATCCGCGATTTCATTATACCTGTAAATCTTTTTCATAAACAAACTGTATCCATGCAAATATACAAAACTGATACTGTATTTATCTATTTCTCTTTATCACTTTTGGTTAAGCAAATATTAGATATGATAAGCACAACAACGGGTAGCCTGGCTACCAGGAAAATTTCGGGCGGATGGCTGAACGGTTTTATAGGAGTATTGATATTTAGTGGATCTATGCCCGCCACTAAAATAGCGGTGATGGATATGAGCCCTGTTTTTGTAACCATTGCCAGGGCAAGTATTGCAGGTTTGCTTGCACTTGCCGTGTTGATTTTCCTTAGAGAGAAACGCCCTGCAAAAAGCAGTTTGTGGTCGCTTGTTATTGTCGCTTTTGGTGCCGTAATTGGTTTTCCGCTGTTAAGTGCACTGGCTTTGGCGCACATCAGCTCAGCACATTCATTGGTATTTTTAGGATTGCTGCCCCTGGTAACGGCGATTTTTGCAGTATTGCGTGGAGGCGAACGCCCAAAACCTGTATTTTGGTTCTTTTCAGCACTGGGCAGTTTATTGGTAGTCGGTTATGCGGTGTATCAGGGCATTAATACTTCACCTCTGGGCGACCTGCTCATGTTGGCGGCAATTGTGCTCTGTGGACTGGGTTATGCAGAGGGAGCCCGTTTATCGAAAACAATTGGTGGCTGGCAGGTCATCTCCTGGGCCCTGGTAATTTCGCTTCCACTTATGCTGCCCTTAATCTTTGTATTTAAACCGGTCTCACTATCGGCCATCAGCCCGGGTGCATGGATGGGATTAGCCTATATTTCATTGTTCAGCATGTTTATTGGCTTTATTTTCTGGTATAAAGGCCTGGCACAGGGCGGCATTGCATCAGTAGGGCAATTGCAACTGCTTCAGCCTTTTTTTGGTCTGGCGCTTGCGGCTACGCTATTACATGAAGAGGTAAGTTTAAATATGCTGGCCGTGATGGTTGGCATTATCCTTTGCGTTGCCGGTTCGAAAAAATTTGCGAAATAAAATACATTCAACAAAAAATTCAATAATATGAAAATCAGCAACAGCAAAATAGCCGATATCGAAGAAATCTTTCGCCTTTACGACAGCGCAACGGCTTTCCAGAAAACAAAATACACGCTTCACTGGCCGAAATTTGAAACTTCATTGATTGAAACCGAGATCAAAGAGAACAGGCAATGGAAAATAACCATTGATGGAAAAACGGCCTGCGTATGGGCAACAACCTTTGATGATCCACAGATATGGGAAGCAAAAAATGCTGATCCGTCTGTTTATATCCACCGCATCGCCACCAATCCAGAATTTAAGGGACTAAATATGGTAGCCAAAATTGTGGAATGGGCAAAGGAATATGCAAAGGAAAATAACAAAAGTTATGTACGCCTGGATACCGTGGGCCAAAATGAAGGCCTGATCAATCATTACACCAAAATGGGATTTAAGTTTCTGGGTTTGTTCGATTTAGAAAATACAGATGGATTGCCTGCGCATTACCATGGAAAACCAGTGAGTTTGTTTGAGCTTTCAGCGATATAGTCATTATATAAAAAATGCGAAGTAGACACCTAATTAACTGATTATCAAAACTATGGTAATCAGTTAAATTTTTTAACCCAGTGTTCTATTTCGTCCAAAACTATTTTTTCGCTATCAGGCTGGTTCATGCCGCAATCATGGCCCTTGCCAATCATAGGAACAAATTTGGCTACCAACCCTTTATCGGTCAATAGTTTGAACAAAAACTTAGATTGATTATCCGGTACGAGATCGTCTTTATCGCCATGAAAGAGCAATGTTGGGATTGCTCTTACATGGCTATACGGACTTACCCATGTAAATTTTTTATTGATTTTTTGATTGGGGATATATTGTGCACCAGCCAAAAGTTCAACATTTTTTACAAGGTTATTTTTCTGAAGCGCCTTCATCGTTTCGGGATCATCCAGACGTACAGGAGGGCAAAGTGCAGTGATTGACCGGATATTTTTATTGCTGGTGTATCCGTACAACAAGGCAAGATGAGCCCCGGCACTGATTCCGGCAAGGTGATAACCTTTTGATCTAAAATGATACTCGGGTGATTTTCGCTGTATAAATGAAAGGGCCTGATTGATATCTGAAAGAAGGTCTTTGCCGTTTACATCCTCGCTCACATAACGGTAATCAACATTGGCTACAATAAAACCCCGGTTACGTAAATCCTTAGCTGTTTTATCGGTGTACTCATTCCCTCCCATCATCCAGGCACCGCCATGGAGTATTACAATAACCGCAGTATGTTGAGTGTAGCTTGCAGGGAGGAAAAGATCCAGCTGATTCTGATCCGCCTGACCATATTTTAAATGCAGTAAATCTTTAGCTTCAGGCTGCATAAATGCATGAGATACCTGGACAAGCGATAGATGGAGGAACAGCAACAGTATTATTTTCATAATTTTTTCTTTAATCAACAAAAATAGCCATTTCAGAAGCCGACTCATCCAAAATTCCATTAAAAACAAAAAAAGCAACTCTTTTCAGAATTGCTTTTATATCCATTGAAAAACGGTTTAGTTTTGCTCAATTTCCTTTAAACTATTCATTTTTTTATAGGCCAGGAAGCCTTTAATGTCTTCAAAATGCTCACGAACGCGTTTATTACCAAATTCGAATACTTTTTGTGCCAATCCATCCAGGAAATCACGATCATGCGATACCAAAATCAAAGTGCCATCAAAATCTTTCAATGCATCTTTAATAATGTCTTTGGTTTTCATGTCCAGGTGGTTGGTCGGCTCATCCAGGATCAATACGTTTACGGGTTCCAACAATAACTTGATCATGGCCAAACGGGTCTTTTCACCGCCAGAAAGTACTTTCACTTTTTTTGTGGTATCATCGCCACTGAACATAAAAGCACCTAAAAGATCTTTGATTTTTATGGTGCCATCACTTAATGGAATCTGATCAATGGTTTCGAATACAGTCAGACTTTCATCAAGTAAAGCCGCCTGATTTTGGGCAAAATACCCGATTTTGGCATTGTGACCAACTTTTAAACCTCCTTCAAAATCAATCTCCCCCATAATGGCTTTAATCATCGTCGACTTACCCTCACCGTTTTTCCCCACAAAAGCCACTTTTTCTCCCCTTTCTATCACCATTGATGCTTTTTCGAAAACCACATGATCGCCATAAGTTTTGGTTAGTTCTTCTACCATTACCGGATATTGCCCCGAACGTGGTGAAGGTGGAAACTTTAAACGCAATGCAGAAGTATCTACTTCATCAATCTCAATTACTTCGAGTTTCTCGAGCATTTTTACCCGCGATTGTACCTGTAGGGTTTTAGAATAAGTTCCTCTAAAACGATCTATAAATTCCTGGTTATCGGCAATAAAACGCTGTTGTTCTTCGTAAGCTTTTAATTGATGGATCCGTCGGTCGGCCCTTAGCTGAAGGTAATGTGTGTACTTGGCTTTATAATCATAAATCCTGCCCATGGTAACCTCAATGGTGCGGTTAGAAACGTTATCCACAAATGCACGGTCGTGGGAGATCACCATTACGGCTTTTGCCGAATTGATCAGGAAATCTTCGAGCCACTGAATACTTTCGATATCCATGTGGTTGGTAGGCTCATCCAGTAAGATCAGATCAGGTTTTTTTAATAAAATCTTGGCCAGCTCAATGCGCATGCGCCATCCGCCCGAAAATTCGGAAGTTTGGCGGTTAAAATCTTTACGCTCAAAGCCTAAACCTTTTAACACTTTCTCTACTTCGGCATCGTAATTGGTTTCTTCAATCGAATAAAATTTCTCGCTCAGCTCCGATACGCGCTCAATGAGTTTCATATAATCGTCGCTTTCGTAATCGGTACGGATGGTTAACTGTTCGTTTAACTCATCAAGCTCCTTTTGCATCTGGTTTACCTCCGCGAAAGCTTTCATCGTTTCTTCAAAAACGGTCACATTATCTTGCGTAAGCAAATGCTGGGGCAAATAGGCAATTACGGCCTCCTTCGGACCAGTTACGTTACCTGAAGTAGGTTTGGTTACATTGGCAATAATTTTAAGAATGGTCGACTTACCTGCACCATTTTTACCCATAAGGGCAATTTTATCATTCTCGTTTATCGAAAAGGTTACATCGCTAAAAAGCGTGGTTCCGCCAAATGAAACGGAGATGTTATTTACATTAATCACGAAGTTGGAATATTAATTGGCGGCAAAGATAAAGGAAAGCGCGTAAATTATAGCTTTTGTACAATCAATTATCTCTACTAGCAGCAGATTCCAAAAATTGATCATCATTTCGACCGGAGCACAGTCCCGACGTTAAAGTCGTGAGCGTAATCTTTTTACATAGTTTATAGATTTCTCCACTGCGGCCGAAATGACGACCCACTTAAAAATACCATCACCACGATAGTTTTTTTCTAAGGTAAGCCCTGGGAATGACGATTAATCGTAGCGTATCAATATCAGTCTCCAAAATCGCTTTTTATTTAATTAGACGATTTTTTGGTATCATCATTACTAATGCTGCGTTCGCTCTTTTTAATTGATCCTTTAAGTTTTCCGAATTTCCAGTTCAGGCCAAAACTAATCCGCCGGAAAGGATTTTCGCGGATACGTTCCTGAGTAAAATTGACCCCTTCAGTATAACTTCTGTAAGCCCTATACTTTTGGAAAGGATTGGCAACCATTGCAGAGAAAGTAAGTTTATCCTTAATGATATCTTTACTGCCGCTAAACCCCATGTAATAATAAGAATTCGACTGTCCCTGCAACATCACATCGGGTGCTCCATAATTGAAGGAGACACTGGTTTTCCAGGTTTTTTCAAATTTGTAACTCGTGGTAAAACTCGAATAACCTGTTAAACCGCTGTTTTTTGCAAGCACACCATTAATCATTCCTTCCAGCCAGATGTAGTTCAGGTTTGCACTAACATTAAGGTTCCATTTGGCGGTAATCGGATAATTGAAGTTTGCGTTTGTACCCAACAACCTGCTTTTACCAATATTGAATGAAGTTACCCTGGTGAGGTTTTGAGCAGGAAGATATTCGTACACCTGCTGTTGCGTATTGTTGGCAAAGTTGTAACTCAGACTCAGATTGAGTGATCCTTTTTTGAAATTGCTATACGTCAGTTCGAAATTATTGCTCAATGTAGCTTTAAGATCAGGGTTACCAAAATACTCAAAATTTGGTCTTGATTTGTCTACAAATGGATTCAGGTCCCATATCCCCGGGCGCTGGATCCGCTGGGTGAAACCCAAACTTAAACTTTGACTATTTTTCAGGGTCCGGTTAAACGAAACTGATGGAATCAGGTTAAAATAATCTGTTTTTACAGTGGTATTAGTACTTTCGAAATTGCCGGTTACATAGGTGCCTTCCAAACGTGCTCCTGCTTTAAAAGTCCAGTCTTTAAGTTTTAAAGTGTAAGTATTGTAAACCCCGATAATATCCTGGTCATTGCCATAAACATTGCTCTGCGAAGGATCGATCTGGTAATTGTTTTGCGCAGGATTAAAATTCAGGTATTGAAAATTGCTTTCCCCGCTCCTTAAAATCGCTTTCACACCAGCTTCTACGGTAAGCTTTTTAAATGGATTTACATAATCTACCTGTATGGTCTGCTCCTTTGAGCTGCTGGTATTTTCCTGCTTATAATCCGGCCCGGTAAAGTTTACCTTGTTACTAAACATCACATCATTCAGCTGTGGTTCTGAACTGTTAAAGAATTTATAAGAAAAGGTAAGCAGGTGCTCCTTTTTATCGCGAAAACCTTTTTGATAGTTGAAGGTATAATCGGTGCCGCCCCACTCGTACCTGGTGCCGCTGGCCATATCGTAGGCAGATAGTGAGGCTCCATCCATGATGTCAAAATGCTGCATCAGGTTTTGCTGGTTATAGCCACCATAAGGATTCACTTCAACGGTAATCAGGTTCAAAGAATCAATCTCATAACTCAGCTCGCCTCCGCCCCAACCCCACTTGTTGTCTATTTTCTGAAAACCCAGTGAATATAGGCTGGAGGGAATAGAGGTTCCGCGGCTATTACGGATATCGCTTATTTTTATGCCATCAACCTGCCACACGCCTGTTCCACCGTAAAAGTTAGCACCAAATTTTCCCTGTTTTATAGTGAAGTTTCCATTCCCACTCGGTCCGCCAGGGAACTGATAACGGGCGTTCAGATTTCCATTGTAGCCGTTTTCCATTTTTCTGGAAGTGATGATATTGATGATACCCGATAGGCCTTCACTCTCGTATTTTGAAGGCGGGGTAGTAATTACTTCTATTTTCTGCACGCCGGCAGCAGGCATGCTTTTTAGGTATTCTTTAGGATCCCTGGTTAGGATACCTGAAGGTTTGCCATTAATCAGGATACGGTAATTGCCCGTCCCTTTAAGCTTCACATTATCATCTGCATCAACCGATAAAAGCGGCACTTTACGCATCATATCCATTACCGAAAGTACCTTACTCTCTGCATCGGCCTGGATATCATAAACAATACGGTCGGATTCCTGTTTGATGAGCGGCCTGCTTCCTGCGATGGAAACTTCACCCAGCTCATTGCTGGCAGCGGGTGTCATATTAATTTTGCCCAGGTCTGTATCGGCCTTGGCCTTAATTATGAGCTGTTTAGGTTTGTAACCTAAAGATCCGATGAGTAGCTTGTATTCTCCTTGGCTGATTCCAGGAAAAGAGAATTTACCTTGCCCGTCAGAAACCACGCTTTTAATCACGAGCGAATCTTTTTTTATGGCGACGGTAAAATATTCACCGGGTTTTTGCGTCAGGCTGTCTACAATCACACCGCTTATCTGGTATTTGTTTTCCTGGGCCTGTAATGTTCCAATAATTAAACTGCATTGAATCACAATGCAGATCATCAAAAAGTATCTGCTCATAAAAGGTTTTTTCCGGTATACAAAATATTTCTGTTCTGCTGTTTACTAGATGCAAAAGTTTTAAGAATGTTGCATCCATATCTTGAAATTGATCCAAAAAGTTTAAAAATCAGGGAGATAATTTTTTAGGGTGTATCTATTTGCTGTAATCTTTAACTGCAGAAACGGGTGAAATACAAATTTGTAACACAAAACCGCCATTCATCACTTTTATTCCCGATTCCATCACATTTATCCTTCACAGTGTGTTTATCAGGATATATTGCGCAATATTTAAAGCCAAAATCAACAAAAATGAAATCCTATCTATTTATTTTGCTCTGCTGTTTCAGTACCAGATTATTTGCACAAAACATACCTGATTCTACTGCCAGTGCAGACATCACCATAGAAAATGTAACATTCAAAAGTGCCGGCGTTATGCTGGAAGGCGCTATATTTAAGCCAAAACATGCCTTTGCGGCATTAGTGCTGGTACATGGTTCAGGCCAGGAAATCAGAATGGAAAAAATGGCTTCACTCCTGGCAAAAAAGGGTATCGCGGTATTAACCTATGATAAACGCGGAGTGGGGAAATCGGGTGGGGTTTATGCCGGACCGGAGGTAGGAAGTAATAACATTGATTCGGCCAACCTTAACTTACTGGCTTTAGACGCAAGTGCGGCCACTGATTTGCTTTTAACCCATTTAACGGCTAAAAATTTACCTGTGGGTTTAATGGGCTTTAGTCAGGCGGGCTGGATTATACCTTTGGCCGCAAAAAAGAATTATCACATAAACTTTATGGTATTGTTTAGCGGCCCTGTTGTTAACACGCTCGAGCAGCTCAGGTTTCAGTTTTATACGGATGGAAAGCGAAACTTTTGGGAAACACATACGGAAGCTGAAGCACGTGAACACGTAAGTAAGGATCCTGACCGTTACCAATTTGCACCTACCGATCCGGGGGATGCCCTGGCTACGCTGCAAAGCAAGGGACTTTGGCTTTTTGGAGGCCAGGACATACAGATTCCGGTAGGTTTATCAATAGAACACCTCAACGTGCTTAAAGCAAAGGGTAAACCTTACGAATACAGGTTGTTTCAACCTTTGGGGCATAATACAGTTACCGATGAAGCCATTCAATTCGCCGTTCAATGGATTAAAACCATTGCCAACGCTAAAAAACGGAAATAGTTAAAAAAGGATTAATGATTTGAATCGTATTTCCTAAAATCGGCATGAAATTAATAATAAATATAAAGCATTTGCATATTGTTGTCGTATATACTATATTTGTGACAACAATAAATTAATTACATGAGAAAATTAGATTTTGCATCCCTGCAAGTAAGGGATTTAGACATTTCAAAAGATTTTTACACCAGCAAACTCGGCTTTGAAATAGCTGTTGTTAATCCTGCAGCCTGTATTTTTAAATATAATGAAGGAGAAGCAAGTTTTGCCATCAGAAAACCGCTGACAGACCTAACAGGCAAAGAACTTGGTATCGGTGCATCGCTCTGGTTTGCCATTGATGGAGACATTGAGGAACTGCAAACAACATTAACTGAAAGAGAAGTTACAATTCTGGGGCCGATAAGCAATACTCCATTCGGAAGAACGCTTATTGTAAAAGATCCTGACGGATACAACATCACTTTTTTGCAACCAAACTAAGCAACGTGTAGCATGGAAAATCAAGATACAAAATATTGGATCATCGTAGCCTCAAAAGACCATGTTAAAAATGGCATAGCTGAGGGCATCGCTCAGGCCTGTCATGGGAAGGCATCCCCGCTAAGAAGAATGCGCAAGGGTGATTTTATTATTTACTATTCCAGCAAACAGACAATGGGACAACCTCAGCCCTGTCAGCAATTTACCGCAATAGGCAAGGTAACAGATGAGCAGACTTACCAATTCCAGGTTTCAGAAGATTTCTGTCCCTCAAGGCGAAATATCGAATTTTTGCCTGGTATAGCTATTTCTATCCTACCTTTGATCGCTGAACTGGATTTCATACCCAACAAAAAAAGCTGGGGCTATCCCTTTCGTTTTGGTTTTTTTGAGATCAAACACCACGACTTTGAACTGATATCTTCTCAAATGCTACTAAAAGACTATGCCTAAAAAAATAGAATTCCATTTTAAGAGCCCGCTGGACAGCCCAGGCTACCTGCTTGGACAGCTAACGATGTTATGGCAGCGTAAACTAAAGCGTGTGCTTGACCCTTTGGACCTTACCCATACCCAATTTGCATTGCTCTGCGCACTGGCCTGGCTTTCTAAGGAAAGCAATAATGTTACCCAGGTAGATATTGCCAACCAGGGCAATGCAGACCGGATGATGGTATCGAAGGTATTGCGAACACTGGAGGAAAAAAAATTCATTACCAGACAAGAGCATAAAACCGATACCCGGGCAAAGACCATCAGCCTGACTGAAACAGGGGAAACTGTGCTACAAAAAGCCATTGTCTCTGTGGAAAACGCAGACTTAGCATTCTTTTCTATGCTGGATAATGATCTGCCCATCTTTAATTCCAATATGTCCTCATTAATAGAAATGAACAAAAGCGACTAATCTATCAGGAAATGGGGATTTCGCTAAAAGTGTACCAGATTTCATTTTCAAATTATACAACCCATTTTTTACCATTTCGTCTTGATTTGTATCATAAAAATCAATCCGAATATATCCAATCCAGACGAATCCGGTCTGCGATCTAAAATGACGACAATAACGCTGCCAGCAACTAATCATTATCAATAGCTAATCTGCAGCAATAATATCCTTATCCCTAATAAGGGCATCCGGGCCAGCAACTGATTCAGGAATAACCGGCACAGGAACGCTAAAACCATTGAGTATTTTTTCACTTCATCAACCTTTAAGGAATTTATAGCGCTTGAGGAAATTTCAGATTGTCTCCTCAGCGACTTTAATTTTGATCTCCTTATTAAAAGTGATGTAAATCACATTAATCAGCCCCGATTTTGAATGTGATTTACATCACCTGCTTTTCTTTTTTATTAGGCCCACCTTTGAACTGTCAACCAGGCAATACCTCATCAAAGTAAATCAGATCAGGTATAAGTTTAATAAATGAATTCACTAATAAAGAAAAAAATAACATGGAAAAAGAACTGATAGTAAAATGGAAAATCAAGGAAAGTGAAACGCAGGGAATTTTAACACTGCTTGAAGAACTGGTTGAAAAAACCAGAAATGAACCAGGTAATATCTCCTATCACATCTATCAATCGGTAGAAAATGCCAACGAGCTTATTTTACATGAGCGCTATGTAGATGCTGATGCCGTAGAGAAACATAAAGCGGCTGATCATTATCAGAAAATCGTACTGGAACAGATCATTCCACACTTAGAAATCCGTGAAGTAAACCTTATACAAAAACTTTTTTAATCAAAATATCATGTCAAAAAGAATATTAATTATCGTTTCCAATGCAAAAGTAATTGGACCAAAAAACAGGAAAACCGGTGTATTTCTTGATGAAGTAGCCCACCCTTATATAGCATTTGATGATGCAGGTTACCAGATCGACTTTGCCAGCATTACCGGAGAAGTTCCAAACCTTGATAATATGGAGGCAAAAGACGAAGAATCGAATGCCAGATTCCTTCAGGAAGGCGGATGGGAAAAAATGCAGCATAATACTAAACTTGCTGACGTGGATGCAAGTATTTATGATGCCATTTTTGTTCCCGGAGGTTTAGCCCCCATGGTTGATATGCCAGAGAATACCCTGCTGAAAAAAGTAATTGCCGAAACTTACGAAAGAAAAGCGGTAGTGGGTGCCGTATGTCATGGACCGGTATCGTTGCTGAATGTAAAACTTAGCGATGGCACTTTCCTTTTAAAAGACAAAAACATCACTTCGTTTACCAATGAAGAAGAAAATCATTATGCAAAAGACGATGTCCCGTTTTTGTTGGAAAGCGCACTTACTGCGCAGGGGGGTAAATTTCATGCGGCGGCACCATGGTCTGATAACAGTATTGCCGATGGCAACCTCGTAACCGGCCAAAATCCAGCATCTGCAAGGGGTACTGCCCAAAAAGTAATTGCAATTTTAGTAGCATAATATCCATAAAGCCTGAATCCTGAACATTAGCCCGGAGCAACCGTTCAGGATTTATTCCCACAATTTAAACACATCATCTTAAACCAAAATACAAATCATGAAAACGCTAAAATTTTATTCACTTATATTGCTAGCCTTAATGGTTAATGCAAGCATTTATGCCCAAAATGCAAATACCGAAAAACCAACCATCATTTTTGTACATGGAATATGGGCCGATGGTTCAAGTTTCGCTTATCAAATTGGCGCTTTACAGTCTAAAGGTTATCAGGTAATTTCCGTGCAAAACCCAATTACATCATTAGCTGATGATGTTGCGGCTACCCAAAGGGCTATTGATCAGGTAAAGGGTAAGGTACTATTGGTTGGCCACTCCTGGGGTGGTTTTGTTATTACCCAGGCCGGAAATGATCCCAAGGTAATAGGAATGGTTTACCTGGCGGCTTACGGACCGGATTTAGGCGAATCGCTATTGGCCGTATCTGCAAATGGTCCAAAAACAGAACTCACCAAATACCTTGCGCCAACAAATGGTTTTGTTTATATCTCTGAAGCAGGCGTGAAATCTGTATTCGCCAACGACCTGAGCCCGAAACAACAGGCTTTGGTTTATGCAACTCAAACACCTGCTTTCCATGCCGTGTTTGAAGATAAAAGTGGTACACCTGCCTGGAAAAATAAACCAAGCTGGTATGTATTAGCCAAAAACGACAAAACTATAGCCCCGGACCTGCAGCGTTTTATGGCAAAACGGATGAACGCAAAAACCATCGAGATTGAATCGAGCCATGTAGTAATGATCTCGCATGCCAAAGAAGTATTAAATGTAATTGAAGCAGCTGCCAGCGCTAAATAAAATATAACAGGGACAACATTATGCTTTGTCCCTGTTTATAAGATAAGCTTTAATTTTCTAATACAATCTGCTCAGTGTTTCGCGGGAAACGCCTAAATAGGCCGCAATAAGTTGTTTGGGAACAATGTTATACAATTGTGGGTACATAGCCAATAACTCTTCGTAACGGGTTTTGGCATCGTTGTTCATAAATGACAACAATCTTTTTTGCGAAGCTACATAGCCCCTATTGGAGCGCCAGCGAAAGAAATATTCAAGGGGATAAATTTCTTTACACAGCTTTTCCCTATCCTCACTGGATAGGCACAATACTTCTGCATCGGTCACACAGTCAAGATTAACCGTTGCAGCATCCCCGTTGTATAGGGAATTAAAGTCAGACGCCCACCAGGTAGGCATGGCAAACTGCAGGATAAACATCTTTTGATCATCGTTGATAAAAAATGTTTTCAAACATCCTTCCAGCACAAAATACTCACAGTCTACACGATCGCCTGCAGTGATAATGGCCTCGCCTTTTTTGAATGATAAAGGTTTAAAATGCGAGTAGAAATAATCGAACTCGGCATCCGTCAGGCTAATGGTTTTGGCGAGATGGTTTTTTAAGATTTCCTGTGGAGACATATAACAACAAAATCGGGGATCATCAAAGATATAAAATCTGTGAGATACATCATATCAGGAATACATTTCACCAGGCGAAGAATTAATAGCTCAAAAAATCAATTATTTCAGCTGCGCAGACAAAGCGATATCATCGGAAGAAGGACCAACCATAATATTCAGTTCGCCTTCATTTACCCATTGCATAGCTGCATTATAAATCTTCAAATCTTCGGCTTTAACATTAATGGTCAGGTGTTTTTTCTCCCCTACTTTTAACAATACTTTTGTAAAACCTTTAAGTTCCTGAACGGGCATTACCACACTGGCATTTTTATGGCCGATATACAATTGTGGAACTTCTTCACCGGCCACATTCCCTGTATTTTTCACATCAAATTCGACCGTAATTTCACCGGCCGCTGTGTTGCTTTTGCCCACTTTTAAACCTGAGTATTTAAAAGTAGTGTAACTGAGGCCGAAACCGAAACTGTAAAGCGGTTTTGCATCACCTTCTAAATAAGGTCTTCTTAGTGAAGCCATTACATTGTAATAAACCGGCAACTGCCCAACCGATTTCGGGAAAGATATGGGCAGCCTGCCCGAAGGATTGTAATCACCAAATAAAACATCAGCAATTGCCGTTCCTCCACCTTGCCCCGGATACCAGGCATTTAAAATGGCATCGATATTTTCGGCGGCATAATTCAAGTTCAATGGCCGCCCCATAATCAAGACCAAAATTATTGGTTTACCTGTTTTTTTCAATTCGCTTAAAAGTTTCATTTGGTTGCCCAGCATATCTAAGGTAGAGCGGTCGAAACCTTCACCACTTTCCATATCCGAAAGTTTTTCTTCTGATTGTTTTACGTTTGCCGCACCCGACTCCTGGTATTCGGTTTTGAAATCCCTTGCACTCGACCCGCCCAGAACTACAACAGCAGCATCAGCCTCGCGGGCTAAGGCCACCGCTGCTTCGATATCATTTGAGCTGGTATCGCGTATATCGCAGCCTTTAGCATACGTAATCTGTGTAGCATTTCCCAACTTGTTTTTGATTCCCTGTAATACCGTAATTACATTTCCCTGATCTTGTGGAGCGGTATAATCGCCAAGCTGGTTGTAAACATTATCGGCATTCGGACCAATTACTGCCAGTTTTTTGATGTTTTTATTTAATGGCAAAACAGCATTTTTATTTTTAAGGAGGATCAGCGACTCTCTTGCCACCTGAGCAGCCAGGTTTACTTTCTCAGCGTTCCTTACTTTCGCCAAAGCTTCTGAAGGATCTACAAAAGGCTTTTCGAAAAGGCCCATGTTAAATTTAACCCGCAGTACGCGGCTTACTGCAGTATCTAAAACAGCTTGTTGTACCTTACCGCTCTTAACTGCACTTACCAATGATTTTCCAAAACCATAGCCACTTAAATCTGCATCAAGGCCTGCATTAATGGCCAGGGCCGCAGCACCTTCGGCATTAGCCGCTACATAGTGATTGTTATAAAGCCCTGAAATACTGCCTAAATCTGAAATACTGAAACCTTTAAATTTCCATTCTTTGATCAGCAGTTGCTTGAGCAGATATGGGTTGGCAGTACAGGGAATTCCATCAATAGAATTGTAGGCTGTCATCACCGAAAGTGCGCCGGCATCAACCGCAGCCTTAATGGGTGGCAAATAAAACTGGTTGAGGCCTCTTAACCCTACAGAAATGCTTCCGCCGTTATGCCCGCCTTCAGGTGCACCATAAGCGGCAAAATGTTTTAAGGTAGATACCACATTGTATCCACTTTTTAAATCTGTACCCTGAAACCCCTTTACCATAGCAACGCCCATTTTACTGATCAGCCATGGATCTTCTCCATAAGTTTCTTCCACTCTCGACCACCTGGGTTCTCTTGCCAAATCAAGCACGGGGCCATATCCGATATGCCCGCCCTGTAAACGTGTTTCTTCCCCAATTGCAGCTGCCATCTTTTCAATCAGTATGGGGTTCCAGGTACTGGCCTGGCCTAAAGAGGTTGGGAAAACAGTTGCACCGATAGCCATGTGACCATGAGGGCACTCTTCGGCCAGTAATATAGGGATACCCAGTCTGCTTTGCTCCATTGCATATTTCTGGATGGCATTTGTGGCTTTAGCGGCTAATTCGGGATTTAAACCGTTTAATAATGTCTTCTTGGTCCAGGGATCTGCTCTTAATGTCGCCCAGAGCATCCCGGTAAATTCATCTTTAAGTGTCTTTTTAAAAGCTTCACTTACCGCAACTGTATTTCCGGTTTTTTCATACATCGGCCAGCCAAGCGGGGTAGAAATCTGTCCTACTTTTTCTTCCACGGTCATCCTCGAAAGCAGATCGGCAATGCGTTTTTCGGTTGAGGCCTTCGGATTTTGATAAACTGCATCCTTGTTTTTCTTTTGGGCAGAAAGACTTCCGCTGAAAAAGGATAAAAATAAAATGCTATAAACTGTTATTTTCTTCATATTGATTTATGCTTTCCAGGCCTTGCGCAAAAACCTGATCCAATTGCCATTCATTAAATTTTCGATATCATTTGTATTATAACCGCGTTTGGCAAACAAAGCGGGTATTTTGTCCAGATCGGCAATGCTTTCCAGGTCGTAAGGGCATTGCTCTCTCCCAAATGCACCATCCATATCAGAACCGATACCCACGTGATTGGCATTACCTGCAAGCTGACAGATGTGATCGATGTGATCAATCATCACTTCAAGGTTACAGTTCATTTCTTTTGGACTGGATATTCCCCTTTGCCATCCGGGAACCATCATCCAGGCATCTAAAGCACCACCAATTACTGCCCCGCGGGCAATCAGTGCTTTAATCTGCTCATCGCTAAACTGACGGTTATGGTTCACCAATGCCCTGCAATTGTTGTGCGAGGCCCAAACATGACCGTTAAAATGATCGAGCGCATCCCAAAAACTATCGTCGCATAAATGTGTCGCATCAAGAATAATATTGAGCCTTTCCATTTCGGCAAGCAGTTTATACGCTCCAGGAAGTAGTTTGCCGGTGGCATCTGTGCCCTGTGCGTATCTGCCCGGACCGTAATGCGCCGGACCAATAGCCCGCAACCCATTATCGTAAGCCCTTTGAAGATAATCGACGGAAACTATGGAATCGGCACCTTCCAGGCTTAAAATATAGCCAACAGGTTTTTTTTCGGTCGGAGAATCTTCTTTCCACAAAGCCAGGTGTTTTTCTAAACTCAGCAGGTCGTTTACCTGATACATTTCACCAGCCTCTTCCATGGCCTTATACCATGCCAGCTGTCCCTGGGTTTGTGCCCAGGCCTGTTCAGGAGAATGCCAGCCAGGCAAGTGATTATCGGGCGCCACAAACCTGGCGATTTGCGTAGCCACCACCAAACCTACATTACCTTTGCGAAGTTCGGGCAAAGATACGGTTGCTTTAGCCCTGTCGGGTTTATCGGATAATCCTTGTTCACGTTCGTTTATTTCTGCCAGCGGACGTGTTAAATCACGGTTCCATTCCAGCGCGTTCATACTTAAATCAAGATGGGCATCTATCGTAAACATATCGGCTTTTATATCGTTATTTTTCTTTTTCTTGAACTGATATTCCAGATTTGATCAGCATGGGCTGAAGAAACGGAAGTGGCATTTTCGTAAAGGGCTACCGTTGGACATATATGATAAGGTAAACCATAAAGCAGATCGCCTATTTGATAGCTGTGATTTTCTCCTGCATCCAAAACCAGGTGTTCTTCACTTTGACTAACTGGTATAAGTTCGGGTGCATTTAAAAAAGCGACCCTTTTATCGAGTGGTTTTTCTGCTGCAACGGCTTTATGTCCGAGGTCGCAGCAGATCAGGTTACTTTCGGGCAGCGAAACAATTCTCGATACCACCAAAGCAGCAGTAAAAAAATGCTGTTCTTCAAAAGCATCCTGATAACCTTTGTCCCAAAGCGCAAAAGTACCAGGACTACAATCAAAAGCAGTTTGTGTATTGTAAATCGTAAAAGTGGGTGTTCCACCGGCAACAATAACCGGTTGCTTTTTAAGCCTGCTATTGATTTCAGTACTTAAATAGTTGAGGACATCAATTATTGTCATGGCTTTTTCTTCTCGTATGGCGAAACCACTATCATGAATGTGTCCATCATAAGCATGTAAACCTTTTAAGATCAGGCCTTCCATTTGAGCAAGTTTGACATACAGATCCAATACATTTGCCGGAAGAATCCCCGTGCGGTCCATCCCCACATTCACATCAATAAAAACCTCGCTTTTCAGCTTATTGCTTTGGGAAAGCGTAGCCAATACCTGCGCGGTAGTTTCATTATCGACCAAACAGCTGAACCTGGTTAATGGATATTGTTGTTGAAGTTTGATAAAGCGATTTACGTTAGGGCCGATTGGCTGATAGGCAAGCAATACATCAGCTGCGCCACACAAAGCCAGCATTTCTGCCTCGGCAACGGTAGCACATTTAAATTTTGAAATGCCGGCATCCATCAAAAGTTTGCAAACCTCGGCAGACTTATGTGTTTTAACATGCGGACGCAAACGGCTTATATCATCGATCATCGAGATCAGCAGCTGAATGTTTGCCTTGATGCGATCTTCGTAAAAGACTAAACCAGGCGATTCAACGGAATCAGGCCGCTCCAAATGGTACCATTGCTTTTCTGTCATAGTCAAAGGACTTAATACAGTTCAAATAAAGCTTCAATTTCTACCGGGATATTATCGGGCAGTGAGCCAAAACCAACGGCACTGCGTACACCGATCCCATTTTCGCTGCCCCAAACTTCGGCGAAAAGTTCGCTGCAGCCATTAATTATAAAAGGATGTTTTTCAAAATCAGGCGTACAATTTACCATACCCAAAACCTTGATTACCCTTTTAATTTTATCCAGGCTTCCTAAATTGGTTTTAATGGTGGAGAGCATGGTTAAACCCACTTGCTTTGCGGCGACTTTACCCTCATCCTGATTGAGATCAGACCCTATGCGGCCAATAATCAATGACTTATCATCCTGAACAGGACCATGCCCGCTCAGGTACAGGTATTTCCCATCAATAAGATAAGGTTTATAAACGCCCAATGGTGCTGGTGCTGGTGGCAGATTTAAACCAAGTTTTTCAAAGCGTGCATCTGCAGATAAATTTTCCATATTATGATATAATTGTTTTAAGTAAAAGTACGCCGGCAAGGCCTGCTGTACCGACTATTGATTCCATTAATGCCCAGGAACGAAAAGTATCTTTAAGGCTTAAATTAAAGTATTCTTTAAACATCCAAAAGCCGGCATCGTTTACGTGCGAAAACATTAAACTACCTGCCCCTACGGATAAAACCATTAGGTTTGGATCGGTATGGGTGGCCACCATCAAGGGCACTATAATACCTGCGGTGGTTAAACCGGCAACAGTGGCAGAGCCAACGCAAAAGCGGATGAGGGCGGCAATGAGCCAGGCCAAAAACAAGGGTTCGATGGATAATCCCTGCAGATAGGTGGCAATTTCGTTACTTACCCCACTTTCTGTCAAAATCTGTTTTAGTGCCCCCGATCCGGCAATAATCAGTAAAATCAGTGCGATATCTTTTAAAGCTTCACCGTAAATAGCGGAAAGGTATTCCATTTTTTTCCCTCTCGAAATCCCTAAAAAATAACTGGCCAAAATTAAAACGATCAGCATAACAATGGAAGGATGGCCCAAAAATGTTACTATCGGAATAATGGCTGAGCCCGGATGTAAAAACAGTGGAAGAAAAGAAGCCAGCCCCAACAAAAGTACAGGTAATAGTGCCGTAAACAGGCTGATAAATGTTCCGGGCAATTCATTTTCAGGCAGTTCTTTTGCGGTAAAAGATGCCATTGGCGTTGAAGGAATTTGCTTTAAAGTTTTGGCAAACAGCGGACCTCCGATAACAATTGCCGGTATGGCAACAAGCATCCCATAGAATAAGGTGAGTCCCATATTGGCCTTGAATTGTACCACCAGCGCAGATGGCGAGGGATGTGGGGGTAAAAAACCATGGGTAACAGAAAGTGCCGCAAGCATGGGCAGGCCAATGTATAACGCGGGTAATTTATAGCGGTAAACCACAGAAAAAATAAGCGGTACCATGAGTACAAAACCGATTCCATAATATAGCGGTATCCCGATCACAAAACCGGTGATGACCATGGCCCATTGAATGTGTTTGGTCCCGAAGGCGTTCATCAAAACCTGGGCGATTTTTTGCGCCGCCCCGCTCTCGGCAACTAACTTTCCGAGCATGGCGCCAGTAGTAATAATAATCACTAATGAACCTAAAACATCACCCATGCCTTTCTCCACTGCACCGGCAATTTTTGGGAGTGGTATTCCTAAACCAACGCCGGTAAGCACTGAAACAATTAGAAAAGCCAGAAAAGCATTGATTTTAAAGACAGAAATCATTAAAATCAATAGCGCAATACAGAGAAAAACAATTATTATAGTCATTAATTTACAATTATTTCATCAGCCATTAACCAGGCATTCCCACCTGCACCATATTCCCCTTTTGGAATGATACCTTTATTTGTAGCTATTATCTTAACATATCTTGCATTAACAGGGTTAATTTTCTGTTTAATGCGGTTAATGCCTTCTACCTTAAATTCAGTCTGTTTATAAACCTGCTGATAATTTTTACCATCTTCAGAAACTTCAAAAGTTAACCTGTCTGGTGCCCACATTTTTTGCCAGTGGTAATTTAATAATCCAATCCCAATTTCTGTAACCTGTTGTGTAATGCCCAGATCAATTACCGCTTCCAGATCATTCCCACTAAAACCCAACCATTCCCCGGTATTATACAGGTAAGTACCTGCTATCCCATTCACCAATACTTGTTTGTTAGCGGCAAAGTTCCCTGCAGGCAAATTTTTGATCGACACCCTTTTTCCTGTAGCTAAACTTTTACTAAAATGTTGTTCAAAAACCCGTCCGTACGGCGCTCCATTGATAAAACTAAGTGCTTTTAAGTTTAGCAATCCCCTTATGGCTAAAGGTTTGGTGTAAACTGCACTTTTTAAACCCGGATAAGTACCATCGAGGGTATATCTGATGGTTGCACCGGGCAGATCTGTTTTTAATTCGTATTGGAGATGTTGTATGTCTATACTCCCGGTAATATCGTTATTGCTTTCTGCGTAATTAAACTGCTGTAAAAATCGCTTGTGATGATTTAAACGGTTTAAAAAATCGGGGTAGTTTTTAGTTTCATTTTTACTCCAGGCTACTTCGGCTAAGGCGATAATCCTTGGAAAAATCATGTATTCGGCCTTTTCGGCATCGGGTAAATATTCCGACCATACATTTGCCTGTACTCCTAAAATATACTGTTGTTCATCTGCCTTAAGTCCAGCCGGTAATGAATTATAGTGATAAATCTTGCTTAAAGGCGTAAATCCGCCTGCTGCAATCTGTTCGCTTCTATTAAGCGATTGATAATAATCTAAGTAAACATACTTCTCAGGAGTCATAATCACCTGATGTTTTAATTTAGCTGCCGCAATTCCTCCTTCTTCTCCCCTCCAGCTCATTACCGTAGCGCCGGGTGAAATCCCTCCTTCTAAAATTTCATCCCAGCCAATGATTTTCTTGCCTTTCGATTCCACATATTTTTCTACCCGGCTGATGAAATAAGACTGAAGTTCATGTTCATCTTTTAAATTTTCATCTTTAATGCGTTTCTGGCACTTCGGACAAACTTTCCAACGGGTTTTAGGACATTCATCGCCACCGATATGGATATATTTTGCAGGGAACAGGGTAATCACCTCATCCAACACATCTGATATAAAAGCAAAAGTTTTATCGTTACCGGCACAAAAAACATCATCAAAAACACCCCAGTAGGTAGCCACCTGGTATGGCCCACCGGTACAGCCCAACCCGGGATATGCCGTTAAAGCCGCCAGCGCATGGCCAGGCATTTCAATTTCAGGGATTACCGTTATTTTCTTTACCATGGCATAAGCCACAATATCTTTAACATCTTCCTGGCTGTAATAACCACCATATCGCTGACCATCAAAAAGATGCGGTTCGGTACGTTTATGCCCGATTAGTGTTTCATTTCTCCAGGCAGCGGTGCGCTGTAGTTCGGGATACTTTTTTATCTCGATCCTCCAGCCCTGATCATCGGTGAGGTGCCAGTGAAAAGTATTGATTTTATAAAAAGCCAGCATGTCCAGCCATTTTTTAATGGTCGCGGTACTGAATAGGTTACGGCTTACATCAAGGTGCATACCACGGTATGAAAATGCAGGGTAATCTATTATTTTGCATGCCGGAACTGATAACTGGCCTTTTTTTGATTGCTTGATGATCTGTATAAGTGACTGTAGTCCATAAAATAGCCCTGAACCATCTGCAGCGGTAATTTTGACTGCGGCAGTACTCACCTCTAATTCGTATCCTTCTGCATGTTTAACCTTTACCGGATCGATAAGCAATTGAATACCATTTTTAACAACAGCTGCCGTTTGAGTCGCTTTTAAATTTAACCCTGTAAGTGATTTAACATAAGTTTTAAGAAAACCGGCACTGGCCAAAGCTGATTTTGTACCAGATAGAATCTGAGTTTTTGAATTAATTTTAAACGCCCCTACCCTTTGCTCCACAGCAACCGGTTTAGGGATAATATTAATCTGTTGCCCAAAACTGAAAAAGCAAACAAATTGTAGCGTAAGGTTAAGGAAAGCAAAAAAACGGTATTTAAAAAACATCTTTTTCAAAAGCTCCATGATTTATATTAATGCAAAATAGGGATTATTTTGCTTTCACCTTCTATGCTTACATTTTCCTGAATGGCAAAACTTTTATATTCGTAAGCCGTATCTTTTTTAAGGTTCTTCAATAAAACCTCGTAACTGCCATCGGCATTTATCTTAACAGTTTCTGTTTTTTTCCAGTCATCAGCGTAAAGTGTTTCCACTTGTCCGCGATAAGGACGGTAATAAAACCCTGCCTGCTCAGGCCTGGTGGTGGCATAGTTTAATACTTTTCCTTTCAGCAACGTACCCTGTGCAGCATTCCTGAATAACCCGGTTTGTAAAATAGCAGCCTCAGCAAATACCGGTTTGATATTTTCTATTTTAATGACAACCGGATTTGGCCAGCGGTGGTCATCATAAATCCTTTGGGCCTTTACCACCGAAACTTCTATACCTTGTTTTAACTGTTTAAAGCGTGATGAAACATCTAAATCGGGTTTGTATTCAATAATTTTACTGTTCTGCCCAAGTACACTGATTTTCGTGCTATCGGTTGACTTTACCGAATGCAGCAGAAAAGTTTTACGTTCGGCCTCCTTCCATTTATCTGCATCCATCACAAATGCATATAAAGTGCCTGGGGCTTTGTAGGTATAATAGATATTGTTTTCTTTACTTACCACCCAGCTGCGTGTACCATCCATGCTTTCGTTATTGATAAAATACCAGCCAGCCATTTCCCTCAAACGGTTTTCCTGTTCATCGGCCAGGGCACCATTTGCTTTAGGCCCAACATTGAGCAGAAGCGAGCCACCTTTCGAACGTGCTTCGATCAATAACTGAATGAGTTGACTGCCCGATTTATAACGGTCGTTTGTTGGCTGGTATTGCCAGGCTGTTCCCATGGTAATCGGCGAGAGCCAGGGTTGGGTAATTTTGGCACCTGGTAGTGTTTGCTCAGGCGTTAAAATGGCACCGCGTGTAATTAAAATATCAGGCTGTAATTTCCAGGCTGTTTCTTTAACGGTTTCCTTTGGATCGCCGTCGATAAACAATACATCAATTTTACCGTAATTGCGCATCAGTTCTTCGGTTTGTTTGCGGTTATACTCGGCATATTCCTTTTTAACCTCCGCACTAAGGTTGGTTACATTCCTGCTGATGGGAATCTGGTGTTGATGCAGGAAATAAAAATCTTCAGGAGAAAAGTAAAAACCAACATCCAGTCCGGCGGCCCTCGTGGCTGCTACAAATTCTTTCAGTAAATCCTTTTTATAAGGGGTTTTGGTGATGTTAAAATCAGTTGTTTTAGTATCCCAGAAACAGAATCCCGCATGGTGCTTGGTTGTAAAAACGATGTATTTCATGCCTGCCAGTTTTGCCAGCTCCGCAATTTCGCGGGGATTGAAAGATGATGGATTAAAGGTTTTAGGCAGCTCATTAAAATAGCGTTCGGTAAAATCATCAGAAGCACCCACCAGCGAATGACTGATTACAATGCCCAACTGCGCATCTACATTAAAATGGATAAACAGGCCTGCCCCGGTATTTTTTAGCCACTCTTCCCTTTCAGGTTTATTGAGGTTGTAACCACTGGAGGTTTCATCTTCCACCACATCGTTTTTTTGGGCAAAAGCCGCACTGCCTGAGGCTAAAAGCCAAAGAAAAAGTATTTTTTTTATCATTTAAACATGAGTTAAGAAACCCACAGGGCAATTTCATTAAGTTAAGCCATTGGCACAGATAAAAATAATTTAACCACAACTTGTCCTATCCTTTCGGGAGATAAGAAAGGATACAAACAGCTATACAAATCTGTCTTTATCTGTGGTTAAAAACATTAACTTAAGGACATTTCCCTGCAGGTTAGCAAATAAAAAATTAAAGTTTATCCCACCAGATACGGGTCATGAAATCATCAGCACCCTGCCTGGCCACTGCTGCATTGTAAGAAGCTTTGTTTAAATTCTGCTCGGTAACCGGGTACAACATTCTACGGAAAATTTTGCCTCCGGTTGCATTTCCTACATACACAACTGGTACCAAAGCGGGATAACCTGTTCTTCTGTAGCTGGCAAATGCCTCCTGCGCATCCGGAAAAGCGGCTAACCAGAACTCAGTATAAATTTGTGCCATTTTTTGATCAAAAGTGCCTGCTGCATTTAGCTTATGGTATTTAATGTAGGTATTGATCTGCAGATCTGAAATCGCGCCATCGCCAGGTGCAATAATGGCCCATTGTTTTATGGCCGATTTAATGCCTGCCTCATACAATGTTGAAGCGTCTCCGGTGTACCAGCCCCTTAACGAAGCCTCTGCCAGCAGAAAATTACTTTCGGCTGTGGTAAACAGCAGTTTGGCACCCGAAAGCAGGAGAACCGTTTTTTGATTCGGCTCTGAATAGGTAACAAAATTAGTGGGCTTTGCACTCAGCGTTGCAGGCATTCCTTTCTGGATGGCCGATGAGGTATCGGGCGCACCGTTAACATATACCACAGAAAGAATGGCCAGCCTTGGATCTTTATTGTTTTTCAGGTAGGTAATAAAAGGTTCCTGGTATTTCCCTCCTTCTGTATTGCTGTTTCCATCGGCCTTGATATAATCATCATTATACAGTTTAAGTGCAATAGGATTTTTGTTGATGTCCTGCCCGGCGTTTAAATAATTGATTTTCGCAATATCAGCATCATCGGTAATTACTCCACCAGCAATTGCTTTTTTAACCCAGGTTTCGGCAAGTACCGGATCAACCTTTGTCATACGCATCCCCAACCGGAGCATCAGCGAATAAGCAAACTTTTTCCACTTATCGTTATTACCGGCGTAAATTAAATCTGCAGCCCCAAAATTTGGCTTGCCTGGATTAAAGCTTTTAGCGGCTTCGTCCAGTTCTTTTAACATATCGGCGTAAATGTTTTTTTGCGCATCGTAAGCAGGTTTATAATTGGCCTCAGTATAACCTTTAACCGCCTCGCTGTAAGGTATGTCACCATACAGATCGGTAATCCTGCTGTAGCAATAGGCTCTCCATATCCTCGCCGAAGCCAGTAGATTAACCTGATCGGGATTTTGACCCACCGCATTAATAACCAATGCCAGCTCATTGATTTCCTGATAATAGGCTGCACCGAATACTCCGCTCGATTGCTGGCTCTGGCTGGATACATATTTAGATCCAAAACCGGCTACATCGTTAAAACTCGTGGTATATTGCATGGTACCAAGCAATAAATTGAGGTTGTTTTTTGCACCATCGTATAGTGCTTTGGTAAAAACAAATGCGGGCTGAACCGTTGCCGAAGCCTCTGGATCGGTATTGATTTCCTGAAAATCTTTGGTACAGGAAGTGAGGGCAACAGCTCCTAGCAAAAAGGCTAAAACGGCTTTATATTTTTGAGTGTACATTTTCATTTCTAAATCCTTTAAAATTTAACCATTAAATTCAGACCAAAAGTTCGTGTTCTTGGTAAACCGATCGATTCGAAACCCTGGGCATTGCCATTGGTATAACTCGATTCAGGATCGAAGGTATCGGTCTTTTTATAGAGTGTAAGGATGTTTCTGGCCACAAACGAGATACTTGCCGATTGTATTTTAACCGCTTTAAGGTTTTCAACCGGGATGTTGTAAGAAATAATGGCCTGTCTTAATTTGATAAAGCTGCCATCATGAACAAAAAGCTCCGAATAGTTACGCAGGTCGTTATAATAAGCCCTCAATCCTGATACCGGAATGGTGGCAGAGTAAGGATTTCCCGCCTGATCAACACCACTAAGGGTTAATCCGTTCTCCCTTCCCTCAAGGGTCGACTTCATCAGGCCTAAACGGGTAGCATATACCTCTTTTATCGAAAATACCTTGTTACCGAACTTTCCATCAACCAAAAAACTAATGTTGAAGGCTCCGATACGGAAATCCTGGTTTAAGCCCATCGTTAAAGGAGGTACCCCATCGCCAAGCTCCTGCAAACCGGTAGCTACCGGACGGTTGGTTGCTGAATTGTACACAATCTGTCCCGCAGCATTCCTCAACATCCTGGTGCCCACAATCGTTCCGTAAGCACTGCCAACCGTTTGATTGATATAGCCCCAGTTACCCACTGAGCTGGCCACCTGAAAACTATTGGTTCCTTCTACCAGTTGGATCACCTTACTTTTATTATAGGCCAGGTTATAACTGATATTCCAGCTGAACTTACTTTTAGAAATCGGTGTTCCGGTCAGCAAGGCTTCTATCCCCTTGTTGCTCAGCTCGCCAACATTCAACACGGCATTATTATAACCAGAGGTTGAAGAAATTGCCGCATTTAAAATATCATTGGTGGTTTTACGGCTATATGCCGTTAAATCAAGTCCTAATCTACCTTTGAACATTTTTAATTCTACACCACCTTCATAAGTAGTAGATGTATAAGGTTTTAGGTTCTGGTTGGTAATATCGTTACTGGTTACGTTTTGTAATGGCAAGCCAGAACTTGGAACATTACTGTAACTCAGGTTAATGCGGTAAGGATCTGCTGCGCCACCGCCCACTTCGGCCCATGATGCCCTCACCCTCAAAATATCAAATGCCTCGGGAAGTTTAACCGCTTGTGATAAAACAAAACTTCCGCCCACACTTTGGTACAAAATACTGTTATTTTGAGGGCTCAACGTAGAAAACCAATCGTTTCTTGCCGTATAAGTTAAAAATAACAGGTTATTATAGTCGATATCTGCCGAACCGAAAATAGAATTGGTCCTGATTCTTTGATGGGTTGGAATAGTACTGGAAGTGGCCAGGTTTTTATAACTGTAAAAATACGGGATGGTGAAAGTTAAACCATCCATATTTAACTGTTTATTTTCAAATCTACGGCTGTTTACACCACCCAGTACCGAAATCCCCACTTTATCTGCAATTCTTGTTTTATAATTTCCCGTTAATAGTGCATTGGTTTCTGAAACATCAGATTTTAATCCGGTATATTGTCCGTTCGGGATGTAGATATCACCGGTAGGCAGAATACTGGTGTAGTTATAATTGTAAAAATCGCGACTGATTACCCCTTTTAGCGAAAAGTTTTTTACAATATCGTAGGTAATCGATCCCTGACCTATAAACCTGTTTTTGGTATCATCCTGCTGGTATTTGTTGATCACAAAATAACCATTGGTGGCAATACCGGCGTCGTTCCATGGCGTCTGATTTCCGGCAGCATCGTAACCTGGCGCAAGCCACCGCACATCAACGGTATTGGCTACTTCATAAGGGGTCCAGTTAGGGTTGCCCAGTGCATCTCCGGCCAATGTACGGTTAAATCCGCGCTCCAGGTTGTATTGTGCCAGTCCCTCTACCCTTATTTTATCGGTAATTTTAGCATTGATATTAAGGTTGGCCGTTTGCCTTTTAAAACGGGTAGTAGAAATAATGCCCTTACTATCAAGATCTGCTATCGATAAACGGTAAACAATCCCGTCTGTTCCGCCAGAAAACGCAACCGTATTGGTAAAATTTGTACCGGTTGAATAGAAATTTTTAATGTTATCTTTTTGGGCCGTGTAAGGATGTGTTAAACCATCTGCCGCCACGTAATCCGATCCATCTATCTTTGCCCCGAATGATAGCCTGCCCGTAGCAATTGCATCATTTTTTGTCATGGGTTTAACGCCATTTAAGCCCTGACCATACTCATATTGATAATCATTATCGTTTATGGCCTGTTCAATTGTATAGGTCGAATTGTATTCTACCCCTATGCCTTTCTGTTTCCGTCCCTTTTTGGTCGTAATTAAAATTACACCGTTACTTGCTCTCGATCCATAAAGTGCTGCAGCAGTTCCTCCTTTCAGTACCGTAATCGATTCGATATCATCAGGATTTATACTGCCAATCCCATCACCACGATCAACATTGTTACCCAGTGTATTGGTGGTGGCTGCCCCGCCTGGCACCGAGTTATCGATTGGCATGCCATTTACCACATATAAAGGCTGGTTATTGCCATTAAAAGATCCGTTACCCCTGATAATTACGCGGCTTGATCCTCCCGGACCGGTAGAAAGTCCTGTGGCGTTAACCCCAGCAACTTTTCCGGTAAGTGCATTGGCAATATTGTTTTCGCGGGCCTGTGTAAATTCAGATCCTTTTACTTCAGTTACCGAATAACCCAGCGCTTTTGTATCACGTTTTATCCCTAAAGCCGTTACCACTACATCGCTCAGTTTGCTGCTGCTTTCCTGCAGTTTAATTGTCAATGGCGTTTTAAAATCGGTAACAGCAACCTCTAAAGGCTCGAAACCTACTGATGCAACCGATAAAACAATCGGCTGACCTTTCATTTCCGAGGGCACAGTTAAGCTAAACTGTCCCTGTGCATCTGTTGAAGCACCGGTTTTGGTTCCTTTGATATATACCGTAGCCCCAATTAAAGGCAGGTTATCGTTCGCACCAAAAACAGTTCCTTTGATTACATCAGCCCTTTGCTGATCGCTGCCCAGCTCTACAATGATAAACTGCGCATCATTGATTTTATTAAATGCCAGCTGGGTGCCGTTTAAAGTTTGCCTTAAGGCCAAACCCGGGTCTAAAAAACCAGCCAGTTCATTTTGGCTCAGGTTAATGCTTTTATTTTCCAGAATCCCTTCCCGGTAGGCAATTTTGATGTCGAATTTTTTCTTGATCAGCTCGATGGCTGTCTTGAGCTGCATTTTCCCGTCCGCAGCAACCTGTTTGGTTTTATTGGCATGCACCAGGTTATTGGCCATCAATTGTGCGTAACAGAAGATGCTGCAGGAGCATAACATGGCTATAAGGCAGCAGCTTTTGGCTACCCTAAAAAGGTAAAGTATTCGCATAGTTTAGTTAATTTCGGTTGAGTTGGTTTGTTGTTGGTTTAATTAGGTTTTTATTTTTTCATTTGTTTACTATGGTTTAATCGTTATATTTTTATCGTCTTTTGAAACGTGAAGGTGTTGTGTATCTGAAATAATCTGCAGCAGCTCTTTAACCTCTGCAACATTAATCTCTCCCTCAATCCTATATTTTGCAATCGAATCGTTTTCTATCTGCACTTTATAACCTAAATCATCTTCTAAAGCCATTGCAATTTCCTGGATGGTTGGATTTTTAAAGGCAAGATGATGGTCTACCCATAGGGTTAATTTTGCCGGATCGGATAAACGCTGAAGAACGGTTTTTGTATTTTTACCATGCTGCAGGTAATCTCCAGGGGCCAGGATTATTTTCTTGTTCTGTGCTGCAGTTAAATCGGGATAACTGATCTGTATTTTACCATTCAATAAACCTACACTGGTTTTATTTCTTCTGTTTTTTACATTGAAGGTGGTTCCCAATACTTCAATATTCAGGTCGTTACAGTGAACAATAAATTTTTCCTGCGGTTTTACATTACCAGGATCGGTATTGATGTGTTTTACTTTGAACAGTCCTTCGCCGGTTAACCAAACCTCACGGGTTCCATTGTTGAAATTACGGGCATAACTGATTTTGGAGTTACCGTTGAGGATGATAACCGAACTGTCGGGCAACATTAGCGTTTTAACCTGTCCAAACTCGGTATTCGTTGTTACTTTTCCGGCAAAAAGGTAATATAAAACACTCAACATGGAGATCAGTATAAAACCGGCCGCTATTTTCTGTAAGTTATTTAGTCTAAAGGTTTTTGTTTTCTGGTTTGCTGAATGATTTATACTTTCTGAAATCCTTAAAAATACTGCTTCCTGCGATTGTTCATTGTAAAAGCTATCTTGTTTACGGTAAGCCCTGATGAGGTTGGCTGCAGATTTAATGATCACTTCCCTTGATGCATAATCCGCAATAAACTGAGTCCAAAAGAGTGTATCTTCAGGCGAAGGCTTGATGACATACCTTAAAAAATCATCGTCGTTTAGATAATCGTTAAGGGTAAAATCTATATATTTTTTCGAATCCATTTAGATATAGCGAGCTGATTATACTTACTATATACACAGACCCCTTGAAATTATCCCTTCAAAATGAAAAAAAAATCAATTAATTACAAAATCAGTCTTTTTATAGAGTAAAAGGCATAAAAAAAGAAGGAGATCTCCCGCTTTAACGTTTTCCTGAAGTCTCCCGATCGCTTTATAAAGTAGCTTGTACGCCGAAGTTTTGTTTAGTGCCATAATGTCGGCTATTTCTTCATAATCCAGGCCTTCATAAAACCTGAGGTAGATAATTTCCTGCTGTCGCGATGGCAAGGTCTGGATTACTGTTTTGATTTTGGAGCGAAGGATCTGCTCAGTTTCATTTTCGATAAATACCGTATCCGATGAGGCTTCAAAATGGAAAGGATAATCAGCATCTTCACCAACGGATACAAACCGCTTTTGCTTTTCCAGCTTGCGCAGCAGGAGATGCCGTAATGATTTATACAAATAGTTTTTAACCGATACCGGATTGGTTAGTCCCGACCTTTTGGTCCAGAGCCCAACAAAAAGATCGTGTACAGCATCTTCTATTAAATCAGTTTCGCTGGTAAAACGGTAGCCGTAATTATTGAGTATTTTAAAATGGGCATTATATAATTTCACATAGGCATCCCAATTTCCGGCTTTAAAGGAAATCCAATTTTCGTGTTGGGATGAATGATCTGAAACAATATAAAGGGACATAAGGACAATATAATACTAACATAATAAATTATTGTCAGTATCATCATCTAATGCAGAAAAATGTGTTCCAAATCTTGATTAAAAACCCTGAAACGCTCTCCTTACCCTCAAAAAAGAATATTTCCATGTTTAATTACTTTTTCAGGGCTGAATAAAACCTCTAAATTTACCTGTGGATCGTTATTTAAATGAGTAAATCGGCTTTCCTACCCTTTCGAGCGACTCACTGATCGTTTAGCCTGGTAACTTTTGCTCCTCTCATGGTAAAAAATCCTGAGATAGTTCTGCTTTATAGAAATTTCCTTTAGGATAGTATCGCCCTGCTATTGTCTGAATGATCAAATAAGTGTTTTGTATTTAATTAAAACAAAATAAAAACTTTTTTCTTTTAAGATAGTTATCACGCCATTAGCAGATTTTGAATAAGGCTTCGAATGAATAAATTTTATAACAGCATTTTAAGTTTTTAATTCAACCAGATCAGAAAATTGCTGACAACAAAGAGTAAGTTTATTGCTTATTGATTTTACATACCGAATTAATCCCTAATGATCAACCCGCGCCAATCTGAAAGTTTTACTGGAATCATCAGAAGACTTTTTATTATTTTCTTACTGTTTACTTTTATCGTAACAGCAGGATCATTTATACTGCGCCATACCATAACCGCTAAACTGGATCAGCTTAGCAGTCACTTGCGCCAACCGGGACAGCAACCGGCAATCAGCAGATTGCTCGTTGATTTAAATCTGGCAGAAAACAGTTTTCAGCAGGCAAGTTCTAACGGTCAGGTGCGCGATCTGAATGCTTACAAGCAGCACCTTAAAACTATTTTCGCACAAATGGCTGAAATCATTCAGCAATACCGGGCTGATGGGAAGAGTAATTTACCAAAAAGCAAACAGCAAATTGCACTTGCGCTGCAACAAAAACTTGCTGTTTCGCAACAACTGTTTGATCTCCAAAAAAGATTTACTTTCCTGCTGAACAGAACAACATTGGCCACCATTAGCGACGATCAGTCTAAAAAACGCATTTTGAGTTCGAAAACTGATACCGCAATTTCTACCTATAAGGAACCAACCAAAAGAAGCCTGATCAAAAGGTTAAAGGATGCGGTATATAATACTTCCAAGGTAAAAGTAGTTACGATACGGCCGGGTAAAGGGCAGGTGGAAGCCATTACCAGAAAAACACAACAAGAACTGTTAAAGCAATTGGGGCAACAGTATGACCGTTTATCGGAATCAAACCAGGAATTGATTTTGGCAAACCTAAATCTGCTTACCGAACTTCGGCAGGTATTACTGGAGTTGCAGAATATTGAGCAGCACGCTTACGAAAAAAGCCGTGAAGAGATCCTTGCACAATACCAGTCTACCTCGGGAGATTTAAATATGTATACTGCGGTAGCATCTGCGCTGGTATTGATATTTACCGTACTGTTGATCATTTATATACGCAAGGCTTCATTTGCTGAAAGGCGGTATATACGAGAGAACGCAAGGGCTGTAAGGCTGGCGGGTCAGAAATCTGAAATACTCGCCATCATGAGCCACGAGATCCGCAATAAACTCATGGCCATTAATGGTGCGGTATTTATGCTAAAAAGAACGCAGCTACAACCAGAACAGGAGAAAAAAGTATCATCTATTAATCTATCGTCTTCGTTATTGCTTGAAACAGTAAATAATGTACTCGATGTGAGCAAATTAGAGCAACAGCCGGCAGAATTAAATATCCATCCTTTCTCTCCTGAGGAGGCCATTAGCGATTCGGTAGAAGCCATGCGCTTTATGGCTGAAAGAAAAGGGATTGGTTTAAATCTTAAATCTGAGGGCATGACTAACCAAAAGGTAAATGGAGATGCTTTGAGGCTAAAACAAGTGCTTATTAATTTATTGAGCAACGCGATCAAATACACTGATGAAGGTTATGTAGATTTATCCGCTGAACTCCGACATGAAAAAGACAACACGATCTTGCTTAGCGTAACCGTTAAAGATACGGGTTCTGGTATACCCAAAAATAAGCAGGCTGATCTGTTTTCGCCCTATTATCAGGCTGGTGGCCGTAAACAGGGTACCGGATTGGGATTATATCTCTGTCGCCAGCTAATCTCACTTCAAAATGGTAGCATTAACCTCGAAAGTGAAGAAAAGCAAGGCTGTACTGTCCGCTTTTCAATCCCTTACCAGGCAGTGAGTTTGGATAATGAAGCCACCGTCACTCATTAACAGTCTGCACAGCGCACAATAGTATTAAAAATACTTTATTTAGCAATAAATCCATCTATGCTGTTATTGGATCTACTACGGCCAATGTAAAATATTGGAGCGTTCATCTTTTCTATTCCGTCAGATAAAGTTACCTTTGGACTTAAATAAACCTGTCAATACCCCAGGGCAAATGTTCAAAACCCAAAAGACTACATCTAACCAATTGATTTCATGAGGACTAAGCTCAACTGTATTGTTATTGACGATGATCCGGAGGTAAGTGGTTATGTCTGTGATTTTGTTCAGGAAACCTCCTTTCTTCATCTCGTGTCAGCACATAGCAGTCCGGCTGAAGCCATTGATGTATTGGGCCACTCACCTATCGACCTGATTATACTCGATATTAATCTACCAGGAATTGATGGAATGAGCTTCGCGAAAACCCTTTTTGACCAATACGGAAAGGATATGCCCAGGATAATTTTTATCAGCGGCTCAGGCGATCATGCCTCGGAGGGTTACAAGGTAGATGCGATCGATTACCTGCTAAAGCCATTTACTTACGAAGATTTTTTCAGGGCTGCATTTAAAGCCAAAAATCATATTGTACAAATCATTCAAAAAAGTGATGAAGAAGACTTCGTTTTTCTTAAAGTAGAGCACGAATTAATCCGTGTGCCTTTTAACGAAATCTTATATGGCGAGAGTCAGAAAGACTATATCAAAGTTTTCACCAGGGATGGAAAAATGATCACCGCGCTGTCTACCATGAAAGCCATGGAAGCTCTCCTGCCCCAGGATCGTTTTATGCGGATACACCGGTCGTTTATCGTGGCCCTGAATAAGATCGAGTCTATCCAGCACTTCACCGTCAAAATCGGAAAAACAGTCATCCCTGTCACCGATCAGTATCGCCAGCAGTTCAGGTCACACTTTAAAACCTGGCTTTAATTTCCACGTCCCCCGTTAAATTTCGACGATCAACTGCAACCTTCTATCGGATGGGTAAGGCATTATAGCGAACGGACTTTCTGGTAAAATTGCGAATACCTTTATTTGAAGTGTTTTTAACTGAGCGGCTAACAAGCAGGCTCCAGATTTTAATACTACCATGAAAAGAATATTATTTTACCATTTTTTGCTTGCGCCTATCCCTTCGCATATACAGCAGTTCCAATTAACATTGGAAAATGGATATGGCAAAAATGAATATACTTATCCCTATACTGAAGGCAAAATCCATTGACCTTAAAATAAAACGCCATAAATTAAACGATCAGGGAGCGCTAACTTCAAGGTAAAGGCTATCGGCAGATCAGTTTTTTAGGAAGGCATAGAGGTTGATCAATCCGGCACCTATACACCACTCATCACCTGGATTCAGGCCGCACGTAAATTTTTTATAACTCATTCCAATTGAATTGGAACCATTACCCAAAAACAAAAAAACAAAAACAGAAATGAACATCAAATTTACAAAATCAGCAATGTTATTCGCTTTGATAAGCTTATCAACTCAATTATTTGCACAAGAAACGCCAACCACAACAGGCAGGTTCGGCAAACAATCATTAAGAACATGGAGCGTTGGTGCACATGGAGGTATTTTAAGTCAGAACACCTTTTTAGGCGGTGGAAGCGTAAAAGCCGACGAATTTAAAAGTATTGGTTATGGCGCTTTTATCAAAAAGCAGATTTTACCAGCTTTAGGTTTACAGGCTGATTTCTTACGCGGAGAAATTAAAACATTAAACAGCACCAGCACGATCGAACAAAAAAACAGCATTAACTGGTCAGGATCGTTAACAGCTGTGTTAAACATTGCAAATTTCAGCCTAAATACTGAAAATGCCGTGCTAATCCCTTATGTTAAAGCCGGTGCAGGTTACATGTCATCAGACTCTCAACTTGGAAATGTAGATGCATTTACCAAAAGAGAAGGCTGGTTTATCCCAACGGGAGTTGGATTTAAATTCGGTGTGGCCAAAGGGATCAACATCGATTTAGGTTACGACATCAACTTTATCAAATCATCTCCAACTGTTAAAAATGCATACCATGAAAGCAGATTCTCTTATGCGCATGCAGGTTTAGAGTTTGCATTGGGAAATAAAGAAAATTCTCAATTACAAAACTACAGTGCGGTTGCTGATCTGCGCAAACAAAGCGCTGAAGAAAGTGCCGAATTAAGAAAAGCATTATCTACGGCCGAGCAAAATGCTGCAAGAGACAGAGAACAATATGCCAAAGATTTAGCTGATGATGACAATGATGGCGTAGCCAACAAATTTGACAAATGCCAGGGTACCGCAGCAGCAACGGTTGTTGATGGTTCAGGTTGTCCGCTAGCCGCTCCTAAAACTATTATCAGAGAAACTACTGTAATTACAGAGGCCGACCGTAAAGTGGTTAAAGATGCCATTTCGAACCTGGAATTTGATTTAGGAAAATCGACTATCCGTTCAAAATCATACACCACATTAAACAGAGTTGCGGCCCTTTTAATAGAGAAAAACTTTAGCTTAAAACTAGCCGGCCATACCGACAATACAGGTAGTAGAGAATTAAACCTGCGTTTATCGAAAGAAAGAGCAGAATCGGTAAAAACTTACCTGGTTTCTCAGGGCGTAAATGCATCAAGGGTTGAGGCAACCGGTTACGGTCCTGATCAACCCATTTCGACCAACAAAACTGCGGCAGGCCGTCAGGAAAACCGTCGCGTAGAATTTTCTTTATACTAATCTATTTAAATAAAAAATCATGAAAAACTTTTTAGCAACCGTAATTTTATCAGCAACTACCATACTAGCTGCAAATGCTCAAATCCAAAAAGGCAATGTTTTAGTAGGTGGAAACTTAACCAACATTAACCTTGGTTTAGATAATCCAAAAATATTCAGTGTAGATATTACACCTAAAGCCGCATGGTTTATACAGGATAATGTAGCCCTGGGAGGTTATGTGAATTTTGGATTGGAAACAGCAAAAAATTCAAATACTACTACCAGTTATGGTGTGGGTGCACTGGGCCGTTATTATGGTGGTAAAGATACAGAAGTGCTTCGCCACGGACGTTTCTTTGCAGAAGCTACAGCGGGTATTGGTGGTGTTAATGTGAGTAAAGGCGGTGGTAACACCAATGGCTTAAACCTAAGTGTAGGACCTGGTTTTGCTTATTTTATCACTCCAAACATCGGATTAGAGACTTTATTAAAATATAACGGTCTGGTGGGTTTTGGAAGTGCGACCACGCAAAACAACCTTAATCTTTCTTTCGGTTTTCAGATCTACTTACCTGGACAGAAAACAGCTAATAAAGTAAAAAGAGATATTACCAATTAGTAATCAAATTTAACATGCTGCTTTCTTTTGAAAGCAGCATTAATCTTAACCTGGCATTTTAAATTTTACAGATTTCTAATCGAATAAAATCTGTTGTTAAAATGCGCCCACAAATCATTTTCATTTTACCTATTAATCAGAAAAAACATGGATCACAAAGTTCATACATTAAGAGATAAATCTGCTATTGGATTTATCAGTCGCTTATCCTGGAGCGCTATAATTGCCGGGGTATTTATCGCTATTGCAGTTCAACTTTTATTGAGTTTCCTTGGCCTTGGGATAGGTTTTGGAAGTATAAACCCGCTTGACGAAGCTAAACCTTTTAGCGGGCTTGGTACTGGTGCACTGATCTGGTGGATCGTTACGATGTTAATATCTGTATTTACAGGCGGATGGGTTGCCGGTTGGTTTTCTAACCACGTACAAAAAACAGATCTGATATTACATGGTTTATTAACCTGGTGTTTGCTTACTTTCCTGAACATGTACCTGATTACCTCATCAGTTGGAAAAATTGTTGGTGGAGTTGGCACCGTGATCACAAAAGGATTCTCGCTTGCTGGCGAAGGGATTAAAGCTGCTGCCCCGGAGGCGGGTGACCTGATTAAGGATCAATTGGGTGTTGATGGAAACACATTTGGAAAGATGAAAAAAGAGGCAGAATTATTGCTGAAACAGACCGAGAAAAAAGAATTACAGCCAAAGGTTTTAAATAAGAAACTTGATCAGGCATCTAATCAGGGAGAATCAACCGGGAAAGCTGTTCTGGAAAACCCACAGGAAGCACAACAAAAGATAGATGACCTGTTCTCAAAACTATTCTCCCAAAATGATTCTACTTTTAGTGCGGTAGATCAGGAGGCTTTGGTGAATATCGTAAAAAACAGGACTGGAAAAAGTCAGGCAGAATCTCAGCAAATCGTAGAAAACTGGGTAAGTACTTTGAAAACGGCCAAAGTAAAAATTAAAGAGGTTAAGGCAGAAGCCGAGCAAAAAGCGAGGAAAATTGGTGATGAAATGGCCTCTGCACTTTCAAAATTCGCCATCTTATCATTTATCGGTATGGTTTTAGGCGCTGTGATTGCTAGTTTTGGAGCTATTCTAGCCTCAAAAAAACGTGTGATGGTAGCGGAACATGTTATCAGAACTGAAGAAACCATATAACAAACTGCATTTTCAATCATAAATATAGAATCGTCATTCCCAATCAACCCTAAAGCTATTGGATTGATCGGGAATTTTAACGCATAAGCTTTAAGATTCCCGCCTGCACGGGAATGACGATCTTTATTTCTATGGACGTGCCTAGATGCCAGAAAAAGCTTTCGACGACTTGTTCCGATTTGAAAAATTGTTTATGATGCAATTCCCTTAGGGAACAACCGTATAAAAAAGATACGATGCAAAAATCACCAGCAGCACGATCCCCTGCTGAATATTGGTTTTACCAGTAGCGAGTGAAAACATCACGGTAACCATAGCAAGCAGCAACATAACCGTAGAGCCGGTATCTATACCGAGTACAAGTGGCATCTGCGTAATGATGGATACAATAGCTACCGCTGGGATGGTGAGCCCGATACTGGCCAGCGCAGAACCAAGGGCCAGGTTCAAACTTGTTTGCAAGCGGTCGGCTTTTACCGCATTATAAGCAGCCAAACCTTCAGGAAGCAACACAATTGCGGCAATAATTACACCGACAACTGATTTTGGCGCACCGAGATCAATCACAATTTTTTCAATATCCTTAGATAAATATTTCGCAAGCAATACAACAATAACCAGGCTCAGTATTAAAAAAACAAGGCTGGATATGGCCGTAGCATTATTGGGAGCCTCGGCATGGTCATCTTCTGAAACGGATTTTTTGGGCAGAAAAAAATCCCTGTGCCTAACGGTTTGCATAAATATAAATCCACCGTATAAAACCACTGAAACCACCGATACGAAAATGAGCTGGCTTGTACTATACTCGCCCTTTGGTCCGCTTGTGGTATAATTTGGCAGGATAAGCGTTAATACAACAATTGCCATCAGTGTAACCAGCGCTGCATTTACGCCCTGAAGTTTGTAAAGCTGCTCTTTAAACTTGATACCTCCCTTTAAAAGGCAGATGCCGACAATAGCGGTTATGATAATCATCACGGCTGCGAAAACGGTATCCCGGGCCAGCTCCTTTACCCCATCACCACCGGCCAGCATTAGCGACACAATCAGACCTACTTCAATTGTTGTAATTGCAATAGCCAATATAATTGTTCCAAATGGCTCGCCAACACGGTGGGCAATCACCTCTGCATGGTGTACAGATGCAATTACGCTTCCAATCAGTAACATGGCGAGGATCAGTTTCAGGTAAATCCCGGTATCAGCTCCTGTAAAAAAGTATAGTGCTATCCCGGCTACCGGAACAATCATTGTCCATATAGGTAAATTGATTTTTTTCATCTTTGCTTAGCTATCCTCCGAATGCTAACAAAAATATACAAGTGTAGTTTTAATTGTTACAAAAAATCGGCAATGGACTGGCATTAACCGGGGAATAAGCTCGCTATACTTAAGGTGAAAGTTTTTCTATCAGGTTAATCGCTCTCCCCCATTTCTTGTATATTTCAATCGGTTTGGGATAAGTGGGGATATCGAATTGCCAGGGGATAAGTGCCTCAATGTTGTTTGTGTCCGAAAGTTCAGGTATCCACTGGCGGATAAAATCCTGCGCCCGGTATTTATTCGATTGGTGAACGGGGTTGGTATACCAGATCTCAAATGCCTGCATGTGCCAGTTCATCCAGTTTGAGCTTACATCGTAATCAATTAATTTTGACTCGAAATAAGCTGCGCCCCAGGTCCAGTCTATTTTTAGGTCGTGTACAAAGTAGCTTGCACAATTTACCCGGCCGCGGTTGCTCATAAATCCTGTTTCGTTCAATTGCCTCATGTGCGCATCCACAAAGGGGATTCCCGTTTTTCCCTGGCACCACTTTTCAAATTTAAGGGGATCATTCTCCCACTCCATCTCCTTATTTTTATATCCTTTGGTCTTAAACACTGAGCTTCCGAAACGCATTGCCTTGAAAGTAAAATAATCACGCCATACCAGTTCAAAAATAAGCCACCAGGTGCTCTGGTTCTTTTTCACCTGCTCCTCATACGCTTTTACCTTTTCATAGATCACTCTTGCTGAAATACAGCCCAGCGCCAGATAAGGAGAAAATTTAGAGCTGTAATCCAGTCCGTCAGATTTATTCCGGCTCCATCTGTAGCCCGTCAGCAACTTCGATTCAAAGGTATAATAGTCCAGTCTTTGCAACGCTGCATCCTCCCCACCCTCCACAAGCGGCGCAGAATTTTCATATTCGCTTTTTTTGAACCCGTAAAGTTTATAAGAAGGGAAACCCTCATCTTTAATCCCCGCAACTGCATTTAATTTGCCAGGCGCACTGAGAGCTTTACGGACTTCGGTTTTCTTCCCTGCAGGTATTCTGTAAGCTTTGCTGGTGAGGGGAATTTTGGAAATCTCAAAAGGGATATCGTCTTTATGATATAAGGTTTTGCCCCAGAAAAAGTGAAATTTGATTTTCGGCAGAACATTCTGAATTTCACCGGCCAAAGCCATTTCATAAGCAGCATATTCTTCTTCCGCATAGATATCGGTTATGCCATATTCCTCAACCAGTTTAGGCAAAGTTACCAGTGCCGAATCGGTTCCCACAATGAGATGGCCGCCCAGTGATTCCAGGTTCTTCTTTAAATTCAGCACCGATTGCTCCATAAACCTGAAGCGGATTACATCAGTTCTTTTAAAACCAAGTTCCAACTCACTGAAATCCTTTTTCTCGATACAATAGCAAAAAAGCAGCTCAGTGCATTCCTCCTGTGCGGTAACCAAGGCCTGGTTATCATGGAGCCTCAGATCATTTTTAAACCAAACCAAGCCCCGCTTTTTCTTCATATATTTTTGGATTCAATTACCAGGCAGACTTACGCCTTCGATATTTATTTACGGTAGGGAACCATTATTTTTGCTGAAACAACATCCCGTGCTGTAGAAAAGTTTTCAGATCTGATCAGTATTTTGCTGTCGTTGCCAATGGTTCCATGCAAAAAAAATAAAATATCGGATCTGGATTTATGGTATTGAATTTGTTGTAAAAGACAAAACCCGACCGGACTTTCCATGACTCAATCAGAATTAAACTTAGTGGTGCCTGCAATGTCAGCTTCGCTCCATTCTTTCAAGTCGCAAAACAGTTTGGCGCAAACCAATACAATAACAACCAACGGTATAGGCCATGCTGATGTAACAGGCTAAAAATAACAGATGCACGATCTTATATATTACCTCAGCATTTTCACGATAATATCTACGCTGATCCCTTTTATCAGGCACGATTACTGGATATTCCGTGTGTTTGAATATCCAAGGCTACAGAAATTATTTCTGAATGCCGTATTGCTGGCACTATTATTTACAACCACCTTCCCGGTAAGCACCTGGGAAACGATTGTTGCCATCTTTCTTTTTTTGAACCTGGTTTACCTGGCCTACCTGATATTTCCGTATACGGTTTTCGGCAAAAAACAGATCATCTCCAGCCAACATCCAGCCTCGGCGAAAAACCTAAAGATTCTTATTGCGAATGTGCTTCAGGATAACCAAAGGGCCGGGGATTATCACCAGCTCATCAATGACTGCGATCCGGATCTTATCCTGATGGTAGAAACCAATCGCTGGTGGGAGCAGCAGATGGCCCCGATAGAAGAAAAGTACCCGAACCACATTAAGGTACCGCTCGAGAATACTTATGGCATGCTCCTTTACTCCAGGCTGCCGCTTAAAGGAGAAGTTGGTTTTCTGGTTGAAGAGGATATTCCCTCGATCCAGGCAATCCTCACGCTCAATTCAGGACAAGATGTTCAATTGTTCTGCCTTCACCCCAAACCGCCTGTGCCGCAAGAAAGTACCGAATCAACCGAAAGGGATAAGGAAATTCTTTTGGTTGCCCGTAAGGCTAAGCAGAGCAGTATTCCGGTAGTAGTTATGGGAGACCTGAACGATGTTGCATGGAGCTACACCACCGATCTGTTCGGAAAAATAAGCGGACTGCTGGATCCACGTAGGGGAAGGGGCTTCTTCAACAGTTTCAATGCCAAATATTTCTTCCTGCGCTTTCCGCTTGATCATATCTTTTGTTCCGCCCACTTTGCGCTAAAATCCATATCCCGTAAAAAAAGCTGTGGCTCAGATCATTTTCCCATGTTCGTAAACCTGGAGTATGCCCCTGCAGCAGCTCAACAAAATGAAAAGCTGGAGGCTACCGTTGAGGAAAAAGAACTCGCAGCAGAGAAGATCAATGCCTGATCCTGATTAAGCGGCATTAGGTTAAAGATAGACAGGCGCTATATGAGCCTTCAAAATGTCAAAGCATGCGCCCTTAACTTTTTATAGATGCTCATTATTGGCCAAAGGAAGACTGAAATAAAATGTTGAACCCTGATCCAGTTCACTTTCCACCCATATATCCCCGCCATGCCTGTGAATGATTTCAGCACAAAGGTACAACCCTATCCCAAAACCAGCAATGGTACTGGTTTACAAACTCTGTACCCTGTGATAACGTTCAAAAAGCCTGGGTATATCATGGATGTGGATTTCCATGCCATTGTCTTTTACGCTCAGCATCTTCCTTACAAAGACCAGACCGCAAGCTCATAGCCGTCCGGATCAAAGAACTGGAACCTTCTTCCGCCAGGAAAGGCAAATATTTCTTTTGAAATCAAGCCTCCGGCATTAAGCACGTTTGTTCTGGTTCCTTCCAGATCCTCCGAATAGAGGACAACCAGGATACTTCCTTTCAAAGGTGCTCCAAATGTAAAACCTCCGTCCACAAAATCCCCTTCAAAGGCAGTATATTCCGGTCCGTAATCGGTAAAAGTCCATCCGAAAGCCGCGGTATAAAATGCCTTAACCTTATCAAGGTCGCGGGAAAGAAATTCAACGTACTGCACCTGCTGGTGCTTAAGTTTCTGCTGGTTGCTGCTCATCATGTTTTGTTATAAACAAAAATACCGATAAGCGACCTTATTTCACAATATTTTCTCCTCCGGGGGAAAAACAAAATTTACCTATTATGCAAGAGATCCTGTCTCTTTAATATATGTGCCAGTACCAGATTCTTTACCAGAAAACAGTGGCAGTGATAATAATACTTTAGCATCGCAGAATTTTTTATGTGGCCATCACAAGGTTTATCTGATGTACAATAAGCGCACCCCAGGTAAGTTCATCATGGGACTAAAATCAGATTACGAAATCGAAACCCCGGTGGAAATGTAAAGGATGGTTTATTTTAATTTGTAGAAGAAAAAGACACATTAATTAAGTTTATTACCGGGAGCTTTGCCAAAATAAAAGGTTTACCATTCAATTGGTTTAGGAGATTTAAACTGATTATTTCCATTCATTGCCCTAATAAACCGGCTGGCAGGTGGAGTTTCGTTTTCTCATTTTATGGCCTGATAAAGATTTAAAACCAAATTAGCACTAAAATGTTAATCAACTTGATCTGATATGAAGAAAAATTAATTCCGCGTTCATCCCGGTCATATACGGCTGTTATATTTTTGAGTTATAAAAAAACAAGACATGAAAAAAAACAATAACAGAATCTGGTTGACAGCCGTGTTGTTAGCCGGAACATTTACACTACAAGCGCAGGAATTACCTCAGCCAAATCCTCCTGCACCAGGACCTGAAGGCCCGGTAAAAGGCGCCCCCCGTCCACCACATGAAGGCAGACCGGGTATTGGGCCAGACCGTAGAGGACCTGAAGGTGGTCAATTGATTAAACTTAGTACGATAAAAGGCACAATTATCCGCGCGGTGGCAAATGAGCGATTCGAATATAACAGCCTGTTGCTTAAAACCGCTTCCGGCGAAACCAGCGTAATCTTCCCGCCGCACCTGGGCGAACAGATACTTGCAAAAGCTAAAGAAGGTGCATCGGTATCGGTCACAGGCTCGGAAAATACAGATCCTCAGGGAAAAAAAGTATTCAGGCTGAATAGTATAGAAGTTAATGGAAGCCTTATTGCCGATACGCCTCCTGTAGCCCCGCTTCTTAATGAAAACCAGGTGGAAAAAAGTTTTAGCTCCAGTATCAGCGGACTGAACTATGGTGTTGACAAAAATGTTAACGGGTTTACCCTTTCATCTGGCGAAAGGGTGAGTATTGCGCCGCACATTGCCCAACAGCTAACAGCCCAGCTAAAAGCTAATGAAAAAGTTGTGGTTACCGGTTTTTTAGAACCTAAACGCCCTGGCGTTGTTTACAGCCAGAAAACCAGTATAATAAAGGCCAGAACGATAAATATTAATGGACAGACCTACCTGGTAAGATAATATCCTGATGCCACATGGCACTTTCCTAGCATGTGGCATCATCAAATAAAAAAAAATGAAGATACTGCTTATTGAAGACGAGGCAAAACTCGCCGGTTACATCAAGATGGCACTCGAGCAGGCAGGCTATGTTGTTGATCACCAGAATGATGGGGCAAATGGACTGCAAACTGCTATGGTCAACCAGTATGATCTGATTTTGCTCGATCTGATGCTTCCTTCCCAAAATGGGATCGATATCCTGCGTAACCTTCGCAGTTTTGATAACCATGTACCGGTAATGATCATAAGTGCATTGGGCAGCACAGAACAGCTGATTAAAGGTCTGGATGCGGGCGCTAACGATTATCTGAAGAAACCTTTTGAAATGGATGAACTTTTGGCCAGGGTGAGGGTATTTCAACGCCAGCAACATCCCAGAAACATTTCAAAGATTAAAGTGGCTGACCTGGAGATTGACTTGCTTAGCAGGGAGGTTAAACGTAAAGAAAAAACAATCTATTTAAGTAACAGGGAATTTCTGCTTTTGGAAATGTTGATGCTGAATCCGGACCAGGTTGTTACTAAGGCGCAGATACTCGACAAAGTATGGAACATGAGTTTCGATCCTGGCAGCAATGTAATCGAAGTCCACCTCTATCAGGTGAGAAAAAAAATCAATGAGGGCTTCTCCCACCAACATATTCAAACCCTGATCAACCGGGGTTATATCCTAAAAAGCATAGATTTAAGCGAATGAACAGGTATTTTTATAAAGGAATCAGGTTTAAAATGTCTGTACTTTTCAGTCTGATTTTCATGTTGATCAACCTGGCATTCGGAAGGGTTATATATCAGTATTTCAAGAACAGTTATGTTGAAAATTACAACAAATACCTTTACAGTCGGGGACAGGCCATTATAGACAAAACCGAAATAAATCCTGATGTTATTGCCCTGCCCGACTCCGGCGAATCAATCCGCGTTTTTTACCACCTGAATGAAGGCAGGCCCAAAATTGTTTTTCAATCGCCTGGCACTATTTCCAAGCTTAATGTACCATACCGATCGGGCATTACCGACAGTCTGGGACAATATGGCATTTATCTCAAAAAAGAAAATTATGACGGTCGCCCTGTAGAACTTATGCTAACCGTTTCTGACCAATCCTTAAAACAAAGGCTGGCAAAGTTTACCAGGCTCACAATCGGCATAACCTCAATAAGTCTGATTATCAGCTCACTACTTGCTTTCCTGGCCTCTGGATGGCTCTTAAAACCCATCCGGTCCATCGCTAATCAGGCCAGGGGGATAAATACCGAAAGGCTGGGCGAACGTATAAAATCCAGCGAAACCCATGACGAGCTGCAACAACTGTCTCAGACGATCAATGAGATGATAGCCCGGATAGAAAATGAACAGCAAGCCCGCAATAATTTTTTTGCCGCCGCATCACACGAACTTCGAACACCACTAGCCAACCTGCGTGCCCAGACCGAGTTTGAGCTGATGGACAGGGAATCGAAAAGCGACCGTAAACTTTTGAGTGACCAGCTAACTGAAATCAGCCGGCTGCAATCCATCGTTGAGCAGTTCCTTTTGATCAGCGAATTTAACAGCAAAGGTATTACCCTGATAAAAAGCCGCGTGGACATTATAGAACAGCTGTTAAAGGTGTTTTCCAAAAATCAGCCGGAAGCCGATAAACGCAATATAAAATACAACATCCACTTTAGTGAGGAAATGAGCACTTTTGAGCTTTATGCAGATGGCAGTAAAATGGAACTGGTTTGGCAGAATCTCATATACAATGCAATTAAATACGCTACAGAAAATACCATATTAGTCTGCAAGGTAAAAACTTATAATGGACAATTTAGTGTAACTTTTGAAAACAGTATCGCCAGGGAGTTCGTTGAAGTCTATGAATTAAGAACTCCATTCAGTAAAGGTAGCGGCAAAACCTCCGGCTCCGGTCTTGGACTCTGGATCTGTAATGAGATTGTCCAGGCACATTCGGGTCAGATGAAACTTCAAAGCGAAAAACATCGTTTCTTTGTTACCATATCCATTCCCATATAGGTAAACATTTATCAAAGCGACCTAACCATTCAGAAAGATATCTCTTAAAAAGCCATATAAACTGCAGTAAAATGCACATAGAAGATCGTAAACCAACACCACACACTGAAATGATCAAAAAAATAAACGTGGATTTTGATGCAAAGCACAAAAAGATCTGAACAAAAACTACAGTCCATGTGCAGCATTAATTTTTAATCCCTTTCAAAGCATCCTTATTCAGGATAATAATATTATGTCCGTCCTTCTCAATCAATTTTTCTTTTGCAAAATCGCTCAAAACCCTACTGAGTGTTTCACTGGCGACACCTACTATCCGGGCGAAATCATTCCTTGGAAGTAAAAGCTTTCCATTTGCCCCAACATTATAATCAACTTCTGCAAGATGCGTCAATGCTTTGGCTACCCTCTTTCTCACCGAATAGTAGGTAGTTTCCAGAAGACGTTGGTTACGCTGATTTAAATTTCTCGCCAGATCCTTTACAAACACGCTCAATAGTTGCGGACAAGCCGAAAGCAGGCCATCTACATCATTAGAAGGTATCGTAGTTATGCGTGAATCCTCAATTGCTTCCGCCGCTTCCATATTTTCATCTCTGAGCAATATACCCTGCAGGCCAAAATAATCGCCCGTTCCGCAGATGCCTGTAATCATAACATTCCCGAAAGCATCTGTGATATAGGTTTTTATTTTGCCGGAGACCACGTAATGGAGTCCGAATGATTGGCGCTCTCCAGGATGATAAAGTATCTGGCTCTTTCGATAGGGCCTTGATGGTTTTTCCTCAAAATGTGATCTAACCCAATGTTTCTCAAAAGTGCTGTCAGGAATACTTGCCGGTAGATTATGCTGTCTTACAAAATTCTCATATTGAAATCTTTTCTTTTTCAGTCTTAGCTCAACCTGATGAAGTAACGCTGCGTCATCGAACGGACTGGCCAGGTAGCCATCAGCTCCCATTTCCATGGCCCTGCCGGCAAGTCGGTGATTTTGCTCATTCAGGAGCATGATAAAGCTGACAGACGAAATTTCAGAGAATTTATTTACAACTGACAATATCCCAAAACCATCTATTTCAAGCACATTTATGCCACAGATAACAACATCAAAGCGATCACTCCTCATCATGGCAATAGCCTGCCTCCCACTGTCTGTCGATTTCACATTATATTTTACGATTTTAAGGATCTCGCTTATTTTAGTCCGAAGATCAAAATCCTCCGTTATAATCAGGATTTTAGATCCTTCCATTTATTTTTTGTTTTTGATCCTAAGGTTGTCAACGTTCAATAAATAAACTGCCCGGCTCAGGTCAATGCGACGCAAGATCAAGCTGCTATAGCATAAAAAAATGCAGGCGACATCCATCAACCTGCATCGTCATCATTAACTATTAAAATTTTTCTTACTTAGACTTCTTTTCTAAGATCTCTTTTATTTTTGCCTCCAGTAACGGGCCACGAAGATCTTTAGCAATAATTTTTCCAGTTGGATCGATCAGAAAATTCATAGGGATAGCCTTCACATCATACAGAGCTGCAGCTGCATTTTCCCACCCTTTTAAATCCCCAACTTGTTTCCAGGTTAATTTATCGTCAGCAATGGCTTTAAGCCATTTTGCTTTATCGGCAGCTTTATCAAGTGATACCCCCAAAACTTCAAACCCTTTCGATTTATATTGTTCGTAAACCTTCAACACGTTTGGATTTTCTCTCCGGCATGGTGCACACCACGATGCCCAGAAGTCAATCAGCACATATTTACCTCTGTAATCAGAAAGTTTAACCATTTTACCATCCACATCAGGCTGGGTAAAATCCTGCGCATCTACACCTTCCTGCGTTTTTTTAAAGTGAGCAATACGCTCAGCAACCTGCTTTCCGAAAAAAGAATTCTTTAGTTCGGGAGAAATATTGGCAAAGATTTTTTCCATCTCTATGGCATCGAAACCCGGACCTAAGGTCGAATTAAGTGCCATTAAAGCCATGTATTTAGAAGGATTTTGCTTTACATAATTAATCTTCGCATCAAAAATTTCTTGCTCTATCACTTTTGCTCTTTTTTCCAGTTCCAAAACATAAGTTTTGTCCTGCTTTTTTGCTTCGGGCTGGTCAGCATACTCTTTGTTCAGCGCCTGCAATTTTTCGTAAATAGGGCGTAATAGTGCATCCACTCTTTTACTTTCATCGGTTAAAGTGGAACCTTTAATTGCAGCTGTTCTAATGGAATCTTTTCCGGTAATGGTGATATTTTCGTTTCCTAAAATAATTGCCATTCCATCAATTTTAATCCTTCTTCCTGGCGTATCAATGGAATTGTCGTGTTTTAAACGAAGTGTAGCTTCCATTGGTGAAGGAACCGAGCCTTTAAATGTAAAAGCCCCGTTGACAAGAACCGCTGAATCTAATTTTTCGGCTCCTTCTAACTTAATTAAGAGAAAGGCTTTTGCTGGTTTGCCCAGCTTTCCGATCTGGCCTTTTATCACATATCCTGTTTGCGCAGAGGCGACAAGAGCACTAATTACTAATGTTGCTGCTAATAATGTTTTTTTCATGATTTATCGATTATTTTTTCGTGATTTTAGATGTAGATGAGTTATTTGTTGAAGATTTACCTTCCAGAAACTGGTTATAAACCTTTTGGTTATTTAAAATATTAAGTGCTGTACCAAATGCGGTACTGGCTTCGTTTCGAACGCGAAGCGCATAGCCTTTACCCAGATAGAGCATATCGGCCATTTCTGCCTTTAATTCTACAGCAATGGTTTTTCTGGCTACCTGATTGGTTACTGGTGGCAGTTTAAGTCCCTGTTTTGTGGCGCTGGTTATGATCTGATCAGTCATTTCATCATCTACTCTAAAGGATTGATCAAAAGCATCAAAATCAGCATATTTATCTATTAAGCTTTTTCGGTTTTGTTGCACATAACTGAAAGCTGCCTGAGTTACCCGTCCGCTGTTCATCAGTTTATTTAACCATCCGCTGTACAGTGCCGTATCAATTGGTATGAATTTATCGGGCATAATCCCACCCCCACCATAAACAGTTCTTTTACTAATGAGGGTTGTATGTTTTAAAGAATCGGGAAAGTTGATATGTCCTCCTTCGGTTAATTCACCAGAAGCCATACGTCTGTTAAAATCTTCAAAATAATCGGTCTTACCCTTAGTATAGGGCTTTTGAATCGATCTGCCTGATGGTGTGTAGTAGCGTGCAGCCGTCAGTTTGATTACTGAACCATCGCTCAACCCAAGACCTTTCTGCATTAAACCTTTACCAAAACTTCTTCTGCCGATTACCACTGCCCTGTCCCAATCTTGTAATGCACCTGTTAATATTTCGCTTGATGATGCGGTAGATTCATCGATCAAAACCACCAGGTCGCCTGTCATAAACTGGCCAAAACCACCAGTCATATAATTATCTTTTACGCCTGAGTTGGTTACTGAATAGAAAACCAGTTTATCCTTGGCCAGAAATTCATCGGCTACACCAATAGCAGCCTCAACAAGTCCGCCACCATTTGACTGTAAATCCAGGATTAATTTGGTCATGCCTAAAGCCTTTAACTTCTTTAATGCGGCATCCATTTCCCTTCTGGTCGACTGGCTAAAAATGGCCAGCGAAATATAACCTACATTTTTGCTTACCATGTAACTTGTATTGATGGAAAGCTCGGCAATCTGTTCACGCATCACATTGAATTCAAGCTGATCGGGTTGCGATTTGCGAATAACGCCTAACTTAACGGCTTTACCTTTTTCGCCCCGCAGCATCCGCATTACCTCCTGGTTTTTTAAACCTTTACCAAAAATAGAGGCTCCATCAACCATATTAATCCGGTCGCCTACCTGCAAACCTGCCCTTGCTGCTGGCCCGTCAGGATTGATACCCGTTATAAAGGTACTATCGGCTACCATTGCAAATGAGATACCGATACCGGCAAAACTACCAGTCATCTGCTCGTTCATGGCTTCGATTTCTTCGCGGCTAATGTAACTGGAATGCGGATCGAGGCTGCCTAACATCGCTTTGATTGCGGCATCTACAACCTGCTCATCATTTACCGGATCTACATAATTATCCTGGATAAGTTTAAGTGCATCCTGCAATTTTATTTTCGGATTCATTTGTGCATGGGCGCTGTAGCTAATCAATAGCATTAGTACGCTCCATAATATTTTCGCTCTCTTCATTTTATTATTTCTCTGCTCTTAATATTTCTATGGCTACAGACAATTCATCTTTTAACTGACTTGGACTACCCGAGTAACCCTCTGAACTGTATCGGACCAGGCCATTTTTGATAATGATTTTGCGGGGAATTGCCGATGACTTAAACAATGGTGCCAGGCTTCTAAAAACCAGATCCTGCTCGCCCTTAGGCCCCACCGCATCATGTAAAAGATTGAAACGATAATTATTGTCTCGTACATACTTAACCGACTTCGTTTTATAATCACCAAACTGCATCGTACCAATCATGTACACGGCAACTTTCGGATCTTTTGCATACTGGTCTATCAGAAGCTGCATACCCGGAAAAGCTTCAATGCATGGTCTGCACCATGTTGCCCAGAAATCGATGACCACAATCTGGTTTTCCCAATCTTTAGAATTGACCATTTTACCGTCGGCATTTTCCAAACTAAATGGCGTTAGCGGATAGTTGACCATGTTTGCCATTACATGTGTCCTCATTTCGTTTTTCTTGTCTGATGGTGTTAAACCAGCAAGGTACTGCTCATAGCCTTCTTCCTTACCTCCATGCTCGCTTTTGTATAGCTCTTTAAGTTTAGTAAACATCACCGGAGTTACTGCATTAGCGGCTACACTGGATTCCAATAATGGCTTAATTGCTTTGGCATCGTTCAATTTTTCCAAAACATTAACATGCATTGCGTTTAAATCAGCATTTCCGAAAGTTCCTTTTTCCGATAAATATTTGAAGTACTGATTTGCCCCGGCATAATCACCCTGGGCATTTGCAAGAGAAATGTGGGTAAAGAGGCGATCATCCATTTGATTATCTGCATTTTCCTGAGCTTTTTCCGCATTATTATCAAAATCGCCTAAATAGGAATTATCCTTTTGTCTTTCCAGCAGATAAGGAATCATTATGCGACTATCGTTATAAAGTAATTTCTGATCGCCTCTCCCTGACATTTGCCCCCGGGTGATATTCCAGCGGTAGATTTCGTTGGCAGTTTTAAAATCAATATTCTTAAAGAGTCCTAAAAATTTTTCATTTTGCCCGTCTTCAAAGTATTGTGTTGCCAAGTTTCTGTATATGGTATAGTAAATAAAAGATTGGTTGTCTGGTGATTTCTTCCATTCCATATACGGAAAAGCCTTAAGGAAATCTTCAGCACCAGTTTCGAAATCTTTTCCATATTTTCCCTCCGTATTTTTTCTGTAGGCTAAAAATCTGGCTGTGCTGCTTTTAGGGTAATCTTTAAAAATAAGCGATTTCACTGCTGCTGAACCACTTTCATTTTTCAACTTTTCGTAATAGCGTTGTGCCTGCGCCAAAAACTGCTCATCAAGTTTTCCTTTTTTCAGCTCGCCCTTTAACAGGTCATCAGCCATTACGCTGAACTCAGAAGCGGGCACGGTGAGTTGCTTCAGATCCAGATAATTGAACAAAAGTGACCTTGGTATCCGTTTAGAAAGTTTTTCTTCTTTTTGCAACAAAGAGTCAATCATCTTTTGATCCTTGGAAGGACTAATGAAGCTGTTCAGCGTCCAATCGCCGGTTGCACCTGCTTTAAAACTGGCTTCTGCCAGGTAGGTACCCGGAACTATTTTTCCTTTAGTATCTACAACCTGATGGTAATAACCTCTGCCATTTTGATTATCAAATGCTTCAGGATTCTGAAGGTCACCCTGATAAAATTTCAAAGCGGTTAATACCGCATGATCCGGAAGCTGATAACTCCCAGTCCATATTTCGTTCTTTTTCTCTAACTTAACAGGAACAGTGTTCCATTTATTATCGCTGTATACTGCCGCGAGTGCTTTAGGCCCGTCACTAAACTCAAGATCGCCACCTTTCGGCTGGTAATTAAAGCTGATTTTCTGGTTTTGTTTTAGTGTTTCTGGCTGCCAGGTTACGGTTTGTGCAGCTAACTGCTGCCCAAAAAACGGGCAAAGCAGTAGCATACATTTTTTAAAAAAATGTTTTTTCATGGATTGATTTTCTATCTGGGGTTTTGTTGCAATTCGGGGTTCAAAAGAATGTATTTATCTCCGATAGGATATAAATAAAGGTTACTATTGGGTTGTAAAGTGTAATTTGCACCCTTAAAACTGCGATTTTTGGTCAGGGCGAAATCGTTATCAAGATTCAGACGCTTCTGGTCAAACCAGCGCATACCTGTTCCAAAAAACTCCCTTCTTTTTTCTTCAACAACTATACGAAGTGCATCGGTGGCATTTGTTGCAGTTAAGGGAACATAATTGGCAGTTGTAAAACGTTTGATCCTTAGATTGTTTACAATTTTCATAGCATCATCAGTTTTTCCGGCCCTGGATAAACATTCTGCTTTTATCAGCATCATCTCAGGCACCGTTGGACCGTTGTTAATTACAAATTCATTAATCAGGTATTTTGTGGATGCCCTTCCGGTAAAGGAGGTGCTAAACTGGTTACCGAACTTGCTTCTAACATCCGAAAATAACTTATAGCGCAAGTCTGTTGTTCCTAACGAAGTAAGTAAATCACTACTTAGGGAAGTAGCAGTATAAACCACGCCTGAAACTTTGGAAAACATGACCTCAGGATTTAACAATCTTACGGGAATGGTTCCAGGTGCATTTTCGTAGGTTTTCAGGTCGAGTAAGCCACTTTGCAATGCCAGAGCGCTATCCGCATATAAGGCTGCATTGTCAAAATCGCGCATATTTAAATACGTTTTTGCAAATATGGCATAACCTGATACTTTCGCCGGGCGTACATTATATTCCGCAACCGCAGGCAAACGACTTATCGATATCCTCAAATCATTTAATACCTGTTTATAAACATCGGCAACCGTGGCTCTGTTAAGTTTCGTATATAAATTTGGTGTGGTAAGCAGCGGAACCCCTAAATCAGTGGATGCAGTGGCTATGTTATATTGCTTGCCATACATATTCACTAATATCAAATAGGCATAAGCACGATGTACCAGGGCCTCTGCATATATCCGCTGTTTCTCCGCCTCAGTTCCATCCTGAGAAGTTAAAACACCGTCCAAAACCTGGTTGCATACATAAATAGTTTTATACAGCTTATCCCAATCGGCGTCGCTCTGGCTTTCAGAGGTATATTTTGGCGCCCAGGTGTATACATTGCCCAAAATATCCCCGAGGGAGTTTTGCCTTGTTGCATCCGTGATCTCTATATCATCACCTGACAGAATCGGGTAAGAATAAGTCCCTTCCAGAACTCCATTATTATTCATGGTATTCCTGAAATCGGAAGTATATTTTAGTGTCCTGATTGAAAGCTGATCAATCTCCACATATTTTCTGCAGCTTGCCAAAGTAATTGCTAAGGCAAACAATATAATTGAATATCTATTTTTCATGTTGATTACAGCGTTGCGTTAATTCCAAAAACATAACCTGGCGTAGGTGTTACGCTACCAAAATTTCCTGTATTAATAAATTCAGGATCTATGCCATCCTTGTTTGCCCGCCAAACAATCCCTACGTTACGCACGTTTGCCGATAGTGACAAAGATTTCACAAAGTTGCGGGGCAGGAAGCGTTGCGGAACGATGTAAGCAAGAGAAATCTGTTGTAAACGGATGTTATCCGCTTTTCGAACCAATGCATCTGAAAAACGGTAGCGGTTAATGCTGTTAAAGTTCACGCCTGTTATACCTGGAACATCGGTAAAAGCCTCATCACCTGGTTTCCGCCAGCGATCAGCCAGTTCGCCCTGTCTACCTAAAACGCCGTTATAGGCAAAATCAGCAGTTGTTGGGTAATTGGTTACTGCATTTTTCAAGAAAACATGCCCAAAATAGCCTACAAATCTCACCCCTAATTCTAACTGACCATATCTGAAATTGTGGTTAAAACCTGTGCTGTAAGGCGCATACCTATTACCAACATAAACCAAATCTTCTTTTGTAAAGGCAGTAGTGAGGTTAGTGGTGTTATTGATGATATTGTTGTTGCGATCGTAAATTTGTGACTGGCCTTTGTTATCTAATCCCGCCCAGCGGTAAACATAAAGGGAGCCTAGTGGCATACCTTGTATATTGGTTAATGCTCCGGCGATATTACTGGCATTGTTTTCATACCGCTGATCTGTAACCGTATTGGTGGTATAGCCAAAATTTAATACTGATTTCCAGCTGAATTTTCCTGCTCTTATCAATTCGCCATTTATGGAGAATTCATAACCATGGCCACTCAAAGTTCCGCTGTTGAACGATAAGTTAGACCAACCGTAAGTGGCATTATAAGGGAAGGATGCCAAAATGCCGACGGTTCTTTTCGTATACACATCAACACTTCCATTTAGCCTTCCTTTTAAAATGCCGAAGTCGACACCTAAGTTTGCCATTTTTGTGGTTTCCCAACCCAAATCCGAATTGGCCGGCGTTTCGATATTGGCCACAGGTTGGCCGGTTCTAATATCGGTACCAGAAACATTAATGATGGGTACATTTGTACCTGCCTGAGGTACCACTCCACTGGTTCCTAAAGTTGCACGCACACTAAATGCATCTAACCAATTTAAATCCTGGAAAAATTCTTCTTTATTGGCGTTCCATCTTAAGCCAACTGACCAAAATGGCCTGGCCCTCTTACTCCTGTCTAGTCCCAATAAAGTATAATCATCAAAACGTACACTACCCGTAACAAAGTATTTATCCAGGTAACTGTATGATGCATTACTATAATACGATAGATATCTCTTACGGTAAGCAATCAAATTGCTTAAATTGGCACCCAACGATTGCGAATAGCCATACATGGTTGGATACTGTTGTGTAGGGTTAACAGTTGCAATTGTACGCGTATCTGCATTGTAACCATATCTGGTTTCGGATGTACCATCAGAATTGGTTTCTCTAATTTCGGCACCAGCGATGGCATTGAACTGGTGTTTACCAGCTATCGTGAAATCTGAATTTAACTGTCCGCGCAGTGACAGTTCTGATGAAGTAGTTCCGTAAGTGATGTAACGCCCGCCGTAGAGGAATGTATTTGAGGCTTTACCATTAGGGGGGGTATATGTATTTACCAGTATCCTTCCTGCATAGCTATTCAAGTCATCAAGCGTATAAGAGTTACTGAACTGACGTTGATTAGATATCGAAACATCAGCATTTAGCCATTTAGCGATTTTACCATTTAAACCAGCACTCATTCTGAGTACGTTGTTTTTAGCGATAGAATTTGAATAATTTAACTCATCAAGTGTATTGTAGGTAAATGGCAAATAACCCTGACCTACCATTTTATTGGCTAAAACATCGGTAATGATAACATTTCTGCCGATACTATTGCCATTTGCATCCTGCAATAAATCATAAGGGCGTAATGCCGTAGTGCTTACTGATAGTGCATTTACTGCGGCGGCATTGTATTGTGATTTAGAATATTGATAATTAAACAGCGCCCTTAAAGTTATTTTTTTGTTTAAAAAATCAGTGGAAGTATTTGCATTTACAAAGGCATTGTCTCCATAATTGCTTTTAAATATTGGGTTATCTTTGGTATAACTTCCAGAAATGTAATAGGTACTGCTTTCAGAACCGCCTGAATAAGAAAGGTTATACTGGTGATTAGTCGCATTTTGAAGTAAATATTTTTCGATCTGCTTCATACCATCTCTCGAACCGATTTCTGCTAATGCAGCATCACGCTGTGCCACAGTAGCTGTACCGCGTTTAACCCTAAACATCCATTCTGTAGCCTCACTATTATTTGGGGTATAAATTTCATTCCCCGGCGATGCTGCTAAAGGATCAACCAGTAGCCCTTTATCCACCATCTCTTGCTCTAAATCAATGTATTGGGCACTGGTCATCCAGTGCAAATCGGCAATAGAAGGATTTTTTGATATACCAAAAAGATAGCTTACGTTTAGTGAAGGCGCAATTTTTTTCCCTTTTTTAGTCTCAATAACGATTACTCCATTTGCCGCTCTCGAACCCCAAATAGAGGTAGCAGAGGCATCTTTCAAGAAAGTAATCTGCTCAATATCAGCCATATTAATACTACTGATCACAGAATTACCAAAAGTATTACCACTTACAGGTCTGGTAAGGGTAGCTAAATCGCTTGGATTCATCAGCGGAAATCCATCAAGAACAATTAAAGGAATTCCACTGCCTCCTCCATAATTATTTACACCGCGAATCTGAACGCTGTTGCCTTTGATATCGAACTTTACGCCAGCTACCTGCCCTTCCAGGCGTTCCATAATGTTTACAGCAGGGTTAGCTGCCAGTTCCTTACCTGAGATAACTGAATAAGCTCCTGCGGCACGTTCCTTACTTATTTTTTGATATCCGTTTGAGACCACCGATACTTCTTCCAGCGCAGCTGAAGACTGTCTGAGTGTGATATAATAAGTAATCGTCTTCCGGTCAACGAAAATCTCCTCGCCTTTAAAGCCCAGGTAATTAATTTGCAGAACATAACCATTGGCAGGCACATCTTCAATCAATAAGTCTCCGTTTTTGTCGGTGGTGTACATCTTATTGATTGTTTTGTTGTAAACATTTGCGCCCGGGAGTGGCCTGCCTGAGGAATCCCGTACGGTAACCTTTACATCAACGGCCTTAATAATATCAACCAGTTTATCAGTTACACTCTTTTCTGTAATTACAATGGTTTTACCATCCAGCGAAAAAGTAAGGGCCTGGTTATTTAATGATTTTTGAATAGCCTCATATACACTAACCTGATTTACATTGATGGAAACAGGTTTAGCATCCAGAATAATATTGAGGTCGTATATAATATCGTAACCGCTCTGTTTACGTATCTCTTTCAGCACGCGTTCTAATGGCACATTTTTCTCAACAATGGAAACTTTTTGTGCCTTTGTTGATGCACTTAATTGCATGAGCGCCAACAGAAGAATCGCAGCAGTTAGTCGCATAACGAGTAGCAGTTTACGGAGCTGCGTATTGCGCAGCCCTAGTGAAGTAAAATTTTTATACATTTGTTTGTTTGGTTATTGCATTTGGCCCGGGCTTCGAAATCAGGACCTTATGCGGTTATTAGTTGATTGATTATAGTCAGCTACCAAATTATCCAGGGGTGCCGCCAAGCACTTCTGGTTTTTTTTGGCATCCTTTTTCTTTATTTAGAAACGATTACCCTCCTTCCTTCAAGTTTAAAATGTACTTTTCCTGTAAGCTGGATGTGATTGAGTACCTCTGAAATGTTAGTACCTCTCGACATCCACCCGCCAAGTATTAAATTCCCTGGTGCTGTGTCATCATAAACCACTTCTACATTATACCAACGGGCCACTTTGCGCATGGCACTGCGTAAATCTTCTCTAAATACAAATTCACCTTTTTTCCAGGCAACTTCCATATCCGTATCTGCTGATTGTATATCGATATTTTGATTATTAAGCTTTGCCTGCTGTCCCGGTTTCAACAACCTGGTTTTACCATCGTTGAGCACTATTTTCACGCTTCCTTCCAATAATGTACTTTTAACATAAGGTTCATCTGCATAAGCATTAATATTAAAATGCGTTCCCAGAACTTCCAATTTCTGCATTTGAGAATTGCCTTTAACCACTGAAACAGAGAAGGGCACCCTTCCTTTAATCCCATCTACATGTGCAACTTCAAAGTATCCTTCGCCCGTGAGGATTACATTTCGTCCGTTTTTAGCAAAGGTTGTCGGATATTTTAAGGATGACCCTGCATTTAGCCATACCTTTGATCCGTCAGGTAAAACAACAGCGTACTGTCCTCCTGCAGGCGTACTGATTGTATTGAAGCCTGCACTTTTAGGCTTAGCTTCAGTTGTCGTATAAACCAATGTCCCGTCTTTTGCTTTAGTAATTTCCAGTCCGGCTTCGGTAGCAACTTTTCCTACAATGTCTTTGTTTAGATCAATTACGCTACCATCAGATAAGGTAAGCATAGCCTTATTTGTACCTGCAGGCAGGTCATACTGTTTGGCGACTACAAACTGATCGTTAGTTTTACTTCTGAAAAGCAAATAGCCAACTCCGGAAATCAATAAAATGCTGGCAGCAATCCCAATCGTTATCAGTTTCCTATAGGTATTGTTTAGTTTTTTAACTTTAAGTACATCAGGTAATGGTTCTGAAACTTCATCAAGAATTTTAGACCAGATTTTTGCTTCCAGCCCTACATAGTCTATCTGTGGTTCGGGCGTGCTACTTTCCTCAGCTTTTAACAAATACCAGGTTTCCAGCCGGGCACTTTGTTTAGCAGAAAGTTTACCATCCAGATAGTCTCGTATAAATTGTCTCACGTTTAGTTTGCTCATGCTTATTACAGGTAGTATAATAGTAAGACAGGCAGCTCGAGGCAATGTTGTATTCCATATTAAAAATAAATTAACTTTTTATTAATTTATTGCCATATTGGGTTATAATGACATGAGAAACAATGGCAGGTGGTTGCCAAACTTATTGCGTAAAGTGGATATTGCCTTATTCATCTGCGTTTTTACAGTAAGTTCAGAAATATTCATCACGCCAGCGATTTCCCTGTAGGATAAGTTTTGGTTGCGTTTCAACTCAAACACTTCCCGCATTCGCGGTGGTAACTTTTCAATTTCGGCCTCAATCAATTTGGAGAGAATGCGCTCCCGGATACGGTGATCGGTAATTTCATGCGCCTGTTCAAGAAAGTGACCAAGATCTTCCAGATAAGCATGATGAACCTTATTTTTGCTAAAAAAATTTAGGATTGCATTTCTTGTAGAGATATAAAGATAAGCACCGATTGAAATATCGGCCTGAAGAGACGGAGCTTTATGCCAAAGTTTTGTGAATACTTCCTGCACAACATCCTCACTTTCATTTTCTTCTTTGAGCATCCTGAAAGCATGTTTATACAATATTGGCCAGTACCTGCTGTAAATCTCAGAAAAAGCTCTGTTATCCCGTTCTATCAATAGCGAAGTTAATTTACTATCATCATATATGGAATAATCTGAAATCATCAATGAGTAAAAATAGAATATATTACCCATATTTAAAAATGTACGACCTGGGAGCAATTTGTTGCCCCTGGTGCAAAGCACTATACCAGTGTACAATCCTTGCGCATCAATTTAATATATCAGCGGGAATGCATCACTGAGAAGTCTCAGCGGTTTAAATGGCATTGCAGCACTAATCCTCTACCGAACTGTAATCAGACCTGATTTGTCATTCGAACAGTTCGTCCCCAATCTCCAAAAATTTATTGAACCTAAAATCTGTCAGGGTTCCTTTGCGTGTTTTCAAATCGCCCTTTATATCTGTTGTCTTTTGTGTTTTAAGATTGATGATTTTCACACCGATCTCCTGCTTATTACCAACAGCTTCATAAGTTTCATAAACAACATACTTGAAACCGTTATTGCTAAAATAAACGTAATTCAGATCCATCCCTTCATTTTGTACTCCACCCCCACGCATGTAGAATGAATACTTAAAATCCTTGCGGCTGCTCTTTGATTTACCAGGAAATTCGAATTCAACTTTGTCTTTCGTACCAAACCTGTAAACAATGTTATTATCCGCTTTGCTTTTGTTTAATGTTAATTTCTTTCCATTCCGGGTTTCAAAAGAAAATAACACCTCTTCGCCAGGCAAAATCAGGTTTTGTGCAAAAGAACCGGTGGTGACACCAAGTAAAATAAAAAAAAGGGACCATCTAAGCTTTAAAAATATCATTTGTTGGTGTTAGGTAATTATCAAAATGTTAAAATGCCATGTTAATCCCAATAAAATCCGCCATCCTGAAAAATTCTGTCAGGAGGAGGCTTTTTATTAACCGACAGGGCGATCTTCCATTGCTAAAATTATAAAATGTTAGGAACATTTCTCCTAACATTTTATATTATCACTTTAACGCTTCAGCACCTGCAGTCGCCACTTCGTGATCCTGATCAACGGTTCCGCCTGAAACTCCGATAGCACCTATTACCACTCCGGTTTCATCTTTCAAAACCACGCCGCCCGGGAAGGTGATCAGGCCGCCATTTGAATGCTCAATATTGTATAAAGGCTGCCCAGGTTGTGAAAGCTTTCCAATTTCGCCTGAATCCATATCAAAAAACCTCGCAGTTTTGGCTTTTTTAATGGAAATATCAATTGATCCTAGCCACGCGTTATCCATCCTGTGAAAGGCTTTTAAATTGGCTCCTTCATCAACAACAGCAATATTCATAGGAACGCCAATCTCTTTCGCTTTGGCCTTGGCTGCCGAAGATAATTTTTCTACAATTTCTAATGTTAAGCTCATCATGTTTTATATTGATTAAATGTACTTGCTTAACATCACTAAAACGTTATTGTTCTTCTACTTAAAGTTTTTTGTTACTCTTTAACAGAATATTGGAATGCTGTAAATGGGTAGGCTCGGCAACACGATTGTCTATAACGGCAAAGGGAAATTCCGGGCAAAAGTGATAAATCCAGGTACAATAATTAATATTAAATTTAAATGCCTATCGCTATTTTAGCTGTCAAAATAGATACATTTGAAAAAGACACTTATCCTCCCGGTTCTGACCATGTTATCCCTGGCCGCCTTTTCCCAGTCCGTTAGCCTAACCGATCTCATGATCATTTACGATGCTCCCTACAAGGAGGTGAATAGCTTCCTGACCAAAGAAAAAAATTACAAAGCCTTTAAACAGGCAACCCCTGCGGAGTTTACCGTTTACCATTACTTTTTGAACCGCGGAAAAGCAGCTGAGGAAGAAGTGATTACCGGTATGGGATTCGAAACAGAACCAGGAAAAATCAATACGGATTTATATTATAAATCGAGAGATTCTTCTTTTGTTGACAATCTGCAGAAACAGATATCAAACCTTGGCCTTAAACTTGACAGGGAGCATTCCACAAACGAGGTTAAAAGCTTTGAATACTCCAATAGCAGATTGGCAATAAAGTTTACTTATTCTACCTCAAAAAACTATATGATCCTCTTTAGCCGAAAACACTGATTTTGAGGGGTAAAGATATGGATGCTGTAGGTAAATATAATTTGGATACTCGATTTTGCAGCCTGCCGGGGGAGCACCTGACCAATTGATTTTGTATTATCTTTACCCTATGAGCGAAAAGTCTGCACCTATTCCGGTTTACAGCTTAGGCAACAGCCAGAATTGCAAAAAGCTACCTAAGTTTTTTTGCTTCCAGTTATCATAACCATAAAAAATCAGTTGAGTCGTATATGTCTCATTTTCACCACCAATTGACCTTTTTATACCTTTTTGGTATACTTCTACAATATAACTTTGCCTAAAATTAATACTAACCTATTGACAAGAACAAAATCAATTCAGCAAGGATAGGTTTTACGACAACCATAATGATAGTCAGAATTAATGGCTGTGGCCGAATTTTAATCTTTTCTAACATTACCATTAGCTCAGAAAGTCCAGCTTTTCCCCAAATTTTAAATATGTAAATGAAAACACCAAAAGAAATTATCAACCTTTTTTTAGCAAATACTACCAATCCCGACGTTATTGAATCGGTTGTCGATCCCAAAGTTACTTATATCTCATTAAACTTCGATAATCCTGATTTGCAGAAAATTATGCCTTGGGCAGGGACCCACCACGAAGGGGCAAAAGGTTTCATCGATACTTTTGCTGGCTATAATGAATTCTGGACAATTCAAAATTTTGAAGTGCAGGACATCTTTTCAGAAGATGAAAAAGTTGCAGTCTTTGGTAGATTTACCTACACTTCAAAAACACTTAATAAACAGGTCACTTCTCCTTTTTCAATATTTGCCAAGGTAAAAGGCGAAAAAATTTATCACTTCATGTTCATGGAAGATACTTTTGCAACAGCTGGTAGTTTCAGAATTACTCCAGCCGGTACGTTTCATAGCGACCCAAAAGGAACACAGTTTGGATTATAATTTAAACAATTTTCAATCGGGCTAATGCTTGTAGATCTAACCTCATAACAACATGATCAAATTACCACTACTAAAGGTAAGCAAACCGCTAATAGAAAGGCCTAAAGAATATAAAATGTCTCAGGAACAGGGGGCTTGGGTATTTCTTTATCCCCCAGAAGCTGTTTGATATTGATCTCGATGCTGTTATGCCCTGGCTCCCATACGGAAATCAAGGCATAGCATAAGGACTCAAAGGATTCTAATTACCACCTAATATTACGGGATTTTTACCATTGCCCATGATAATAATCTTGGTATTGGGAGAGAGGGCAATGTCTTTCTGGGCGAGGATAGATTCATACTGGAGCTGTTTATCACTTAGTCCGGTTGAGAGGATGCGCTGATAATCGGCTATACCCTGCGCCTCAATACGTTTGCGCTCGGCCAGCTGTTTTTCTTTTTGCAGTACAAACTGCATTTTCTGGGCATCCTGCTCGGCATTTATCTTCGATTCGATCGCTTTACGGACAGATTCAGGAAGCGTAACATTCCTGACAAGGAGCTGCTCAAGCTTTAGCCCGCGTTTGGCAAAACTCTGATCAATTGCAGAAAAGATCTTACTCTGGAATTCCTGTCTTTTGGTAGAGTACAGAGCAACTGCCTCATAGGATACCGCATTGTCACGGATAGCTGTGCGGGCAATGGGCCGGACAATTTTGTCCAGGTAATCATCCCCGATTTCTTTCAGGATTCTTGGTGCATCCTTAGGGGTAACGCTAAAGAGAACAGACAGGTCTATGGTAACTTCCAGACCGTCAGAGGTGAGGATACGAATGGCATCATCCCCCGCTTTATTACCTTCATCATGCACCGCTGACATCGTATAATTCTGGGTCTTTACATCAAAGGTTGTGACCTCAACAAGGGGGTTAACTATATTTAGCCCGCTGAAGAGCACATCGTTATCAACTTTTCCATAAAGTGTCTTTACCCCTACCTGTCCTGCAGGGATAACCTTGAACATGGAAAGCGAAGCCCCCAGCAGGATAACGACAATACCTGCTATTCTGATGAGTTTGCTGTACCGGGCGAGGGGCGTATCACCTTTTGCAGAAACAATACTTATTATAACAATAACAAAACCCAGGATTATGAGAAACATGATAATCGTTTTTAATTTATAGATATCATTAAGCAAAGGGAATGCCCCAAAATCTTTCAGCACAGATTAATGTATCCACAGCAATTTTGAAGGCATTTTTTGTTCTCCATCTGAAAACGTACCGGCAGTACACCATGTCAAAATGGGGCGATATTTTTCATTTTGGTATCATTTCTGTCGGGAGGGAAACCCGCGGTTTACCTCCTGACAAACGTGGCGGCACCCAACATAACCAAAAGTAAGCAACCCTGAACCACAAGCATTTTTTTTCCTTTCTGAATTCCTTTACCGATTTTTATAACGGCGATAAAGCCAAAGGCTATCGCCTCAATATTCTTCTCCTGCGGGGTCTGAATTTTGCTTTGACTGGAAAATGATATGATCCAAAGCCTATGGGCCAGTCCCACCTGTCAAAATACAGACGGCATTAATTTATTGGCAGGCTAAAATAAAAAACAGATCCTCTTCCCGGTTCGCTTTCAAGCCAGATCCTGCCGCCATGATATTTCACAACTTCTGCACTTAAATAAAGGCCGATGCCGAATCCTGAAATATTCTGGGTCTGATTACTGTCCACCCTGAAATACCTTTCAAAAATCTTGGCTGAATCCAGGGCATTTATTCCAATTCCTGAATCCTTTACACCCAAAATCACTTCATTGCCCTGCACAGAACAGGTTACGTTAATCTCGGAGGCTGCAGGAGAATATTTAACTGCATTACTAAGCAGATTGGAAATGACCGAGTGGATCTTTTCACGGTCTGCTGAGACCATTAGCGATCCGCAGTCGCCCAGGATAATGCGATGGCCCGGAGCTGTGATCTCAAACTCTTCAATGGTTTCAGCGATAAGCTCCCGGATATCAAAAGATGTTTTCTCAATTGAAAGTTTCCCTGATTCCAGCCGGGAAATATTCAGGAAGCCATTGATCATAGCGCTCATGCGCTTAACCTGTGCAGAAGCCTTGGCCATGGCGGAAGCCAGAAATTCGTCAGAACTATTTTTTAGCTTAATCTGGGAAATCTGAATAATAGCAGAAAGAGAGGTTAGAGGGGTTTTAAGTTCGTGGCTCACCATCCCTATAAAATCGTTTTTGCGGATCTCGTCCATCTTCTGTTCAGAGATATCAGCCATAACGCCTGTAATGTAATTACCATTTTTTTTATCCTCAACAAATTTGCCCACCGAACGGACCCACCTTTGCTTTCCCTCATGATAGGTGGTTATCGGATATTCAATATTAAATCCGGCACCTGTGGAGAATGATGCCTGCACTGCTTGCAAAACCAGCTCCCTATACCCGGGTAATATCTGGTCTACCGCAGCACTGTATGGAACCTGCTCATTAATATCAAAACCAAAAAGCTGGTTGAACCGGGCAGAGGCGGTAATGGTGCCGAGTTTCTCATTCAGATACCAGGTTGCGAGCTCACCGGACTCAATAGCCATCCGCATTCCTTCTTCTGCTTCTGCTATTTTCTGAACGGCAAGATAGTTTTCGGTTATATCCATTACAACCCCGGTGAAAGCGGAAAAACTACCGGACCGATCTGCTTTAAGATTACCAATGGCCCTCAACCAGCGAAGCCTGTTATCATGTAAGCCCAATACCGGATAAGTAACATCATAGTCGCCGTTATTATATATTGCATTTTCGAGCTTGGTAGCTACCATCCCCCGGTATTCCTCTGTAATCTGTGCCAAAGCCTGTTCAATACTCAGATCTTCATCGGGAAAATAGCCAAAAAGTTCCTTCAGACGGGCGTCAGTTACAAATTCCCTGGTAACCGAATGTATAAACCATGTCCCGAAATTGGCAGCATCTATGGCCAGGCGAAGCGCAGTTCTTCCCTCTTCAATAATATCCTGTGAGGCGATCAGCTCACTATTTACCTGAGCCAGTTCGTCAATGGTCGAGGTCAGTTCCTCATTGGAGGCTGCGAGCTCTTCATTGATGGTGGCATATTCTTCATTTATGGCCTGAAACTCTTCGGCGCTTTCCTGTAACTTTTGCTCAGATTCCTTTCTGTCGGTAACGTCACGGGTAGTGCCCGCAACAGCCTCCACCTGGCCTTCCTCGTTAAAAACTGGAGTTAGTATATAGTCATAAACCCGAATGCCGAGTGTAGCATGCGGAAAGGACACTTCCCCGCGTATGGGCTTTCCCGTTGCCCTTACCTGATCTATTTCCCGTTGATGCATCTGGGCATGCCATGGTTCATATCCGTTCTCCAGCAGTCCCTTTCCGATAGCATCATCCCATGATCTGCCCCACATAGAAAGAAGGGCTTTATTGGCATAGGTAAATCTATATTCAAGATCAAATACGTACATGAGGTCGGGCGTGGTAGAGGTGATTGTTTCATATACCCTTTTCTGCTGATCTGACCGTTCCCTTATTTCGCGCAGCTCGGATTCTGCATTTTTGCGCTCGGTGATATCGCTAGCCGTGCCAAACCATTCTAAAATTTCTCCTTGTTCATTCAATATCGGTACCGCGCGGGAGAAAGTCCAACCGGGGCTTCCGTCAGCACGCAGAACCTTATGCTCGAGTTGAAATATTTTTTTAAAACGGATCGCTTCCGCTATCGTATTATCAACAAGTTCCCTATGCTCAGGGTGAATATTCCTGGATTTCCATGCAGTAGTAGGTTCCGTTGCATCCTTCAAAAACCCCCTGCCATCAAGCTCCCTCATGATTTCCCAATCGGCACTTAAACTATAAATAACATCAGATGTCGCATTAACCAGAGCCTTAAAACGTTCTTCACTTGCATAAGCAGCCTGAGGATCCATTTTAGGTCTATCGGAATGTTTGTCCATATCAGCAGATTTTTTATTTAATTTTTTGAAACACGAAATTAAATTAATCTTTTAAAAAAGATAAATAGAGGCAAATTAATTTACAGGTTAACATTCTGGGCAAATCAGCGTATACTGCTTCTACATAGCGGTCAAAATTAATAATAAATATTATGGTGTGATAAAATACAACTTAGGGGGAAACACCCTGGCAGCAAATACAAATGAAAAACCAAACTTTGAGTTTAACTGTCAGTCTTCATCCCCCAAATTAAAGCCTGCAAGCGACAGAAAACAGGATCTTTAGATAGTAGTTAGTAATTGCATGGTTTAATCAAATCTTGTCACCGGATTATAATAAATAAGACTAAAAGGGTCGTATTAACTACAGCCTAAAAGAAAGTCCAACAAAATAACTTTTCATGGCATCATGCTGCAATCCGTAGTTCAGACCTCCGTCGAGTTTAACGTCTTTTGCAACCTCAACCTGTAAGGCTGCATTTAGAAAGTTGTTCCATTGGTGTATCTTGGTGTCGTAGGTATAATAGGTCTCAGCAGTAGCCTCAAGATGATTACAGATTTTATGGGCGATGGTCAGCGATTCCAGCAGTTGCGTATGCATGGCAGAACCTTCACTGTCCTGTAAGCGGTCAGCTTCAACCTGCATCCCTAGCTTCCAGTCACCGGGAAGCTTTAGAGACATGGGCAGAATAAGCCCCCCTTCATAACGTTCTCCCTCTTCGGCAGCTGAAGTTGGAAATTTAACATACGGTAGTACGGCAATGGCAAAGTTCCCCTTATCATTTCCAATCAGATTCTGTTTGATGCGCAAGGTTAAGTCACCAAATCCGTGTGAACGATCAACTGAGCCCTCCTCATCAGAAACTTCTTTCGACAGGACATAGCTTTGCACAACAAGCTGCAAAGCAGTAGAGCCGGTAAGCCCTAGTTTTAGGTTTGCCTGGTTAAACAGATAGGTATTCTTTACCGAATGCTCACTCCTTTCGCGTTGTAAACGAAAAAGATCGCTTTCGTACTGAAAGTGGCCGGCATCTACAGTAATGGGAGATTCGGTCATATCAGGCCTGTCGGTTTCCATATCGCGGAGTTTTGTTCCCGGTACCGGACGGAAAAGATTATAACTACCAGTTTTTTTGTCTTGAGCCATTACGGATGAAACAAACAGGCAAACTGCAACAGTCAAAAAGTATATTTTTTTCATTTGGGTGATTTAATCAGATTGGTATCCTAAACCGTTCTGTCAGATTTAAAGGACATTTGTGGTTCCAAATTCAAGGTTCCGCATTCCAAGGGTTTATTTAGGGTCGAATAAAATCCCTATAGCCAAAGCCAGCTATTATAGGTTTTATTGATTGTGCCGGGTGATCAGTTTTCCTACCTCAGCTACAAAACTATCCTCAAGGCCGTCCAAGGTTCTCCATTGAGTACCTTCATCTGAAGGCTCTGCATAAATTACGCCCTTTTTCTCTTCACCATTCATAATGCGGTAGGTACCATTTTCCTGTGGTTCAACCGTGAAATCCTGACTGTTTACCGTAATGTTGAAACTTTCCATATTTATAAATTTCTTTTTCAACAGTATAATCAGAAATAAAGTTTTATAAAAACACAAAAGGTGGTTTTGAACGAAATTTACTGAACTGGTTAAGCCGTCTGTTTGACCAACATCAAGACACTACTGTGCGCTGTAATAATCATGTTCAGCTAAATTTTAACAAAGCCTTAATATTTCCTCTATTATGTCGAAATAATCCTCTTAGCTTTCCGTTCATCAAATAGATTGAAAAACATTTTTTCAGTTTCTATATACTCATGAAAGCCAAAGTGCCGCGATTTTGAAGCATCTGAGAAGAAGTCATAATCACGGGAAAAGATAAAATCGCCTAATCCCCAACAAGCATGATGTCCGCCACTTTAACCTCTCGAAAGATTACATCGGTTCATATTTTAAACGTAATAGAGGTGTATCGCTGAGCGATTATATCAAGGGCTATCGCAGGTCGCTGATCAGGAAAAGAATGGAAAGTGGTAGATTCGGTTTAAAGCAAATCGCACTAGATTTTGGGCTCACTGACGAAAGCCATGTAAGCAAAATACTTACTGCCAAAGATTAAGAGTGTAAGAATAATAAATTACAGGCATACAAATCTTAACGCTATCTGCTTTAGGCCTACCCATCAAAACGCTTTTAATATTCGGCTATTTCGTCATCAACAAAACAATAAATCCATCTTTCACCTGGTTCGGATGAGATGATAACCGGATGTTTTTCTTTCCGACAATGGTGCGACATGTGTTGCATCGGAGACGAATCACAGCACAAAGTAACGCCACAGGTTTGGCAGGTACGGAGATGTACCCAATCTGTACCTTGTTTTATACATAGTTCGCATACCTTTTCTTTTGCCAGTTTTAGCTCTTTTATAGCTTTGATATGGCTACAACTTTGATTAATTTCCATAATTATAGTTTTGATAAGTACTGATGAACCTGAGTAACAGCCATGGCCCCCTCGCCCACAGCCGAGGCCACTCTCTTAACTGAATTGAACCGCACGTCGCCGGCAGCAAATGAGCCTGGAACACTGGTCTCTAAGTGATAAGGCGGCCGCTCTGCCGTCCAGCACATTTTATATTGATCGAGACTAAGCAAATCATTGCCCGTATAAAGGTAGCCATTCGAATCCCTGCAGATAGCAGTTTCAGCAGCCCATTCGGTATTTGGTTTTCCGCCGATACAGATAAATAATTTTGATGTATCATGCCAGGTTTCTGTTGCAATCTCGCTGTTTACAATCTTGATCCTTTGCAGATAATCATCACCCTCTAATGCGGTAACCTGCGAATGATACAACACAAAAATATTCTTGATGCTGGCTATTCTCTGAATCAGATATTCGGATAGGGTTTCGGCGAGATTACCTTTTCTGATCACCATAAAAACGCGTTTGGCAAAGCCAGAAAAATAGGTTGCCGCCTGTCCGGCAGAGTTTCCACCCCCAACAATGTACAGGTCTTTATCCTGACAGAAAAAGGCCTCGCTTGCGCCGGCGCCATAATAAACACCTTTATGAAAAAACCGCGTTTCATCAGGAAGGTTCAACCTGGCATACTCTACCCCTGTTGCACAGATATTTGTTTTGGCAACTAACTTTTCGCCACTTGCAAAATCAACATGTATTCTATTGTTATAAAATGTGCCTTTAATCCCCTCTTTCAAAAGTAAAATTTCTACACCAAACTTTAAAGCCTGCTGTCTCGCTCTTTCAGCAAGGTTTGCACCCGAAATTCCCTCGGGAAAACCAAGATAATTTTCGATCAGCGAACTCGTACCTGCCTGCCCACCTATTGCCTCACGCTCGATTAAAATAGTTTTTAAACCCTCTGATGCGGCATAAACAGCAGCACTTAAACCTGCAGGGCCGGCGCCATAAATAGAAAGATCGTATTCTTTATATTTTGGCTGGGTAATCCATCCGAGGTTACAGGCAATCTGCTCTAAACTGGGGTTAATAATTATTTTGCCATCGGGAAACTCGATTACCGGATGTTTATCAGGATTATTGAATGATGTAATACCCTGGCCCCAGCCTAAATCATCATGCGTAATATCAAACCAATCAAAATCTACAACACTTCTTTTCAAAAAATCCCTAATCGGATAAATCTCTGGCGAGTCTGGCTTACCGTATAGTTTCAGCTTATTCATCGTTTGCACCTTAATCGGTTCTGGTTTTTAATTTTTCAATGATTTCATCTCCGCAATGATCTGAAGAAGTTCCGTAACCATTAACCAGTAAACCTTTAATTTTGCCATCAACAGACGATATGGCATAAACGATGGCTTCATCTTCAGGGTCGGATTCGCCTTCAAAACGATAGAATTTATCAATTAAAAACTGATCTGGAAATTCTTGTATTGGATTTTCTCCTCCCTCAGTCTGGCTACTTTTAAGATTAAAATCAACGGTATAACCCTTTTTAGCAAGTGCATTAATCACTTCAGTAAGTGAAGTCATTTCTCCGATGTGTTGTAAATTATCGTTATCCATTATAGTTTAGATTATGAGATGATCTAATAAAATAACAAAAAATAAACCAACTATCAAATTATTGATTTACAAAAGATTAAGCAAAAACAAACAACAAATTATTAACGATATAACGTAAATTTATGATGAAATTTAAATATAATTTCCTGTTAAAAATAAATGAACATGAAATGAGGTCTTCAACGTATTAAAAAAGCAAAAACAGCGGTTTAAATTCATTTAAATGGTTATCTTTAAATAAAAAAAGTTATGATTATAGACCCAAATAAAGAAGAGCTTTCTGACGATAAGGAAGATGCCTTAACCAGTGAGGAAGATGCATTAAATCAAAGTACAATCATTAGTGATGAAAGCGCTGCCGAACACGATGCTGATTTATTGGATCAGGCTGATAAAGCTTCGAGATCATCTTTCGAACTAGATATTTAACTGAGTAATGAAGGCCACCTAAGCGGAGAAATTTTGTTCATTAAGATTTCTCCGCTTCAGCATTTCTAAGCTTCTCTTATTTCTTGTTTCAAACTTTTTAAGTAAGCCTCAGCCTCTTTAACCGCTCCGTTACAAATCATTTCCAACGCAGAAATTAATTGCTCAAAGTTTCGTCTGTCATTTTTCGGGAACTCCAATTGATCCAAAATCTGTACCGTTCTTTCTAAAACACCCATAATGGCCAGTGTTGTTCGCAGGCTATGTGCGGTTTCCTTAATTTGAGTATAATTTTCATTTTTCAAGGCACGGTGCAGGCTAATCATGTCGCCAGGAATCCTTTTAACGAAATGACTTGTTACTTTTTGTTCATAAATTACATTACCCTTTCCCATATCTTTAAGATAATCCAAATCGAGGTATACAAATGATGAAGGCGCATTTTCTGTAACGGGCTTTGCAACAGTTACCTTTTCAATCAATTGAAGCAGTTCCTGTTCGTTAACTGGTTTAGAAATATAATCATTCATACCTAAAGTGATACATTTCTCCCGTTCTCCCGACATCGCATGTGCTGTCATTGCGATGATTGGAACATCAGACTTAAGTGTATTGCGAATTTGTACCGTTGCAGAATAACCATCCATTTCAGGCATTTGAATATCCATTAAAACCAAATCGAAATGCCCGATCTTAACTTGTTCGACAGCCTGTTTTCCGTTGGAAGCAATTGCAAATGAAAACCCCCAATAACCTAAAATATTGGCCATTAAATCCTGATTCATAATGTTATCATCAACAATAAGAATATGCACTAAACGACCGATCCATTCCGGCTCTACCACTTTATACCTCACCACATCACCATCGGCCTGACCGGCAGAAGTAAGATAAGGGATTTCGAAGGTAAAGGCTGTACCGATGCCAACTTTGCTGGACACAGTAATTGTTCCCTTTTGAATTTCCAATAAATCTCTTACAATAGATAATCCCAGTCCGGTACCCCCATAATTTCGGGTTATGGAATCATCTGCCTGATTAAAACGTTCGAAAATTCGTTCCAGTTTTTCGTCCTTAATCCCAATACCCTGATCAGACACCCTGAATTTTAGCGTTACCGAATTGCTGCCAGCGGAAGTAATAGAAACAGCAATTTTCAACACCCCTTTTTCGCTGAATTTAAGGGCATTACCTAAAAGATTAACCATAATCTGAGTTAAGCGGGTGGCATCTCCAGTTAAAGTATCGGGTACGTTATCTTCAATTTCTGTAATATAGCCCAATCCTTTGGAACGCACACGTTCGGAAAAAAGTACTTCAACCGAATGCAATAATCCACGGATGCTAAAGGGCTTGTTCACAATGCGCATCATACCCGCTTCTATTTTCGAAATATCTAAAATGTCATTAATTATAGTCAGCAGATTCTCTCCTGCCTGTTCTATTGAGCTAATGTAATGCTGAGATTGCAGGTCTACATTTTGTCGCTGTAAAAGTGTGGTAAAACCTAAAATTGAATTTAACGGCGTTCTGATTTCGTGACTCATATTGGCCAAAAAATTCTCTTTAATACTGAGTGCCGCTCTTGATTTTCTTTCTGATTGATCTAATTGATTGATCAGTAAGGTTCTGTTTCTGAACTGGCGGGTAATAAACCAGCAAAGTGTGGCCCCGCTTAAAAGCAAAAGTGTAATGAGCGCAATGCCGTAAGCTTTAGCTTTTTGCCCGCTGTCGTTTATTTTTTTGGTAAGTGCCTGCATACGCTGTTGCCGGCTATTATAGATTTTATGGGTAGTGCCCGTAATTTCATCTGAAGTAATCCGTGCCTGCGGATTTCCGATTGAAGTAGTATCGTTCATCCTTCCGGTTTTATAGTAAAGATCCATCAGGTGGTGTTTGGTGTTTACTTTCTCCTGGGCAAGAAAGTTCAATCGTTCCAGGTATTTTTTAATTGCTGGTTCTTCGTTTCCATCGTCCAGCGAATCGAGATACATGCTCACAGCCTGTATTTTACTTTCTACACCTTCCAGATGGGTGGTATCATCAGTAGCAATCGCCGCTCTGATTCTGCTCTCTACACCTAATATGTCACGGTCGATCTCACGTAAATGATTACTGGTACGCAATTCGTCTAAAAGTTCCTTATTGCCTTCAATTAAGGTATTCATATTTCCCGACGAGCTGTACTGAACCAAAATAAGTAAAGCCATTCCAATCACAAAAGCGGAAAAAATAAGATAATTGAAACTGGTATCTGGCATTATTGCCTTGTTTTTTTCCATAAATCTGAGCGAGTTAATGTTTAATATATGTTTTTACTTAAATGATGTTCATCATACGGTGCAGGCCTTTTCTATAGCTATCTGCAACTGGCAGAAAGTTATGCTGAATAACCACCCCTCCTTCCTGCAGCGTATCGATGTGTTGAAGTGATACGATGTACGACCGGTGAATCCTGATGAACTTGTTTTTGGGGAGCCGTTCTTCTACAGATTTAAGCTTGGTATGAATGGCAAAAAGTTTTTCACTGGTGTAGAATTTGACGTAATCGCCCATGGCCTCGGCATACAAAATATCATTAATACGCAAGCGGCGGACAATATTACTATCCCTTACGAAAATAAATTCCTCATTGGTCAGTTCAACATCTTCAGTTTTGCTGTATAAAATATCACGGACTTTATCAATTGCCTTTAAAAAACGTTGTGATGAAAAAGGTTTAACCAGATAATCAGCCACATTGAGATCGAAGGCCTCGATAGCATAATCTTTATTGGAGGAAGTGAAAATGATGATGTTCTTTTTGCCACTCAGGTTTCTGGTGAGTTCGATTCCGGTCATTCCAGGCATTTCGATATCCAGCAGAATCAGATCGACCTCGTTATTTTGAAGATAATTATAGGCGAGAAATGCATTTTCGCAATCATTTATCACTTTCAGGTCATCAATCTGCTGAGCAAGCATCATCAGGCTTTCTCTTGCAATAAGATTATCATCAACGATAATGCATGTAATTTTCTGCCCGTTTGGTGCCATTGAGTTACGATAAAGTGGATTGATTTAATCTGATTATTGAATTTAGCAAGAACAATACCCCGCAATAAAACATTAATAATCAAAAACTTACAACAAAAAACAGCTTAACTCATTTACTTTATTTCGTTAATTTACGCCTGCAAATGACTTAAACGCTCATATTAAAAAATGTGTTTTTTAGCAAGTCCAAGTCTTTTAATTTTCGAATTGAGCGTGGTTGCCGGAACACCCAATAATTCTGCGGCGCCGTTTTTTCCAGAAATTTTCCCATTACACAATGTTAAAACAGTGAAAATGTGATCACGTTCATTTTCAAAAATGGTTTTAACAGCAGCTCCAGCTGATTTTGACTTTTCGGTGCTGGCAGAGATTTCAATATCCTTAATTACAGGTCCCTGTGCCATTACCACCTGCCGCTCGATAACATGTTCCAGTTCTCTTACATTTCCAGGCCAGCTGTAAGCCATCATAGTGGAAATTGCCTTTTTTGAAAGGCCTTCAAGCTTCTTATTCGATTTCAGCGCGAATTTCGTTAAGAAATAAGCAGCAAGCACCGGAATATCCGATTTTCTATGCCGAAGCGGTGGCAGCAAAACGGGAAAAATATTTAGCCGGTAATATAAATCACGCCTGAATCTTCCCGCTTCCACTTCTTCTAAAAGATTTCTGTTGGTGGCCGAAATGATTCGTACATCGGTTGGGATAGTGGTTTTACCACCAACACGCTCGATTTCTTTTTCCTGTAAAACACGCAGCAATTTAACTTGCAAATCGAGGGGTAACTCTCCTATTTCGTCCAGGAAGATAGTGCTTTTATGTGCTTGTTCAAACTTGCCTATCCGCCGCTCGGTGGCACCTGTAAAGCTCCCCTTCTCGTGGCCAAAAAGTTCAGATTCGATTAAATTAGTTGGAATCGCAGCACAGTTAACTTTAATCATTGTTTTCTGGCTTCTTACAGATCCATCATGAATAGCTTTTGCGATCAATTCTTTCCCCGTCCCTGTTTCGCCTAAAATCAGCACCGTAGTTTCTGAGGAAGAAACCCTATTAAGCAGCCTGTAAACCTCCTGCATTTCGGGACTGACGCCCACAACTCCCGGGTGGTTCAGGATTTCGTTGGCGACTTCTGGCTTAAAAACAAGGTATTCGGCTAGCTGCGAATTTAATTTTTCAATTTCACGCTCCAGTTGCTTAATTTTTGTTTCGGCAACCCATGTTTTAGAACCATGTATAATTTGTGGTTCATTAAATGTCTCACCCCTTAAACTGCTTGCCATTCGCTTTTCCATTACGGCCAGTAAGCCTGCAATAAAATCGGCAATGTTACAACAAAAAGTCAATCCCTCTGCGCTTAATTCGCGGTTATGGTTATGCAGTTCGAAAGTGCCCCATATACGTCCGTTATTTTCAAGGGGTATATAACAGTGAAAATTGTACGCTGTAGAATGATTGTTTAAGCAATGGTTTTCGCTAAAATCAGCGATCCAATCCTGCCGGGATTTAAGCACAGGAAAATCAAAACCTGAAATTTCTTTAGTAATGAGCGAAAGGCTAACCGGACCGGAAATGGTTTCGGCACAAGATATCTGGCCAGCAATAACCTCAGTAACATACGCCCGGGCAATGTGATCCATTTCTTCGTTATAAAGAATTAGCGCGGCACAATCGATCGAAAATAACGGATACAGTTTAGAAAACACACCTTCAAACAGTTCCCTTAAACTAAAATTCTTTTCTTGCTCAGCGGTTGTTTCTGCTCTTTCTTCAAAATAAGAATTCGCGTATGGCTGAGCATCCTGTTCATCAACATTAGTAGCAGCGCGATAATCCGATTCTTGCTTACTCATTCTTTTTCAAATTTGATTCCACGAAATATTTATCGGCGAATTGGGGTGATTGAATGCTACAGCAACCGAACGAACCGGATACTGAATGATTTTACACATACAGTACAGTGATGATTGATTCAATACGGTTTCTGTGATTATTGTTTGAACCCGCGAATTCAAAGAACATGCCAAAGAACAAAATGTGGTTTTAATGAGGTTTGAAAAGGATATGACCTATAACCAGCCCACGATATTTCGCTAAAAAGCGATCCTGGATACGAAATAAAGTAAGAAGTAGAATGATTGAATGGCCTAACGTGATATTTCTTTATCTTTCCCGATCAGAATAACTAAAAAAGCAAGCACTGCAAAGCAGATCATCTGGAAGGTGACCATTTCCCAACCGCCCATTTTCCAACAGATCAACCCCACAAAAGCACCTGTTGCGCCGCCGATAAAATAGCAGGTCATGTAAACGGTATTGATCCGGCTATTGGCTTTTGCATCGAGACTATATATTAGTGCGATGTTCGTCACCTGAGTGGCCTGAACGCCAATATCCAATAATACCACCGCCACCGAAAGTGCGATCACTGAAAAAGGGAAAATTTTCAAAATCAGAATGCTTGCGATAACCAGTGAAAGGGTGATCATTAACGACCGCTTTGGTTTCCCGCCAGCATCTGAAAGTTTTCCAAAAAGCGGAACAAGCAAGGCACCGGCAACGGCTAACAGACCAAATAAACCGATGGTATCTGTTTGATAATTAAAAGGAGTACCAGAAAGATGAAAAGTTAAGGCAATCCAAAATGAACTTAGTGTGCCAAAGGTTAGCGCACCGATTAAAGCTGTTCTTCTCAATGTTCCAAATCGTTTAAATTGCACAAAAGTAGATTGAAGTAATTGCAGGTAGCTCCCTTCGAAACGATCTTTACCTGAGGGAAAATCTGTTTGCATTAATACAGCCGAAAGCATAACCATTAACGCAGATATGCCAAAAACATAACGCCAGCTAAGCCATTCTGTAATAAAACCGCTAAATACCCTTGCCGCTAAAACCCCGACTAAAATACCTGTGAAAATGATACCTACTATTTTACCTCTGTTTTCGGAAACAAGACTGGCCGCCATGGGTAAAATAACCTGGGCCGAAACAGCAAATAAACCAACAGCCAAACTTGAGGCATAAATTATAGCCAGATTTGGTGATAGCGCCATTGCCACTAAAGCTACAATAAGTGCCAGTTGCAGCCATAGAATTAATTTCTTACGGTCTATCTTATCGCCCAGGGGAGTTAAGAAAAATAAACCTAAACCGTAACCCGCCTGCGATAAAACAGAAATGAGTCCTGCCGACTTTTCATCGACATTTAAAGATGTTGCTATTGCGCCAAGTATGGGCTGACTATAGTAAACATTGGCCACACACACACCTGCCGTTACCGACATAATGAGGATTTGAGTGGTACTGAGATTTTTTTTATCCGACATGATATTATAATTTTAAAGAGGTGATCAACTAAGCCGCTGATGGATAATATTGTTTAACCACAGATGAAAAGAATGGGCACAGATAAAGTAATCGCATACCTGAAGTCTGTGCACACCTGTAGCCAAAAGCTTAAATTATTCTTTTATAAATTTGATGAGTTCATCGTTAAATTTGTCTTTTTCTTCGAGGAAGGAAGCGTGGCCGCTTTTATCAAATGTTACGAGTTTCGAACCCGCGATTCCTTTGTTCATTTGTTCTGCTAAGGCATAGGCCACAATCTGATCGTCTTTTGCATGCATAATTAAGGTTGGAACCTTGATTTTTGCTAAATCAGCTCTCAAATCTTCATCTCTTAGCGAAATAAGTGCCTGCTCCATTGCATAAGCTGATGATTGAAGTTCGATGGAATATAACCACTGCCCGATGCCCGGAGATAGTGAAGTGGCATTTAAAGTAAATTTACTTCCCACTGCGGCCAGAAGTGCCGGGCGATCCGAATCGTTAAGTGCAACCCAGCTACTGATATCCTCCTTTGTGAATAAAGGGTAAGGATAATCGGCCGTTTTAGTGTGACGTGGGGCAGCTGCCGAAAACAAACCAAGCTTTTTAATGTGCGCGCCATTGTATCTGGCCACATAATGTAACACGATTGCGCCGCCCATTGAATGTCCGCCAATTACCGCGTCTTTAATATCCATTTGGTCTAAGACGCTTTTAATATCATCTGCAAACTGGTCATAATCATATCTACCAAATGGTTTATCAGACTGACCAAAGCCCCTTAAGGTAATCCCAATCGCCCGATAACCGGCCTTAACTAAAGCATGGTACTGATATTCCCAGGACGCATCGCTTAATGGGTAACCGTGGATAAGCACTACTGCGGGACCATTGCCCAAATCGGTTACGTGCAGGTTTACATTAGGTGCAACCTCATAATATTCTTTTCGTCCTTCGGTAGTTGCAGTTGTTTGTTTTTCTTCCTTTCTTTCTTTCGGCTGTTCTTTGCATGAGCTTAAGCCAATTGCTGAAATCAGCATAATGCCTGCGATGAGTTTATTGTACTTCATAATGAATGGTTTGTGTTTTAAGATGATTGACAATGTCACTACTTTTAGTGATCATCTTTTATATTCCAAAACAAAAGCCAACAAACAAAAATCTGATTATCAAATACTTAACTAACCTAAATACATTTTAAGCTCACCTTATTTCGTTAATTTATGATTTTACTATTTTTTTTGTAGAATGGAAAGCAGCAAAAGTCAAGCACAATTTGCAATTCTGACGACAGGAAGAATCTGTTTCCAATTTGCTCGAACCTGCGTACCTGGTAAAGGCAACCTTCGTAGCTTGCAGATCCTTCGTGCCTACCATTGACAGACTCCAGTAATAGGGTCGTCACAGTAATGGCGACCTCTCTAAGCCTATTAATTTAAAAAAAGCTCCTGTCATTTATATTGATTTTTATGCAATACATTATCACTCAGGATGACAAATTGGAAGGGACGATTAGTTTTTAGGATGCTTTGGCAGCCAATCAAGCAGGACATTAACAATATCGTTGAAAAAAAGATGGTAAGTATCCTGAGTAACGAAGCCGATGTGTGGCGTAGCAAGTACGTTATTTAATTTTCGGAAAGGATGACCTTCGTCAAGAGGTTCTTTATCAAAAACATCTAAAGCTGCACCCGCAATCTTATTTTCTTCCAGGCTTTTGATCAGTGCATCTTCATCCACCAATGGCCCTCTAGAGGTATTGATCAAATAGGCAGTCGGCTTCATTAATGCTAAGTCGTCGGCACCCACAATGCCCTTACTCCTTTCGCTCAGCACCATGTGAACAGTTAAATAATCGGACTCCTGGAATAAAGTTTTTTTATCTACATACCTGGCACCACCAGCTATTGCTTTTTCGGGCGTTAAGTTTTCGCTCCAGGCAATGATATCCATATCAAAAACTTTTGCCACCGCAGCAACTTGTGCACCCAAATTGCCAAGTCCTAAAATACCAAGGGTTTTGCCTTTTAAATCGTTACCCACCATCTGCTGCCAGCCACCTGCACGTAAACTGGCATTTTCTTGCGGGATGTGTTTTGCAATGGCCATTAACAGTGCCCAGGTTAGCTCCAACGCACCATGCCCGAGGTATCCTGTATTCTGTACTTCAATGCCCAGTTTCTCTGCTGCCTCAATAGCTATAGATCGGTTTCTTACACCTGTAGAAACAATCAGTTTCAGATGGGGTAAACGCATGAGCAAACCAGGCGTTAAAGGTGTGCGTTCGCGCATCAGGCAAATGATTTCAAAGTTCGCCAAGCGTTCCACAATTTCATCTTCTTCGTGAAGGTGATTGGTAAATACTTCGATTTCTGCGTATTCGTTAACGGGTGTCCAATCGGCAAATGATTTCGCTACATCCTGATAATCATCCAGTATCGCGATTTTATATTTTGACATGTTTTATGAATTTAAGTCCTTTTTTAATTATAAAGCTACTGTTTCGGTAAAGTTAATTTTCTTAGATGAGGCTGCCCAGAAAATCCAGAGTAAAACACAAATGCCCAGCGCCAGATCCGGATAAAAAAACGAAACAGCAAAAGCCGCTAAATAAGTTGGAAAACCATACAGATAGTTGTTCCGGAGTTGCCTGATGGCGGCATCACTGATTCCGGGGCGTAATAATTTTTTATCCAAAGTAGCTTGTTGCCACAACAGGTTAAAAGCCAGGTTAATTAAAACGAACAATCCGGTGTAAATGGTAACGGAAAGCTGTTTCGAATCGGTAAGAAAAAACCTGGCCAGTAGGGCACTGGGATAAGATACAAGCGAAACCAGGAAGAGGATGAATCCGTTGGCAAACATTAGCCCTGTGTTTCGCCTGTATATCTGTTTAAAAACTTTGTGGTGATTTACCCAGATAATAAAAATGCTGAAAAATGAAATGATAAAGGCAATATAACCCGGCCACTGCATTTTAAGTGCTTCCAGTAACTGTACCGGCGTATCGCCACCTTTAAGTTCAGGAACATGGAGCTCGAGCACCAGAAGCGTAACAGCGATGGCAAAAACCCCATCGCTAAAGGCCTCTATTCTACCCGTTTCTTTTTCCATTTCGGTATTAATCCTTAAAGATTAACTTATTCACCTGTGTAATTTCTGCCTGACTGATGGTATGTCCCATGTTTTCGTAAATAATTTCGGTAACCTGTGCCCCCATTTCTTCGAGTAAAACCGTTGATTCTTTCACCCTGGATACGGGGACATGCATATCGGGATCGCTACTTCCAATAAAGATTGGTGTTCCATCAAAATCGCCGTGATAGTTGCGGTGATCTACCTGTTCGCCAATAAGGCCACCTGTAAAGGCCACCACACCACCATAACGTGCCGCATTTGTGGCAACATAATCAAGCGTTAAACAGGCACCCTGCGAAAATCCCAGAAAGTAGATCTGTTCTTTTGAAAAACCTTCTTTTTCCAAATCGAGCACAGTTTCTTTTATGGTGTTTAAAGCATTAGATAAGGAAGGTTCGTTATATTCCCGCGGTGCTAAAAATGATTGTGGATACCAGGTGTTGCCTGCAACTTGCGGCGCTACCAATGCAAACTCAGAAACATTTAGATATCTTGCCATTGATAAAATATCTTCTGCGGTTCCTCCACGCCCATGGATCATGATCAGCACTTTATCGGCCTGATCAAAGCTTTTTCCTGCTTTTATAATTTCTTTCATCGCTATTCTTCTTTTACCTTGTTCCAGATATCCTGATATAAATCTTCGTGCCGCTTAAACTGGATGTGTACATACGGGCACATCGGGATCACCATCAATTTGTTTTCGCGCACATAAGCAACCATGGCTTCGAGCAACATTTTGGCATAACCTTTTCCTTCTTTTGCAGTATCTACTTCAGTATGGTAAACGGTTAAATCGTTATCCTTAATGTCGAAAATCATTTCGCCAACTTTTCCATCTTCATCATAAATGTCGAAAGAACTTGGTTCGCCTTCCTGAATGTTTAATTTTACTTGTGCCATATTTTTTAAGTTAATTTTGGAAGTATTTTGTTTAAATCATCGCGTAAATGCTCATGTTGGTGCGGCAACATCAAATGTGTACCCAATTCATTCAGGGGCTCATCAACAGTAAAGCCTGGGTTTTCGGTCGCGATTTCGAAAAGCACGCCTCCTGGTTCACGGAAATATAAGGAATAAAAATAATCCCGGTCAATTTTTGGCGTAATCTGTAAATTTTTACTCAGAATCTGTTCCCTCAGTTCCATTTGAATGTCTTCATTTTTAACGCGGAACGCGACATGATGGTTTGTACCGGCAGCATTTCTTCCCCTATGTCCAGATGGAACTTCCAGCAGATCTACAATGGCCGCGTTTTCTACGGTATCGGTAATGAAACGATAGCGGTTTTCTTCCTGTGCCAATAAACGGTAACCAAACAGATCGGTAAGTACTTTTGCCGTTTCATCGATACTTTGCAGGGTTAACGTGGTGCTGTGAAAACCTTTGGTTGCGGTATCTATCTTCACATCAGCAGTTTCCCAGGCTGTTCTAATATCTGGTGTTTTAGGTACAATCAAACTTAGTGATAAACCATCCGGGTCTTTAAAAGCCAAAACCTGCTCACCGAAACGTTCCACAATTTCCTTTGTTTTAACATTTGCCGCACCAAATCTATCTAACCAGAATTGATGACTGCCTTCGGGCACGGAATAGCCAATTTCTGTTGCCATACCTACGCCCTCGGTGCCCGGGCCAATTCCATCCCATGGAAAAAAGGTGAGAATGGTTCCTGCCGACCCGGTTTCATCGCCATAATAAAGGTGGTAAGTACCCGGATCATCAAAGTTAACGGTCTTTTTCACTAACCTTAAACCCAAGGTTTTGGTATAAAAATCGAAGTTTTGCTGTGCATTGCCCGCAATCGCCGTGATGTGGTGCAAGCCTAAAATATTGTTATTCATATCGTTTAATTTTTATTGATTAATGAATGCTGAGCTTTCTGTAATTAATTCATTGTGACGTTTGAAAATGACATCAAGCACGAGGCCATCATCATTCCACATTTTAATCTCGCCGTTAAGCTGTTCGGTAAGACCAGTCATTAAGCTCATCCCAAGTGATTCGGTATTTTCTGGATCAAAGCCTTCAGGTAAACCGACTCCGGTATCCGCGATTTTCAGTTCGCAGACCTCCTCTCCTATAAACAGAAAAGAGATATGCACCTTACCTTTTTCATCTGCCGGAAAGGCATATTTAATCACATTACTGATGGCTTCGTTCAGGATTAAGCCAAGGGGAACAGCCTGTGCAACGTCTAATTTAATGGCCGCTGTTTCTAAGGTAAACTGGATTTTTTTATCGGTACCAAAACACTCGATCATATAGTCGACCAGCTCTTTGATGTACCACTTCATATCAATTTCGGCCAGGTTATCGGATTGATAAAGCTTCTGGTGGATGAGCGACATGGCATGCATGCGGTTCTGGCTATTTCTAATAGCCAATAAAGCATCTTCGTTATCGAGGTAAGCCGACTGTGTATTGAGCAGGCTGATCACAATCTGCAGGTTGTTTTTAACCCGGTGATGAATTTCGCGGAGAAGCCATTCTTTCTCATCGAGTATTTTTCTGAGCAGCTCATTCTGCGCATTGATTTCGCCCTGCTTTTGCTCTAAAACTAGGTTGCTACGCCTTTTTAAGCGATAACGGTTATAAATCAAACACACAAACATTGCAGCGATCAAAAGACCGGCGATAAATATGTATCTCAACCTGCCTTCATTTTCGATCGCAACTTGCTGCAACTGGTTTTTCTGGCTGAGCAAGGCAATATCCTTATCCTTTTTCTCGGTCTGGAATTCGATTTCCAAACCAGAAATCTGTTTATTCTTGTCGTTGTTCCAGATAGAATCGGTTAATCTTTTATAGGTTTTATAGTGTGCCACTGCCGACCATGGCTTATTCAGTGCAGAGTCTACATCAAACCAGAGCCTGTGCAACTGCGAAAGGGCCAATAAGTTTTTCTGTTGCAAACTTTGTTTTTCATGCGCTTTTAAATAAGCATCGGCAGCTACAAACTGTTTATCGTGAATCAGTTTCCTGATAATACTCCGGTATAAATAGATTTGATTGGGATCATCTTTAGGCAGATCGTGGTGAAACTTCTGTAATTCCTTGAAATAAGGTTCAGCCTTACTGTACTGCCCGATATCGTAATAAGTATTGAACATAATATACGGAATGCGCAGCTTCATCTGTGTATCAGTTGGCGGATACTTTTTAATCAGTTCTTTCAGCTCCGCTATTCCCGCTTCAAACTTTTTCATTCGGACATAAATGGTGGCTACATTAGCCATAATGGTTTGCATGTAACCGGGGTCTTTATAACGTTCTGCAATTCTCTTTGCTTCTAACCAATAAGACAATGCTTTCTGATCGTTCCTCAGGTAATAATAAGTTAAACCTAAATGATTGTTAATCGAACTTCTTTGCAAACTTGTATCGGCCAGTTGATCGGCAGTTTTCTCGGCCAGTAAACCATATTTGAGTGCATTTGAAAAATTACCAAGGCTGATGTTGGTGATACACATGTTGTTGTAAACGCCTTGTAACTCCTTAAATCCAATGGATTGGTAAACAGCCAGTGATGAATCCATCAGTTTAATGGCATAAGCGGGCTGTCCTTTTATATTGTAATAATCGCCCAGGTTTTTAAGTGAATTGCCTTCTTCTAATTTGTTTCCGGCCTGGCGGTACAAGGCCAACGCTTTTTCATTGTAGCCAATCTTTTTTTCGAGATCCGTTCCCTCATTGCTAAAAAGTGCAGCCATGGCAGCATAAGCCTCTGCCAATTGATCCTTAAGATCCAATTTGCCCGTATAAACGATTGCCTGGTTATAGATTTTGGTACTGCCAGTCTTATCTCCGGATTCGCGGAGGATATTACCTTTTAGCACCATACTTCTGGCTATGCCTTTAGGGTATTCGATTTTTTGAGCCAGGCTAAAAGCTTGCCGCTGAAGATTCATCGCAGTAGCTAAATCTGCTTTAATTTCTCCAGGCAAATTGAGGTAGTAGGTCCCTACATCCACCAATACATCAGCTTTATTTTCAGTTTGACCAAGTCTGCGGAGTTTTATTTCAGCAGCCTCAACTTCTGTTTTTGTCCTGATGCCCTGCCCTTTTACAAAGGCAGGATGCATCAGAACTAAAGTGATGAACAAAAATTTAATGTTTCTGCTTAAAAAAATGATTGCACGATTTCTGGTTAACATGTTTTAAAGTTTAACATCATTTATGCGTGGCTTTGTGCTGTAATAGCAAATAATCATGGCAAAACCAGGTAACACGATGCCCACCAGGCCAAAAAGCTGCCCGATCCAGGCCCCTAACAGACATCCGGTTAAAAAGCCGCCAAGTGTGATTAATCCTTTATTTACTCCTGAAAGAAAATCGGCATTTTTAAAACCAGAATTACAAAAAGACCTGATATCAAGTGCAAACTGGGTAACATTACCCGTCATCATGGTTGTTGGCCCATAGGTTTCTTTTGCGAAAAGTTTACCGAACGCATTTTGCAAACCCATGGCGAAAACAACAATCATAGTAACCAGGTACATGGGCCAGGTGATTTCTCCATTATCGATATAGCCGAGAAAGTATGCAATGGCGCCGCCAAGCAAAAGGATAATCCCCTCGCATAAAAGCAGAAAATGCCTGTTCGAAAATCTCGCCGATATCCAGCCACCAGCCATAACCGAGAGCAAAAATATTGGGAAAGTTAGCAGCTTGATCCATGCATCGCCATCAGAGCCTTTGATCATTTGATAAGCGAATACAATAAAGTTTCCTGTAACATGTGCCGAGAAAATTTTATCGGCCGCAACAAAGGTAATCGTATCACAATAACCGGCTATGATGGTTAATACCAGGGTTACAAACCAGATATTATTCTGTTTTTCTTCCATCTTGTTTTTATTTATGATAAATGAGCCCTTAACATCCAGGCCATGGTTTCGTGTGTTTCCATTAAGCCTGTAATGTAATCGCTTGTTCCGGCATCTTTCAACGCAGTGGCGTAATTGTCGATATTTTCTCTTAAGTGAATTAAAATACTTTCGTGATCAGCAAGCAACATTTTGATGTAGGTTGGGGCATCGTTTTTACCACGATCGTCTTCAGTTAAGTGTGTTAACTCCAGAAATTGTTTAAGTGATGCCGGCGCATAGTGTCCGAGTTTGCGGATGCGTTCAGCTACTTCATCAACAATATCTTCCAGTTGTGTGTATTGCTCTTCGAAAAATTTGTGTTTGTTGTAAAAGTCCGGTCCTTCTACGTTCCAGTGTGCTTTGCGTGTTTTCGTGTATAAAACGTATTCATCTGCAAGAATTTTGCTCAATGAATGTGCAACCCCGGCAAGGTGATCTGCGCTGATTCCAATTTTAGCTTCCATGATTTTGTGATTTTGATGTTTATATTAATTAAAAAGAGTGTTGAGTAAATAATGATCTGTTGAGTAGGTTCCCGAACCTATTACCAACAGGAACAGCATGGCCAATGTATACATGTAGGGCACGTCGCGCACCTCAATCGAATCTTTCCGGTGCACTACAAAGTAACCGATTGCCGTTACGCCTATAGATGGCAAAAGGAAGAGCCTTGTTCCGAAACCTATGGCCACGAGAAATGGCACAACAGTATCCGAAAACGTAGCTACCAGGCTATTCAGTTTGTCGGGTAAACCCAGGGGGTTGGGTACATGCTCCTTTTCTCCATTTTGGATACGGAACTTTTTCATTCCATGCACCCTGAAAAGTTCGAGCATAAGCAATACCCTGAAAACGAGTACAGCCCAGTTGTTAATGTCTGATCCTAAGTCAGAATATAACAGGTATTTGATGATATTTTCCATAATCTAAAAAGCAAAGCATGAACAGCCCAATGCGCCCCAAAATGCGGTATAATTATTTACCGGGAGGTTACTGGTCCATACCGCATCGTGGTTGTGGTTGTGCACATTACAACTGCCCCCGCAGGAATGCACCATTGCCAAAACCGAATCTGTACCACTTGCTCCTTTTGTTTTTCCTTGTTGATCTGTTTTATGCCTTGCTGGTGAATAATATCCGTTATAACTCTTCGTCGGCGACCAATCAGGCAGAATCGGAATTTTTGGTGGCGAAAAGGAAGAGAAATCGCCTTTGGCGTACACAATCCTGCCATCAACTATGGTCAGGTCAGATTCAATACTTTTAATCTGCTCATCGGCAACTTCGAAGTAATCGTGATTTAACACTACTAAATCGGCCAGCATACCCACTTCAATATCGCCTTTCTTTTGCTGTTCGTTCGAAAACCATGCGCTGCCTCTGGTATACAGCTCTAAGGCAGTTTCCCTTGATAAAACAGTATCTTCATTGTAGATTTTTAAACCACCCACAGTTTTACCGGCCGTTAACCAGAACATCGAAACCCACGGATTGTAACTGCTTACACGAGTGGCATCAGAACCGCCACCCACAGGAACTTCCATTTCGAGCATCTTTTTTACAGGTGGTGTTTGTAGCGCAGCTTTTGCACCATAACGTTCGGTAAAATATTCGCCCTGATAAGCCATCCGGCTTTGAATCGCGATACCCCCACCCAATGCTTTTACACGTTCTATATTCCGCTCATCAATGGTTTCGGCATGGTCGAAAATCCAGGGCAAACCTGCAAAAGGAATGTCTTTATTTACCTTTTCGAAAACATTCAAAAAGCGGCCAATGCTTTCGTTGTATGTAGCATGAAGCCTGAATGGCCATCTTTTTTCGACCAGCAAACGCACCACACGCTCCAGTTCGGGTTCCATATCACCGGAAAGTTCCGGCCTTGGCTGAAGAAAATCTTCGAAATCGGCTGCCGAAAAAACGAGCATTTCACCTGCGCCATTGTGACGGTACATATCATCGCCCTGATAAAGCTTTACGGTGTTGGTCCAGTTGTCAAAATCTTCAAATTCCTGTTTTGGACGCTGGGTAAATAAGTTGTAGGCTATACGAACAGTAAGTTGTTTTTGCTCATTGAGTTCATTTACCACTTTATAATCATCAGGAAAATTCTGAAAACCTCCACCAGCATCAATTACACTGGTAATACCGAAACGGTTCAGTTCTGTCATAAAATGACGGGTAGAATTTATCTGATGTTCGTAAGAAAGTTTGGGGCCTTTTGCCAAAGTGGAATACAAAATCATGGCGTTCGGACTTGCGATAATCAATCCGGTAGGCTCTCCGTTTGCATCTCTTTGGATTTCTCCCCCCGGAGGCGCTGGCGTATCTTTTGTATATCCAACCGCTTTAAGCGCTGCACGGTTCATAAAAGCACGGTCGTATAAATGCAGAATAAACACGGGTGTTTCAGGCGCAATGGCATTTATTTCTTGGAGCGTAGGCATTCTTCTTTCGGCAAACTGAAATTCAGACCAGCCTCCAACTACACGCACCCATTGTGGCGACGGGGTAATATCTACCTGCTCTTTTAGCATCCGCAAGGCATCAGCCAATGATGGAACGCCATCCCAGCGCAATTCGAGATTGAAATTTAATCCACCGCGGATTAAGTGAATGTGCGAATCGTTAATGCCCGGAACTACCCGTTTTTTATCCAGATCGATCAGCCTTGTCGCAGAACCCGAAAAGTTCATGATATCGTTATCACTACCAACGGCGATAAACTTCCCGTCTTTAATGGCAACAGCTGTTATTTCTTGCTTATGTTTAGCAATGGTATGTATCTTACCATTAAATAAAATGATATCTGCAGTCATGTATTTTCTTTTTTAGGTAATAAACGGTTTGAGATCTTAATTTTTAATGGCTGCAATAGCTTCCTGAATGCCTTCACCTGCTGTTGTAAAAAAGGCAGGGCCCGCTAAAAGGATTACTTTCGCTACTGGTTTAAAAGTCGCCATGTGTTTTTCTTTTAACCAGGTTTGGGTTCTGTAGGCTTCGAAAATACCTTTCACCACATTGCCGGCAACCAGTGCCGTTGGTGAGTCGATCCCTGCGTCTTTTAAATCGCTTGCAAAAGAAAAATTGTTAACACCCAATTTAAGTGCTTCTCTCATGGCGATGCTACCTACTCCGGTCATCAATTCCGGAGTAAATTTATTCCGATCGCCAAGACCGATTAAAAGCAAATGTTTACCACCTATGGTACCTTTTGGTGGAGAAATTAAAATGGTTTCGTTGGCGTGACCCAAAAATTTCCCGCTTTTGCGGATTTCGGTGATCAAACCTTTCATATCCTGATCTAAGTGTACCAAACCATTTAAGGCTGGAGGAAGTGCGGGTGGAGAATTAAAAATATCGCCTTCAGTGTATTCAAAAACGCAGGCGATCTGTAAATCGCTAACCTGCGCCGATGGCCCCTGAACTACACCTTCGATGGCAATTCCATCAACCGTACCCCAAATTTTGGCCGTTCCGACTGCGGTGGTGCTTTGCGCAAATGCTGTTCCTGTAATAAATATTGAAAATATAACTACTGCTATCCTGATGTTTTGCAGGGCAGATTTTGATTGTTTAGTGAAGTTCTTTTTCATTTTCTTATGTTTAAAATTTGTATGATACCTGAGCATTAAAAAATTTCGAATTGTCCCAGAGCGGTACGATATCCTTTATAAAATCGCCTACGCTGAAATATTGTCCCCCAAAACTCAATGAAAGGTTATTATTGAATGTGTAATCTGCACTGAGTAAATAGGTTGTACCAATAAAGCGGTGATTGGAAAGGGAGCCTGAGGTATTAAAATTTCCACTCGGGCGATAAATCCCATCGTTTACTGAATACCGCCAGTTAAAAACCACATCAGCCTGGATATTTAATTTATCGGTTAAGCTTAATGTTAGGTAAGGATGTAAATCAATTAAATTTGATGGCCCAATGAGCGGATTAAAGCCAAAATACCCTCCTTTTGGATATAGCGGATTGAATGTTTGCAGTTTTCCATCTCCTGCTTTTTGATCACCTGAGATATAGTCATTCCGCAAATTAATAGTTGGTTTAAATCTGGTTTTTTCGAATACATATCCAAATTCAAGGGCCATTGTCCAGGCATTGATATGGCCATTTCCAAACTTACCGAACTGATAGGCTGCCTCTACATTATAGATAAAACCACCGCCACTTTTCCAATACCTCGTAGCTAAAGTATGCCGTACTTCTTTGGCTATACCTTCTTCAAATTCCGCATTGTCGCGTCTAATACCTAAGTAGTAGAAATCGAAGTTTCCACCTTTCTGGATATTGAGATTGGAATAAGCACCCCAAAGGTTGGCCTGATGGCTTGGACGGTTATCGAATACTCCAAAATTAACTTCATCGGCTTCTAAAACGAATGCATCGAGCGAAAATCGTTGGGTGGCATACATCAGTTTGGCTCCTGTAAAATATTGCCGAACGGTTGTACCCTCACGCACCGAAATTAACCTGCCCGAACCATAATTAATTTCCTGTCTGCCCAGCCGAACAGCCAATTTATTAGATGAGTCTTTAAGTATCCTATATTCTGCAAAGAGATTCTGAACCGCAAGCTGATCTTCATCAACCGGAGAGGGACCATATTTACTACCGTTTTCGAGTGCACTGTTTACCTGTGCGAAAAACCGCAGTCTTTCTCCAATATTTAGATCGGCATATAGCGAATAACGTTGCAAAAAAGAATAATTAAAACCCTGATCTTTTATCCAATCCTCGTTGATTTTGCCTCCATATTCCCCCCTGATCTCGCCACCAAAACTGAGGTATACTTTTTTATTAGTTGAAAGCGGCAGAAACTTTAAGGTGTTGTAAAAGTTCCTGACCGAATCTTTCAGCATACTATAGTCCTCATCGTAGCGCATAAGCCTGATGCCCTGGCCGGATGCATTTGCTATTGAAAGGCAAATACAAATGACCACCATAAACGCCAAACGGGGATAATTAATGCTCATTTTATCTTAAAACAATTAGTGTTTTATCATTTTATGTGCGTACTGAATGCCGATACCATAACCTGCACCGTATTTTTTCATTAAGGTGGTTACAGGCTCATAAGTTTCTGTTCTGGCCCAGTCTCTTTGTAATTCAAGAATATATTGTACAGAAGTTACCGGTTTTACACCCGCATGCACCATTCGCTGAATGGCACGTTCGTGTGCCTCATTACTTACATCTCCACAGGCATCAGTGATCACGAAAACGTCAAAACCTTCTGATAAAGCTGATAATGCCGGACCAACAATACACACGCCAGTCCAAAGGCCAGCCAATACCAGTTTCTTTTTTCCTGTTCCAGTGATTGCTTTGTAAGCAGGTTCGTCTTCCCAGGTGTTCATCGAAGTTCTATCGATATAATTTGAAGTAGCCTGAGGATAAAATTCTTCAACTTCAGGAAACACAGGGCCTGAAAAAGACTCTTCAGCAACTGTGGTTACAATTGTGGGTACGTTAAAGATCTTAGATGCACCACAAATAATGGCCACATTGGTACGAAGTTCGGTAATGGAAATGCTTTTGGTTGCAAAAGCCATTTGTCCTTCAAAATCGATTAATACTAATGCGTGGTTTTCTGGAGATAATAAGTCTGGTGATGGTTTCATAATTAAAAATTTTTGTTTTCCTCATTGTTCCAAGAAACATACCACCAAATAAACATCTACAAATCAATAACTTACACACAAAAATGATATTTTGTACTAACCATATATCGTTGATTTACGAATTTTTACTTTTGCCTTTACCGCAAAGGATGCTAAGGGAAAGCGTTTTTAACCACAGTGTGTGGAGAAAAGGCTCAGAGGGCACGGAGTTGGGTGGATAGCTTATCTGCGGGCACAAACTTACAGCCTAATGGTTAGCCACAGATTACAAGGATTTATACGGATCAATTCCATCATCCATTTTACATCTTCTATCATTATAACCACAGAGAAAACGGAGGAAAACACAAAGTGCAACGGAATTGGATGGGATAGCTTATCTGCGGGCACAAACTTATAGCCCAATGGTTAGCCACAGATTACAAGGATTTATACGGATCAATTCCATCATCCATTTTACATCTTCTATCATTATAACCACAGAGAAACGGAGGAAAACACAAAGGGCAACGGAGTTGGGTGGATAGCTTATCTGCGGGAACAAACATATAGCCTAATGGTTAACTATAGATCAAACGGATCAATTCCATCATCCATTTTACATCTTCCATCATTATAACCACAGAGAAACGGAGGAAAACACAAAGGCCACAGAGTTGGGTGCATAGTTTATTCCCTTAGGCCATCGTTATCTGATAGTTGTCGGATAGCAGGACGTTTAGAGAATTATATAAACTCGGAAGTACATCACACCAAATAACGAAATAATATAAAAAACATTAATACATAAAATTCAATATAATAAACTAATAATCAAATAATTGAAATATTAATTAACGAAATTTCGTTACTCACTTAACCTATAAAAA